>Ga0315541_1000946_pt1 | contig 28869 bp, 18 predicted proteins | sample SalMarSW160190MG_FD_203095 | JGI IMG/M metagenome (GOLD analysis project Ga0315541, IMG submission 203095) | Salt marsh sediment microbial communities from the Plum Island Ecosystem LTER, Massachusetts, United States - Salt Marsh Sediment SW1601-190 ...
TTACCTCTGGAAGTATTAGCGGAAAAAGCGGCCGGCTGGGGATACGATGGACTGGAACTGGCCTGCTGGGGAGACCACTTCGAGGTCGACAAAGCCCTCAAAGATGGCAACTACTGCAAGGCCAAGCGCGAGCTCCTGAAAAGATATGGCTTGAAAGTTTTCGCTATCTCGACACACTTAGTGGGCCAGTGTGTCTGTGATAATATCGACGAGCGTCATAAAGCTATTTTGCCGCCGGACGTTTGGGGTGACGGCGAGCCTGAAGGTGTCCGTAAGCGGGCCGCTAAAAAGCTCATCCAGACTGCCAAGACCGCCAAGAAGCTCGGCGTAAAAGTAGTTAACGGCTTTACGGGCAGCTCCATCTGGCACTTACTTTACTCGTTCCCACCTGCTTCGCCGGCGCAGATTGCGGCCGGTTACGATGACTTTGCAAAACGATGGATTCCCATTCTTGATGCGTTCAAGGCCGAAGGCGTCAAGTTCGCTCTTGAAGTGCACCCGACAGAAATTGCCTTCGACATCGCCTCGGCTCAGCGAGCGATTCAGGCCGTCAAAGGCCACAAGTCCTTCGGCTTCAACTATGATCCGAGTCACCTTGGTTACCAGGGCGTAGACTATGTTAAGTTTATTCGCACTTTTCCTGACCGTATCTTCCATGCGCACATGAAGGATGCCTGGTGGGGCCATGGTGACGGCACGGTAGGTGTCTTTGGCGGCCATACGGAGTTCGCCGACCCGCGGCGCTATTGGGATTTCCGCTCAATCGGTCACGGCGATATAAACTTTGAGGAAATCATCATTGCACTGAACGACATCGGCTATCAGGGACCACTATCCATCGAGTGGGAAGACAGCCGAATGGATCGTGAGCATGGTGCGATGGAAGCCTGTGAGTTCATTAAAAGTGTTGATTTCAAGCCGTCACAAGTTGCATTTGACGCAGCATTTGAGAAAAAGTGAGGAAAATAATTATGAGCAGCAAAAGAAGCATTAATCGTCGTCAGTTCTTAAAAGAAGCCGCTGGTGCTACAATCGGTAGCTTCGGCATTCCTTTTATTGTTAAAGCCTCAGCTTTGGGCGGTAATCCCGACAGAGTCGGGACCCCAAGCGAACGGATTACAATGGGCTGCATAGGCGTAGGCAGCCAGGGCACAGGCAACATGAGAGGTTTCCTCAGCAAGGATGAAGTGCAGATTGTGGCTGTCTGTGACGTGGATAAAAGGCATCTTGATAGGGCGAAATGGAGGGTGGACGACAGCTACGGCAATAATGACTGTAAGATGTATGTGGATTTTCGTGATTTAATTGCACGGGATGATATTGATGCGCTTTCGCTGGCGACGCCGGACCACTGGCATTCCATTCCGGTTCTAACGGCTGCACGAGCAGGTAAAGATATGTACGGCGAGAAACCTTTGGCTCGAACGATTTATGAAGGCAAGGCAATGGTCAAGGCCGTCCAGCAATACGGCCTGATCTGGCAGACTGGTAGCTGGCAGCGGTCGCTGTGGAACTTTCGCCGTGCCTGCGAGCTGGTCAGAAACGGCCGAATCGGCAAGGTCCATACGGTCGAGGTAGGCCTGCCAACCGGCCATCTCGGACGCAACATACCGGTACAGGATGTCCCTGAAGGTTTAGATTGGGACTTTTGGCTGGGTCCGGCTCCCTGGCGATCTTACCAGCAGTTCGGCCAGGACGGCCCTCACTGGGACTGGCGCTGGATAATGGATTACTCCGGCGGACAACTGACCGACTGGGCGGGACATCATGTCGATATTGCTCACTGGGGACTGGGGCTGGAGCACACCGGCCCCGTCGAGATCGAAGGTAAGGGTGTCTATCCCAAAGACGGTACTTTCGATGCTCCGACGCGGTATAAGTTTACCTGTAAATACGCAAATGGCTTAACGATGATAGTAGCCAACAGCCGACAGCAGCCGAAAGGTATGGGAACTGTGTGGTATGGCGAAAAAGGATGGATACATGTAGATCGTGATGATAAGCTCGAGGCCGAGCCTCAGAGCATTTTGGATGAAAGAATCGGGCCTGATGAGATCAAGTTGTATGAAAGCAATGACCACATGCAAAACTTCCTGGATTGCGTAAGGAGCCGCAAACAGACTATCGCGCCCATTGAGGTGGCTCATCGCTCGATAAGTGTGGGGCTATTGGGTGAGATTGCCATGCTGCTCGGAAGGAAGCTGCAATGGGACCCGGACAAAGAGCGGTTTGTTAACGATGACACCGCCAACCGTATGCTTACCAGGCCGATGCGCAGCCCGTGGCATTTATAAAGTAAGGAACAAAAAAATGAATCGATATTACAAACTATTTCTTGCCTTTATGTGTTTATCGCTATTGATAAGCAATCTAACAGCTCAGCAAAGGAAGCGGGGACCCAGCCAGGAAGAAATTGCGAGGATGGAAGAGGCCATGCCGAATAAAGCCATCGTTGAACCTAACAAGCCGCGGAAACTGCTGGTCTTTAATCTCTGCCAGGGATACAGACACAGCTCAATACCCTATTGGGACAAGGCGCTGCAGATTATGGCTCAAAAGACAGGAGCCTTTAGTGTAGTGATAAGTTCCGACATGGATATTTTCAAGGCTGACAGCCTCAAGGAATTTGACGCGGTGTGTTTTAATAACACAACTGGTCTGGCGCTAAGTCCCGAGAAGACGCCTGATTTATGTAAATCACTAATGGACTTTATCAAAGGCGGCAAAGGCATTATTGGTATTCACGCGGCAACCGACAATTTCAATCAGTGGCCGGAGGCGCAGGAGATGATGGGCGGAAAATTCAGCGGTCATCCATGGACTGCAAGCGGAACCTGGGCAATAAAGATTGATGAGCCGAACCATCCGCTGATGGTGCCATTTGCAGGCAAGGGCTTTAAAATCAACGATGAGATATATCGCACGGAACCTCCGCTTTATTCGAGATCGAAGCAGCTTGTATTGATGAGTCTTGATATGAGCGATGAGGTGACGTGTAAACAAGCAGAAAAGCCCACCGATACGGATACGGGCATATCCTGGATAAAAACATTGGGCAAAGGACGGCTGTTTTATTGCTCACTTGGTCACAACCATGATGTTACGTGGAACCCCGCTGTGTTGGAGCATTATTTGCGGGGCATCCAATTTGCGATGGGTGATTTCAAAGTTGACCCTGTTAGAAATCTCCCGTCAGAAAAAGAGAAAGGGAAAATTTCTAACGGGGTTGACACGAAACCGGTTAAATAGTAATTGGTTAAATGGTTAAATAATTACCAGTAACCAATTACCAGTTACTCGTTCTTGAAAGGAATTACAAATGGCGGAGTTACAAGAATTATTAGAGAAAGTAAAAACTTACGACTGGGGCCAGAGCCGTTTAGCGCTGACGGAGGTAACAGAGATAATAAAAAAGGCGTACGGCAACAAGGACGAATTAGCGAAGATTGAGAAGGATCTGTTGAACGTGCTCGAATCGCCGTATGCTACGCGGGCGAGCAAAGATTTCGTCTGCAGACAATTGAGCACCATAGGCACAGAACAATCCGTGCCTGTCCTGGCTAAAATGCTGACTGGCGAGGAATCCTCCGATATGGCAAGATACGCGCTGGAGCGGATACCCGGGAAGGCTTGCGATGCGGCCCTTCGTGACGCTCTGCCGAAAGCAAGCGGCAAGCCGAAGGTGGGTATAATTAACTCGTTGGGTCAGCGCCGTGACAATCAGGCGGTTGATGCTCTTGGCAAACTAATTGGCGACTCCGATGAGACGGCTGCATTAGCTGCTGCTGCAGCTCTTGGCCGAATCGCCGATGAGCAAGCGACAAAAATCTTAGCTGAAACCAAGGACAAAACGAGCGGCAAACTGCAGATGCGGATTATGGACTCGTATCTATTGTGTGCCGACCAGCTTGTTACCGGCGGAAAAAAGACTCAGGCTTTGACCATCTACAAAGAGCTGCAAAAGGAAAACCTTCCAAAGCCCATTCGCACCGCCGCGGCAAAAGGCATGATTGGCGCCTTGACCCCGTAAGAAATCTCCCGTCGGCCTTCGGCTCTGAGGCTCAGGCTTGAAGAGAGATAGCCACGGAAAAAGAGAAAGGAAAAATTTCTAACGGGGTTGAAATAGAGTTAATGTTCATCCTTCATCTATATTGTGGGCAACGAGGAAGGAAATGAGAACCAAGTGTATCATACACTGGATTTTGGCTGTGCCTGCCCGCCGTACCATCCTTCAAAGGAGTATTCTCCTTCTTTGGATACTCTGGGCAGGCGGGCTGCTGGGTTCCAGTGCTGTGTGTTTAGCTTCAAATGAGACAACTAATGAAGCTGTTAAAGCAGTGCTCGATTTACTCAAGAGCAGCGACCCTGATATGCAAACTGTAGCTATAACGATGGTAAGACAGCTTCAGGGCAAAGAAGTCACAGAGGCCCTGGCTAAGGAGCTGCCGAATCTTCCTGCTGCAGGACAGTTGCAACTGCTCTCGGCTTTGGCCGACCGTGGAGACCAAACCGCTTTGCCTGCGGTCATTAGCTCTACAAAAGCTAAAGAGGTCTCCGTTCGTGTGGAAGCTTTGAAAGCATTGGGACAATTAGGCGACGCATCAAGTGTCACCCTGCTTGCAGAGACCGCAGCGGCCAGCAAGGGCGAAGAACAAAAAGCCGCCCGCGAGAGCTTGTATCGTCTGCGAGGTTCCGAAGCTGATAAAGCGATACTCGCAAATGCTCTTTCCGCTTCCAGAAATGTCAAAATCGAGCTGGTTCGAGCCATAGGCGAGCGCAATATCACATCCGGCGTGGAAACTTTGCTGAGAACCGCGCAGGACCAGGACAGCCGAGTTCAACAGGAATCACTTAAGGTCTTAAAGGTTATTGCTGACCAGGAGTATCTGCCCGCGCTTGTGCAGCTTTTCGTAGAAATAGAAAATGAATCCGTGCGTCGCGAGGCCGAGAAGACTATAGCCGCCGTAGCTCTTAAGATCGAAGACAAAAACCGTCAGGCTGATGTAGTGCTGGTGGCTTTGCCAAATGTTGTGGACATTCAAAAACGGTGTTCGCTTTTAAGTGTGCTCGGCAAAATAGGAAATGATACCGCACTGGCAGCAATACGTGCAGCCCTGAAAAGCGAGAACGAAAAAGAGCGGGATGCCTCCGTTCGAGCCCTGTCGGAATGGCCTAATCCTAAGCCCATCAACTACCTTCTAACGATAGCAAAGACCTCAGAGAACAAGGTACACAGGATTTTAGCCCTGAGAGGATTTGTGCGTCTTATTGGGCTTGACGAGAATCGTTCAGCCGATGAAAAAATTAAGATGTATCAGCAGGCGATGGAGTTATCCGAGGACGCGCGAGAAAAGAAAATGGTTCTGTCAGGACTTGCAAACATTAAATCGCTTGCTGCTTTGGAGATGGCTGCTTCTTACCTGCAGGATACAGCTTTACAGCAGGAGGCCGAGGTTGCCGTAGTCAAAATCGCAGAAGGCATTTATACAAATCATCCTCAACAAACAAACGATGTTTTAAATAAAATCATCCAAACTTCAAAGAATGATTCGCTGCGTCAGAAGGCCCAAGAGATACTAAAGACGATAGATAAAAGATAAAAATATTTAGCCCCGCAATTTATTTGCCCCCGTGCTTTCTTGCGAAAGCAAGAACGGGGGGGATTTTCAGGTAGGCGTTTGCTGCGGAAGAAGAACTGGAGGCTGACAAAATGATAAACAAGAATTGGACAGGCCGTTTTTGCGTTTTGGCCGAATCGGGCAAATCCGAAAGACACATTTTCGGCTTTGTCTTGTTTTTGGCCTTAGCATGCTGCGTGACTATCTCGATGAGCCGGCCCGCAAAGGCCGCTGAAGTTGATTCCTTTATGGGTGACTGGCAGGGCAACTGGACGATGGCCGAAGGAACCGGAACCGGCTCAGGACCTCTTGTCGCACAGGTTATAGCTCTGGGCAACGGAAAGTATCGTCTGAATCTTCTTCGTGAGTTCGACTCACGAGCCGAACCCATAGCTGTAATCGAAGGCCAGCTTGAAGATACAGAAGTGCGATTTGCAGGCCGTATCCAGCGCGAGGGTAATGATTCTAACATACAGTCAGCAATCAAAAATGGAAAGTTGGCCGGTACCATTAAAGGACGCAACAGCGAAGGTCAATACGTCTCGGTAGACTTTGCTTTGGATAAAACTGTACGGCTTTTGCCGACGCTGGGGGCCAAGCCGCCAGCCGATGCGATTGTTCTTTTCGACGGTGAGAACTTCAACGAGTGGGAGCCGGTGGCTCCGGTATCCAAAGGGCTTGTTAGTCTCATCGACATATTAGGTCCGGCAGAAAACTCGGTGGCATATTTGCGGAGCATGCTTTGGTCCGACCAGCAGCAGAAAGCACATCTTGAAATCGGTAGTGATGACGGAGTGAAGGTGTGGCTGAACGGCCAGGTCGTTCACGCAAATAACGTTATGCGGGCTCTTACAGCCGGCGAAGACAAGGTCGATGTCACTTTGAAGAAGGGCTGGAACGAGCTTCTTTTAAAGGTTACCCAGGGCAGTGGAGGCTGGGAGGCATGCGTGCGGCTGGCCGGGCCGAACGGAGAAATGCTAAACAATGTCAACGAAATGATATCCGTCGAATCGAGTGACACAGGCACGAATAAATACCTGTTAAAGAGCGATGGTTTTCTTAGTGTATGGGAGGTCGCAGGGCCATATCGCGAGGAAGGAAAAGGCGGCGAGGCACTTTTTGATATTGCGTTTGCGCCTGAAAAGCCCAATTCCGAGGTTAAAAGCAAAAGGATTAACATCAGCGAGTCGGATACAAAAGGTGTTCACTGGAGACTCGTTGATGGTGCGATGGAGGTCAGGCCCGGCGCAGGTGCCATCGTGACGAAGAAAAAGTTCAGGGACTTTAAGCTGCACCTTGAGTTTCGCACGCCTTTTATGCCTGAGTCACGCGGGCAGGGACGCGGCAACAGCGGTGTTTATCTGCAGGAGCGGTACGAGGTACAGATACTGGACAGCTACGGACTGGAAGGTCGGGACAACGAGTGCGGCGGTATCTACAAGGTTGGTGCGCCGCGGGTGAATATGTGTGCGCCGCCTATGCAATGGCAAAGCTATGATATTACCTTCCGCGCCCCGCGGTTCGATGCAGCAGGCAATAAAGTCGAAGATGCACGGCTGACTGTGGTTCACAACGGCGTGACGATTCACGAAAACTTGGCGGTTCCTGGACCAACAGAAGCAGGCCCGAATAGTAATGTAACCGAACCCGGCGGTATATATCTACAGGACCACGGTAATCTTGTACAATACCGCAACATTTGGCTGGTCGGATTGCCTCAGGATCCGGTTAGTTAAATGGTAACTGGTCCCTTAGGGACTGATCCCTTAGGAACTGTTTGAATGTTAATTGGTTAAATTGTAATTCAATAACCAATTATCCATACTGTTTAAGAAGGAATAGAAACATGAAAGTTCAGAAAAACACAACAGACAAACAGGATAAAATAATTTCGCGACGTGAGTTTACCCCATTAGAAATTTCAGAAACAGACAACATTCTTTCAAGAAGAAAGTTTCTAACGGGGTTTATTGGTGGCGCTGCGGCAGCGGCGGCGTTTACGATTGTGCCGAGGCATGTGCTTGGAGGTGCAGGTAATGTGCCGCCGAGCGAAAAGCTTAACATAGCCGGTGTCGGCATAGGCGGTATGGGCAAAAATAATATTAGAGCATGTGAGGGCGAAAACATTGTGGCGCTTTGTGATGTGGACGATGATTATGCAGCTAAAGTATACCAGAGTTATCCCAATGCCAGAAAGTGGAAAGACTTTCGCAAGATGCTGGATGAGCAGAAGGATATTGATGCGGTGATTGTGGCTACGCCGGACCATACCCACGCTGTAATCGCCATGGCGGCTATGAAACGAGGCAAGCATGTGTATGTCCAGAAACCCATGACACGGACCACCTGGGAGGCCCGGATGCTGACCGAGGCTGCGCATAAATATAAAGTCGCGACCCAGATGGGCAATCAAGGCCATTCCGGTGAAGGAACTCGCCTGGTTTGTGAATGGATCTGGGACGGCGCTATAGGCGATGTGCGCCAGGTGCATTGCTGGACCAACAGGCCTGTTTGGCCACAGGGAATTGACAGGCCAAAGGATACACCACCGGTACCGCAATCTTTAGACTGGAATATCTGGATTGGTCCGTCCCCGGACCGCCCGTACAATCCCGCTTATCATCCGTTCAATTGGCGGGCCTGGCTTGATTTCGGAGCAGGTGCCCTGGGAGATATGGGCTGTCACGTGATGGATGCGGCTTTCTGGGCCCTTAAATTGAAATATCCCATGAGCGTGGAGGCAAGCCATTCATACGATGTCCGTGAGATGTGGAAACGAGTTGACAATAAGGAAACCTATCCCAGAGCCTCTCTTGTGCATTATCAATTCCCTGCTCGTGATGGTATGCCGCCGGTTAAGTTAAACTGGTATGATGGTGGAATACTGCCGGAACAACCGGATGGACTTGGGCCTGGCAAGCAGATTACAGACCTGGGCAGTGACGGCAGCGGGACTCTCTTCGTGGGCGACAAAGGCGCTTTAGTTTGCGGCTGCTATGGCGGCAGTCCTCGATTGATACCCGAAACAAAGATGAGAGAGTACAACCGGCCACCAAAAACGATACCCAGGATAGATGCCGGCAGTGACGGCCATGAACGTGACTGGATCCGAGCTTGCAAAGACGGCAAACCAGCCTGCTCGAACTTCGATTACTCAGGTCCGCTTACAGAAACCGTCGTTATGGGGAATCTCGCTATGCTCAATCCGGGCAAAAAGCTGGAATGGGACGGCCAGAACATGAAGGTTACCAACGACCAGGAGGCAAACGAGTATGTTAAGCCGAAGTATCGCAACGGCTGGTCTCTGGAGATGTAAACAAGATAAATCAATCGCAGTGCCTAAAATGAGCTAAAGTGCCTAAAGTGAGCTAAAGTTAAAATCTATAATTTTAGACACTTTAGTCACTCCAAATTTCAGTCACTTCAAACTATTAGATGAGAAAGGTGAGCTGAATATAAAGAAAGAAAAATACAACCACAAATCAAAACCTGTCCTGAGCCGTGTCGAAGGAATTTCAAGACGCGATTTTCTCGGAAACGCCGCGGCAACGGTGGCGGCTTTTACAATTGTGCCGCGGTATGTGCTGGGAGGCCCCGGCAATACGCCCCCGAGCGAAAAACTCAATATCGCCGGCATAGGTATCGGCGGTCGCGGGGCAGATGTCCTGCGCAGCTTGGAAAGTCAGAACATTGTTGCTCTATGCGACGTGGACTGGGGATATGCGGCAGGTACATTCACGCGTTACCCCAACGCAAAGAAATACCGCGATTTCCGCAAGATGCTGGATGAAGAGGAAAAGAACATCGACGCGGTGATGGTCGCCACTCCCGACCATATCCATGCGGTAGCCTCGATGGCAGCTATCAAAAGAGGCAAGCACGTCTACTGCGAAAAGCCTCTGACGCACTGCGTGTACGAAGCCCGCGTGATTGCTGAGGCGGCCCGCGAACACAAGGTGGCAACACAAATGGGAAACGTAGGCCAGGCATCGGAAGAAACCCGGCTGATGTGCGAGTATATCTGGGATGGTGCGATCGGCCCGGTGCGACAAGTTCACGTCTGGACTGACAGACCCCTGAGAGGGTTGCATGATGTTTACTGGCCCCAAGGCATCGACCGGCCCAAAGAAACACCGCCTGTGCCGGAGAAACTTGAATGGAATTTGTGGCTTGGGCCGGCACCATACCGGCCATATCATCCTTGTTATCTGCCATTTAAATGGCGTGGCTGGTGGGATTTTGGAACCGGGGCATTAGGGGACATCGGCTGTCACAGTCTTGACCATGTATTCCGCGCCTTGAAGCTCGGCCACCCCACGAGTGTGCAAGCCTCTTGCACTTTGGTCAATAAGGAGACTTATCCGGCTGCCTCTACTGTGCATTTTGAGTTCCCAGCCCGGCCTGTCTTGCCGGCGGTCAGGCTGACCTGGTACGACGGCGGATTGAAACCACCAAGGCCGGATGAAATGGACCAGGATGAGCAAATGGGCACGAGCGGTACCCTCTTTATAGGCGATAAAGACAAGATGCTCGGCCACAGACTTATACCGGAATCACGGCGTATAGAATATGGCAAGCCGCCACAGATGCTGCCTCGCTCGCCGGGACACTTCGTGGAGTGGATTGAGGCCTGCAAGGGTGGTAAGGCCCCCGGTTCCAATTTCGATCACGCCGGACCGCTGACCGAGGTAGTTCTGTTGGGTAACGTAGCTTTGCGCCCGGAAATAAGGGATAAATTGACCCGCACAAAGTTGCAGTGGGACGGCAAAAAAATGATGTTTACCAATATGCCTGAAGCAAACGAGTTTCTACGACGCGATTATCGCCAAGGTTGGACGCTATAATGTAACGAATCAGGAGTACAATGATGGAAAAGAAAAAGATTACACGAAGACAATTTCTGGGTGGCGCGGCTGCGGCAGCAGCTTTCACGATTGTTCCTCGGTATGTGCTCGGAGGCGCAGGCAATGTCCCGCCGAGTGGGAAGATTAATATCGCCGGTATCGGTGTAGGTGTAGATGGTATGGGCGCCAATAACTTGAAAGCTTGCGAGAGTGAAAACATTGTAGCGCTTTGCGATGTGGACGATAAGTATGCAGCCAAGGTTTTCCAAAGATATCCTAATGCCAGAAAATGGAAAGACTTTCGAAAGATGCTGGACAAGCAGAAGGATATTGACGCCGTAATCGTCGCCACACCGGACCACGCACATGCAGTAATCACAATGGCGGCAATGCAGTGTGGTAAGCATGTATATTGTCAGAAGCCGTTAACACGGACGGTCTGGGAGGCCCGGATGCTTACCGAGGCCGCCAGAAAATATAAGGTGGCAACCCAGATGGGCAATCAGGGTCATTCGAGCAATGAGATTCGTTTGATCTGTGAATGGATATGGGATGGGGCGATAGGAGATGTGCGGGAGGTCCATTGCTGGACGGATCGGCCTGTCTGGCCCCAAGGAATGGACAGGCCCAAGGATACGCCGCCGGTACCCAGTACATTGGACTGGGATCTTTGGATTGGTCCGTCACCGCAGCGCCCGTACAATCCCGCTTATCATCCGTTCAATTGGCGGGCCTGGCTTGATTTCGGAGCAGGTGCCCTGGGAGATATGGGCTGTCATGTTATGGATGCAGCTTTCTGGGCCCTTAAATTGAAATATCCCGTGAGCGTGGAGGCGAGTCATTCCTACGATGTCCGTGAGATGTGGAAACGATTTGACAATAAAGAAACCTATCCCAGAGCCTCTATGGTGCATTATCAATTCCCTGCTCGTGAAGGTATGCCGCCGGTTAAGCTGCACTGGTATGACGGCGGATTACTACCGCAGCGCCCTGAGGATCTGGAACCTTGGCGCAAGATGCCCGATGGCGGTACGATCTTTGTAGGCGACAAGGGCAAGATAATGTGTGGCTCCTCCGCCCAAAATCCTCGAATAATTCCGGAAACAAAGATGAAAGAGTACAAACAGCCGGCTCAAACATTGCCGAGGATTGAAAAGGGCAGCGAGGGACATGAGCTGGACTGGATAAGAGCCTGCAAGGACGGTCCCACCGCGAGCGGTAATTTTGACTATGCAGGGCCATTTACGGAAACGGTGGTTATGGGCAATCTCGCGGTTCTCAATCCGAATACGGTGCTGCAGTGGAACGGTGAAAATATGAAAATCACGAATAACGAAGAGGCTAATGCCTTTGTTAAACCTGAATATCGCGAAGGTTGGTCATTGTAAAAACCTTTTGGGAGGACAAGGAAAAATGAACAATTCAACAAAAAGTATCCTTGCAATTCTATCGCTTATTTCTTGTATTTTTTGCTTATCCAGCGCAAACGCAGATGCTGACAATGAAAATGACTGGCAAACGCTTTTCAACGGCAAAGACCTGACCGGCTGGGATGGTGACCCGCGTTTTTGGTCTGTCCAGGATGGTGTCATTCGCGGCGAAACCACTCTTACCAAACTTACTCTTCATAACACATTTCTCATCTGGCGTGGCAGCGAATTAAAAGACTTTATTCTCAAAATCAAGTTCCGAATCCGTAACGGCAACTCCGGTATCCAATATCGCAGCAAAGAGTTCGACAAATGGCGTGTCACCGGCTACCAGGCTGAGGTCGAGAACACTCCTGGCAAAGTGGGCTTCCTCTACCATGAGGCTGGTCGTGGCTGGTTAGTCAAGGTTGGTGACTTTGTAGTCATTGATGAAGATGGCGAAAACAATGTTGTCAGTAAAGTCGCCGACAAAGATGAGTTGATAAAGGACGGCTACTATAAAGAGGGACCCCGCTTCGCGGGAACCCAAAAGGACTGGAACGAATACACAATTATCGCCCAGGGCAATCACATCGTTCATTATCTTAACGGCTATCAGACGATTGAGCTGATTGACAACGACCGTCTAACCGATCCGAATGACCCGAAGGACCACAAGGGCGCCGCAAGGGCAGGCCTGCTTGCACTTCAAATACATATCGGCACGCCTATGCTCGTTGAGTTCAAAGATATTCGCATTAAACACTTAGGGCCCAAATACGACGATGCTGTTTTATTGTTCAACGGCAAAGACCTCGACAACTGGCAGGTCAAAGGCGACAAGGAAAAAAGCAAATGGGCTGCCGGCACCGCGAAAATGTCGCCCGACGATCCAAAGCTGCTGGCTGATATCGGTAGTCACGGCGAAATGCTCAATCTGGCCCGCGAGCACGGCGACAGCATCGACATATACACTAAGGAAAAATTCGGCGATTGCCGTATTGAATTGCAGTTGATGGTTCCGAAGGGTTCCAATTCCGGTATCTATGTAATGGGTGAGTACGAGATTCAGGTGCTGGATAGCTACGGTAAGCAGAAGATGGGACAGGGTGACATGGGAGCGATTTACGGTGCTGCTCCGCCGCCGGTCAATGCCTGTAAAAAGCCGGGCGAGTGGCAAAAATATATCGTTGAGTTTCAAGCTCCCAAATTTGACTCAGACGGCAAAAAAACTGAAAATGCAAAATTTCTCAAAGTGGAGCTTAACAGCCGGCTTCTGCACGAGAACCTCGAAATGCCCGGGCCAACACCGGGTGGCGTTACAGGCAAGGAAGAACCTATCGGCCCACTTATGTTCCAGGGCAATCACGGGCCGGTAGCGTACCGAAATATTATATTAAAACCCATACTTAAGTAGCAGTTTTGCTTGTAAAATTGCAGCAATTTCATATAATGAAAACCCTATTTAGATTACTAATTTTTTGGAGTTAATGAATTTGCGATGACCGAGAAAAAAACTGAAAAGGGCATAGACAGACGTAGTTTCTTGCAATCCAGCGCTGCCGTTGCAGCAGGCCTGGTATTTTCGCCGACGGTTTTGGCAGCCGCCTCTGGAGGACGTGGTACAAAGAAAGAAGATGATATAAATGTAGCTCTGCTCGGAGCAGGAGCACAAGGATATGTCCTGATGACCGCCTGCCTAAGAATACCCGGCGTCCGCTTTAAGGCTGTTTGTGATATATGGGAAGCTTATAACCAGAGAAAAGTTTCACGGACACTGCAGAGAGTCGGCCATAAGAATAACGCCTACGTCGACTATCAGGAAATGCTCGATAAAGAAAAAGACCTCGATGCGGTGATTATTGCGACGCCTGACTTCTGGCATGCTGAGCATACTGTTGCCTGCCTCAAGGCCGGGCTGCACGTCTATTGCGAAAAAGAGATGTCCAATACGCTCGAGGGCGCTCGCAAGATTGTCGATGCAGCAAACCAGAGCGGCAAGCTCTTACAGATCGGCCATCAGCGTCGCAGCAATCCGCGCTATATACACTGCTGTGAGAAGATTATCAAAGAGGCAAAACTGTTAGGACGGATTACTACTATCAATGGTCAGTGGAACCGAAGCAAGGCAGCGTGTGAAGAGCTCGGCTGGCCCGAAAAAGCTGCTATTGACCAAGCCACGCTTGAAAAGTATGGATTCAAATCAATGCAGCAATTTATGAACTGGCGTTGGTACAAAGGCTTAGGCGGCGGCCCTATCGTTGACCTCGGCTCGCACCAGATTGACATCTACAGCTGGTTCCTCGACGCTAATCCGAAATCTGTGATTGCTACTGGCGGTCTTGATTACTGGAAAGGACTTGGACGCGAATGGTATGACAATGTTATGACCATTTATGAATACGAAACGAAAGAAGGAACTGTCAGGGCATATTATCAGACAATAACAACAAACAGCAGAGCCGGCTACTACGAAGCATTCATGGGGGACGAAGGGATGATAAATATTTCTGAGGCCGCCGGGGCCTGGGACGGCGTATATCGCGAAAGCTGGCTGCCGGCGGAAAAATGGGAGCCATGGATTAAAAAGGGCTACCTTAAGACCATCGTTGAGGAAGAGGCAAAACCTGCTGATACAAGTGCCGTTCTGGATTTGCGCGCTTCTATACCTCCAACCAAGTATGAGCTGCCGGTGAAGATGGATAAACTTGCACATCAGCCGCACTTGGAGAACTTCTTTGACGCGATTCGAGGCAATGCGAAACTGAACTGCCCCGCTGAGATCGGATACGAAACGGCTGTTACCGTACTAAAGGTAAACGAAGCGGTCGAAGCCGCACGCAAACTTGAATTTCAAACGGACGAATTTAAGGTTTAGAACAAAACCCCCCAATAAATTGGGGGGCTAAATACAAAAAATATTTAGTTCGCCAAAGGATCTATAAAACATTGAAGCAAGGATTGATTGCATTTTTAGCTTTGCTGCTTATCACGCCGAGCTTGTCTGCCGCAGCGGAGCCGGCAGGGACATTGCTTGGCGACGAAAGTGACGGCAGCAGGGCTCAGCCGAATCATCTTATAGAGCTTTTCCCTGAAGACATTGATCCCACTTCCTTTGAATTTGTCAAAGGCGACAAGATTAAGCCGGATATTGATGAGAGCTCGAAGGTCCTTCTGCCTTTTTCAACGAAATGGACGTGCGGCGAATGTCACAGCTATAACATCATCAACAAAGGCTGGCACTTCAATGCGGCTGATCCGAATGTTCTGCCCGGACGGCTCGGCCAGCCGTGGATATACTTTGAAGCCCGCACAGCTACGCAGATTCCACTTTCGCACCGGCGGTGGCCCGGAACCTTTAGACCTGAACAAGTGGGCCTGACGAACTACGAGTTCGTGAAAATTTTCGGCAGACATACGCCCGGCGGTGGCGCAGGCGAGCATGATGCCGAAGACACAGCACAGAAGATGCGCCAGTACATCTCAGGTAAATTAGAGGCCAATTGCTTAGCCTGTCACAACGCCGATCCGGGCCAGGACCAGGGAGGGACGTACGGATACTCCATGCAGGTTGCTCGCGGCAATTTCCGCTGGGCGGCTGCCGCCTCATCCGGCTTTGCTTCCGTGACAGGCTCAGCCGAAGATATGCTCGATACCTACGACCCATTTGATCCGTTTGAGGTCCAGTCGGCTAAAGAAAGACAAAAATCTCCGCCAGCCGTTACCTATCACAAAGCCGCTTTCGATAATGAGAATCGGGTGCTTTTCAATATCGTCAGAGAAATCCCTGCCAAGCGATGCTATTACTGCCATTCCAATCTATATTTGAGTGACGATGGCCAAAATTTGAGTGACGATGAAAAAACTGAAAAATGGGCAACGGATGAAGATGTTCACTTAAAAGCAGGCCTGACTTGCGTTGACTGTCATCGCAATGGTCTTGACCACAACATTATTCGCGGATACGCGGAAGAAAATATGGTGTCACAAAATCCGTTGGTTACAACAAGCACCTGCGAAGGCTGTCATTTATCAGAGGGCGAAAATAGACCGCAAGCCGGCCGGCTCGGAGCACCGGTGCCTAAGCACCCCGGCATACCACCGATCCACTTTGAAAAGCTTACCTGCACAGCGTGTCACTCTGGACCGTGGCCGGGAAAAAAGGCACAACTTACAAAGACATCGCGCGCCCACCGCTTAGGGACGCCGAATGTGAATAAATCTGATGAGGTGCTGCCACACATCATAGCTCCCGTTTTTGCCAAGCAGCATGGTACTATCGTTGGATATAGAGGAAGGGCTCTTATACTGGCAAATGGCAAAATTGCGCCTCATAAACTGCTATGGCCCGCCTTCTGGGCGGAGCTTGTAGATAAGCAAGTCAGGCCGGTTGCTCTCGATGTTGTCAGGCAAACCGTCGGCGAAGTATTTGCGAATCTGGAGCTGCCACAATCAGGCGACTGGCCGAATTTGAGCAAAGAAAATATTACCAGCGCATTAGTGTCACTTGCAAAAGCTATCGAAGGAAAAGCCGCGTATATTGCCGGTGGAAATCTTTACAGCCTCGATGATAAAGGTGAGCCGCAAAAACAGCAAGGGCATCCTGCTGCTCAGCCGTATCTTTGGCCGATAGCACATGATGTCAGGCCTGCCGCCCAATCGCTCGGCGTGCGTAGATGCGAGGATTGTCACGCAACGGATTCGCCTTTCTTCTTTGGAACGGTCACCGTTGATTCTCCCGTTGTCTCAGACCGTATTTCAGCAAAGAAAATGGTTGAATTCGAAGATCTTAGCCCTCTTTATACGTGGCTGTTTGCCTTTTCATTCGTATTTCGACCCTGGCTGAAGGTAGTTGCCATCGGTTCGTGTGTGATTCTGGCCGGGATATTATTGTTATATGCCTTGAAAGCTTTGGCATCTGTCGCAAAAGTGTTGGCTGGTGAAGATTAGCAGATTACGAGAGACGAGATGTTTCGTACAGTTTCTATAACAAGTTTCATAGTTGTATTTATTTGTATTATCATCCACTGGATTATTTTCCGGCCAAAGGCTAACGAATTATTCGGTGCCGACCGACGCCTGCGAATCCTTGACCCTTTGAGATTTCTTGTTTTTTTGCTTACCTTGCTTTTCATTCCACAAAAGCTGACTCTGATCGGAGTTTTGAGAAAACTTGTTTATTTATTGGCGCTACTTTGCTTTGTAGTATTATTCATCACCGGCTTTTTCTCCAGGCTTGTTTTGGGCCAGACTATTTCCGGTTATTGGCTGATGTTACACGCAACTTTTGCGCTGGTTTTCGCAATTTGCGTTGCTATTTTAGCCGTAATGTGGGCGTACAATTGCAGGCTCAACAAAAAATACTGGCCGTGGTTGCAAAAAATACTGCAACAGGATATGACAGATAGTGCCATCCCCCGAAAGCATGAACTTGCGCAGAAATTGAGCTTTTGGCTGATTGTTTTATTGGCCTTGCCGTTAATCTTGTCTATTATTTTGAGCATGTTTACGTTTTTCGGAACACATTGGCAGGAGCTTCTTGCAGATATTCATCGTTACATCGCGGTAGTGTTCGCGTTGGCGGTTGTCGTGCACACATACCTGATGGTGATAATTCAGGCCAAAAGATAACCGCCAAATAATCTGCGGCTGTATATTTACCTGTTTATAGGAAATCAAATATCAGTTTTTTTAAGGAGTGCGGATTATGAGTAATGGAATGCTGCCAAGTTATTTGAGTATGGCCAAGCCAAATCCTGCCGCGAATCGAACTGCCTGGTACAAGAGCACGGCACCGGCGTATGCGGGCATCTTCCTCTGGGTCGTGTTCTACATGGAGATCGCCAAGGGGACTCTTCCTCAGGCGGGGTTAGGATTGAGTCTGTTAGGGCTGGTCATCGCGGCCTTGATTTGTCACTTTCTATTCTATCTTGTACCCGGGTTGTATGGTATGAAGACCGGATATCCCTTGTATGTAGTGGGATCCTCGACATACGGTACGGCGGGCGGCTTTTTAATGCCAGGCTTATTGATGGGGCTTCTCCAGTTCGGCTGGTTAGCTGTCAATATCGCCATTTCCTCAGACTTTATCCTCCAGGCGATGGGCAAGGCACCGGCAAAAGACCCCGTCACAGGTGTATTTACCGGAAGTACGCTGTTCATTGTTGTGGCCATCATCTGGGCTGCCTTGGCTGTCTTTGTTGCTCTTAAAGGTATTCAGTATCTCGGAAAGGTATCTACATTTCTGCCGATCGTTCCGCTTATAATGATTCTTATCGTTTTCTTTAGTAACGTCGGCAGCGCTGGTAAGTTTACTCCCGAAGAGGGTGGCCGGCCTCTCATTGGTTTTTTGACAATAATAGCAACAGTCGTAGGCTTCTTTGCGACCGCTGGTGCGGCGGGTGTAGATTTCGGGATGGGCAACCGCAATGCAAAAGATGTCCAATACGGCGGTCTTGTAGGCATCGCTTTGGCCATTATAGTCGCCGGTGGCCTGCCGCTCATTGCTGTAGCCGGAGCTCATGGTGCCAATCCTGAAATGAAAAGTTATATATTCGATGCGGTCATACGCCAGCAGACGGGTGGGAAGCTGATGTTCGCCCTGTTTGCCATCGCAAGTTTCGCTCCTGCCTGCTTTAGCTCTTTTATCGCAGCCAACAGTATCGGCACGATGTTTCCGAAGGCCAATAAAGCGGTTATGGTGACCATCGGCGCAATTGTGGCAATCATTCTTGCCGTGACCGGTAAGGCATTGAATCTGGCTGGTGTGTTTTCAATCATTGGTGCATCTTTCGGACCTATCTGCGGCTCAATGGTGGCTGATTACCTTTTGAGCGGATGCAAATGGTCGGGGCCGCGTAAGGGTATCAACTTTGCAGGCTATATTGCCTGGGCTGTCGGCTTTATTGTGGCGATATTGCCGACTATTAAACCGGAACTGTCGATGTCAAAGTACATTAATCCTGCGCCTGTTATCGGTTTTGTAATTGGATTCGTGCTTTATGCCGTTTTGGCTAAGGCCGGTCTTGAGCCGCCTGCTGTTGAAATGACCGCCGGCTCGACTGAAAGTGCATCTTAAAAAACGCCGCTTAGCTTTGTAACAAGTATCACTATATAAGTCAGCGTAACAGGGATTCAGCAAATGCTGAGTATGTGTTTAGCCAAATATTGAAAGAGACCATCCCCAAGCGCCGTATGGTGTCCCTAAGGGACTGCGCTTGGGGCTGCCACCCTTTATAGCCTCGTTGAGTGGCAGCCTCAATCCGGCATGGCGGATTGGGGATGGTTTACTCCGGCTAAACACGTACAATGCTGAATCCTTGTTACTTTTGGCCCTAAAGAAATAAATTTGTCCGGATACTGTCCTTTGCCTTGACAATCCTTTATTGGTAAATTATCATAACTTTTCCGGTTGTTGGACAAAAACCTGGTTTATGTGAATATCAATTTGATTGTATTATGGTTTTGAGGTAACAGGAAAATGAAGCAAAAAGCTTTTAGCCTGATTGTCAATTCTTCGATTGTTATAATTTTATCACTATCTTTATGCTTCATTAGCTCCTGCAGGAAATCCGGGCCGCAGGAAACTACCTCCGAAAATTCGACACAGAAGAGCACAACCGAGCCGGTTGAACCAAATACCTCTAAAGCTTCATCGGTCGAGCCGTCCAATGTTGAGCTGGCCCCGATTGAGATCGAGCTGCCCAAGCCGATGTTTGTGGGTACGCCTCAGCCAGCCAAATTACCTAATCTGGAGAAACCGCTGGGCAAAGATCGACCTCCGTTTTTGGCACCGGTCAGTACCATGAATGTCGCCCGTGGAAAGCCGGTAACTTCCAGCGATGAAATGCCGATCATCGGCGAGCTTGAGTACGTCACAGACGGAGATAAAGAAGCCTCCGAAGGCAGCTACGTTGAGTTGGGGCCTGGTCTGCAGTATGTCACCATTGACCTGGAAGCCGAATATGAGATATATGCTATCGTTGTATGGCATTACCATAAGCAGGGTCACGTTTATTTTGACTTCGTAGTACAGGTCGCTGATGACCCTGATTTCATCACCAATGTGGAAACAATCTTTAATAATGATATCGACAATTCAGCCGGCTTGGGTGTCGGTAAAGATATGCACTACGTCGAAACCAACGAGGGCAGGCTTATAGACGCCAAAGGTGTTCAGGGCCGTTACGTTCGCCTCTATAGTAATGGCAACCATGTTAATGACATGAATCATTACATCGAAGTGGAAGTTTACGGAAAGCCCATAGTGGATTAGAGAAATAGTTCATTAGTTAATTGGTTACTAATTAACTCATTCACTATTTTCCCATGCGGGGATATTCCCTTATATGTTGTATTCTAATTCTGGGAGCATCTGCTCTTGCTCTGGCACTTCGTCTGCCTCGATTGCAACAGCGACCTATGCACACCGATGAGGCGGTTCACGCTATAAAGTTCGGCACACTGCTGGAACAGGGCAGCTATACATACGACCCTAATGAATACCACGGCCCAACGCTTAACTACCTGACCCTGATACCAGCCCGGCTCTGCTCCGCTAAAAAGTTTACCGAAGTTAATGAATTCACACTACGCATTGTGCCTGTTTTTTTCGGCGTACTGCTTGTGCTGCTGCTTTTGTTAATCGCCGATGGAATGGGTACGAATAGCGCTGTTTTTGCCGCCATATTAACTGCTATCTCGCCGGCAATGGTTTTTTACAGCCGGTATTACGTCCAGGAAATGCTGCTGGTTTGCTTTACTTTTGCTTTTATTGTTTTTGGCTACCGTTACACACAAAGTAAAAAAATCCTCTGGATTCTCCTGGCCGGGATGTCCCTCGGCCTGATGCACGCCACGAAAGAAACATTTATCATTGCGTTTTGTGCGATATTGTTGGCGCTTTTGTTGATGCGCTTATGGGGAAAACCCCCAGTGAAACTGGGGGCTAAAAATTCTATCTGGCATCTAATTGTAGGTTTTACAGTTGCTGTATTGATTTCAGTTTTGTTTTATTCATCATTTTTCTCCAACCCTAATGGGATTTTAGATTCTGTTCGCTCTTATACCACTTATTTTGACCGAGCGGGAAGGAATAGTCTGCATTTTCACCCATGGTATTATTACCTGAAGATGCTCATTTATTCCAAAGCCGGCTCAGGTCCACTCTGGAGCGAAGCTCTTATTGTTTTGTTGGCTGTAATTGGTTTTATTTTTGCTGTCAGAGGAAAATCTCCAACCCAGGGCGAAGCCCAGGACCGGATCAAGCCCGCCCTCGACGGGGTCGATTTTAATCTGCTCCGATTCATTGCCTTTTATACGCTTATAATGACATTTGTGTATTCTGCTATCAGATATAAAACACCCTGGTGTATGCTGAGCTTCCTGCACGGCATGATTCTATTAGCCGGTGTCGGAGCCGCCGTCGTGTTAAAACTGACGCGGCATATTTGGGTTCGTTTGCTTATTAGTTTTTTATTGCTTGCCGGTGGTGTCCATCTTGCCTGGCATGCTTATTTAGGCAATTTCAGATATTACGCCGATCCTTGCAATCCTTACGTTTACGCTCATACAACGACGGACATTTTCACCATGGTTCAGCGTGTAGAGGAAATCGCTAAGGTTGAGGATGGGGAAAAAACGAAGATTCACTTTATTTGTCCTGACGAGCATGATTTCTGGCCTTTCCCGTGGTATCTGCGATCCTTCCCAAATGTCGGTTACTGGAACGCTGTTACAGACAGGGTAGTTCATGCTTCTGTTATTATTGCCTCTCCGGGTGTGGAGAAAGAGCTTCTAAAAAAGTTATATGAGCTGCCGCCGCCGGGACAAAAGAAACTGTATGTGCCTCTTTTTGATACTTATCTGGCACTACGGCCTGGTGTCGAATTACGCGGCTATGTGCCGAAAGAATTGTGGGACCGTTTGCAACAACAAATAAAAAACCCGCAATAAATTGCGGTACGTATTTAGCCAGGGGAAAAAACCATCCCCAAAGCCTACGGCTTTGAGGCTGCCACCCAATAAAGAAGAATGTGTGGCAGCCCCAAGCGCTGGACTTCCGCGAAGCGGAGTCCAAGCTTGGGGATGGCCAAGTATTTCGTATCTGGCTAAACACATACAAATTGCGGGGCTAAATATATTTTTATTCAGCCCACGTTTAACGTAGGATCTTTTTTGGATGAGAAATGAATCATCCCCAACCAGATAATTTTATCGAGGGTGATTGGTGTGCAATAACCGGTGTTCACCGTTTTTGCCACGAGGCCATGGCGGCCACCTTCGAGATTTATATTCAGCATGACGATATACGCTATGCTCAGCAGGCGGCGAGGGCGGCTTTTAATGAGCTTGATCGCATTGAAGCTGAGATTAGCAGATTCATTGAAAATAGTGACATATCCCGGATAAACAACCTCGCTGCCAATCAGCCTTTGCGAATCGGTCTGGCTGCATTTGAATGTCTGCAGCAAAGCTTCAATATCTATAATGAAACCAACAAAGCTTTCGATGTTACTGCCGGCTCTCTCCTGAAGTGCTGGCTTAACAAAGATAAGACCGCGCGCACGCCAAACCAGGCCGAGCTGGATGTTGCAAGGCAGAATACAGGCATGAACCTGATAAAATTGAACGAGACCGACTTTACGGTGGAGCTATTGAGAAGCCCGATGAAAATCGACCTCGGCGGTATTGGCAAGGGGTACGCACTTGACAGGATGGCCGAATTGCTGCGCGAATGGAGCATTGACATTGCCCTGCTTCATGGCGGCTATAGCTCGGCTTTAGCCCTTAATGCTCCGGTCAACACAAAAGGTTGGCCCGTTACATTAAGCAATCCTCGCAATCGCAAGCAGACCTTAGCTTATCTCTATTTGCAAAACCAGGCTATGAGCGGCTCAGGTTTGCAGTGGTGCCGGCATATTATTGACCCGCGACAGGCCAAACCGGTCGAGGGAAAACTTGCCGCCTGGGTCTGTGCTGCGGATGCTGTAACGGCTGATGCCCTTTCAACCGCTTTTATGGTAATGACGCCGGATGAGATTCAACAGTATTGTTCACGTCATCCGCAGCGCCGTAGGGCATCTGCCGTGAGGCATCCTGTGGACTGTGGAGTACAGGCTCTGGTCATACTTGAACATCAGGGGCAAGAGATACAAAAGTCCGAAGGACTCCTATCGGAGGACAAACTTTTACATTTCGGTTCCTGGAATTTACCCCGTTAGATAAAACATATGAGATAAAATCTTTCCAAGGTATCTTATCTAACGGGATTACAATCAGAAAACCTGCAGAAATCCCCCCAATGAGCATGTGTTTAAAGAAAGAAAATAATCCCAATCCGCCTAACCGTCCCTCCTTAGACAGGATTCGGCGGATTGGGTATAGCTTGTGGTAATTCAGTGCACTCTGACTTGTCGGACAAGTCCGATACTACGCTGAAATTTTTTGTGTTTAGCATAATCCCACATTAAGGACTCCCACAAACCCTCCCTGTTCAGCTACGGCTCGGCGCTTCGCCGAGACGATAGCCGGGCTCCAAACTATGGGCTAAATACGCTGCAGTGTACGCCTTTGGCGTATTTAGCCTGTTGTTTTACCACAGATTCCTCGGCTAACCTGCAGTATATACTTGATAATGTCAGGCACGCTGATAATGCCGACAACTTTTCCAGCAGAAGTTATGGGCACACGCCTGAAAAGATTCTTCGCTAAAAAGTCACAAACATCGAACAAATTGTCATCCTTGTCGAACGAAACCACCCGCTCAGTCATAAAATGACGAACTCTCTTGTTATCGAGATTGCCGGCATCGTAAATAATGTTGTACGCCAGATTTACTACATCCATCTCGGTAATAACTCCCACCAGCGTCATGTCATCCTCAACTACAGGCATACCAGAAATCTTTTTTTCCAGCATTAGCTCCATCGCCCGAAGTATCGAAGTATTCTTCTTAACAGCGATTACATCGCCGTTCATAACATCTTTTGCTGTTAGCACTATAACTCCCTATGCTCGGCGTACTTATATCCTTAAAACTAACCATGCTGGTTAGGTGAAAAACTTATCTATATTAGATATATGGCGTTTGTGAGTGTTTATTTATTGTCTATTTTCAAAAATTTTTTAATTTCCCTTGTGTAATTTGTTGAATGAAACACGGATAGCCGCGTGCGATTCATTTGGCTAAATATATACGGAAGGCAGTGACGTTGATTCAATTGCTGCTCATCTTCTGGTCGTCGAGATTAACAGGTTCACCACCCGGCGACCAGACTCCCCGGCGAGAAAGCAAAGAGCCTTCCAGCCTGTAAAGAACAACCAGAGCCTTTAGATAATTGGCGAACGATTGTATCTCGGCAATCTGACTGGCAACAAGGTCTCGCTGAGCCTGGGCCACGAGCAGCGAGGTGGATTTACCCACCCTGAATTTCTCAGTCTCGGCTCGGAGCTTTTCCTCCTGAAAATTGCGAGTGGCGGCTGTCGCAGCAATCTGTTCGCGGGCACTTGTTACCTCTATATAAGCGGAGCGCACATCGACCTGCACAAGCTGGATGAGATTCTCCAGGGCTGCATGGAGCTGCTGCTTGCTGATGACGGCACGGCTGTACCGAGCACGAGCAGCCTGGTTTACAGGGGGAAATTCGAATGTCAGGCCCATGACGACGTCGTAACTGTCACCAAATACGTTACGTGAAGATTTGTTGAAAGTGTCCGCATAACCGGTCTTGCCGAACGCTATAAAAGCATCCAGCTTCGGCAACAGGCCGTTTTTGGTTCTTACCACCTCCAAATCACCCCGTTGTATCTGCAGACGTGCCTGATTCAGGTCAGGCCTCATCTTTAAAGCAACTTGAACGTGCTGCTCAACATCATCAAGCTCGATGCCGGGCAATAAGGTCTGATATTCGAGAACAATGTCCCTGCTCCAGTCGATAGAAGGCTGCGGATTGAGCAGCCGAAGCAGCGCCAGCCGCTCCTTAGCAAGATTGCTCCGTGCATTTATCAGGTTTTCTTTGCCGAGCGCTACCTCAGCCTGAGCGGCGGCTAATTCGGTCTCAGCAAGCCTGCCAATTTTTATTCTTTCCTGAGTCTCAGCTAACTGTTGCTCGGTAAGATTCAGTGAGTTGGTGTATATTTCAATCTGCTTCTGGGCAAGGGCGAAATCCCAGAATTTCGATTCGACCTCTTCCAGCAGAATCTCGGTAAATCCACGCAGCTCATACGCCGATATGAGCGTATCGAGCCTGACTTGGTTCACGCGAGCCATATTCGCACGGATATCCAGGCCCTGCAGAAGCGCCTGAGTTACGCTGACGCCGAGACGATTAGAGGTAAAAGTATCGCTGTAAAGAGATGAATCGGTATAATTTGAGCTTCCCTCAAGTCCAACAGTTGTGCCGGTTGGAAAGAGCTTGCTCAGCGAAACTGTGCCTGTGACGGTATCTGCGGTCTGACTTTCGGTACCAGAGCCGTATCGCCCCAGCCTTTCGGATACTGATCTTCTCTGAGTGACGTCGGCGCCAAGGACAGGCTCAAAAACCGAAAGCTCCTCCTGCTCGAACGTACGGTTTATTTCCGGATTCATCCTTTCGACTATAAGCGAGCGATTGTTTTCCATAGCCAGCAGGATAGCTTTCTGAATATCTACCTTAAGAGGGCCTTCAGCCACCGTTCTATTCGCGTCAACAGGCTCAGCAGTTATGATAGCTTGAAGTCCACAGATAAGGTATTGGTGGGGCAAACCCCACCCGCCGTAAGGCATCCCCAAGCGGACTACCAATAAGGCCAAAAACACAGAAGCCAGATTTACGGCAATCACAAGCAATTCCTCTTTAGAATTATGTCACACTTCACTTCCACCGGATGACGCTGAACCGGGACGACCCCTGCTTTCGCAGGGGCAAGCTTGCCCCCGCGCAGGCGGGGGTTCAAAAATCGAGTAAACGACCGGAACAAAAACCAATGTAATGAATGTTGAGCTGAGCAGGCCTCCAATGACGACCCTGGCCATCGGGGCTTGAGCTTCACCTCCTTCACCAAGGCCAAGGGCCAAAGGCAAAAGGCCAAAAACGGTCGTTAAAGCAGTCATAAGAATCGGTCGTAGCCTCCTTCGGCCTGCTTCCTCGATAGCCTCCCGAATCGGCATCGAGTCACGACGACGCAGCAGATTGGTATGGTCAACCAAAAGAATCGCATTGTTGACGACGATTCCACCAAGCATAATACTTCCGATGAAGGACTGAATATTAAAAGTCGTACCCGTGAAAAAGAGCATTAGGATTACTCCTATCGCGGCCAACGGCACCGAAAACATTACCACGAACGGATCGCGTAAAGATTCATACTGACAGGCCATTACCATATAGACCAGTACCAGTGCCAGAATGCAGCTAAGCAAAAGCTCTCGAAACGACTTTTGCTGCTCCTCATAATCGCCGCCGAAACCGATGGTAAAGTCCCGCGGCACAGGTACAGATTGCAGCCGCTGTCGAATGTCCGCGAGAACCGAGCCCATGTCCCTTCCACTGATGTCGGCAGAGACCGTCACAATGCGTTCCTGGTCTTTTCGCTCAATTACAACGGGGCCGCTTCGAGGGCCTGTGCTTACGACGTTTTTGATGACAACAGGCTGACCTTCGGAGTTGTTCAGGGTCAAATCAAGAATGTCACTCAAATTCATCTTCTCAGCTTCTCTGAGCTTGACTAAGATTGTATATTCGTCACCGGCCTGACGATAATAGCCGGCATTTGTTCCTGAAAGAATAGTTTGAAGGGCGCCGGCGATTTTTGATACGGACAGGCTCATATCGGCGGCCTTTTGGCGATCTATAAAAATCAGCTCCTCCGGGCTTCCGGATTCTCTGCTGGTTCTTGCATCTGTGACTCCTTCCACCGATTCCACGAGGCTTTTTACCTGCTCTGCCAGCATATCCCCCATCTCAAGGTCGTGGCCGCGGATTTCAACCTCAATCCTGTCGCCCTGTGATGTTCCCATACGGAGGATAAACAGTCCCTGGCCGGCACGCGTTCGAATAATCATTCCCGGAATATTACTCAGCTTGCGCCGCAGGTCATCGGCAATCTGTTCGCTCGACCTGCTCCGCTGAGATTGCGTCTTCAGTGATATTCGCATATTGCCGGTATGCCCGCCGGCTCCACGCCATCGCGACCCACCCACACTTGTCACAACGTTTTGGATTTCAGGCACAGATTCACCAACGATTTTCTCGATGAGCCTGAATTTTTCATCCATCAACTCCAGGCGTGTGCCGACCTGCATCTCGCCTGAAACCCTTACTTCTCCTTCATCCGTAGCCGGCATCAGTTCCGCACCGACATACGGAATCAGCAACGCGCTTGCGGCAATCACAAGAACCGCCAGGGTCACCACAGCAACACGATGATTCAGAGCAACATGAAGCAGCTTTTTATAGTTGTCCTCCAGAAGGTTAAAAAATCGGCCGCTGATTTCGAACATCCGCCGAAAGGCGTCCTGTGGACTGCCTCCAATACTACTCTGCGAAGCACGAGGACCTATCTTCTGCGCTGTATCCTGTGAGATAGAAGAAAGAATACGGGCAGATAGCGTTGGTACTACCGTAAGAGCCACCGCCAAGGAGCATAGAAGCGAGAAAGCAACTACGACCGAGAGCTGTTTAAACATCACGCCGGACATGCCCCTCATAAAAACCAGCGGCAGAAAGACAACCATCGTAGTCAAAGTGCTGGCAATAATGGCGGACGTCACCTCCTCGGCACCGTTAACGGCGGCAGAGGCCAATCCTTCCTCCGATTCCCTGATTCGGAAAATATTTTCCAGCACAATGATCGCGTTATCAACGAGCATCCCGATCCCAAGAGCCAGCCCACCCAAGGTCATAATATTTAGGGTGAAACCGCCAAAATATAACAAGGCAAAAGTGGCGATAATCGAGACCGGAATCGCAGTGGCGATAATCACGGTGCTTCGCACATTGCGTAAAAACACCAGCAATACGATTACAGCCAGAATTCCTCCGTAAACCGCAGAAGAGCCGACATTACTGATTGAGCGCTGAATATAGTCGGATGTGTCGATTATAGATATTATTTTAATCTGCGGGATGTCGTGATTAATGCGTTCGAGCTCTTTTAGCGCACCACTTGCGACCTCCACTGTGTTTTTCCCTGATTGCTTATTAACCGACAGCCTTATGCCCGGCTCGCCGTCGACTCGGACAATTCTTGTGATTTTCCGCCAGGAATCTTCTATGGTAGCAATCTCTCTCAACTGAATGGGCACGCCCTGGCGAACCGCGATGACCGTATCTTCCAATTGCTTCAGGTCGGTGTATTCACCCGGCGTCCTGATGGTGACCTCAAAATTTCCCCTTTCAATAGTACCGGCGGGTATGTTTACGTTTCCCTCGCGAATACCGGTGATAATTCTGTCAAGCGGTATGGTCAGTGCGTTAATCTTGGCCGGGTCGAGACTGACGTGAATCTCGCGTTCAAGGCCCCCCCAAATATCAACGGCAGCTACGCCAGGCACCCGTTCGAGGCGATATTTGACCTGGTCCTCAATAATCTGCCGAGCCTGGATGGGGTCTAATTTGCTGGAGGCGCCAAGAATTAAAATTGGAAAGCTTGCGAGGTCAAATTTGCGAAGGGTAGGCCTGTCGGCTTCCTCAGGCAGACGCCGGACAACACGGTCCAAACGGTCTCGAATGTCATTTGCAGCGGCATCGAGGTCGGTCCCCCAGGAGAAGGTCACGCGGACTGTGCCCTGGCCTTCGACAGATACGGATGTCACCTCTTCCACGCCGGGTACGGCACTCATAGCCTCCTCAATAGGTCGTGTTATAATCTCCTCGATTTCTTCAGGGCCTGCGTTCTCGTAAGAACAGGAAATGCTCAGAGTCGGAAATGAAATGTCAGGCATAAGGTCTATAGGCAGCCGTAACAGCGAGATACTGCCCAGAAGCACTACTATCAGCACGACCATAATCGTGAATA
>Ga0315541_1000949_pt1 | contig 28747 bp, 30 predicted proteins | sample SalMarSW160190MG_FD_203095 | JGI IMG/M metagenome (GOLD analysis project Ga0315541, IMG submission 203095) | Salt marsh sediment microbial communities from the Plum Island Ecosystem LTER, Massachusetts, United States - Salt Marsh Sediment SW1601-190 ...
CATGCTATATATTTAGTAATGGAGCAGATAGGATAATTCCAGTGTCGAGTCTAAAACTCGCCTATAGATTAAAAAAAGAAAATCCGCACTTTCTCTTACTTGGAGAAAGAGGCGGTAAGAAGCCGAAAGGCTTTGATTTCGGAAATTCTCCGAGTCAAATCGAAGGGCTAAATTTTAACGGAAGAACAGTCATTCAGACAACCAGTTCAGGCACAAAGGGGTTATTGAATGCAAAAGATGCAGATGAAATTATTACGGGAAGTTTTGTCAATGTTGAAGCAATTGTGAAGTATATAAAATTTAAAAACCCCAAGCTAGTTTCCCTCGTAGCCATGGGGCTAAATGGAAGAAAAAGCGCGGATGAAGATAGACTTTGCGCAAAATATTTAGAAAATGCTTTGATGGATGAGCCAAATAAATTTGGAGAAATCACCCAGTATTTAAGTGCCTCTCCGGACCTTCAAAAATTTTTCGACCCTATTCAGTCTTGGTTTCCAGAGAGAGATTTCAAGCTGTGCCTCGCTCTTAATAGATTTAATTTTGTGCTCAAGGTAGAGCCTTATAGGGGAGCCCTCGTTTGTCTTAAGAGGATCGACGTTTAATACCCGCCAACCCATCTACTCATTTGCTCAATTTAATTCATCCTTTACTTGCTAGATAAAAATTATATTATAAAATATGAGTAATAGAGATTATGAGAAGAATATTTTTTATTGTTACTTTTTTCTGGATTATAGTGGAGTGCTTTGCTATGGATTTTAAGGTGCCGGGAGAAGAGGAGAGACTTAAAGCAATAGGACTGTTGAGTGGACGTAGCGAAACACTAAAGAGGGCATTTGAACCAGGTGCTGATTTTGAGCCAGTGCCGGTTCCATCCCCTGGTGACTGGCTATATGAGCATCATGAGCGAGGGCAGAGCTTTAATGAATTTGTAAACTCCAGTCCAAATAGACCTGATAAAAATCGGAATAGAATTTATCTACAACCTTTAGGGAATTTTACTAAAGAAAGTAGTCCATCTGTCGAAAAGTTAAGGGATTATGCAGTTTCTTTCTTCTCTCTTGAAGTGGAAGAATAGAGTAAAAAAGTGTCAACTATTCAGGAAAGGGAATATTATGAATGAGCGTAAAGTAGCTCCGTTCGGTTCATGGAAATCACCAATCACAGCTGATCTTATTGTAGAAAAAACAGTCCGGCTTGGGCAGATAGTTTCGGATGGTGAGAATATATACTGGCTTGAAGGACACCCGGAAGAAGCCGGACGGAATGTAATTGTGCATATGGGTTTAGATGGAAAAAAGGAGGATGTTACGCCACCCCCTTTCAATGCCAGAACAAGAGTTCACGAATATGGCGGTGGAGCGTACTTCGTTGACAATGGAACAGTATATTTCTCAAACTTTGATGATCAAAGACTCTACAGAAAGTCACCTAATAAGGCACCTGAGCCAATTACACCTGTAGAAGATTTACGCTATGCAGATGGCATCATAGATACTAAACGTGGACGTATAATATGTATAAGAGAGGACCACAGGGATAAGGATGCTGAGCCAATTAACGCAATTGTAAGCCTTGACCTTCTTTGTGAGAATGAAGGTAAGGTGCTCACCTGTGGGAATGACTTTTACTCATCACCTAAACTAAGTCCCGATGGGAATCATCTAGCATGGCTTACCTGGAACCATCCAAATATGCCATGGGATGGAACTGAACTCTGGGTTGGAGAGGTAAGAGATGATGGGTCAATTGGAGACCGCGAGAAGATAGTAGGTGGTGTTTCTGAATCAATATTCCAGGTGGAGTGGTCTCCAGATGGTGTATTACATTTTATTTCGGACCGTAATAACTGGTGGAATCTATACCGTTTTAAAAATAGAAAAATTGAAAACCTTTATGAGATGGAAGCTGAGTTTGGTATACCTCAGTGGCGTTTCGGTTTATCTACCTATGGATTTCTTTCGGGAAGAGAAATTGTATGCGTTTACACAAAGGAGGGGACCTGGCACCTTGCAATCCTTGATACTGAAAATCGAAAGCGGAAGACAATTGAGATTCCATACACGGATATATATTTTCTCAAAGTAGGAAAGGACTTTGTCCTTTTCCTCGGTGGTTCACCGACTGAATTTGAATCAATCATTCAACTTGACCTTAAGTCAGAAAGAACTAAGGTATTAAAACGCTCAAGTGAAGTATCAATAGACTCTGAGTATTTATCTATCCCGAAGGCTATTGAATTTCCCACCGAGGAAGGGTTGAAAGCACACGGTTTCTACTATCCTCCCAAAAATAAGGATTACACTGCTGCAGAGGTAGAACTCCCACCTCTTATTGTCATAAGTCATGGTGGACCTACTTCATTTAGTGAAAACGCTCTCAGTTTAAGTATACAGTACTGGACCAGTAGGGGTTTTGCTGTTCTTGATGTAAACTATGGAGGTAGCACCGGTTATGGTCGGGGGTACCGAGAACGCCTAAAGGGTAAGTGGGGTATAGTTGATGTTGATGATTGTGTGAACGGTGCGCGTTATCTTGTTGACAAAGGTAACGTAGACGGCAATCGTCTAATCATTCGCGGCGGAAGTGCTGGTGGATATACTACACTCTCTGCACTTACCTTCCATGATTTCTTCAAAGCCGGTGCGAGTTACTACGGTGTGAGCGATCTTGAGGCGCTTGCTAAGGAGACCCATAAGTTTGAATCACGCTATCTTGATGGTTTGATAGGGCCTTATCCAGAGAGGCGTGATTGTTACCAGGAACGTTCACCGATTAACTTTACCGAATGCCTTTCATCTCCTGTGATCTTCTTTCAGGGTCTCGAGGATAAGGTGGTCCCACCCAGCCAGGCTGAGCTAATGGTGGATGCTTTAAAAAAGAAAGGAATATCTGTTGCTTATATACCTTTTGAAGGGGAACAGCATGGATTTAGACGTGCAGAGAACATCAAACGCGCTTTAGAAGCAGAACTTTACTTCTATTCAAGGGTCTTTGGATTTGAAATAAGTGATGAAGTAAAACCAGTAGAGATAGAGAATTTGTAATGAGTGAGAATAACAAAGAAGTAAATCATAGTCGAAAGTCGTGAGTATTAAGTCTCAAGTCTATACATAATTTATAAAGAGTTAAGTGAAAAAGAATTCTCGACTAATGACTTTAGACTATTGACTGGGGACTAAAAAGGAAGGGGGTATTTTTATGAGGAAGGTTGCTTTATTTATGTTAGTGGTATTAGCACTTACAATTTTCTTAGCAATACCAGTTTCACTTAAGGCGCAAGAGGAAGAAATACCGGATATGCAAAAAATGATGAAACTGGCAGTTATTGCCCAGGAATGGGTTATGATAGGAATGTGGATTGCTTATACACAACCGCTTTTAGAGTGGAGCGAAACACTTTATGAAGAAGAGAAGATATCCGGGGAAGATTGTGTAGAGGTAACCAAAGCGGTCAAGATTTTAGCTAATGTTTTTAAGAAGAGGTCGGGAAAAATAGATGATGCAACCATTAGAAAAGAAGCAGTGGGATATTCCGAGAGCGTAATAGCAGAAGCAGATGCTTATGCAGATTATTACATAGGCAATACAGGAAGCCTTGAAATAGCAGAAAAACATAAGGAGGAAGCCGAGGCGCATATAGAAGCAATAGAGGATTATTTCGATAGTTTCGAATAAAAAAGATTTACACTGATTGAAAGTTTCTTAAATAGCCCTTCAGCCTTCAGTTTTAAGACACTGATCTACGCAGATTAGTAAAAATTTTTAATTTTTTTATCATTCAATATCAGTGGTTACTAGTGTTTAATTTTAGATATAGAAATTTTTTATTATATATCAGCGTGTATCTGCGTCATATGTTATTTATACAATAAGTATATAAATTTTAAATAGGGAGGTTTAACTGATGTTTAATTTTGCAGAGTTTTTAAAAAACCTGAGGTCATTATTGATTACCAATGGCCCTGAGTTACTTATTACACTTCTCATCCTGATTGTTCTACACTTTGTTATCCGCTTCTATATGAATAAGTTAAGTAGATTTATTATAGGTGTGGCGATAAAGAGGGAAGGTATAACAGCAGGGGAAGAGAAAAGGGTTACTACGATTAGTAATGTTTTTACACGTATAGCTTTCGTACTTTTATGGGGGATAGGAATTATTATAATTCTTGGTGAACTCGATATCAATATTGCTCCAATTCTAACTGGATTGGGTATATTTGGATTGGCAGTTAGTTTTGGTGCTCAAAGTCTAGTTAGAGATATCATATCTGGTGTATTTATCCTGATAGAGAATCAGATAAGAGTGGGTGATGTCGCAGTTATAAATAATACCGAAGGTAAAGTCGAAACAATAGGTTTACGAACCACTATTTTAAGAGATATTGAGGGAGTTGTCCATGTATTTCCAAATGGCACTATAAGAACTCTTTCTAACAGGACAAAGGATTGGTCAGCATGTGTTCTTGATATAGGCATAGCTTATAAAGAAGATCCTGAGAATGCTATAGGAATTATGAGGAAAGTGGACGAGGAGCTACGCAGGGATAAGGAATTTGGTAAATTCATCTTAGAACCAATTGAGATATTTGGGCTTGAAAACGTCTCTGAATCCTCAATGGTTATAAAGGCACGTATAAAAACACAACCTCAAAAACAGTGGAGAGTAGCCAGGGAATACCGGCTCCGACTTAAAAAGGCATTTGATAAGTACAATATTTCTGTTAAATAGGACGGGAAAGTTATTCCTAATCCAGGACTGCAATTGCCTCTATTTCTATATCCGCACCCTTTGGAAGATTTGATACCTCCATCGTTGCACGGGCAGGAGGTTCAATACTAAAGAATTTCCCATAAATTTCGTTAATAGTAGAGAAATTATCCATATCTGTTATGTAAATGGTTGTCTTTACTATATCTTCTATTCCTCCACCTGCCTCTTCCACGATGGCTTTTATATTTTTAAGAATTAGCTCTGTTTCCCTCTCTATATCCCCCTTTATTAGCTCACCTGTTTCGGGGACTATGGCAATCTGACCGGAGATAAATAGAAATTTACCAGCCAGTATTCCTTGAGAATATGGACCTATTGCATCCGGGGCTTTATCAGTCTCTATAACCTTTTTCATACTGACTCCTTTTTTCTTAAAACCAGCCTTCCCTTTTCATTATCTCCTTTGAAGTCCTGCTGCTTGGACCGTCTCCTCTGGCTACAGCAATAGCAACATTTTCCCCAACTGCTTCGGCTATCTCCGCAATATCTCTATGTGTAAATCCCGGGCAGAGGAGAATTGAGTGAATACTCTCCTCTTTGACAAGTTTTTTACACGTATTGGGGTCAGGTCTTGACTCTTGACATTTCTTTAATTTTATCAACTATTTTTTTCTCTTCAAGTAATATCTTTTCCATTCCTTTGCATCTCTTTAAGTCTATTTAGAGCTTTAGTGTATCCCTCGCTTTCTTTTGCCCAATCTTTTAGTTTCTTGCATGGAAATTCCTCACATTCATAGCAAAATTCTAACCCCTTATTATCGACGCAACATTCGAGTATCCAGCAATCTGGAGACCAGTGATTTTTCCTATCGCCCTTACACCAGGAACAGTGGATATCTTCAATCTTTACCTCCTTATTTAATTCCTTTTTAAACCAATCTGCAATTTTCTTTGCCAATTCATAATCATTTGATGCCTTACGAATATCACAGGTATCACAGACCAGTCCGCAAGCTGCTATCATTTGATAATCTTTTTTCATAATTAACTCCTTATACATTACAATTTGATAATTTTTAGCAATATTAAAGCTTTTCCAGGATTCTTTCAACTAATGCTCTTCGACGCTCTGATATCTTATCGTCTTTTGGAGTTCGTTTCAATAATCGCGAAAGTATTGGTGCAGCATATTGCATTTCCAGGATAGCAGATGGACTATCAATTTCGCTTAAAGCAAGTAGTGTATAATAAAATGGGAAGCTCCTCCATCTACCCTTACCGTCACGATGTAGTTTTAATGCTTTCATTCCTTTTTCTAATCTTCGTTTGGGGTCTTTAAGACCACCAACTGCTAAATGCCTCCAGAGGGAGGCACTGCATGTTCCGCAACAATACATTCCCGGCGTACGTTTAGATAGGTCTATTCGACTCATCATTCCAAGGGTTGCTTTTTTTAGTGCATCTTGAATACCGTCTTTTAAGTTTAAGAGAATCAATGTCCGACATGCTTCTTCTCCAAGTATATGTCCAATTGCAGCACTAGAGTGAACCCTTTCCCCGGTAAAAAGCCTTATGCCTTCCTTAAAATCCCTCTCAGTGGGTGCAAACATATTTGAATAAGAACCAGGCTTCCCCTGTCTACCAGCTATCCATTTTGCAACTTCTTTTCTTTCAGAATTTGTAATGGAATGTCTATAGAAAATAATATCATTTATCGCGTCGAGTGTCAGTGATAAACTGTCGGGATTTAATATTCCCATAAGTACCTCCTGATTGATATTTCCATTATTAAAATTATTATTATCCACGATATATATATGTCAAGATATTAAGTTGAGTAATTCCATAAGAGAATGATGGAGGACCGAGGACGGAAGTTTAGTTTAAGGATTGGAAGTGTGAAATTTAAGATAAGCAGGGATTAAGGAGTAAGTGTTCTATATTGATATTCTGACAATTGAGAATAAATTAATAAGGAAGTAATGGATAATAATCATATGAATGAGTTGATTCGATACTATGATGAGAGAGCAAGAGAGTATGACGAAGTTTATCTGGGTAGGGGTCCTGCTATTCCGGACTCTGCTGCCTACAGGAATGATGTGGAAAAGATTGGTAAAATAGTTACCAAATTTGGTAGAGGACATTTGATTGATGTAGGTTGTGGAACAGGATTCTGGCTACCTTATTGTGAGAAAAGTTGCAAAAAAGTGACATTAGTGGACGAATCTGAGAAAATGCTTACTGAATGCAAGACAAGGATCATTGAATTGGGTTTAAAATTTAAATGTGATTTTATTCGGGGAGATTTCTTTTCTTTGGACTTTAAAAACCAAATGTTTGACAGTGCGATTGCAGGTTTCTTTGCAAGCCATTTATCTTTAGAAATGGAGGAGGTTTTTTTCGAAAAAATAAGAAATATCCTAAAGCCAGGTGCACAATTTATGCTAATTGACTCGGCCTGGAGCAAGAAAAGAAGTCAGTATCGAGAAAAGGAAGGATTCCAGGAAAGGACATTGAATGATGGGCGCAAATTTACTATTTACAAGAGATATTTCGATAGTTCAGATGTTGAAAAGATGTTCAAAAAGTATCTTTTCGAATTAGAATCATTTTATATAGGCGATGTGTTTCTGGCTGCAGTAGGAAGAATCAAGACAGATTCTTAATTCTATGATAGATGAGGATAGTCCCACCTATGATATTTGCTCTGGGAAGAAGTTTTGAGAGAAACAGGAGATTCAGGCTAATCTTTTTCCTCCTTCAATAATTTTCCTTATACTCAAGCGAATTTCTTTTTTGCGCGTATATTCCATTAATTCCTGCCAGTGTTTTTGAAGCTCGCATAACTTTTTAAAAGGGTCGTATTCCAATACAGCATCATTTTTGACAAGAGCAATATTATTTAATGCCTCTTCACTTCCCTCTCTATCACCCTTAGCAAGGTATTCTTCAGACAGTAGTTTACATGATTTTTCGATCTTTTTCTCAAGGTCTCTTTTCAAAAAACTGCCAGGATAGGGATCAAAATCCTCAGGGTGGACTTTAGTCATACCTTTTAAATTTTTTTGATGCTCAATCTTTGCTCGCTCATAGACAAAACGCTTGATGTCCTCTCTTAACTGCATCCAGATTGGGTGCTTCCTTGGTGGTGGAAGATGCATAATAGATAGTTTACTGTCAAGGAAAAAGTGAAATCCAAACATCCTTGAATTTATCAAGAAATCTATATCCTCTCCTCTTGGGACATTGGGGTCAAAAGGAATGAAAGTAAAAAGGTTTCGATGAATAACCATGTTCCCACCAAATACAAAAGGTGTCTCCTTCAGCCTTGGCTTTGTTCCAATAATCTTATCAAATGCTTCGTTCATCCTGTCATATTGGTCCCAATATTTCCTCCAGGGGCGGAAGTGTTTTTTAATGTGGTAGTCCCCATCAACTTGGAGGTAATATCCCGCAACTGCGTTTACAATTTCTCCTTTAATATTTTTACCGATATGTTCTTTAGCTTTCGTCATGAATTCAGGGTCTTCAAATACCTCGTCATCGTCAATGAGCACCGATAGTTCAGAACCCAGGATATGTGGAACGAATAAACATAGATTTCGAATGTTGGAATATCCACGGAGTTGAAGAAGCTCGATATAATCATTTTTACCCTCACTAATCAAAACATCATGTATCTGCTTTAGATGAGAATACCCGAATAGCAATACTTCTACCCCGGTAATAGAAGAAGCTGTTTTGATGATATTGGCAACCTTTTTCTCAACCTCGGGTTCAATATCTTCTGCAGTCGCAACAGCAATTATTACCAGTTGGAAATCTTTATCTTTCAGTATTTTTATACTCTGTATTGCTCTAAGTAATGTGCCTTCACTATCAAGAGGTGTGGGATGGTCATAGATAGCATCTCCTTTCTTGTAACCTACGTCACTTTCTCTTGCCCAATATGATGGAATTACCATTGTAACTTTCATCTCATTACTCCTTTTCTACTTTTCACTCTTTATTTCTTAGATATTTCTCCCCACTGCTTTCTGTAAATTTGTTTACCACGAAAGGTGAAATTGTGTATATCTTCATCATAGTATTATATCCGAAGTTAACTTCGGATATACCTTCCTCTGAATGAGATACCAAACTTCTGAACTTTTTCTCATGTAGTTTTATTCCACTTACTTATTGTATATAGAAGGAAAATTAGATGTCAAGCCAACATTCAGATAAATCCAAGCAAGGAAGAGCTAGGAATGATAACACATTTATATAATTGCGGGCATTGCCCCAAATTTGTATGATTTAGAATTATTTACGAATTTAGCCCATTTAATTATTAATTCCTTTAATAAATGCGAGGTGGTGTCATTCAGAAACCCCCTCACAGGCTCGCCCCGTGTAATAAGAAATTCACTTCGTTGCTCTCTATTATATGGGGCAGGCGGGCATGGTTCCTTGTTTTCTTTGGAAAACAAGGGGAGTTCATCCCGTGGAATAATAAGTTTTGCTTCAAAGCACTCTATTCCACGGGACAGGTCCGAGAGCGGGAGCAGCAATTTCCTCGCCCAATGGAATAGAAGAACAGCAGGTAGAGATATCTATTCCACAGGGCGAGCTGGGTGAAATTGACTGCGATTTCTGAATGATATTACCGAGCATTAAGGTTTGAAATAAGATTTGGCCTTGTAATGTATCATACAACTTTGGGACAGTCTCTAATTGTGATATAACTTTTGAGTGTTTGATATGTCATACTGATGAAGTAGGAGCTGCTATAAAGTATGGTCATCTTTGAATATTTTCTGCATAAGGTGGACATCTAAAAGTTTGCCAAATTTACGACCTACCTCTTTTAAGATTCCAATATGCTTAAATCCAAAAGACTCAAAAAGATGAACACTGATTTCATTACCTTCTGCGATTCTTGCTATTACAGTGTGGAGTCCAACCTCTCTGCCTTCTTGGAGAATAGCTTCTAAAAGTCTTTTCCCAAATCCTTTTCCTCTAAATTCCTTCTTTATATATAATGAAATTTCTGCTGTAAGAGAATATGCACATCTATCTGACCATTCACTTAAAGATGCCCATCCCAGGATATTGGGACCTTCTTCTAAAACTAATATTGGATGCTTGGAGTCATGACTTCTAAACCATTCCTTCTGCTCTTTCAATGTTTTTGGTTGGGTATCAAAAGTTGCAACTGTATTAATTATTGCATCATTATATATTTCAGTGATTGTTTCTAAATCAGTTATTGTTGCTTTCCTTATTATTTCCATATTCAGCTATAGCAGTTCGGTTTAAAGTCCTGAACGTATCTGAATTTCTGAACAACACTAAAACCATATCTTCTTTTTATATTCCGCATACTTCTCGTATTTCTCCTCTAACTCCTTTTCTTCTAATACCTTCCAATAAATAATATGTGATATCCATATAGCAGAAGAGGCAAGTGTAATAAGACTTTTTGTGAATATCGGAAAACCAATAATCCATATTATGAACCCTAAATACATTGGATTCCTAATTTTTGAATAGATACCCCCTTTAATCAACTCACCCTTATCTTCAAATCCTTTTAGCTTTATATGTGAGAAGATAAAGAGAAAAACCCCTATTAAAAATAATAAAAGACCAATATATCTAATCCCATTAGGAATGTTAAGTTTAATCGGATCTATAAAACACATCTGAAACCATGAAAACCAGAGAATGCCCATAGCAATGAATATTGAAGTTACAATTTTCTTGTTTTCTGCTAATGGGCTCCTTTTATATTTTAGAACATTGAATACTGTCCGTATTATATAACATACAAAGCAAACTCCAAACCAGATAAAAAACATTGTTTCTATATATACTACTGTATCATTCTATATATTACTATTCCAACTCTTTTCTTTGTGCTTTTTCGATCTTTGCCCAGGTATCTTTTAGTGGAACAGTTCTATTAAATACAAGTTTCAAGTTAGTTGAGTCAGGGTCGACACAGAAATAGCCCAATCTTTCAAACTGGAATCTGTCACCTGGTTCTGCATCTTTTAGAGTTGGCTCAACGTAACACGGAGTTATTATCTCTAAGGAATTCGGATTTATATTTGATGTGAAATCTTTACCCTCTTCAACATCATCTGGATTTACTTTTGTGAAGAGTCGGTCATATAGTCTAACCTCAGCTCTAATAGAGTGGTCAATTGTTACCCAGTGTAGTGTAGTTTTTGGTTTTCTACCATCTGGGGCATCGCCACCTCTTGTCTTCGGATCATAAGTGCAGCGTAGTTCGACTACATTACCTTTTTCATCCTTTATTACATCAACACATTTTATAAAATAAGCATATCGAAGTCTTACCTCACGACCTGGAGCCAAACGATAAAATTTCTTTGGAGGCTCCTCTCGAAAATCATCCTGTTCAATATAAATAACCCTTGAAAATGGAATCTTCCTTGTTCCCATACTGAGGTCTTCTGGATTGTTTATTGCGTCCAGTTCTTCTACTTTATCCTCAGGATAGTTTTCGATTACAACGCGAAGCGGATGTAACACAGCCAAATACCTCTGTGCACGTTTGTTTAAATCGTCGCGGAGACAGTGTTCAAGAAATGCAATATCAACAACACTTTCACTTTTTGCTACTCCAATTCGCTCACAGAAATCTCTAATTGATTCAGGTGTATACCCACGTCTTCTGAGACCTGATAGTGTTAACATTCTCGGGTCATCCCATCCATTTACAGATCCACCCTCTACTAATTTAATAAGTTTACGTTTTCTTAAGATTGTGTAATTTAGATATAGACGCGCAAATTCAATTTGTCTTGGATGGTGTATTTCCAGCTCATCTAAAAACCAATCATATAAAGGACGATGGTCCTCGAATTCAATTGAACATAAAGAATGCGTTATTCCTTCAATGGAATCGGACTGACCGTGGGTAAAATCATAAGTTGGATAAATACACCACTTATCCCCTGTCCTGGGATGTGTTGCTCTAAGTATTCTATACATAACTGGATCCCGCATATTTATATTTCCAGAGGACATATCAATCTTTGCACGGAGAGTTCTAGAACCATCAGGAAACTCACCAGCGCGCATACGTTCGAATAAATCAAGATTTTCTTCAACAGAACGATTACGATAAGGGCTATTTCTACCAGGTTTAGTTAATGTTCCACGGGTTTCTCTTATTTCATCTGCACTCAAATCACAGACATACGCTTTACCCTTTTTGATTAATTTAATAGCATACTCATAGAGTTTTTCAAAATAGTCGGATGCATAATACTCTCTATCTTCCCAATCAAATCCAAGCCATCTTATATCCTCTTTAATGGAATCTATATATTCTTGTTCTTCTTTCATCGGATTTGTATCATCGAATCGAAGATTGCAAGGACCGTTGTATTCCTCTGCAATAACGAAATTAATACAGATGGCCTTCGCATGACCAATATGTAGATAGCCATTCGGTTCTGGTGGAAACCGTGTATGAACTTTTCCATCATATCTATTTGTCTTTAAGTCTTCGCTGATAATCTCTTTAATAAAATTAGATGGTCGAGTTAAATCGTTCTTACTCATTTCTCCTCCAACATTATACACTCATTTGAGTTATGTATATAATATAGAAATCAAAAGTCAAGCCACCTTCCAGGTAAATATGATTACTGTGAATAAATGGCACATTCGAAAAAGGTCCATGAGGGAGTTTAGCATAATTATTACGGACCTTCCTGTTAAGCAAAGCGTCTCGGAGGAGGAACGGCCAACTTTGTGAGATTTTAATCTCACGGGAGCTTGCCCTGTGGAATAAGGGCGCTGGCTTCAATGCACCCTATTCCACAGAGTGAATCCGAGAGCCGATTAGAATTTCTTCCCATATACCTTTATAAAACCCAGCCCCGCAAGAGCAATAGGGTGGAGATATTTTTATATCGGGCGTTTTTAATACATCTCGAATTCTCGGGCAATGACAATATAATGCTCGTTTTTTTTCTGGATCCTTCTCTTTCATATATTGGGTAGGATAGTCACTCTTAGGAATCTTTGTGGTAATAATCGTATTTCCTTTCTTAACTCCGGACAAACCCCATCCACGGTTTATTATATCTTTAATAAGCTCGTCATCTAATTTTAAAGGATCTTTTAGAAATGATATGAATTTTTCTAATAGCTTTTGATGAACTAAATCAATATCTTTAGCCTCCTCATATTTTTCCCTTATCTCCTGTAAATCAGATTTTGGGGACTGACAGGCACAGTTAGTCATTATCTCTATTCGCGTCTCCTCATCTACAAGAGAATCCAATTTTTCAATTGCCTTTTTAGACCATTTAACTACTTCTTCACGATTTGAATTATCAGAAAGTCCTTCACTTCCTTTCATTATTTTATTTTGAATATTTTTGCCTGCTATTTTTCCTAAAAAATTAGAGAATTTAGCTAACCAATATTTTTCAAAATCAAAATCTTCTTTAGCCATTTTTGAAGATATTTTCTGCTTCTTCATAATCGGGAGGAGCTGAAAGAATTGGCCACCAAGATACGAGTTTAGTATACATTTTTGGAAGTTTATTCATCTTTCTTGCAGAAATGGCATACTCTATCATGGAATTCTTTAGTGTTTTTCCATTTTTCACAAATATCTGGGTGCTTTTCCCAATCGTCTGGTTTTGGCTCTTGAGATTCTTCTGACCACTGAAGAAAATTTGGACCAGGGGTGTGAAAACTTAATGTCCAATCAATGGCAAAAGTGTCGAAATTTTGATCCTTTAAAGGAACCTTGTAGGGTGTAATATACCATTCATATACATATTTGCCACTCTTAGCTATATCTGGCAGACGTTTTAAGCCATCAACTGTAAAAGCCCCTCCAGACCACTTTTGCTTTTTTTCAAGAAGATATGCGTCAACAATGGGAGTTCCCAAATAAATAGAATTTTCAGAATTTATATATGCTTTACCATAAGAAATGCCACATCTAATTCTTGTAGTACCCTCAATTATTGTTTCAAATAATAACCAACCGAGTGTTGATAATAATGCTTGCAAACATTCGTTTGTGTCTTTTTTTGTATAAAGTAGAACAGTGTCTGAAAACCAAGCCACACCTAAATTACTTTGATTTTGGAGTTCTTTTAAAGATGGGATATCATCCGGGAAATTATTTTTATATATAGAATGACAAAGTGATTTTTGAAACCAACCTAAGGCATCGTTTACAACCTTCTTTAGTGGTGTATTATTCACAAGGTTTTTGAATCCAAGTATATCACAAACTGCTATTGTGAAATTTCCATGCATAATATAAACCTTCTTTAGGCATAAAATAAATATAACGTCTTTACTGCTAAAGGGAAGAATTTCGTATAAATATTTATATACAGAATAAGTCGAATATTTTTATATTAGAAGACTGAATTGAGTCGTCCCCCATCCACAGGTATCATTGCACCATTTATGTATGATGCATATTCACTTGCCAAAAATGCAACCATATATCCTATTTCCTCGGGATTTCCTAATCTACCTAATGGGATTGGTTTTACATAATCACCCAGGGCTTCTTCAGTAGTTATTCCCTCCCTATCTGCTTTATCTTTAGATAATTGAATCATTCTATCTGTTTTTATTATACCTGGCATTATACCATTTACAGTAACCTTATGCTCTCCCACTTCCTTTGCCAGAGTTCTTACTAACCCAGCCATTGAAATCCTGACTACATTACTTAAAGCTATGTTTGGAATTGGCTCTTTTATTGCAACACTGGTAGAATATATAATCCTTCCCCATTTCTTTTCTTTCATTTCTGGTAGGAATTCTTTACTTAAAAACACAGCGGAGTAAAGCAATAGGTTAACAGCTTCCTCCCATTCTTCCATGCTTTTTTCCATAAAAAAACCAGCTTTTGGTCCACCTGTAGAAAAGAAGAAAATATCAAGATCACCTGTGTTTTTAATCTCTTTTACTATTCTTTTCAAATCATCACGCTTTGATAAATCACCAACAACATAACGAGGTTTGATTCCAGTGTCCTTTTCAATCATACTTTGAGCTTTCTTTAGGTTTTCTTCATTTCTTGAGAGTAGAATTACATCTGCTCCAGATTTTGCTAAAACTTTTGCAACACCGAAACCTATTCCTTTTGAAGAAGCAGTGATAAAAGCTAATTTTCCATCAAGTTTTATTTCCATTTTTACCTCCTTATTTCATTTCATAAAGAGTTTCTTATATTCTCCATATCCTTCTTTTTCTAAATCTTCCTTTAGGATAAAACGAAGAGCAGCTGAATTTATACAATAACGGAGTCCAGTAGGCTCCACTCCATCTTCAAAAAGATGCCCGAGGTGAGAATCAGCATGTTTGCTTCTTACTTCTACCCGTTTCATTTCATAGGTTGTGTCCATATTTGCAATAATGTTTTCTTCTTCAAGAGGTTTCGTAAAACTTGGCCATCCAGAGCCCGAATCAAACTTATCAAGGGAACTAAAAAGAACTTCTCCGGATACTATATCAACATAAATACCTTCTCTCTTGTTGTTCCAGTATTCATTGTTGAATGGGGGTTCTGTTCCATTTTCCTGTGTGACATTATATTGTAAAGCTGTTAATTTTTTCTCAAGTTCCTCTTTAGGTGGTTTTTTATATTCGGTTATATTTTTAGAATCCTCCTTTTTTATGCTTTCACCCCATACTTTTTTTAAGAATTGTTCTCTGCCTGAAGAAAATTTATATGTGCTATACCTAACCGGACATTTCCTGTAGTAATCCTGGTGGTATTCTTCTGCTGAATAGAATTTAATAAATTTTATAATCTCAGTAACGATGGGTTTTCCGAATATTCCTGATTTCTCTAACTCTTCTTTTGACTCAAGAGACAAGCGTTTTTGTTCTTCATTATGATAGAAGATTGCTGTTCTATATTGTGAACCTTTATCAGCAAATTGACCTTCCGGGTCGGTTGGGTCTATAATCTTCCAGAATATAGAAAGTAGTTCTTTGTATGTTATTTTAGATGGGTCATACAAAATCTCTACAGCTTCATAATGCCCGGTTTTACCTGTTGACACTCCTTCATAAGTTGGATTTTCTTTATGCCCTCCTGTATATCCAGAAACGACTTTAAAAACACCTTCTAATCCTTCAAAAGCTGCTTCAATACACCAAAAACAACCGCCAGCAAATGTAGCTTTTTCAAGAGCTTCAGCTTGTTTTTCCATTGTGGATTCTCCTTTTTCTTGTTTTGCGAAAAGAGGAATAACATTTATAAAAATTACGGATATTAAAAGTAAGATTAAAAAGTTAGATTTTATATTTTTCAAACCTTCCTCCTCCTTTTTGAAGATTTAAAACAATTAAGTTTTACTATTCAAATCTAAAGCTATAAGCATTATTTTCGAATTTCTCCCTGTACATTGCTCTGGTGGTAATTTTGTACCACATCTATTGATTAACAGGCTTGAAGTAGCAAGTATAAAGAAAACTATTATAAAAATATGCCTTTTATACATATTATATTCCTCCTTTTAAACTTCAGCTAAATTAATATGGAAACATTAAAAGTCAAGCTGTCATTAAGGATGAGAAAAAATAGAGAATTTTGTTAATTAGATATTTCTAAATTTCTTGTAAGATTTGTAACTGAAATATATTAGAAGAATTGGTAAAATCAGATTTATAAAAAATAGACCTGATTCAAATTTTGTAAATCCTGATAAACCTTGAAATAAAAGCTCATAGATGTGAATTACTAATCCGATTATTCCGCCAATGATGCCTGCCTGGAAACGCTTTCTTCGCCAGCATATAAAAGCAATAAACGCATAGAAGATTAACCCTACGAATGAACCTGAGTGTTTTGAGATAGCGAACCAGCTGGCATTAGTTATTACTAGAACGGTTAAAATACCAATTGTCATCTGTTTGTTCAGTGAATATTTAATATCTTTTTGATTCATTTAATTTGAGTCTTATCCACCACTCTACATGATAGAAGCCAGCATATGAGGAATAAGAATCCTGATGCTGCTAAGATTACAATGAATGGACCTCTTGGAAGGAATCCTCTTATTTTCCATCTTGAATCATTTGCCAATTCTTCTAAGTAAGAAAATGCTTTTTGGAAAAATGCTTTAGAGACTGAGCCACTAGCCCCTATGGCACAAGCTCCACAAAGGGATGGGAATTCCTTTGGATTGTCTACTGGTGCTTCATCTGGAGAGATATCGATTAATTTTAAACATAAATTCCACAGTCTTTCAGGATCTTTTGTAAAATAATCCTCAATTAGCTCAGCAAATACTGCAGGCAACTCCAAATTTGCTCTCCTTCCAGGAAGATTGCTATTTGAAACAAGGTATTCGATGATTGCCCTATCATCACCTGTTTTGAGAAATTCATCAAAGAAATTACCTAAATCTTGTTTATGATTTTCTTTCTTGCTCATTTAAACCCTCGCCCTCCCCAAAATATATTCATTCAATCTGGTCAAATTTATGGTGGAAGATGAATGGCGAATAAGCAAGCGTCCTTGAGTGGCCAACCTACTCCATATATTAAGATAGCAGGATATTTCTTCAAGGTTTCTGTCTCCCGCTGTTTACGTGGCAGATCAGGGTACATATCAAGAATATCTTCCGCATGGAGGAAAGTAAGCTCCTTGGGCAGGTTTGGATATTTATCTGTCTTTAACTGGGGGAAAAGTTCCTGCACAGTGGAACTGGATTGGGGTACGTGAGCCATCGCGATCCAACATGTCATTCACGCCACTCTCTACATCCACAATCAAGGGAACCTGAACCATCATTAGATTGAGTTCCTTGCACAGATTCTCCTCAATGTAGTTTTTTATTGCAAAGAGCGCCTTCATCGTTTCCTTTGGTGTTAGCAGAGAGTTATAATCCTGAGGCAGGATCTTCTCCAGCTTGTTATAGTCACCAATACCTGGTCCTGCCAGGTCTGTTTTCTTATCTGCCGTTGCATTTACCTTCTTTTAAGAATTTTTATGTGCACAATTTTTGGGCATTTCACTCGCTGATTATATAATAAGATAAAGGAAAGTCAATAAGCGCCACCTTTGGTCGGAAAAAATCCAGTGGTACAGTTAGAGGGAGATAAAAACAATGCCAGGGTGAAAAATAAGGAAATTATTATTGCAAAAATGTAAGCACTGTCTCCAAATCTCATATTTTGCACAATTCAGCTCACTTCCTCTGCGAAGCGCCTCAGACAAAGTTCAAGTTCATCACCCACCCTCTTATTTGATTCCCAAAGGTTATTCTGTTCTTTCAGGTCTGTCTTTCGGTTGTAAAGTTCCGGCTGTTTCTCTCCTTTTATGTTGAGAAGATATGACCAATTTTCTGTGCGAATACTCCACTGTGCTCCATAATGTGCTGTCACAGCAAAATCCCGTATAGATTCTCTTTCACCAGTAAGGATTGGGAGTAGACTACGTCCGGTGAGTTTGCTCTCAGCTTTACTTGTGACGATATCCTGCGGGAAAGTATGCTTGATAGGAGCCAAATAAGGCAAAGTGAGCTTTGTGGAAATTCCAAGCGCTTCCAGAACAGTGGGCATCAGATCCGGCGGCTGAACAAGACCCGAAAACCTTTTGCCTTTCCCCAAACCTTGGGGATGGCGAATCAACCATGGTATGTGAGCCAATTCCTCATAGTTCCAAGGCTGTGCTTTCCGAATAATCCCATGTTCACCGAACGGCTCGCCATGGTCGCTGGTGAACATGATCAGGCTATTGTCGTACAACCCCATTTCCCTGATACGCTCAAGGAGGATTCCTACCCACTTGTCCACAAAGGTAATCTCTCCGGAATACAGAGCAAGTGTGTGCTTGAGTTCTTCCTCAGTCATATATCCCTCGACAGGACCAGGCACCGGATCGATGAGTTCCTGTCCATGATAGTCAGGATCGTACATCTCGCGGTACGGAGAGGGAGGATCCCAAGGTTCATGAGGGTCAAAGCAGTCAACCCATAGAAACAAGTTGTCCTTTTGCTTTTGGGTTACACGTTCCAGCCAGTGTATAGCCTCCTTGACTACCCGGGCCACACAGTAGTCTTCCTCCGTCTTATACCAGGAGATATTCCGCAGGTACTGGGTGAAGTGATCTTTTCAAAGGGAATCATTTTCATCCCCTCGTAATCGGTGGAACTTGCTCAAATCCACTTTGATGTCTTTATCGGTAATCCAAGGGTCATACTCCTGCCCCCGAATCCACGAGACAGTGTCAAAACCTCGGCCGCAGTTGTACACAGGCCTATGCATGTGATAGGTATCGGTAATTAATGCTGAAGTGAATTCCTTGTCCCACAGAACCTCAGCGAGAAGATAATCTCTGAGTTCAAAATGTTGCCAGCCGCGCTTGGTAAACAGATATCGGCCGGTCCACCATGCTGTGCGACATGGTAACGTTGGTAAATTCTCTGAGTAAGCTTGGTCAAATACCGCACTGTCCGTAGCTAGTTTGTCTATATTAGGAGTTTTAACCGAGCTCCCATAGCATCCCAAGTGATCTACCCTAAGACTATCTGCCACAATTACTATAATATTCATATTTTCCCCCTCTTTTGATTTTGATTAACTAATGAATCGTCTGTTCCAATGAATCAAGCTTCATCGAATTAACCTCTATTATTCAGGAGTCATGATAGGCAAAAGTTATAGAGAACAGACAACCTGGATACACTTATGTATAACGTTTCCAGCGTATACGAAGTTGCGACCGTAGGGAGCAATGTCCCGTAGGGCAAGGGCGAAGTCCATAGCGTATCTGCTGTTTAATCATAAATTTTTTCACATTTGCCTATCAATCATAAGACAATCGAGTTTTCTCATTCGCTAATATAGGCTGAATAATTTCTTTCCATTTTGGAGAATCCCATGTCCCCAACTTTGTATGCACATTATAGTATTTCTGAGGAATTGGATGCGTCCCAATAACTACTTCAATTCCATATTTTACCTTAATGAAGTCATGAAAATATGTTATATAAGGACATGGAGGATATCCGACAACCAATCCAGTGGCAAAATGAATGACCTGCACTCCATTCTTTACCATTTCTTCAGGAGCATATTCGACGTTTCCACCAGGACAACCACCACAAGTAGTATATCCAACCAATTCTAATTCCTCATTCTCTCTATAAATGCTAAATCCCCCTTCTCTATTATGGAAAGATCTAAGACATTTGCCTCCAGCGCACCGATGGTAACGGTCACAGATAATAATTCCAATTTTGATTTTGTTTTTCATCACTATTTCCTCCAATTGAATTGAATTGCAGATAACGTCCCGAGCGTATCTGAAGTCGCCGAAGGCGATTTCGGTGAGTGCATAGCCCGAACCAGATACACGCTGTTATGTGTAGTTTTCGCCCTCATTTCAATTCGACTACTTGGCAGTTGATAGTGTCTCCTATTCAATGAACTGCTATACTCCTGTCTCTTATTCTTTCTCTCAACTCCCACAATGCCGTTTTGTTGCTCTCATACCTAAGGCAATCCATGGCTTCTTCATAGCTCACCCAAGAATACTCGGAATGCTCTCCCGAACGAAGCAAAGCCTTGTTTTCTATCAATACTCCAAAGCAATATTCAGGAATGACATAGAGACCTGTCTTACTCTTATGATCACGAAAGTGGCTTTTTGGAATCATTGCCATAGTATCAAGCTTGAAGTGCTTGCTATCTCTTGCGATTCCTGCTTCTTCATATGCTTCTCTCTGAGCTGCTTCGAGTACTGTTTCATCGTTCTCACCACCGCCAGCTATGAATTGCCAATATCCCTCGTCTTTTCTTTTGAAAACGGCTACTTCCAGCTTTTCGTTTTCGCCGATCACAAACGGAATTACCAATATCTGAAACTCAGCTCTCATATTGATTCATTCCTGCAGGGCGAAAATTACATATAATTCGTTTATATCCGAAATGGGTTCGGATATCCTGCCCATTTGGGGGTATATAGACCTATTTACTGATGCTGACCTTTGTTCAATAACTTCTTCTTTTTTCATAATTTTCCCCTCTCTTTTGTTCCTTACCCGCCATAAATGCCCCGCTGCGAGTCACCACTGCAACTCCATGCATATTTCCCCTTTTTGCGTCTTTCAGGCATTCATCTACCAAAAGCGAACCATACCCTTTTCCTTTATAAGCGCGTTTAAAGCCAACAAAGATACAGTGACTGAACATATATCCACTTGCCTTTACTGGTCTCCAAAAATATTCACCTGGAATGTATTCAATCATACCCTGAGTTCCATCTTTATTGGAGTATAATGATTTTATTTTCATGCATTCTGGGTAGCGGTCCTTTAGCCACTCAATCTTTTCTGGATATCCGTCTCTCTTAATATTTTTGTACCCGCAAACCCCGTATTTAAGAATATTTTCTGCATTTGTATCAATTATCTCTATATTTTCCATTATTCATCCCTCCTATACATCTTGTCGCCGGAAACTTCCTGCTTTGCTTATTAAAGTAGTTCAGGCTTTTGCGTAACGGCTTGCGTGTTTACGAAGTGCCGAAGCCAGTCCCAAATTTCACCACTCAGGCAACTTATTATGTTGTTTTAGGACCTTAATTATATTATCTCTCATGTCTATTGCTGCTTTTCTAGATGCTTGATAAAACTCTTAAGGAATCACATCCTCAGCTTTCCCATCTTGAGCACCATATCCTGGAACTAAAAATATATTTTTTCTCATAATTTCCCTCAATTTTCTTGCTTCTTGGGGATACGTTGCCCCTACTACAGCTCCAACCGAAGAATATTCTCTTTCACCCAATCTATTGAATTCTATAATTGTATCGCGAACAGTTTCGAAAGAATTGTCATAGTCTTTCTCTTTCTTTTTATATAGTCAGGTATTTAATCAATCACCGGGGCTAAACCTACAATGCAAGGATTATGCTTTTGATCTATAAGATTCAACAACTCATCTAATATATTGTTTCTATATCCTCCCATATTTTTACCTTATACTTGTTTCTTGCTTTTCAGGCGATCTAGGCTTTCGTGCTTTGAAAACTATCCATGCTGATCTGTCTGATATCTCTCAGGAGGGTCCGCAACTTTTCGACTGTTTTTAATTTGGGATATTCGATTAACATTCCATTATATTTTTTAAACCAATACTTAAAATCTTCAAATCTACTACACCTCTTCATCATCCTGGGATTTTTTTTAAGATACCAGGGTTTAATACCGGCAAAGTGAGTGCCATTCAATACAGTTAAATTTGGATAACCATTAAATCCACTATACTTGATATCTACGCTATACCATTTTCCTGACCATTTCATTGCTAGGTACTGCATATCAGGCCAGTCGAACAAATCACAAACTAACTTTTTTATCTCGGGTTTTTCTATATCTCGCATTATCTCTTTAAATTCATGCATTGATGGCCGAATAACAAACAGTGAGCCATTAATTCCCATGTTAGAGAAATCGGTTTTAACTCTATCGGTAAATTCCTTTGGTATTTTATGTCCATGTGGACAAAACTTGTCATAAACTTCATGCCAAATCCATTTGTCTCCTTTTAGTAATTTGTTATGTTCTCCTGTATTGACGAAGTGCGATTTATCCTCGTTAATAATTCCTGCAGGAGTTTTTAGCTTGAAAAGATCGCTATAATTTTTAATTGGTAACACATCTGCATCTAAGAGAACTATCTTGGTGTAATCATAATCTAGATCGCCATCTTGCCCTAATCTTAACGCATTTAGTCTTGTAAACATAAAGGGTCTGTCCTGTCTTTTCTGTCTTCTCTTGTGCGGTATATAAATCTTTTCAACAAGAACAGTGTAGTCAAATAGTAAATTAAGGGCAAATTGAGCATTTGGTGTAATATCTTCCGTGTACATGCAAACTATATCCTCTTTAACTTCTTGTTTTCTTAATGCATAAGCTAACATTAAAGCTCCTGGCAGGTAACTGTCATTTAACATTAAGAATGTTACGAAAGCATGTTTACTATTGTTTGCATTCATGATTTCTCAACTCAGGCAAGAAAGCTAAAGCAAATTGTTAAAATATCAAAATTTTGGAAAAATTTTGGCTTTTCAATATGGCGTATATTGGAATCGTTCTTACTAAAAAAAACAAGATGCACACCAATGGTTGAGAAAATTCGAACCCGCTGTGGTCGCCAAACTATCGAGACAAAATTATTGGGAACAGAGTAGGAGAAAATCGTTTCACGATAATTACCTCGGGGTTGCATCTGGGAGACCTCCGTCCACCGGGATGGTTGCACCCGTTGTCGGCGTCTTTCGAGTTGCAAAATATAATACTGCCTTCGCAACGTGTGTTGCGGTTATCTTTGCCTTCAACAGATTCCGCTTTTGATAATATTCCTCAAGACCCTTCTCATCCAAACCTCTTGCTCGCATACGGTCGGGTCCAACTTCAGCCCATAGTCCGGATTTACGCTTACCGTGGGCAAATACTGCATCAGGAGACACCATGTTGACCCTCACATCCATCTCTGCAAGTTCTAGGCTTGCAATCCGAGCCAGTTGATGCGCTGCTGCCTTTGTAGCGCTGTATGCCCCGAATTTTGCACCTGGTGCAAAGACATTCTTAGTGGATATAACGATAATATCACCTCCTGTTCCCTGGACTTTAAAATGTCGTGAGGATTCGGAAAGGATGTGGAGTGTACCTTCAACGTTTACCTGTTCCAATTTCCGAAAGGCCTTGGGTTCCATATCTGCAAGTGAAGAAACATGTGCAATGCCAGCATTCAACACCACCAGGTCAATACCACCCCAAGTGTGAATGACCAGATCAAAACCTTTGGCAACTGACTTCGGATCAGTTACATCAAGGCCAACTCCAATGGCTTGTTCTCCATATTTCACTTTAAATTCTTTTACTAATGAATTCAAATTATCACCCGGCAAATCTGCAACAGCCACATGACACCCGTTTTCAAGGAGCATCTCGCAAATCCCAGTCCCGATCGCCCCTGCTGCACCTGTAATCAGTGCAACGCAACGCTTAAGAGGAAGTTCATCTTCCCGGCCAAGTTTTGCATGTTGTAGGCTAAGATATTCCATATCAAAGAGATGCTCTTCACTTAGCCCTTCATACTTTCCCATTTTAGCAATCTTTATCTTAGCAGCCAAAGTCTGGGCAGTGATATCTCTCGTTATATCGGCTTCTACGACATCTTTGCCAGCGCATATCGCTCCTAACCCAGGCATTAGAATCACTCGTGGCATTGAATCAAAACGATTGAGTCCAGTTTTCATTCTTTTGAAATGACGTTCAAAATATGCATCATATTTCTTCGCATATTCAGTTATTGCATTGGAGATTTGTTTCCTCAATTTTTCTTCATCATCATACTGTGGAGCGTCGACCCAAAGCGAAAGAGACTTGGTTCTGATCAAGTGGTCAGCAGTCAAGGGTGGTGTCAATGCGATTTCCTTTCCCCTGTCTGAATCAACAAGGTTGAGAACTTCTTTTGTTATTAGAGGTCGAATGATAAAACGTCTGTACGGAAAATCAGCATTTCCCGTTGGTATTGCTAGAAGTCCCCTAAGGATTGACGCAACCTTTATATACCTTTCCTTTGCCGCCCTGGGAGATGTGGTAACCTTAACTTTTAGTGGGGTTTTTGCTTTCTTCGTTAGATACTTTTCTGCCGTTGTCACGAGTTCAATGGTCCTCCCATAGGATTCACGGGCAGTCTCACCCCAGGTAAGTAGTCCATGTTTCATCAAGATCATGCCCTTGCTATTGGGATTGGCACGAAATGCCTCCGCAGCGGCTTTGGCTAGCGCAAATCCAGGCTTGTTGTATTCCAGGATGATTAGATCGCTACCTAATGCATCACGGACAAATTTTTCTCCGTCAATCTGATTTGTTAGAGCCAATATGGCATCTGCATGAGTGTGATCAATGTATTTTGGGGGAATAAAGGTGTGCATCAGTGTTTCGATTGATGGAGTTCTATCTTCTGCGTTGAAACGGTGTGTTAATAGTTCATTAACCATATCTTCATCAGAAAGTTTTTTTAGATTTTGTAGTTGCTTGAGGTAATCAAGGTCTAGTCCAGTATGCCCTTCCGGCTCAATATTTGAAAGGTCACCTCCCGATGCCTTAACAAAGATTGCTGGGATGTGTTTACCAAGGATATTGGTAAATGTTCCTTTAACCGATGTATTTCCACCGCCATGAAGTACAAGGTCCTTTTCCGCTCCAATCAGTCTACTTGTGTAGGTTCGGAAAGCCAGATCCTCTCCCCATTTTTTACCATATTTAGCTATAAATTCTGATGCTTTATCCTGTGACCATCTGTCTTTCATTAAATTTCCTAATCTCTCTGGGATTTTATTTCATTTAGCATGAATCGGATATTTTCCACTGGATCCTTTCCATCAAATATTGCACTTCCGCTGACCAAAATATCAGCCCCAACTCTAGCGAACTCAGAAATATTATTCTTTTTAACACCGCCGTCAATACATAAAAGGATTTCTTTACCTGCATCAGAAACCACTTCTTTAACTTCTTTAAATTTATCCCCGAAGGAATCAAAGAAAGGGAATCCTTTTATTTTAAGATTTACAGCAAGGATTACAATCATCTCAATATCGTCGAGCAAGGGTTTAAGCAGTTCAACCGACGTATCGGAGTTGAGTGCGACGCCTCTTATTAGTCTTCTATCAGGGTCGTTTTTGTTTTCCATAGTCCCGAGTTCCCGGAGAACTGGGTGAATGTCATCACAAGATTCCACATGAACAGTGATGATATCGGCTCCAGCATTTACATATTCCCAAACCTTTCCCTCTGGGTCCTGAATCATCAGATGAACATCCTTAAGCAACTCTGTTTTCACTGCCTTTATAAACGGTGGTCCTACTGTCATTCTTGGTACAAAACATCCGTCCATAACATCAAAATGCATTACTTTTATATCTGTTCCTTCAAGTATTGCTATCTCAGAGCCAATGTTTAGAAGGTCAGCTGATGTTATCCCAACACTGAGAGTTGGCGAATATTCTTTGAGTAGATTAAAGGCTTTGTTGGCTGGCATAGACTGTCTCTCTTATTTTTTTTCTTTTTTTAAGGTCTGATATACTTCGTATGCCTCTTCAGGTGACATGTTCTCATGAGCGACTTTTCTCACTGCTTGGATCATTGCACTGGGGACTTCGCATTGAAATATATTTCGTCCCATGTCAACCCCAGAGGCTCCCTGCTCGATTGCATTGTAGGCCATCTTTAAAGCATCGAGTTCCGGAACTTTCTTTCCACCAGCGATAACGATGGGGATAGGGCAAGCTGCGGTTACGGTCTCGAATCCCTCAGAGACATAATATGTCTTAACATATGATGCTCCAAGTTCAGCACAGATTCTAGTTGCTAAGCGCATATATTTAGCATCCCGTTTCATCTCCTTGCCTACTGCAGTAACACCGAGGACAGGGATACCATACCGGTTACCCATGTCCACCAGCCGTGTCATATTGTGTATCGATTTGGTTTCGTACTCGCCTCCGATGAACACCTGAACTGCAAGTGCAGCGACATTCAAGCGGATTGCATCTTCGATATCAACGGCGATCTCCTCATTTGAGAGTTCTTTGAGTATGCTTGGACCACCGCTTGATCTGAGGACGATCCCTTTTGTGAAGGTTGGAGGGATGGTTGAGCGCAATATGCCACGCGTGCACATGAGGGTGTCGGCGTAAGGGAGCAGTGGCACAATGTTCACATCAATCCGCTCCAATCCAGTAGTCGGGCCAAGAAAATACCCATGGTCGATGGCAAGCATCACCGTACGGTTGGTCTCTGGATTAAATATATTCGATAATCGATTTTTCATCCCCCAATCCAGTGAGTTTGAGCCTCGCAATGTAAATAACTCGTTCTTCATGGGTATATCCAGGTGATAATTGTGGGTATCTTGAATACCATTTCTATCTGCCATAGCTTGTCCTCCTTTTATTTTGTAGTCTTTATTCTTATATATAGGGGGGATAATTAAAAAAGTCAATAATTATTACAAGATAAGTAGCTTTAAAAGAAGTAAAATTTGAATATATGATATAAATTGAAATGTAATATAACGTGTATACGCGAAGGTAGCCCGGTCAGAGCAATTACTTCGTCCATTTTAGTGATTAAGAAACGAAAGCTGCACGAGATTTATCACCGCTAGGTGTGCAAGGTGAGTACCAAAGTAATAATTCTGATGAAGCGAAACTTGCCAGGAACGAACGGAACAACGAATATGCATATAGATAGTGATGTATTTGTTCATAATTATGCATAGTATCACTAGATTGTTGAAATCAATTTAGATGGAGCGTAGCAAAGCCATCTACCCCTATGTTATATGTTATCCCACATTATATTTTCAGAATTTTATCCTACCACTAATAGTTGGTACAAAACCAGGTGCAAGGGGTGTTTTATTTGCATAAGATATCCTCACACCAAGATCTATGGATCCTGCATCTTCACTACCAAATGGCTGCCACCTGAACTTTACTACTATCCCATGGGAATATGTTTTACTATCTTCAACATCTTCTCCATTTCTGTCTTTGTTGCTACCAGCAATCCAACCCTGTGGACCTCCAACTATAACGAATCTGTTGTTATAGAACTCGTATCCGAAGAATGCACGATATGCAAATTTATCTCCAATGTCCCATTCTGATTTGTTAAAACCATCTATGGCTTTAACTTTTCCTCTGTATTGGTACCAGATATCACTACAGAGAAAGAAATTTTCAGTAAAGTGAGGATGAGAAAGAACTACAAATTTAAAATCATTTGTTCCGCTTCCTATGCCATTTTTTATCTTCTCATCGGAACTGATAAAAGGTTTATAACCAATGGCAAAGAAAAGACCATCCTCCCAATCCAAACCAAACAAACCAGGGGATTTTGAATATACAAGGTATTTAGCTGAAAACCACATATCTTGAAAACCGTTATCCTCTACTTCCTTCCAAATAGGTTCATTTTCTTCATTTGACCAGACTTGTCTCTTCATGTCCTTCAACACATACGGGATAAAAACTCCGACACTCAGTCTATCAATGATTCCATACTCTAATCCTAGTCCTATATTGGTTATTTTCTGGTACCATTCCTCAGGCAAATCTACCATTTTGTTATGATCTATTGAGTATGGTGAACTACCATGGAGTGCCTTCCACACTTCATCAGAGTAGCATTTTGTGGCTTGAATATATGACACTTTGTTCCGGATTTTGAGCTTACCTTTACCGATATCATGGGGACAACCAACAGTCTCTTCAGCAAAAACACCTCCAAGTGGCAAGATACTTATAACAATAATCGTAACCATCGTTAAAAAATTTCTATGCATTTTACCTCCTTCCTTCTTCAAACAAAATAACTGACAATAACTTGTTCAATAACTAATTCTTTATATTTACCTATTATTTTAATTGAGACTCAATTGCAGTTATTAATAAAAAAAATTTACTGACAATCCTTGCAAAATCCTTTAATTTCAAATTTATGTTCGGTGGATTTAAAGTCATGATTTTTGGTAATCTCTTCTATTATCTTTTCGACCCTTTTATCGTTGAATTCGATAACCTTCCCGCAGTTGGTACAGACCATATGCTCATGAGGCTTGTGACCGTAGGTATGTTCATAGTAAATTCGATCCATGAAGCGCATTGCCTCACTCACAAGACCACTATCAATAAGTATTGGAATTGTCCTGTAAATAGTAGCACGAGAAATATGCTTGCCTTTACTGTTTAGCCTCTGATACAGCTTTTCAACATCGAAATGTTCATGTTTTCCGAATACTTCTTCAAGTATAGCGTCTCGCTCAGGTGTAAATTTTAATCCCCTTTCCATTAAATACTCTTTAAATATATCCTTTTCAGTATTCATAACTGCAATTGAAACTCATTCTTAATTATATTCAAAAAATTTATTATGTCAAGTGTTTTAGGGTTAATTAGGGACGCTGCTTGACTCTGTGACATTTTAT
>Ga0315541_1000955_pt1 | contig 28685 bp, 28 predicted proteins | sample SalMarSW160190MG_FD_203095 | JGI IMG/M metagenome (GOLD analysis project Ga0315541, IMG submission 203095) | Salt marsh sediment microbial communities from the Plum Island Ecosystem LTER, Massachusetts, United States - Salt Marsh Sediment SW1601-190 ...
CACGCCGATCCCTGGGCCGCCGCCGTCTACCGAAATGCCCGCGCCCGAGGCTGCGATCACCCCCACGCCGTCCGCATCCTCGCCCGCGCTTGGTCCCGCGTCCTCTGGCGCTGCTGGCAGGACGCGAACCCTTACGATCCCGCCCGGCATGGAAGGGCGATCCCCTTCCATGTCCCCCAACTGCAACCCACCTCCGCAGCCGCCTGAACGGGGGGAGGTTGACACAGGGTGTCTCATGCCCCCGCCTCCGTGCCCGGGGTGGTCGCCGGGCGCGGGAAGGCGCGCTCCGCGACGGGGACGAAGCCCTCTCCCTCCCGGTGCCGGCGCGTCTCCACCCGCACCGTGGCCTCGTCCAGGCGCACCACGTTGAGCGTGTTCATTCCCGCCTCCGGGCCCCGCCCGCGCGACGAGGCGGTGGTGCCGCACGCGACCAGCGGAATCCCGGGCCCCCTTCCCCCCACCAGGGCCCGGGACGTGGACAGGTGGGTCTGGTGCACGTGGCCCCCCAGGATCAGCGCCACCCCCATCCCTTCGAAGGCCTCCAACAGCCGCCGCGCCCCGGGGAGGGGACGCCCTCCCTGCCGGTCGGGGGTGGGCACGAAGTGGTGGTGCACCACCATCACCCGCGCATCGCTCGGGGGCGCCGACGCGAACGCGTGCCGGGCCAACTCGAGCTGCGCCGCACGCAGGCGCCCCGCCACGATGGCTCGGCCCGGCGCCGAGGAGTTGAGCGCCACCACGGTGGCGCCGGCCACCCGGGTCACCGAGTCCAGGTCCGGGGCGATGAAGCGGCGCCAGTTCCGGTACGGGGCCAGCAGGCGCTCCCACACCCGGTAGAGCGGCACGTCGTGGTTACCGGGCGTCACCACCACCGGAAAGGGCGCCAGCCGGTCCAGGAGCGAGCGCACCGCGGCGTACTCCCGTGCCTTGGCGCGCTGGGTGAGATCCCCGGCGACCACCACCAGGTCAGGGCGTAGAGCGTGGGCCAGCGCCACGAGGTCCTCCGCCGGCCGCGCCCGGAACGGCTTGCCTGTCTGGAGATCGGAGGCGTGGAGGATGACCATGGAGGCCCTACCGGGCGACGACCCTACCCGTGTCCCTGAAGTGCATCATACCCGCAATACCGCCGGCCACGATGGCCAGGCTGATCAGCTGGGCCAGGGTGAGCACGCCGAAGAAGCGGTCGTCCTTGGCCCGGAAGAACTCCACCACGAAACGCTCCAGCCCCGCCAGCACGAGCCAGAGCATGAAGAGCCGCCCCGGCTTCCACGCGCGCCCCCTCAACCTCCACAGCACCAGGAAGATGAGCGTGGACAGGGCCACCTCATAGAGCTGGGTGGGGTGGACGGGGACCACGTTGCCGTAGCGCTCCACCAGGGCCGGGTCCACGCTGATCCCGAAGTCGCGCTCGATGATGTCCACGCGGGTGGGCGGCGACCCCTGGGGGAAGCGGATCCCCACCCAGGAGCCGGTGGGGCGGCCCCAGTCGTCGCCCACCAGGAAGCAGCCGATGCGCCCCACCCCATACGCCAGGGCCAGGGCGGGCGCGGCGGCGTCCACCGCGTCGCCCATGGGGAGCTTGCTCCGCCGCACCTCCCAGAGCACCAGCGCCGCGGCCAGGATGAACCCGCCGTACCAGACCAGCCCTCCCCGGGCGAGGAGGAGGGACATGGGGTCCGCCACCAGCCGGTCGAAGTTGAGCAGCATGTAGTAGATCTTCGCGCCCAGGATCCCGCCGACGACAGCCATGAAGACCATATCCCAGGCCTTCTCGGGATCGTGCCCCTTCCGCCGCAGCTCCCCGCGCAGGATGTACCCCGCGGTGAGGAAGGACAGGAGCATCATCACCCCGAAGGAGGTGATGGGCTCGCCGCCGAGGACCGGAATCCACTCGGGGAGCTCGAAGAGGATGGGATGCATGGGAGGCTCCGCTCAGGCGGTGCGCCGGTTCAGCCCGGGGAAGAGAAGGTCGGCGGCCGCCGAGGTCTCTGCCTCGGCCGCCTGGCCCAGGTCGTAGCGGAAGCGGGCCGCGCGTGCCACCATGGCCCCGTTGTCCAGGGAGAGCCGCGGGGAAGCATGGAAGAGCTTCCCCGCCGGCCCGAGCCGGCGCGCCAGCTCCTGGCGCAGCGCCTGGTTGGCGCTCACGCCGCCGCCCAGGAGGACCCTCCCACAGCCGGTCTCCTCCACCGCTCTCATGGTCTTCGAAGCCAGCACGTCCAGCGCCGCCGCCTGGAACGAGGCGGCCACGTGGGCCCTCTCGGCATGGAGCGAGCCACGCTCCTCCAGGGCGCGGACCACCTCGACCACCGCCGTCTTCAGCCCGCTGAAGGAGAAATCGTAGTAGTCCGGGTCGTCCGGCGTCTGGTTGCGCCGGAGGATGGGGCGGGGGAGCCGGTGCCGGGCCGGATCGCCCTCCCGCGCCGCCCTCTCCACCTGGGGACCTCCGGGATAGGGGAGCCCGAGGAGCTTGGCGATCTTGTCGAAAGCCTCGCCCGCCGCGTCGTCGCGGGTCTCTCCCAGGAGCGTGTAGCGGCCCCACGCCTCGGCGTGGAGGAGAAGGGTGTGCCCGCCCGACACCAGGAGGGCGACAAAGGGGGGCTCGGCTTCGGGGTCCTCCAGGACCGGCCCGAAGAGGTGCGCCTCCATGTGGTGGACAGCCACCACCGGCTTGCTCAGGGCGAAGGCCACGGCCTTGGTCCAGCACACGCCTACCAGGAGCGCCCCGATGAGCCCGGGGCCGGCGGTGACCCCGAAGACGTCCACCTGGCCCAGCGACACGCCGGACTTCTCCAGGGCCTCGTGCACCACGGCGTCGATCTTCTGCAGGTGGGCCCGGGCCGCCAGCTCGGGGACCACGCCCCCGAACACCTCGTGGACGTCCTGGGAGAGGATGACGTGGCCCAGAAGGCGGTTGTGGCCGTCCAGCAGCGCCGCCGAGGTCTCGTCGCAGGAGGTCTCGACGCCCAGCACCAGCGGTCGGGGCAGCCCGTGGGTCACAGGCCCTCCGGCGGCGCATCCGGCGCGCGGCGCACGACCACCGACTCCCGGGGGAGGTCCAGCGTGACCAGCGCGGGGATGCCCTCCACGCGGTAGGACACCCGACGTTCCTCGCCGGGGGCCATGTCACTCAGGAGCTCCGGGTCCACCCAGGCGTGCACGTCCTGGGGATCCACTGCCGCAAGCAGCGTACGCGCACCATGCAGGATCACATCCACCGCCTCGGGCACGACGGTGAGCGCGGAACGCCCGTACCCCGCCTGGGCCAGGACCTCGATGCCGGTCAGCGTGCGATCCTCCCGCTCCTCCACGCGGATCCCCACCGTGACCGTGGCCGGCGACACATGCACGCCTGCCAGGCCCACCGAGTCCACGGCCAGCTCGACCACTCCCGAGCCCCGGATCTCGCGGAGCGCCAGCGGGCGGAGCAAGACCGAGTCGAGGGCCTCCACGAGATCCGTCGGACCTCGCACCCGGGCCATGTGCGGGGTCACCCCGATGGGGCTGGCCAGGGCCAGGCGCGACGGGAGCGAACCGGTGGTGCGGAGCGCGATGGGCACCATCCGGGCGACGGCGGGCTCGAAGTGGACGCGCACCGCGGACGGGTACACCGACTCGACGGAGAGGCCGCTCCCCTCCCCCAGCACCACCCAGTCGCGCCGCAAGGTGACCAGGGTGTCCCGGGAGCCCACGTACGTAATGGGGATGCGGAGCACGGTCCCGGCCCGGCTCAGGCGGATGATCTCGCCGGTGGAACCGTTCAGGCGGATCTCGACCTCGCCGGGCTGGACCTCGCCCGCCGCCGTCCAGGCCGTGTCGGCCACGTCCACCACCACGGGCACCGAGCCCACCGTCTGGGCTTCCCGGGGCTCGGACTGGACCAGGGCCCAGAGGAGCACGGAGAGGCCCAGGGCGGACAGTTTCAGCCGCCAGTTATGGATCAGGGAGCGGGGAGTGAAGGCCACGGCGCGCTACTCGCCGAGGAGTCGGCGCACCAGCTCCTGGTTCTCCGGTGCGTCCCAGGCGGTGCCGCCGGCCACCTTCTTGTAGATGATGCCGTTGCGCCCGATGAGGAAGGTCTCCGGGACACCCGTGGTCTGGTACGTCGCCTGGATGCGCCCCTCGGGGTCGTGGAGGATGGTGAAGGTGAGCCCCATCTCCGCCGCGAAGGCCCCCAGGTCGCCGCCGTCACGCCCGAAGGGATCCTTCTCCCCCTTTCGGGCGTCGATGCTCACCGCCAGGATCTCGAAGTCCGTCCCCGCCATCGCCTCGTAGAGCCGCTGCATGGAGGGCATCTCCTCGCGGCAGGGCGAGCACCACGTGGCCCACACGTTGAGGAGCACGACCTTGCCCCGGTAGTCGGAGAGGCGGGCCTGGTTTCCGGCCATGTCCGTGGCGGTGAACTCGGGGGCCTCGGCGCCGGCGACGACGGGCCGGTACCGCTCCCGTCCCGCCCACGCCACGAGGACCACGGCCGCCGCGGCAACGAGGGCCCAGAAATAGGGCGACTGATAAGGCTTGCGCTTCATGGACCCGGAGCGGGTGGTGGAAATGGGGATAACGGTTCAATCTAGCCGTGGAGCGGTTCGCCGGAAGACACGCCCCCAGGGCGCGCACCGGTCCCCTTCCCCGGCGTCCCGCTAGAACCTGAGCCCCAGCCTGATGACCACCTGGTCGTCGGGGTCCACCACCTCGTAGCGCACCTCGGCGTACGCGCCCAGGACCAGGGCGCCGAGGTTCACGCCCACGCCACCTCCGTACCCCGTCTCGGCCACCGCCCCCGCGCCTCCGCCCACGTCGGTGCGGCGGTACACCAGGCCGCCGGTGGCGTAGGGTGTGAGGATGGGGATGGGGAGGCCGATGTGCAGGTCCGCGGAGCCGCCCATGAAGGAGCAGTCGTCCACGGTCCCGCAGTCGGGGAAGAAGTATTCCCCCGCCACGAAGATGTCGATGGGGAAGACGGGGAAGCTCAACTCCGCCGACGCGCCCACGCCGTTGGTGCCTCCGAACGAGTCGGTGGCCCGGGCCACGTGGATGCCGGGGTTGAGCTGGGCTTCGGCCTCCGGGGCCGCCCCGCACAGGACGGCGAAGGCCAGCGCGAGGCAGGCGTTGCGAAGATTCATAGATGCCTCCGGCGGGAGGGGTGGTACCGACCCGATCCTACCCTATCCACCGCGCCGCCCCACCGCCAGCCGTACGGCGCTTCCACGCTCCACGGGGGTGTCGGCGGCGGGCTGCTGGTCCACCACGATTCCGGCGTCCATGCCGTACCGGTCCACCTCCTCCACCGCCCCCACCACCAGCCCGAGGGAATCGAGGGTCGCAAGGGCCGCCGCCTCCTCCATCCCCAGCAGATAGGGCATGACGACCTGCGGCGGACCCAGGCTCACGGCCATGCGGATCTCGGAGGGAAGAGCCACCACGGAGCCCGCCCCCGGATGCGTGGACACCACGCGCCCCCTGGGGATCTCCGAGTCCACCGAGTCCACCACCACCAGGAGCCCCACCGTCTCGAGCACCACCAGGGCGCGGGAGGCGTCCACGTTGCCCACATCGGGGACGGCCCGGGTCTGGGGCCCGAGGCTGCGGGTGACCCTCACCTCCGAGTTGCGCACCGCCACCTGCCCGGGAAGGGGGGACTGGCCCAGGATGAGGCCGCGGGGCGTCGTGGGGTGGAGGAGCGAGTCCACGGCCCCCAGGGCGAGGCCCGCACCCACCAGATTCGCCGCGGCCTCGGCCACGTGCTGGCCCTTCAGATCCGGGACCGTGACCAGGTTGGCAGGGGAAGGAGGCGCGGGGTAGAGGGCGCGGGTCGCCACCAGGTACCCCAGCCCCCACCCGGCCAGGATCAACGCCAGGGCGGAGGCCATCAGGCGGAACCTCCGGCCGAGGGAAGCCGCGCCCCGTCGGGGGCTCTTCCCCCGGGAGACCCCACCCTTCCCGCCTCCCCGGCGCGTCCCCCTGGCTCCGCGGTGCCTTCTGAGCGAGCTCCCGAGCTTCACGAGGCCCTCCTCAGGCGGGCGCCGAACGCACCGTCGAAGCCGTGGCGCTGGGGGAGAACCACCAGGTGGCCGTCACCGTCCAGGTATTCGGGCGGAACGGCGCCGGTGGGCTCCAGGCCGAAGCCGGGATGCCGCCGGAGAAACGCAGCGACCTGCTCGTGGTTCTCCTCGGGCTCGAGGGTGCACGTGGAGTAGAGGAGCAGGCCCCCCGGAGGCACCAGGGGCGCCGCGGCGTCCAGGATCTCCCTTTGCAGTCGGATCATCTCTTCCATCGGTCCGGCCCCCAGCCGCCAGCGGGCATCGGGGTGGCGGCCCAGCGTCCCCGTGCCGGTGCACGGAACGTCGAGGAGCACCGCGTCGGCGGAAGCGAGGGGAGGACGCCGGGCGTCGGCCACCACCATCCCCAGGTCGAGCCCCGTCCTGCGGGCGTTGTCGCGAAGCCTCCGCATGCGCACTTCCGATCGGTCGGCGGCCAGAGTATACCCACCCCGCGCGGCGAGGGCCAAGGCCTTGCCGCCGGGCGCGGCACAGAGGTCAGCAACCTTCGTGCCCGCAGAGAGGTCGGCATAGCGGGTGACCAGGTGGGCGGCGGGGTCCTGCACCAGGGAAGGGAGCGCCTCCAGAGCCGCCCGCGGGCTCGACCCCGCGGCCAGCTCCAGGCAGAGGGTTCCCTTCCCCACCGGCGTCGAGGCGATCCCCCGGGCCTCCAGGATCCCGGCGGCCTCCGCGGGGGAGGCATGGAGGGGCACCAGGTACAGAGAGGCACGCCGGTTGTTGGCCTCCACGAGGGCCCGGACCTCCCCGGGACTCCACCGCGCCAGCCACCGGCGGAGGAGCCAGGCGGGATGGGAGCCCCACGACGCCAGGAACCCCTCCGGGTCGCCCCCGAAGTCGGGGAAGCGCTCCGGACCGGACCCGTCGGCGGCCACCGCCCTCAGAACGGCGTTGACCAGCCCTGCGGCGCCCGGCCCGGAGGAGGCCCGGGCCTGGGACACGGCCTGGGACACCGCGGCATAGCGCGGCACCCCACCCATGTACAGAACCTGGTACGCCCCGAGGCGCAGGATCTCCAGGACGGGGGGCTCCAGCCGCTCCAGGCCGCCCCGCACCCGGGCCGCCAGCAGGTGGTCCAGGCGCCCGCGCAGGCGCGACGCGCCGTACGACAGCTCGTGGACGAACGCCCGGTCCCGTGCCTCCAGGCCGGAGGCGCACCGCTCGAGGGCGACGTCGAGCCGCAGGCCCCGCCCCACGTCCAGGGCGATCGCCAGAGCGGCTTTCCGCGCCGCGGTGACGGCTTCGGGGCGGGGCGGGGCTGGGCTCAGTCGAGCATCCCCTCGAGGGGGGAGGACGGCACGGCGATCTCCCGGGATGGCATGCGCCCCGCGAGGAAGGCGAGGCGGCCGGCGACGATGGCGTGCTTCATGGCGTGGGCCATGCGCACGGGGTCCTTGGCGGCGGCCAGCGCGGTGTTCATGAGGACGCCGTCCACTCCCTGCTCCATGGTGACGCACGCGTCCGACGCCGTGCCCACCCCGGCATCCACGATGACGGGCACGTGGAGGCGGCGCTTGATCTCGCGGATGAAGTAAGGGTTCACCACGCCCAGCCCGCTCCCGATGGGGCTGGCCAAGGGCATGACGGCCACACACCCCGCGTCCTCGAGGCGCAGCGCCGTGATGAGGTCGTCGCTGGTGTAGGCCATCACCTTGAAGCCTTCGCCGGCGAGCACCTTGGCCGCCTCCAGCGTGGCGGCCACGTCGGGGAGGAGGGTGGTCTGGTCACCGATGACTTCCAGCTTGATCCACTCGTTGAACCCCGCGGCGCGCGCCAGGCGCGCGTAGCGCAGCGCGTCCTCGGCGGTGTAGCACCCGGCCGTGTTGGCCAGGAGGAAGAACTCCTTGGGATCCAGGTGGTGGAGGATTCCCTCCTCCTTGGTCCGGTCCAGGTCCACGCGGCGCACCGCCACCGTGACCATCTCGGCGCCCGAGGCGCGGATGGCGTCCACCATGACCTGGTTGGTCGCGTACTTGCCCGTGCCCACGATGAGGCGGGACCTGAAGTCGTGGCCGCCGATGGTGAGCAGGCCGTCCAGGGCCCGGGCCTGCGCCAACGCGTCGGTGTTCTCGGTCATCCCCGATTCATCCTCCGCCCACGAAGTGGACGAGCTCCAGGTTGTCACCCTCCCGGACCGGCGTGTCGCCATAGGCGTCGCGGGCCAGGATCTCCTTGTTGAGCTCCACCACCACGAGCGACGGATGGAGCTCGAGGGACTCGAGGAGCGAGCGCACCGTGAGCCCCTCGTCCACGTCCCGCTCCTTGCCGTTGAGGCGGACCTTGATGGTCGTGGTTCGGCTCATGCGTGCTTCCCTCGGTTGCCGTCCTGCGTTTCGAATCCTTCAAGATACCGGTGGAGGGCGTCCAGGGGATCCGCCGCGTCCCAGACGCCCCGGATGACGGCCACGCCCCAGGCCCCCGCGGCGAGCACCTCCCCCACGCGCCCCGGAGTCACTCCTCCGATGGCCAGCAACGGAACCCCCACGGCGACCTTCGCCACCCGACCGGCGAACGCGGGCCCGAGCCCCCGGCGCCCGGGGTGGCTCTCCGTCTCGTAGATGGTACCCGCGAAGATCCAATCCGCGCCGCCGGCCGCAGCCTCGGCCCCCTCGGCGAGGGTGTGGACCGACATGCCCAGGCGCCCCCGCGCCCCGAGGATGCGGCGGGCTTCCGCCAGGGGGAGGGAGCGCGCCCCCAGGTGGACGCCGCCGGCTCCGGCGCAGAGCGCCACGTCCACCCGGTCGTTGACCACCAGCAGGGACCCCGAAGCGCCGGCCGGATCCCGCAGTGAGCGGACCAGCTCCAGCAGGGGCCCTCCCGGCGTGCCCGGTCCCCGGACGTGGAAGGCGAGGGCGCCACCCCCGGCGGCCAGGAGCGCCGCCGCCTGCGGCCGGAAGCCGGAACGGGAAAGCACCCCATCGTCGGTGACGAGGTGGAGGCGCGGCACACGCCCCTCGGGACCGGACCGAGCCATCATCCCCGGGCACCCATCAGACGAAGCGCTGCGCGGCCCGGACTCCCCGCCCGTGGATCCAGTCCTGGGCGTCCATCCTGCGCTTGCCTGGAGGCTGGACCTCCCCGAGTGCCACCGCCCCGCCGCCGGCGGCCACCACCAGGCCCCGTTGGGCATCGGCGGCCAGCACCGTGCCGGGAGCCCCTTGGGAAGGCGCCTCCACCAGCGTGGGACGGAAGAGCTTCACCGGGACCCCGTCCAGCTCGGACCATGCCCCCGGGACCGCGTCCATGCCCCGCACGTGCCAGGCGACCTCCCGGGCGGCGCGGGTCCAATCCACGCGGGCCACGTTCCGCCCCACCTTGGGGGCGTAGGTGGCCAGGGTGTGGTCCTGCTCCTCTTCCTCGGCCTGCCCGGCCGAGAGGAGCGCCAGCGCCTCCACGAGCGCCTCGGCGCCGAGCTCGGAGAGGCGCACCGAGAGCTCGGAGGCTGTCTCCCCGGGAAGGATGGGCTCCCGGATCCGGTGGAGGGTGGGGCCCGCGTCCATGGCCTCCACCATGCGCACGATGGTCACGCCCGTATCCTCGCACCCCCGGGCGATGGCCCAATGGATGGGCGCGGCGCCCCTGAGCTCCGGGAGGAGGGAGGCGTGGACGTTGAAGGAACCGAGCGGCGGCAGCTCCAGCACCTCGCGGCGGAGGATGTGCCCGTAGGCCGCCACCACCGAGAGGTCGGGGGCGAGATCCCGGAGGGCGGAGAGGAAGTCGTCCCCTCTGGGGAACTCGGGCGTGAGCACAGGGAGCCCGAGGTCCCGGGCCGCCTCCTTCACCGGCGAAGGGGTGAGCTTGCGCCCCCGCCCGGCGGGGCGGTCGGGCCGGGTCACCACGCCCACCACATCGTACCCCTCGTCGTCCAGGGCGCGGAGGGGGGACACGGCGAAGTCCGGCGTGCCCCAGAAGAGGATCTTCACCGGGCGTTTCTCACGACTCCTCGTCCTCCCGGAGCTTCTTCCACTTCTTCATCTGCATGCGCCGCTTGAACGGGCTCAGACGGTCCAGGAAGAGGACCCCTTCCAGGTGGTCGACCTCGTGCTGGAGGACTCGGGAGAAGAGCTCCTCGGCCTCCAGGGAGACAGGCCGCCCCTTGGGGTCGTACCCCTCGAGCTTCACGGCCCAGGGGCGGACCACCACGTCCTCGATCCCCGGGATGCTCAGACACCCTTCGGCCGCCTTGTCCAGCTCGCTGCTCGCCCAGGAAACCACGGGGTTCACCACCGCCACACGGGCCTCCGGCTCCTCCTCGCGGCGCAGGTCCACCACCAGGACCCGTTTGAGGATTCCGACCTGGGGCGCGGCCAGCCCGATCCCTCCGGCGAGGTACATGGACTCGAACATGTCCCGCACCAGCGTCTGCAGCTCGTCGTCGAAGTCCGACACTTCGTCCGCCATGGTGCGCAGGACCGGGTCGCCCATGAGAACGATGTCGCGGATGGCCATGTCTATTCCTCCTTCCCGCCCTTGCTCCCCCGGAGCTGGGCAACGCGCCCCCGGTCCACGGTGACCCGCGTGTTGTCCCCGGTGCGCACGGTGAGCCGGTTCTCCTCGACATGCACGATCGTGCCGATGAGACCGCCGTTGGTGATGATCTCGTCGCCCTTCTTCAACCCCTTGAGCATGGCATCGTGCCGCTGCCGCTCCTTGGACTGCGGCCGGATGAGCAGGAGGTAGAAGATGACGAAGATGAGGACCATCTGGACCATGAAGATGATCCCCGCCGACCCCCCTTCCCGGGGAGCCATCAGAATCGCGAGCGCGGCGTGCGTCACCTTGTGTCTCCGTTGGCGTTCTCTTGGGCGGGCGCGCCTCGGGCGCGCCGCGGGTTTCTGCCGTCCAACCGCCTGCTAACCATCGCCGCTCCGGTATCGCTCCAGCCAGTCCCGGCTCCAGGAGTGGAAGCTCCCGTCCACGATGTGGCGGCGGGCATCCTCCACGAGACGCACGAGGAAGCGCAGATTGTGGATGGAGATGAGGCGGAAGGCCAGCATCTCCGCCGACACAACGAGGTGCCTGAGGTAGGCCCGCGTGTATCGTGCGCACGTCGTGCAGTCGCAGTCGGGATCCACCGGCCGGGTGTCCTCCCTGAAGCGCGACGCCTTCAAGTTCACCTGACCCCCTCCGCTCGTCCAGGCGGTGCCGTGGCGCGCGTTGCGCGTGGGAGCCACGCAGTCGAACAGGTCGCAGCCGCGGGCGATGGATTCCAGGAGATCGTCGGGGTACCCCACCCCCATCAGGTAGCGGGGCCGATCCGCGGGAAGCTCCCCGTCCAGCAGCTCCAGCGTGCGCCACATGTCGGGCTTGGCCTCTCCCACGCTCAGGCCGCCGATGGCGATCCCTTGCCAGTTCCCCGCGTCCCGGACCTGGCGGGCGTGCTCGCGCCGCAGGTCGTCGTAGATGTTGCCCTGCACAATGGGGAAGAGGGTTTGCGTAGGGTATTCGCCACGTTGCTCCAGCTCGTCGAAGCGCGCCTGGCACCGGTGCAGCCAGGCCAGCGTACGCCGGTTCGCCTCGCGGGTGTGGGCGTGGTCCGAGCCGCCGGGAGGGCACTCGTCGAGGGCCATGACCACGTCGGCACCCAGGGTGCGCTGGATGTCCATGACCGACTCGGGAGTGAAGGTGTGGCTGGAGCCGTCGATGTGGCTCTTGAACACCACCCCCTCGTCCTGGACCTGGCGGATGTCGGCCAGGGAGAAGACCTGGAAGCCCCCCGAGTCGGTGAGGATGGGCCCGTCCCAGCGCATGAACGCGTGCAGCCCGCCCAACTGGCGGACCAGTTCGTGCCCCGGCCTGAGGTAGAGGTGGTAGGTGTTGGCCAGCACCATGCGGGCCTTCAGCTCCCCCACCTCCTCCATGGCCACGCCCTTCACCGTGCCCAGGGTGCCCACGGGCATGAACATGGGCGTGGGCACGTCGCCGTGAGGGGTGGTGAACACCCCCGCGCGGGCGGCGCCGTCACGGGTCTCGAGCGTGTAGGTGAAGTCGGCCATAGGGGTGGGAATGTAACCGGCGGCGCGGAGCGGCCAAGCTCCGGGGGACGGGGGCGTCCGGGCGGCGGGCGCCGCGCCGCGCGAACCCCGCTGCAACCTTCCGCCGGTCACGCCCGTCTTACTAGGTATTACATACCATGCGAGACCAACAAACTCACCCCGGAAGCGGAGCAGACGAAATGACGCTCGAACGGGAATGGATGCGGGGTGCGGCCCCGCTCGCGGTCCTCACCCTGCTGGACCGCCGCGAGATGTACGGCTACGAGCTCGTGGAAGCGCTCGAGCGCGACACCGGCGGGCTGCTCGCGATGGGCCAGTCGACGGTCTATCCGCTCCTGTACAACCTCGAAGGACGCGGGCACGTGGCGCCGCTGTGGCGCACGGCCCCGAGCGGACGCCGGCGGAAGTACTACCGCGTCACGGCCGAGGGACGCGCATGGCTCGCGCAGCAGCGGGAGCAGTGGGACCGGCTCGTGACGGCGCTGGGGCGGCTCGGGCTCTCCGGCCGGGAGGTCGAGGAGGCGACCTCATGACGCGGGCGGCGCGCGGTACCCTTCCCCCGGAGGTCGAATCCCTTGTGGCCGAGGTGCTCGACGCCGCCCGGCTCGACCTGCCCGCGCGCGCGGAGGTCGAGGCCGACCTCCGGGCCCACTTCGAGGACGGCCTGGCGGCAGGCGTCCCGAGCGGCGAGATGCGGCGGCGCTTCGGGGATCCGCGCGCCGCGGGACGGGAGATCGCCCGGGCCCGGCGGAGCGGTGATCCGGGACGAAACGAGAACGACGGGAGGTGGTGGATGTCGGGAAACGAGTGGTGGACCGAGGTGAAGCGGAGCGTGCGCCGGCTGGCGCGCACGCCGGGCTTCGCCGCGGTCGTGGTGGCGACGCTGGCGCTCGGGGTCGGCGCGAACACGGCGATCTTCTCGGTGGTGAACGCGGTGCTCCTGGCGCCGCTTCCCTATCCGGACGCGGCCAGGCTGGTGCAGGTCCACGAGGCCGCAGCGTCGAACCGGGACAACCAGAACTACCTGCGTGGTCCGACCGTCGCCGCGTACCGCACCTGGAGCGAGGTGTTCGACGGCTTCGGCGCGTTGTACGTCTACCGCGAGACCGGGGCCGACCTCACGGACGGCGACCAGCCGGCCCGCGTGACCGCGACCCCGGTGAGCGCGGGCTACTTCGAGGCGCTCGGCGTCGCTCCGGCACTCGGCCGCACGTTCCGCGAGGAGGAGAGCGTCGCGCCCGGAACGCCGCCCGACGGCGCCGATCGCGGCACACCGATCTCGCCCGTGGCGGTCCTGAGCCACGGGCTCTGGATGGACCGTTATGGAGGGGCGTCCGACGTGGTCGGCCGGACGATCCGTCTCGACGACCGTCCCTTCGAGATCGTCGGGGTCATGCCCGAGGGCTTCGTGGACCCGTTCGGCCCCCGCGCCGACCTGTGGACGCCGCAGGATCTGCGCATGGGAGGAAGCAACAGCTGGGGCAACTACTACCTGTCGGCGCTCGCGCGGCTGAAGCCGGGGTTGACGCTGGAAGCGGCGCAGGAGCGCGTGGACGCGCTGTATACCCGCCTGGTCGAGGAGCATCCCGAGGCCGGGACTCAGTGGGTACCGACGCTCGTCCCGCTGCGCGACGACCTGGTCGGGAGCACGCGCCGCACGATGCTCCTCATCCTCTCGGTGGCGGCGGGGCTCGTGCTCCTCACGGCCTGCGTGAACCTGGCCAACCTCCTGGTCGCCCGCGGGCTCGGACGGGATCGCGACGTGGCCGTGCGCGTGGCGCTCGGCTCGGGCCGCGGCCGGATCGTCGCGGGCCTGCTCGTGGAGACCGGCCTGCTCGCGCTCGTGGGCTGCGCGGCCGGCGCGCTGCTCGGGGCCGCCGGCGTGCGTGCCCTCCTCGCGCTCTCCCCCGACGCGCTCCCGGCGCTCACGCCCCCCGAGACGGGGTGGGCGGCCTTCGCCTTCGCGCTCGCGGTGACGCTCGTGGCGCTCGTGCTCTCGGGGCTCACGCCGGCGCTGCGGCTCTCCAGGACACCGCCGGCCGACGCGCTCCGCTCCGACGGCCGAGCGACGACCGGAGGACGCCGGGTGCGTCGGATCCGGGACGGCCTCGCGATCGTCCAGGTCGCGGCGGCCCTCGTGCTCGTCACGGGAGCGGCCCTGCTCGGCCGGAGCTTCGCCGAGCTCGCGCGCGTGCCCCTCGCAATCGAGCCGGAGGGCGTGCTCACGTTCGAGGTGAACCTCCCCGCGAGCCGCTACCCCGATGGCGCCGCGCGCGACGCCTTCCACCGCACCTTCCGCGAGCGCGTCGAGGCACTCCCCGAGGTGGAGGCGGTCGGCGCCGTGTCGTGGCTGCCCGTGAACGGCCGCTTCAACATCTGGGGGATGTACTGGGATCCGTCTTTCGACACGCCCGAACCGGATCGATCGAACCGGGACGGCTGGCGCAGCACGGACATCCGTGTGTTCTCGGGAGACTACCTCGGCGCGTTGGACATCCGGGTGCTCCGCGGCGTGGAGCCGTCCGAGGCGGACATGAACGGCGAGCCGGTGGTGTGGGTCAGCGCGCGACTCGCGGCCGAGGTCTTCGGCGAAGCCGATCCGGTCGGCAAGCAGGTCTACGTCGCCAATGAAATCCGCAGGATCGCCGGCGTGGTCGAGGACGTGCCCTACGACGCCGAGGGCGGGATCGCGCCGAAGACGTACGTCCCGCACGCGCAGTTCGCGGACGACCGCAACTGGGCGCTCACGCAGACGGTGAAGGCGCGCGGAGACCTCGCGGCCGTGCGGGAGCGCATCCGCGCGACGCTGGCGGGAATCGACGGCCAGCTCGTGCTCCACCGGCCGAAGCCGCTCGAGGAGGTGGTCGCCTCGGCCCGCGCCCAGAGCCGCTTCGCCACCGTGCTCATGGCGGCCTTCGCCCTGCTCGCGCTCGCGCTCTCCATGGTGGGCACCTACGGCGTGCTCGCCGGCGCGGTCGCGGGGCGCACGCGCGAGTTCGGCATCCGCATGGCGCTGGGGGCGGACCGCGCGTCGGTGCGGGCGATGATCCTGCGCTACGCGGCGGCGCTCATCCTGCCCGGCGTCGTCCTCGGGTTGGTCGGCGCCTGGATCGGCGGACGGTGGGTCCAGGCGCTCCTCTTCGAGGTGGATCCGCGCGACCCGCTCGTGTACCTCGCGGCCGTGGCGGTCTTCGTGGCCGTGGGCGTGCTCGCCGGATGGGCGCCCGCGCGCAGGGCCACGCGCGTGGACCCGGCCCGGACGCTGTCGTCGGAGTAGCGGGAAGAGGGCCGGCCGGCCCCAACCGGTCGGCCCCTCGGGTCTGCTACCGGGCGCTCGTCGCCGCCGCCCGCTCCTTCCTCGGCATCATCTCCTCGCGCATGGCCAGCGCGTACACCGTGGACGCCACCACCACCGCGGCCTGCTTCAGGTCGTCGAGGAGCATGTGGTCGAAGGTGTCGAGCTCCGTGTGGTGGCCGTTGATCCCGTACTCGATGGGATCCTGGATGAAGTTGAACCCGGGGATCCCCGCGGCGTCGAAGGCCATGTGGTCCGTGCTCCCCGTGTTGCCGTGGCGCACCGCCACCACGCCCAGGTCGCGGAAGGGCCAGAGGATCTGCTCGAAGACGGGCGTAGCCTTCTCGTTGGACTGGTTCCAGATCCCCCGGAGGCGCCCGGTGCCGTTGTCCACGTTCAGGTACGCCGAGATCCGGCCGTGGAGGTCCTGGTGGTTGGCCACCCACGCGCGGGAGCCCAGGAGCCCCTGCTCCTCGCCGCTCCAGAGCGCGACGCGGATGGTCCGCCGGGGCTGGACATCCAGCGTCTTGAGGATGCGCATAGCCTCCATCATGACCACCGTGCCCGCGGCGTTGTCCACGGCGCCGACGCCCATGTGCCAGGAGTCCAGGTGGGCGCCGAGCATGACGTACTCGTCCTTCTTGTCCGTGCCCGGGAGGTCGGCCAGGGTGTTGTAGGCCTGCAGGTCGTCCTCGAGGAAGCGGCTCTCCACCAGGAGCTCCAGCTCCACCGGGACCCCGGCCTGCACGTTGCGCCAGATCATGTTGTACTGCTCCCGGGGGATGGCCACCTGAGGCAGTCCCTCCGGATCGCCCTTCACGCGGCTCCCCGCGCCGCCGCCCCGGACGACGCCGTGGCTCCGCGACGAGATGCGCAGGAAGGCATGGGCGCCCTCCGACTCGGCCAGCGCCTGGAGTGCCTGCTGCGCCTCCCGCTCCGCTCGCATACGCGCCTGGGCAGCCTGCCGCTCCGCCTCGGACGGCGGGGCGGCGGCGGGAGACGGGGCGGGCTCGAGGAGCGCTTCCAGGGGCGTGCGCCGGGGAGCCGGCGCGAACTCGGGCGGGGTGGGCTGCGGCTCCTCCATGAGAAGGAAGGCTCCCTTCAGCTTGCCCCGGTACCCGGCCACGTCCTCGGTGCTGGTCACCCGCACCGCCAGCGCCTGGCCCCGCACCGTCCCCGGCGTGCTCCCGGTCCAGGCCAGGGGCTGGCCGTGGAGGGGCTGCTCGAAGGGGGTGAGGATGCGGCCCGCGTACGCCTCGGACTGCCATCCCCGGCCGAACTCGCCCCACGGCTCCACCACCACGTTCTCGAGCCCCCACGAGCGGAGCTTCAGGGCCGTCCACTCGTTGGCGCGCTTCATCCCCGGGGAACCGGTGAGCCGCGGCCCGTTCACCTCGGTGAGCCAGCGGGCCATGTCCTCGATCTGCGAGCGGTGGAGCCCCTCTTCCCGGATGCGCTGGACCACCGAGAGGTCCACGGCCTCCCGGGCGACCTGGGCCCGTGCGGGGAGGGCCGGCGCGAGGGCCATGAGGAGGAGAAGAGCGAGGGCGCGTGAGGCTTGCATGGACGGCTCCTTGGTCGGGTCGGATACAGGTCGCAGGGGCCCTGGCGACGCGGGGCGCCCCTGTCTGGAGCGACCTGCTAATATTCCTGCTTGCGGCGGTTCTCACGCCAGTCCTCCAGGACGGCGCGCCCCTCGGCCTCCAGGAGTTGCTCCCCGGCAGTGCTGCGGCGTTCCCACGACACGGCCAGCTCGCCGTAGATGTCGGCGTCGTCGAAACCCGCCCGGGCCGCGTCCTCCTTGGAGGCGGCGAACACCACCCTGGGAATGCGCGCCCAGTAGGCGGCGGCCAGGCACATGGGGCACGGCTCGCAGCTCGAATAGAGGACGCAATCATCCAGCACGTGGGTCCCCAGACGCCGGGCGGCGTCCCTGAGCGCCAGCATCTCGGCGTGGGCCGTGGGGTCCCCCAGCTCCACCACCCGGTTCCATCCCTCCCCCACCACCTCGCCGCCCCGGGCCACGACGGCGCCGAAGGGCCCGTTGTGGCCGGAGGACGAGTGGAGGCCGGCCAGGCGAATGGCTTCACGCAGGAGGGAGGCGTCGTCCATGGCCTTACGATGTCACACCGGGCCTCGGGCATCCACCCCGCCGGCTCCCCCGCGGCCCGTCAGCGCGCGGCGTCGCCCGGGACCACCGCCATGGCGTCCCCATAGGAATAGAAGCGGTACTCCCCGGCCACGGCCTCGCGATACGCGTGCATGACCTGCCGGTATCCGCCCAGCGCCGCCACCAGCATGAGGAGCGTGGAGCGGGGGAGGTGGAAGTTCGTGAGGAGAGCGTCCACCACCCGGAACCGGTACGGAGGCCGGAGAAAGAGGTCCGTGGTCCCTGTGCCCGCCCGGACCCGCCCCTCCTCGTCGGCCACCGCCTCCAGGGTTCGCACGGCGGTGGTCCCCACCGCCCAGACTCTCCCCCCTGCGGCACGGGTCGCGGCCACCGCCTCGGCGGCGGCGGGCGGGACCTCGTACCACTCGGCGTGGAGCTCGTGGGCCGCGGGGTCCTCCACCTCCACGGGGCGGAAGGTCCCCACCCCCACGTGGAGGGTGAGGGCGGTGCGGGCCACCCCCACGGCCTCGAGCCCGGCCAGCACCTCGGGGGTGAAGTGGAGCCCGGCGGTGGGGGCCGCAACCGACCCGGGGACGCGGGCGTAGACGGTCTGGTAGCGCTCCCGGTCCAGAGGCTCGTCGTCCCGCTCCAGGTAGGGCGGGAGCGGCATGTGGCCGTGGCGCTCCAGCGCCTCCTCCACCGTGCCGGGGCAGACCAGGCGGACCACCCGGCCACCTCCCGGCGCCGAGTCCAGCACGTCCACGCGGAGGTCGTCGGCGACCTCCACCACGCGCCCGGGCTTCAGCTTGCCGCCGGGGCGGACCAGCGCCTCCCACACGTGGCGGTCGGTCGAGGAAGGGGCGGGCCGGAGGAGGAGGATCTCCGCGGCGGCCCCGGTGGGCTTGCGCCCCAGGAGGCGGGCGGGGAGGACCTTGCTTTCGTTGACCACCAGCAGATCGCCGGGGCGGAAAAGCTCCGTCACCTGGCGGAAGCGCCGGTGCCGGAAGCCCCCACCCTCCCGCGGCACCACCAGAAGGAGACTCTCGTCGCGGCGCTCCGCCGGGTAGCGGGCCACCCGCCCCGGCGGGAGGTGGTAGTCGTAGTCGGAGACCCGGGATCCGTCGGGGGTCCAGGCGCCGGAGGGATCGGTCATTCCGACTCGAAGAGCGAGGCCTGGTTCCCCTTCTTTCCTCCTTCCTTCAGCGTGTAGCCGAAGCGCCGGAAGGCGCGGGGCGTGGCCACCCGTCCCTGGGGGGTGCGCATGAGGAAGCCCTCCATGATGAGGAAGGGCTCGTACACCTCCTCCAGCGTGGTGGCGTCCTCGCCCATGGCCACGGCCAGGGAGTTCAGCCCCACGGGGCCCCCCTCGAACTTCTCGATGAGCGTCTTCAACACCCGGGCGTCCATCTCGTCCAGCCCGTACTCGTCCACGTCGAGCATGGTGAGGGCCTCGCCGGCCACCCGGGCGCTGATCACCCCGTCGGCACGCACCTGGGCGTAGTCCCGGACCCGGCGCAGGAGGCGGTTCGCCACCCGGGGCGTGCCCCGGGAGCGCCGGGCGATCTCCAGCGCCCCGTCGGGGCTGGCTTCCACCCCGAGGATCTCCGCGCTCCGCCGCACGATGGTCACCAGCTCCTCGGCGGGATAGAAGTTGAGCCGCTGCACGATGCCGAAGCGGGCCCGCATGGGCGCCGTGAGCAGTCCGAAGCGCGTGGTGGCCCCCACCAGGGTGAAGCGCTCGATCTTCATGGTCATGGTCTGGGCCTTGGGGCCCTCGGACAGGCGGATCTCGATCCGCCAGTCCTCCATGGCAGGATAGAGGAACTCCTCGATGATGGGGCGCAGGCGGTGGATCTCGTCGATGAAGAGGATGTCCCCCGGGCGCTGGTTGGTGAGGATGCCCACCAGGTCGGCGGGCCTCTCCAGGATGGGGCCGGAGGTGGTCTTGAAGTTCACCCCCATCTCCCGGGCGAGGAGGGAGGCCAGCGTCGTCTTCCCCAGCCCCGGCGGCCCGTGGAAGAGGATGTGGTCCAGCGCCTCCCGCCTGCCCTTGGCCGCCTCGATGGAGATGGACAGGGCATCGCGGACCTTGGCCTGGCCGATGAACTCGGCCAGCCGCTGGGGACGGAGCGAGGGCTCGGCCTGGCGGTCCTCGTCCAGGGAGGCGGGAGTCGTGATCTGGGTGCGTTCGGTCATGAGCGCCGCGCGTGGGGGTCGGCTTACACGCTACCTCCCGGGACGCCTCCTGCCTACCCCCTGGCTCCGGGATACCGCGAAATCAAAGGGGTTCCGCCCTCCGGGGAGCCCCGGGAGGACAGGGTTCCGCCCCTCCCGCGTCGCTACGGCGAGTGCGCGCTACTTGCGGCGGCCCTGGCCAGAGGGGAATCTTGCACGGCGGTCCCGGGAGGGCAGTCGTGCATGCCCCTCCCGAATATGGATGTCGCATCCGCCTCTCCACCCCGTCGGCGCCCTACCGACGTGAGGCGGCCGTGACGACCGGGCCGTGTGAGTGATCCAACCCATCACGGAGGTCGAGATGACCAGAGAAGTGGTTCGCAGGAACCCGCTCCGAGCGAGCGTCACCCTCCTCGCCGCAGCTCTGCTGGCCGCGTCCGCGCTCTTCGCGCAGTCGGCGGCCGCCCAGACCGGCGCGGTGTCGGGCACGGTGGTCAGTGCCCAGACGGGTGAGCCGCTCTCAGCGGCACAGGTCAGCATCGAGGGCACAGGCCTCGGCGCGCTGACTCAATCCAACGGCAAGTTCCTCATCACCAGGGTCCCCGCGGGCACCTATCGGGTGAACATCATCCTGATCGGGTTCGCCAGCACGTCGGCCCAGGTGGCAGTCGCCGGCGGCTCGACGGCGGTGGTGGACGTGCGGATGACCCCGCAGGCCATCTCCCTGTCGGAGATCGTGGTGACGGGCGTGGCCGGGGCCACGCAGCGCACCAAGCTCCCCTTCGACGTGGCGCAGGTGCGCATCGGCGACCTGCCCATCCCCACGGCCAACGCAGCCTCGACGCTGCAGGGCAAGGTGGCGGGCGCGCAGGTGGTGGCGGGAAGCGGGCGGCCGGGTGAGGCTCCCTCCATCCTGCTCCGCGGGGTGAAGAGCCTCGACGCCAGCGGCCGCGACCAGGAGCCGCTCTACATCGTGGACGGCGTGATCCTGGGCTCCAGCCTCGTGGACCTCGACGCGCTGGACATCCAGAGCATCGAGGTGGTGAAGGGCGCGGCCGCCGCGTCGCTGTACGGGTCGCGGGCCGGCGCCGGCGTCATCCAGATCCGCACCAAGCGTGGCCAGGAAGCCGGCGACGACCAGGTCCTCTACACGCTGCGCAACGAGTACGGAGCCAGCGAGCTGGCCAGCAAAGCCCCCATGCTGCTGTCCGAGAAGCACCCGTACCAGACGAGCGGCGGCAAGTTCGTGGACCGTGACGGCTCGCTCTGCGACTGGCTCGACTGCGAGGCGCCCAAGGAGACCGGCACGTCGCCCTGGAACACCTACAGGGACCAGGCGTGGCCCGGGCAGACGTGGGATCAGGTCGACCGCTTTTTCACCGGCGGCAACTACCTCCAGTCCAACCTGTCCGTCGAGGGACGGTCGGGGAGGACGAACTTCCACGTCTCCGCGAGCCACCTGGGCCAGGACGGGATCATCCGGTTCACGCCCGGCTTCGAGCGGAACAACTTCCGCGTGAACGTGGACCAGGCCGTGGTGGAGAACCTGACGGTCCAGACCACCGCGTTCTACAGCAGGTCGTCCCAGGCCGTGCCCAATGAGGCGAACGGCGGCGTGTTCTTCGACCTGACCCGCGTCCCCGCGGGCGTGGACCTCCTCGCCGAGGATCCCGACGAGCCCGGAGAGCTCCGGCTGCTCATGAACCCGGTGGACTCGGAGAGCGAGAACCCTCTGTACACGCTCAAGAAGTACAGCCAGATGCAGTACCGCAGCCGCTTCATGGGGAGCGGCAACGTCCGCTACTCACCCCTGAGCTGGCTGGACGTCGACGCCAACTTCTCCTTCGACCGGCTGGACAACGACACCGAGTACTTCCGGGAGAAGGGATACCGCTGCTACGAGCCGTGCCCGAGCCTGGCGAACGGAACGCTGTACAAGTACCGGAGCCGCAACGAGGCGATGAACACCAGCATCACGGCGTCCACGCGCTGGCAGATCAGCGACCGGATTATGAACCGGACGCAGGTTCGGTACCTGTACGAGGACGACGACTACCAGTGGTTCGACACCTACGGCTACGGCTTCGCCGTGAAGAACGTCCCCACGTTCACCAACATCAACCGGGATAACCTCGAGGCCGACTCGTACCTGGAGACGGTCCGCGCCGACGGGTACTTCCTCATCACGAACTTCGACATCTACGACAAGTACGTGGTGGACGCCCTCGTGCGGAACGACGGCAGCTCCCTGTTCGGTGCCGACCAGCGCCGCCAGTGGTACTACCGCCTCGGCACCGCGTGGCGGGTGAGCCAGGAGGACTTCTTCAACGTGCCGGGCGTGGACGAGCTCAAGTTCCGCTATTCCTTCGGGACAGCGGGCGGCCGCCCCCGGTTCAGCGCCCAGTACGAGGTGTACGACGTGTCCGGCGGCCGCATCTCCCCGGTGACCCTGGGCAACAGGAACCTGAAGCCTGAGTTCTCGTCGGAGCACGAGGCCGGGCTCGACGTCGGCCTGTTCAACTACAAGGCGGTGGCCTCCCTGACGTACGCGCAGACCACCACGAAGGACCAGATCCTCCCCGTCCCGCAGCCCTCCTACACCGGGTTCCGGACCCAGTGGAGGAACGCGGGGACCATCGAGAGCAAGACGTGGGAGGCGACGCTCGACCTCCGCCTCATGGAGCAGTCGAACTTCAACTGGACCGCCAAGGTCCTGTTCGACCGGACACGTTCCACCATCTCCGAGCTGTACGTACCGCCGTTCACCTACGGCGTGACGGGCCAGAACCTGGGCGAGGTCTTCTACGCCCGGTCGGGCGAGAAGGTCGGGACGTTCTACGGCTACATCTTCGCCCGGAAGTGCGAGGACCTCGGCACGGGCGCGGACTGCGGCGAGTTCGAGGTGAACGACGACGGGTTCCTGGTGTGGACCGGCGGAAGCGGCTTCGCCACCCCGAAGTGGGGCACCCCGGGACCGATGGTGAACGGCAACGCGACGATGTGGGGGACGCCGTTCCCCGGCGTCTGCACCGATCGGACCACGGGCGAAGAGTCCATCTACTGTGAGGTCGGCAACACGATGCCCAAGTACAACCTGGGCATCTCGACCAACGTCACGTGGCGTGGCGTGAACATGTACGCGCTCGTCAGCCGCAGCTCCGGCTTCAGCATCTTCAACCAGGTCCTGGAGTGGGCGCACTTCAAGCGCCTGACCGGCTTGTACGACCAGGACGCCTCCCTGCCCGCGGAGCAGAAGAAGCCCATGGGCTACTACGACGGTTGGTACGGGACGCCTGGCCTGGGCCCGGACAACATCTTCGTGGAGGACGGCACGTACACGAAGCTGCGCGAGGTCTCGCTCAGCTACCGCATGAACGAAGACCAGCTGGCCGGAATCCCCGGGCTGTCCCGGTTCCGTGGCCTCGACCTGAGCGTGACGGGGCGGAACCTCTACACCTGGACCAACTACCGCGGGTACGACCCCGAGGTGGGGAAGACCGGCGGCGACACCGGCTCCGCGGCCATCGCCAAGGTGGACGGGTACTCGTACCCGAACTTCCGGACGTACACCGCAGCCGTGTCCCTCATCTTCTGACGGAGCCGACCCATGAGAAAGACACTCAAGCACCTGGCGGTCGGCTCGCTGCTGATCTTCGGCACGACAGCGTGCGCCGATCTCGAAGTCCTGAACCAGAACGACCCCGACGCAGCCCGGTCGCTGGCCACCGGCGGCGACGTGGTCTCCCTCGTCGGAGGCTCGTACAACAGCTGGTTCTACGGGAACTACAGCTACTTCTCGGCTGGCCTGGCGCTCTCGAACGCGGTGTTCCAGCACAACGCGCCTTGGGCCAACGCGGGTATGGAGAAATACGGGCGGATTCCGCGCATCGCGTTCATCAACAGCGTCGCGGACGGTGAATACAATTACATGACACGCGCTTGGTTCTACTCGTACCGCGCCATCGCGGCGGTCGCCGACGGCCTCAAGTCGCTCCAGCGCGAGGAGATCTCGTCGGCCATCACCGCCGACGAGGCCGCCTCGGTGAAGGCGTTCGGCAAATTCGTGCAGGGCATGTCCCACGCCACCATCGCGGTCCTGTACGCCGAAGGGTTCGCCGTGGACGAGACCACGGACCTGCTCGAGCCGCAGGACCCGCTCACGTACGCCGAGATGATGGACGCGGCGATGGCGTACTTCGACGAGAGTATCTCCCTCTCCCAGGGCGCGTCCTGGACGCTGCCCCTGGAGTGGATGAGGGCGCCGCTCACCGGGCCGCAGCTCGCCCGGGTGGCCCACTCCATGAAGGCGCGGTACCGCGCCGCCGTCGCCCGCACCCCAGCGGAGCGCGCGGCGGTGAACTGGCAGGCGGTCATCCAGGACATCGACGCCGGCATCACCAGCACGTTCATCGCAGACTACGACGACTACAACGGCTGGTCGCAGGACATCTGGGGCTACACGACCTATCCGTACTGGTCGCAGCTCGCCTACTTCATCTACGGGATGGCGGACCAGTCGGGGAACTTCCAGCTCTGGAACTCGACGCCCCTCGCCGAAAAGAGCTACAACATCGGCGGGAAGGACATCCTCATCGTCACGCCGGACAAGCGGTTCCCCCAGGGGAGCACGGTGGACGCGCAGCGGCTGGCTCCGGGGACCCACTTCCGGACCAACCGGGCCACCGGAGCGGAGACGGGCTACACCTGGGCCCGCCCCGACCGCGGCGTGTGGCGGTGGTCGTGGTACAAGCACAACCGCGGTGAGGAGTACTGGAACGACATGGCCATGGACCTCCCGGAGATCCGCATCGAGGAGATGAACCTCCTCAAGGCCGAGGGCCTGTTCCGGACCGGGAACCAGGCGGGGGCGGCCGCTCTCGTCAACCCGACGCGCACCGCGGCGGGCCTCAGCGCCACCGACGGCAGCGACACGAACACGAGCTGCGTGCCGAAGCTGCCCGACGGAAGCTGCGGCGGCTTCTTCGAGATGCTGAAGTGGGAGAAGCGGATGGAGACGGTGGCCACGGGCCCCCTGGGCGTCGGCTGGTACTTCGACGCCCGCGGCTGGGGTGACCTGTGGAAGGACACCTTCCTCAACCTCCCCATCCCGTGCACGGAGGCCCAGGTGCTCCAGCTCCTGCCCTGCAAGACGTACGGCGGACCGGGCGGCGAGATGGGTGCCGCGCTGAGCACGTACAAGTGGAACGGCGAGGGCTGAGCCTCTCCCGGACCTGGTAACACCGAGGGGGGCACCCGCCAGGGTGCCCCCCTCATCTTTTCCCCTCCGGCGGCGGCGCCGGTGCCGTTACCGCGCCGTGAGTGGAGCGTCAGTGCCCCCTGGACGTCAGCCCGGTGTTGGGATCGGTCTTCGGCCCACCCGGGGGATCGGGGTCCGGGTACGGCGCGGACGTGGGGCTCGTGCACGCGGCCACGAGGACCCCCACCAGAGCAGCCATGACGATCAGGCGAACCTTCCGCATGAGACAGCACCTCTTGCCAGAGTGCACTCCGGGTGCGCCCTCGAACGCGGCGCGTCCTCGATGATGAATATAGCGCCCCGGGAACCGGAGTGTTCCCTCTCCCTCAGGACGACTCCTTCAGGTCCGCGCACGCAACGACCTGCTGCCCCGCCCCGTCGGCCACGAGCACCTGGACGGCGTACCGGCCGCCCGGCGAGAGCTCGCCGGGGATCGCGGCCTCCGCGTGTGCCGTGCCGCCCGCCCCCACCTCGAGGGGAGGGTAGAGAGCGACCCCACCCCGGACACCACCCGGCTCCGCGCACGCACCGTCCACCATCCGCCACCCGTGGCTCCCCGGCGCGCCGCCGCGGACCTCCACGGAGACCAGGGTCCGGCCGGCCTGGGATACGGCTGCGGCGGTGCCCGTGACCGTGCCGGGGGCCACGGGCACCAACGTGCCCTGCCAGGCGCCCGGGGCGAACTCCACCGGGCCGACGCAGCCGGCCAGAAGGCACAGGAAGAGGAAGTGTAAGGGGGGGCGGACCACGCTCGTAGAATAGCGGCAAGGGAACCGTTCAGGACGCCTGCGCGATGCTGGACACTGGCCGGATCGCCCGCGACATTCAAGCCCATGCGCGCTCCGCGCGTCACCCGCCCGTCCTTCTCCGTACACAAGAGCCCGAATGTCCCCTCTCCCACGTGTTCCGCTGCTGTGCCTGGCCGCTGGAGTGGCGCTCGGCGTGGTGCTCGCCCCAGGGGTCGCCGCCCAGGTGCGGGGGTCGCCGCCCCTGAGCCGGACGCAATTCGGCTTCGGCTACGTGGGGAACGCGCCCGACGCCGTCGCCGGCGGAATGGCCTACGTGCTCGTTCCGAAGTGGGGCGGCATCGGAGTCTACGTGGACGCCAAGTTCGACGGCTCCAACCCGAGCGGGGAGCGCGGCTACGACGCGAACTACACGTCCGCGCGGCTCGCCAACGAAGTGGACGGAGCGAACTTCGTGAAGACCGAGGAGAGCTGGCGGAGCTTCAACATCGGGGTCGTGCGGCCCCTCACTCCCTCCTTCCTGGCCTATGTGGGCGGCGGGCTGGCGAGGACCACCTCGTTCGACCTGTTCAACGTGCCTCTGACCACTCCCGTGGGGCTCGGCGGAACGGCCTGGGTCGAGGATCCGGAGGCGACCGAGACCCGCGCCAACTTCATGTTCGGGATCATGATGCGGGTCACCTCCCGCATCACCACTCAATTCGGGTATGAGACCCAGCCCGACGGTCTGACCGTGGGGGCCTCCCTGCGGCTGCCGGCCTGGTAGGAGGGAAAAGGCGAATATGACGAGCATGCCGAGAAGCGCGTTCCTGGCGATCATCGCCTGTGGGGCTCTCTGGGGGTGCGCGAGCACGAAGGAGGCCAAGCAGGGCGGTAACATGCAGGTGATCACGCAGGAGGAGATCCGGGCGACGGGTGCCGTCAATCTCTACGACGTGGTGAGCCGACTTCGCCCCCAGTGGCTCAACGTGCGCACGATGTCCAGCTTCAACCTCACCACCGAGGTCGTGGTGTACCAGAACGACCTGCTCCTCGGCGGCGCCGACGCCCTCCGGCAGATGAACCCGGAGATGGCGTGGGAGCTGAGGTGGATGGACGGCACGCGGGCCACCGCGACGCTCCCGGGGCTCAGCTCCGGACGCCACGTGGTGGGCGCCATCATCGTCGTGACGCGCCCCCCGGACCGGAACTGACGCTCAGCGCCGGTCCCCCCGGCGCGTCCAGATCGCGATGACGCCGCAGCGGGCGTCGGGATTGAGGAACTCGGCCGGGACCGTGCCCAGGCCCCGGTAGATCTCGATTCCCTCCACCGACATGGGCGACACCACGTCGTCGAGCCTGAAGTCGGAGATCAGGCTCTGGCCCGGACCCGTACGGCGGTTGACGAGAAAGCCATCCACGTAGATCTGGGCCTCACACCCCGAGAGCTGCGCGGTGGCCTGAGCCCGGGCCACGGCGACGGAGGGCCGATTGCCCGACGACGCCCCGCTGACGGTGACCCCGGGAATCTCCCGGAGCAGGTCGACCATGAGCGCGGGCCTGCGCGCCTCGATCTCCTCACGCGTGATGAAGATCCCATTCCCTGTCCGCAAGCGCTGACGGTACCCCTCCAGGAACGGGCTCGGGCCCAGCACGGACCACGTGACCACCTCGAGGGGGGCGAGGAGGATGGCGTCCGCGTCCAGCCGGATCTCGACCTCGAAGAAGTCGCGCTGGTCGAAATGCAGGAGCGGCATCTTGTTCGGCTTGTATCCGAGCCTGCGCACGTCCAACTGCACGGCGGACACGTTCCTGACGACGATCTCGAACGCCCCGGCCGAGTCCGCCTCGGCCCGGGCGAGGAATCGGCCATCCCGCGCGCGCGCCGTCACCTGGGATGCGTTCAGGGGCCACCCCGTCAGGTCGTCGATGACGCGGCCGACGATCTTCACCTGCCCCTGGGCCGGGGCGGTCGCGACCATCGTCAACAGCAGGGAGAGGAGAAAGCCGGAACGCATCTCGTCGTCGGTTGCCGTGGCGTGGGGCCCTCCGCGTCGGGGCCTCTTCGAACGCTTATACGCTCCACCCGGTCAGGGGTTGCGGATCGCGCGACCACCCGCGCGTTGCGGTGTTCCCGGCTCCGGCGGGACGTTATCGTTTCTGCCGGCGCGGTCCGGGGCGGGACCGTGCGGATCCCCGTTCCGGAAGGCGAGGTGGACCCCATCCATGGTAGATAGTCGGCCCGAGCGGGGGAAAGGCCTGGCGAAGTGGGCCTTCCGCTCGGCGGTGCTCCTGGTGGGGGCCCTCTCGCTCCTCCCCATCGCCGATTGGATCCCGGGGGACCCCGGGAGCAACCTCCCCCCGCCCCACTGGCCCATGTACGTGCTCTGGGTGGTGGGGCTGGGGATCATGGTGCCGCTGGCGTGGGGGATCGCCCGGCTCCTCGGGAAGCGCTCGGGGGTCAGCACACCGCCGGAGCCCTCCGCCGGCGACGGCCGCTGGCGCTCCACGCCCTGGGTCCTCTTCCTGGTCGCGGCCTTCGTGTACGGCGCCACGTCCCTGGCGATCTTCGACGGACGCCCCCTCCACGTGGACGCCCTCACGCAGGCGCTCCAGGCGCAGATCTTCGCCGACGGAAGGCTCAGCGCCCCCGTGGCCGACGACCTCCGCTTCTTCTCCTCGGCGCTCGTCATCGAGGACGGCGGGCGCGCGTTCTCCCAGTTCCCGCCCGGGTGGGCCGCGCTCCTGGCGCTGGGCTTCCTGGTGGGGCTCCCCTGGCTCGTGGCCCCCCTGTGTGGGGCCCTGGCCGTCGTCGCCCTCCACCGGCTCCTGGAGGAGCGGGGTGAGCGTCCGGGGACCGCGCTGGCCACCGCCGTCCTCTTCGGCCTCTCCCCCTGGTTCGTCATCAACGCAGCGTCGTGGATGAGCCACGTGCCCACCCTGGCCTTCATCCTCCTGGGCTCGGCGGCGCTGGTCCGGGGGATGCGGGGGCCGTCCCCCGCCCTCTGGTCGGGGCTGGGGGGTGCGGCGCTGGGCGTGGCCACGCTCGTCCGCCCCATGGAGGGGGTGGCGGT
>Ga0315541_1000956_pt1 | contig 28660 bp, 23 predicted proteins | sample SalMarSW160190MG_FD_203095 | JGI IMG/M metagenome (GOLD analysis project Ga0315541, IMG submission 203095) | Salt marsh sediment microbial communities from the Plum Island Ecosystem LTER, Massachusetts, United States - Salt Marsh Sediment SW1601-190 ...
CTAAAGATTTGTTTAATATATCTAATTTTTGAAGGTCTCCTTCAAGGTTAATTTTTCTTAATCCCAAATTAATTCTTTCTTCTCTTTCTAAAATATCTTTCTGTTTTTCAACTAATTCTCCCGCCCTGGCCTCAATCTTCTGGGCTTTGAAGTTAATTTCATTCAACTGGTTTTCTGTTTGCTTTATTTTTTCATCCCAGGGCCACCTTTCTTTTTCCAGCTCTCTTCGTTCTTCTTCTAATTTCCATCTTTCTTTTTCTATCTTCTTTTTTTGGGCAGAGGCTTGCGCAGTTCTTTCTTTTTCTTCAACTAATTTTAATCTTTCTTCAGTTTTCTGTTCTTTGGATAAAATAACCTGAAATTTCTCCTCAATTTCTTTTAGTTTCTCCGAAATAGTTATTTTCTCCGATTCTAAAGGTCTTTTTTCTTCAGCAAGTTTTTTATATTCTTCTTCAAATTCATCTTTTTCTTTTTTTACTTCCTCTCTTTTTTTCAAAAGCGCTTCTCTTTTTATTTCGGGTTTTTCTTTTTCTAATATTTCTTCTCTTCTCTTTTTCTCTTCCTCGGCCCTTTTTTCCTTTTCTTCCATTTTTAACCGTTCAGCCTCTATTATTTTTCTCCCCTCTTCTTCTCTCTTTCTCTCTGTCTGTTCGACCGTTACAGCTTCCTGCTCACCGAGAGCTACAACAGCGGCAGCAATCTCCTCTTTCTTTTTCCGCTCTTCCTCAATTCTTTTCTCTCTTTCTTTTACTTCTAACTTCTCTTTTTCTACGCTTTCCTGGAGTTCTTTTTCCTCTTTTTCTCTCTGCTCCCCCTCTCCTATTCTTATCTCTTTTTCTCTTATCAGTTGCGCTTCTCCTGCCTTTTTCCTCTTTCTTTCTTTTTCTAATCTCAACTTCGCAGCTTCCTTAGGCGAAATTCCTTTTTTAACTCCTTCTCTTTGAAGACGGGCAATGTCTTTTTCCATTGTCCGGATATCCTCTCTTCTTACAATTTCTTCTCTTAGGGTTAACATAAAAAAATTTAACTTTTCTTTTTTAGCAGGGCTAAACCCTACGGGGTTAAATTAATTCTTCTTTAGCAAGGATAGATTAATTCTTCCTTGCTCGTCAACAGAAATTACTTTAACTGAAACTATATCACCGACCTTCACCACATCTTCAACTTTCTCAACTCTTCGGGAAGATAATTTAGAAATATGAATCAATCCGTCCTGGCCCGGAAGTATTTCCACAAACGCCCCAAAGTCCAGGATTCTAACCACTTTTCCTTGAAAAGTCTCTCCGACCTCAACCTCTCGAGTAATATTTTTAATCCATTCAACTGCTTTTTTAGCTGCTTCTTCTTTTTCCGACGTTACATAGATAAGGCCCGAGTCCTCGATATCTATCGCCGCTCCGGTTTTTTCAATAATCTCGTTAATCACTTTTCCCCCAGGGCCTATTACTTCTCTAATTTTATCGGGTTTAATCTGAATAATTAAAATCCGAGGAGCATAAGGCGAAAGTTGAGAACGGGGTTCGGACAAAACCTTTTCTATTGAATCTAAAATCTTAGCCCTTGCTTTTTTAGCTCGGGAGAGAGCCTCTTCTATAATTTCTCTGGTTATTCCCGCAATTTTCACATCCATCTGAATAGCAGTTATTCCTTTTTTAGTTCCCGCTACTTTAAAATCCATATCTCCATAATGATCTTCCGGCCCTTGAATATCAGTTAGAACCTTATACTCTTTAGTTTTTTCGTCTTGGATTAACCCAATAGCAATTCCGGCTGCCGGACTTTTTATTGGCACCCCGGCATCCATTAAAGCCAGGGAGGAGCTAGAGATTGAAGCCATTGAAGTAGAGCCGTTAGAAGACAGCATCTCAGAAACCACCCTTATTGTATAGGGAAATTCATCAAACCCGGGAATCAAAGAAAGTAAAGCTTTCTCTGCCAGCATCCCGTGGCCGATTTCTCTTCTTCCGGGCCCTCTCAAAGGCCTTACCTCTCCAACCGAATAAGGAGGAAAATTATAATGGTGCATAAATCTTTTCTTGCCAACAATTTCCATCCCTTCCACTAACTGCTGGTCGCTCGGCGACCCCAAAGTCAAAATAGATAAAGCCTTAGTCTTTCCCCGGCAAAATAATCCTGAGCCGTGGGTTCGAGGCAAAAGGCCGGCTTCGCAATAAAGCTTCCTGACCTCGTCTAACTTTCTGCCATCAGGCCTCTTATTATATTTTAATATATTTTCATGAAGTAATCTATTTATTTCCCTATCAACAAAATCTTGCGCATATTTTGTTTTCTCTTGTTGAGGATATTTCTCTTCAATAAAAGAACATAGCTCTTTTATTAACTTATCCGTTTCTTCCGTTCTTTGTTTTTTATCTTTTTGAAAAAAGGCTTTTTCTAATCTATCTCCCAAAAACTCTTTAATTTCCCCCTCTAAATCAGTTTCTTCAACAGGTGGCTCTAAAACAATTTTTTCTTTTCCTTTTTTTCCTCTAATCTTTTCCTGAAAATCAATAATTTCCTTCAGTTGCTTTCCCGCGAAGCTCACTGCCTCTAAAACTGTTTTTTCCTCTACTTCTCCAAACCCCCCTTCGATCATATTAATTAAAAATTCTCCGTCTTTCAGAACAGCGGTGAGCACGAGGTCCAAATCAGTATTTTCTCTTTCTTCATAAGTCGGGTTTAAAATAAACTTACCGTCTTTTCGGCAAACCCGGACTGCTCCGACCGGACCCTGCCAGGGAATATCAGAAATTAGCAAGGCAAGAGAAGCGGCTATCAGCCCGATAACGTCAGGATCATTTTCAGCATCCCAAGAAAGCACAGTAGTAATTACTTGAACCTCTCTTAATAGACTTTCCGGGAATCTCGGCCGAATAGTCCGATCAATTAATCGGGAATTGCAAACCGCTTCGTCGGAAGGACGGCCTTCTCTTTTTATATAGCGAGATCCTTTAATCTTCCCGGCTGCGTAATATTTTTCCCGATATTCAACAGTTAAGGGAAAAAAACCGAGATTTTCTCGATCTTCTTTGCTCATTACGGCTGTAGCTAAAATCATAGTATCTCCGTAATGAACTAAGACGCTTCCATTTGCCTGCTCAGCTAAATTTCTGATTTCTACTTCGAGATTTTTTTCTCCTAATTTTAAATTAAATTTCATTAATCAATGAACAATAAACAACGAACAGTGTTTTAAGCTAAGAAGTTCTCGTTTTTTTGTTCTTTATTTTATCTTTTTCAGCAAAGATTTTCCGGGAGATTTTCCCAGGTCAATAAACTCATCCACTATCTCTTTTAAACGGCCGGAAGCCGACCTTCCAAAAGCAATCGCTTCTACTCTTTTCCCTTGGTTTTTTAAATATTCAACCAAGGAAATAAAATCACCGTCTCCGGACACAAGTATTAATGTATCAACGCTCGGAGCCATTTTTACCGCGTCAATCACTATCCCTACGTCCCAATCAGCCTTTTTTTGCCCGCCATAAAATTCCTGAAGATCTTTAACTCTCGTTTCAATCCCCAATTTGGTCAGAGCTTCAAAAAACGGCTTTTCTTCTCCGGTTTTTGTTCTTACCACATAAGCAAAAGCGCGAATTAAATTTCTATTGCTCACGGCTAATTTTAAAATTTCACGAAAATTGACCCGAGAATTATATAAATTTTTAGCCGAATAATAAAGGTTTTGAACATCAATTAAAACCCCTACTCTTTGCCCAATATGTTTAATAACCATAAATAAAAATTATTTTTTAAGTCCTATCGCTTTTATAATTTTATTATATCTTCTTTCGCTCTCTTTTTTTAAATACTTCAAAAGGCTTCTTCTCTTAGACACCATTTTTAAAAGACCCCTCTTTGAATGAAGATCTTTGGGGTGCTTTTTCAAATGCGAAAGCAGTTCTTTAATTTCTTCCGACAATAAAGCAATTTGAACTTCAGCAGACCCTGTGTCTGTCTTATGAAGTTCATATTTTTTAATTACTTTTTCTTTTTTTCCTGGCTTTAACATGGTTTTAGTTCTTTTAATTATACTACATTCTTAATAAAAATAAAAAGAAAGTAAATAACTTCCTCAAATAAGTGCCCCGTGAGGGACTTGAACCCCCAACCTTGAAGTTAAGAGCTTCCTGCTCTACCAATTGAGCTAACGGGGCTAAAACTTATTGGCAGTTAATCATAAACTATTTTTTTCGACCGGTCAAGAAAATACTACCAAAGCTAAGATTTAATGGCAATCAATTCTAAAAATCCCGTCTTTCCACCAACTTTGATAGAAATCGTGCCAATTAACGGGACCGCTAGCTAATCCAATAAGCGAAAGGAAAATGCCGATAATAAGAAAAGCGCCGTAAATTATCAACATACCGATAACAATAGAAGTAAACAATTTTTTAACCTGGGAAAGTTTTTCCGGATCGCCAAGAGAAAGAATATACATCCCTCCGCCAATTGCTATCATTAAAGCAGCTAAAGAAGGGACAATTTTCAACAAAGCAAAGTCTATCATTCTATCAAGCATCACAAAAAAATCACAAAGAGTGCAGGGTTCGCATTCACATATACTATCTGTGTCTGGATCGTCGCAGCTCCTTCCGCAGGGAACCAACCCTCCTGGCTTAGGACAATCAGGACAAGTTTTTGGAGGATCGCCATATTGGCATGTCCCATAAACAAAACCGCCGATAGAAACCAAAAATGCTACCAAAAAAAATCCAGCAAGTATTTTTTTCATCATTATTTAATTATGTTCTTAATAATATAAATAATTACGGCGTTCGAGCGCCCCGCTTAGTAGGACTTTCTCACTTGTAATTATAGCAAAATTCTAAAAAAAAGAAAAGTTCCTGCCCGACTATATTAAATATTAAAGCTACCTGCTACAATAAACCAATGTCTTCTAAGGTCTTCTCAGCAGCAGTGGTCGGACTTGACAGCCAAATTATTGAAATAGAAGTAGATGCCTCATATGGTTTGAGGCATTTTGAGATTGTGGGCCTGCCCGACAAAGCGGTTCAGGAATCAAAAGAAAGAGTGGCCTCGGCAATCAAAAGTTCTAATTTTCAATCTCCCCACGGCCGGCCCCAAAGAGTTTTGGTGAGTTTAGCCCCGGCCGATCTCAAAAAAGAAGGTTCTTTATACGATCTTCCTATCGCTTTAGGATGTTTAATGGCCACCGGCCAAATTAAATTTGATTCTCAAAATAAAATTTTAGTCGGGGAATTGGGTTTAGACGGAAAATTGAGGCCGGTTAAAGGAGTGCTCTCTTTGGCCTTAAAAGCAAAAAAGAACAGTTTTGAAGAGATTATTCTACCAAAAATTAACGCCTCGGAAGCCGCTTTAATCTCATCTCTCGACCAAGCCGGAAAAAAACTTAAGGTGATTGGAGTAAGTTCTTTAAAAGAAACTATTGATTATTTGGAAGGAAAAATTAAAATAAATCCTTTGGAGGTTAATATCAAAGATTTTCTCCAAAAACCTAATTATGCAATAGACCTCGGCTGGGTTAAGGGCCAGGAAAGCTCCAAAAGAGCTCTGGAAATCGCTGCTGCCGGAGCGCATAATTTACTTATGGTTGGACCTCCCGGAGCCGGAAAAAGCCTTTTAGCTAAAGCTCTTCCTTCTATCCTGCCTGAACTTTCTTTTAAGGAAGCTCTGGAAGTCACTAAAATCTACAGCATTGCCGGCCTTTTGCCTAAAGAAAAACCCCTGATTAATTATCGGCCCTTTCGTTCTCCCCACCATACCACCTCTGAACCAGCATTAATTGGCGGAGGAAACCCACCGAGGCCGGGAGAAATAACTCTATCCCACCGTGGTGTTTTATTTCTTGATGAATTTCCTGAATTCCACCGCGATGTTTTAGAATCGCTCCGCCAACCATTAGAAGACGGCGAGATTAATATTTTAAGAGCTAAGCACCACTTAGTTCTTCCGGCCCGATTTACTTTAATCGCTGCTGCCAACCCCTGCCCTTGCGGTTATTACGGTGATCCAAACAGAGCTTGCACCTGTCTGCCTTCCCAAATTGCCAGATATCGAAGAAAACTTTCAGGGCCTCTAATTGACAGAATTGATCTTTTTATTGAAGTTCCCCAGATGAAGTTTGAGAAACTGACCGCTCCCGATGAAAAAAACAGTAGTATTAAAATAAAAGAAAGAGTAGAAAAGGCCCGTCAAATTCAGCGAGAACGGTTCTCGGCAGAGACCACCAATTCTGAAATACAAATTCCTCAAATCAAAAAATACTGCCGGGTTGATATTAAATCTCAAAACATTCTCAAACGTTTTGTAGATTCGGGTAAGCTTTCTGCCCGTGGCTATCATCGGGTTCTGAAGGTAGCCAGAACTATCGCCGATTTAGATAATTCAGAAAATATCTCCTACAGCCATCTAACCGAGGCTTTAATGTATAGAGCCAGAGAAAGTTAAGCGCCGTAGACCCGATCTCCCGCAATTTTAAAAAAACACCCCTAATATCTAATAGGGGTGTTTTTGTTTTTTGTTTTAATCTTTTAATTCTTCCAACTTATATAATCTCCTAACGAATACCTGCTTAAAAAGTTTGTTGCTCCCCTAACATCAAAGTGAAGATGGCAGCCGGTAGCATGCCCGGTCTCGCCCATATATCCAATAATATCTCCTCTATTCACAGTCTGTCCGGGGGCAACAATAATTCTGGATAAATGACCATAGAAAGTAACCACACCGTTTGAGTGCTGAATCGTAACTCTCTGCCCCTCAACTTTAAACCCCCAGCCAGCTCTCTGTACTGTCCCGCCCGAAGCTGCTACTATCGGCGAACCGCATTTATTCGCAACATCAATAGCATTATAATAATGAAGCCCTTGAGTTATTACCCCTTCGCAGGGAAACATATAAAAGTCGGCTGAAGCAGATGAAGAAACCGAGGCGATATGAGAAACTTTTGAGGGTTTCTCTCCGCCCGGAATAACTAAAATGTCGCCGATAAAAATGTCTCCTTCGCCAGAAAGATTGTTAAGGGCAATAATTTCCTCAGTTTTTCCTTTATAGGCCTCGGATATTTCACTTATAGTATCGCCTTTTTTAACAAGATGAAAAGCTCCTGAAACTGGCAGAATAACCAGTTTTTGGCCGGGTTTAATTACAGACCTCCTGGTTAAATCATTAGCCCACAAAATAGTTTCAATGGAAATATTAAAGTTTGCCGCAATAGAAGAAAGGCTGTCTCCTGCTTTCACGCTATATTCGGTAACCCCCCCTCTTTCCTTTGTTCTACTTTCGGTTCCTCCTAAAATACTTCCCAAAACCTGAGGTTTAATCGTTATCGGAGGTGAAATTCCAACTAAGCTGTTATTTTGGATGACAGTCATTTCTGGAGACCCGTTTACAAAATTTTCTGGCGGTTGAGCAAATAGATTTTGAGAAGAAGTATCGCTAACCGAGGCAGCCAGAAAAGAAAAATCCCGGATGGAAAGGGATTTTAAAGTTGCCTTTGAGCCAAAAACCAAAACTACAAACAAAATAACAACCAAACTCGCTACTAAATAAAAAGAGTGTTTTTTAAAAGGTTTTCTGATCTTCTCGGGCAGTTTACCGAAATAGAGACTTGTTTTATTCCGGATAACGGGCAAGGCCGCTAATATAGTTTGAAGAATATGAAACTTATGAATGATTCGGTTTCTTTAATTATTTTCTGACAATTATTCGACTAAGAGTGTGGGATTCGAACCAGAATCAATTTAGCGGAGCGTATTTTATCCATCTTCAAGGCGTGAGGAGCGAAGCGTATCCTCTGTGATACATAAGCGACGAACAACGCAGAAGATAGATAAAATACGCCCGCCCAAAGGGAAGAGAAAGAATAAGTCAATTTCTGCGTTCTTCCTCCTCGGTGTGTCTTGAGGACACACCTTCGATCGGAACGCCTTAAACTTAACCTATTCTTTCTCTTCTAAACTTGACTTTGGTTCGAATCCCACACTCTAACCATTCTACTATGCTACCGTGTTTCAAAATAAGGGTCAAGCGGCTTTTTCCACACCCCGTAGAAGAAATTTGACAAGATTTTCTCTACGGGGCACGGCAGAAAAATGGTAGGATAAACCAATGGATTTAACTTCTAAAAAAGTTATTAAAAATCTGCTTAAAAAATACAACATCCGCCCTTCTAAAAGATTAGGCCAGAATTTTTTAATTGGCAAAGGCGTAGTTGGCAAGGTTATCAAAGCATCTGACCTCAAACCAAAAGATGTTGTTTTAGAAATCGGTCCCGGCATCGGTGTTCTTACTCAAGAAATAGCCACAAGGGTAAAAAAAATAATCGCCGTGGAGAAAGACCCAAAGATGTGTGAAATTCTCAAAGAAACTTTAAAAGATTTTAAGAATATAAGGGTTATTCAAGAAGATGTTTTAAAAAATACCTGCTACTCACTACCTACTACTCGCTATAAAATAGTCGCCAATTTGCCTTTCTATATTACTTCGCCGACCATCAGAATGTTTTTAGAATCACCAAATCCCCCTAAAGAAATGATTTTAATAGTTCAGAAAGAAATAGCCCAAAAAATCTGCGCCAAACCACCGAAAATGAATCTTTTAGCGGTTTCTGTCCAGTTTTATGCCGAGTCCAAAATAATCTTTTACATCTCTAAAAAATCTTTCTACCCTCAGCCAAAAGTTGATAGCGCAATTCTTAAGGTTGAACCCTATAATAAGCAAGATGGAAGCCCGACCTCTGTTAGTTCCCGTAGAGGTCGGGCCTCCGCTTTTTTTGAAATCGTCAAGGCGGGATTCTCTCAGCCGAGAAAACAGCTTGCCAATAACTTAGCAAAAGGGCTTGCCCTGAGTTCGTCGAATGGGTTAAAATTAAATAAGAAACAAATTAACGCTTGGCTCTTGAAGAATAATATTCAACCAACTCAAAGAGCTGAAACCTTGACGATTAAAGACTGGGTTACATTAACTAAAACTTTTTAATAACTATTCACTACTCGCCAATATTTGTTTGTGCTATAATAGTTTAATGCCTCAAAGAGTAAAATCTTTCTTCTCGTTTTTATCTAAAAAGAAATTTTTCTTTCTTTTCCCGACTTTTGTTTTTGCCGGGCTTTTTTTTACTGCACGTTCAGCGCTAGCCGGGTGGACAGAAGATTTGGCTAATTGGGTTGCTACCCGTCCCATTCTTTTGCTTGTTCATATTTTAGTAAAGTTTGCTATTTGGGTAACAGGGCTAGCCGGTTCACTTCTAAATTGGGTGCTGAGCCCTGATTTTATTAATCTACCCTATACAACGCCGGGATCAGCTCCAGATGGAAATCCAATAATCGAAGTGGGGTTAGGAGTCACCAAGGGTTTTGTAAATATGATCCTGGTTTTGGTCCTGGTCTATATCGCCATCGTCACTATTTTAAATTTAGCTAAATACGAAACAAAAAAACTCCTTATCACTTTTATTATTATTGCTCTGTTGGTAAATTTCGCACCGCTCATTTGCGGAGTAATTGTTGATGCTTCAAATATCGTTATGAATTTTTTTATAGAAGAGCTGAGAGCGGATACTTTTGCCAAAAATATGGGAGCGAAAACCGAAGATCTTTTTGCTGGTTTTAGTTGGGGCGAGCCAATTGACAAAACTCTTGATTCTGCCTTACAACTTATCGTTATGGCTGGCTTCCTTTTCGTCTTAACTTTTATCCTGCTTCTTTTCACGATGATTTTTATCCTTAGGTATCTTGTTATTTGGTTGTTAGTTATCCTATCACCATTAGCTTTTGCTTGTTATATCTTGCCGGAAACTAAAAAATATTTTGAGCAATGGTGGAAACAATTTCTTAGTTGGTCGTTTATAGGGGTAACTTGCGGGTTTTTCCTCTATCTAGGCCTTATGCTTGTAGTCCACGTTCCCACCGCGATAACAGCCCCGACCACAGGGTCGGGAGGAATATTTGATTCCATTCTTCCTTATTTTGTTTGTGTAGTCTTTCTTGGTATCGGAATAGTATTCGGCCTCCAAACATCAGCCGCCGGCGCTTCAACGGTAGTGAATTTCGCAAAGACAAGGGGGAAAGCAGCAGTAAGAGGAGGGGGTAAGGGAGCAGGATGGGTAGGAGGAAAAATAGCCCAAAGAGGGATAAGGCCAGTCTTAGAAAAAATGAAAGCAAAAGAAGCAGTCGGAAAAATATCTAGAGCAGTAGAAAAAGTTCCAGTTGCCAGATGGTTTCTACCCGAGCCTGTTAGAAAATACGGCCAAATGCGACCGGCTATAGAAAAAGGCCAACAAAGAGCAAAGGCATTTTCGTCTCAAACATTAGGCCATAGAATTTTAAAAGGAGCGGATGTACAAAGCGATGCTACGGGTAGCTTAGTAGAAATGATTGAAAGAGGAGATGCTGAAGATTTATTCAATGAAGCAAGAAAGTTGAAAGTTTTTAAAGATAAAGCTAAAAAAATGGGAAAGAAAAAACTTTCAGACCAAGATATTTTAGAAAGCAAAGAATTCAAAAGAAGATTAGTGCGACCATTGCAAATGACTCAAAAAGGAGGAATGTTAAATAGTAAGGTTTTGAGACAAGACCCGCGTTTGGCTCGATTAGTAGCGGGTAAAAAATGGGCTGGCGGTTATAAAAATAAAACCCCAGAAGAGGCAGTTCAAGAAGCTACCAGGCAAGCAAGACGTCAACACATTAACCAAATGGAAAGAGAAGTGCTGGAGGACAAGACAGTGGTGGAAACTATGATGGAAAAGGGTAGAGAAGTCCCCGAGGCTGTAGTTTCTCAGGTCAAAAAAGGACAAGAAACCATGCTTAATACAATTGATACAGCTTTCTCTGAATATATAGATGATGTTTTATCAAAAACAAATACTACTCTTGCAAATATGGCAAGAAAAGGAGACCCGAAAAACACAGAGGTAGCTTGGAAGCAATATAGAGAATATTTTAAGGGCGAACACCAAGATAAAGATGGTTACTTTAAATATATGGAGGGCCAACGGGCTAAAGAAATGGGTTGGAGAACTGGTCAATATAAAACGCCTGATAAAAGAGACGGAGGGCTGAAACCCACCACGCCTGGTGGAGCAGCAATAGGACCAACACCTTCGGATACGGGTGAAGCAAAGAAGAAACCTTCTAAATATCCTGATACGGGTGAATCAAAAAAGAGGGAAGCTAATAAAGGTAAAAAATAATTTTCCATAATAAAAAAGGGAGTCTTATGTTTACGGACTCCCTTTTTATTTAATCTTCGTCTTCTTCGGGTTGCTTTCCCTTGGGTTGTTCTTTTTTTTGGGGCTTCCCTTTTTTTTGGGGACTCCCCTTCTCTTGTGGTTTTCCTGAGCTTTCTCCCGAAATTTTTTTATAAGCTGCGATTAAGGCTAAAAGAGAATTGAGCACATCGCCTCCAGCCCCGCTGACGCGAATATCCGTTAGGGATTTACTATCAATGCTCATTTGCCTTGTGATAAGTTCTTGGCTAAAAAGCATAATTTTCTTTTTTAGTCCAGAATCCTCATCCATTTCTTTCTGAATTTCGCCAAATGTTTTACCACGAGCATCAGCCAACATTTGAATCAGAGCGCCCACTGTCTCGTGAGCTCTTACTTCTTTCTCAAACTCCGCTGCCTCTACTGCTCTTTTTCTTTTCTGGACATCATCTCGAGCTTTAACTATTTCGGAAGCTAAGTCAAAATCGGTGACAGTAATCCTTTCGAGCATCAACCCCCACATTTCTAGAGCTTTTTTTATTTTACCTTTTTCGCCTTTTGGCATTCGGTTTGCTGCCAGCAAATTATAACTTCCTCCTTTCTCCGGCAAAGCCTCGTCAATAGATAGGGTCGCGAGATAACTCCGGACAGCATTTTCCAACAACTCAATAGCTCTCTCTCTCCAATTGTTAACATAATAAATAGCCCTGAATATTCCTTCTCTTTCGATTGTCTCCCCTTTTAACTTGTAGGGGGTGCCCGGGTCTTTTATCCTTATAAATGCTTTTACTCCTTTCGGGGTAGCAGACCCGTCTTTAAAATCAATTTTAATCGGCTCTTTAAAAAGAACCAAGGTCTGTTCCCAGATCGGGACAATCGCTCGTACTGACATTATGGCCGGACAAATCCACTGGAGCCCTGGTTTTCTAATTTGGTAAAACCTGCCGAAAAACTCAACTACCATCCTGTCTTCTTGATGAACCCTTTTTAATCCTCCGATGCCGAAAACAACAACTAAAAACGTGAATATGCTGAGGCACACTATTGCTAACATCCATTCCGCGAGAGCAAGACAGACAAAGCCCGCCATTCCTATTATTAACACCGCTATCCCAATTGTCCATACAACCCGTTTCATCTTTGTTCTCCTTTCGATTATTTAATTGTTAATTTGCTTTTTGAAATTACTCTGAAATTATTCATAGATCAAGAAACCTTTTCTTGATATTTACATTATATTATATTTAATCATTTCTGTCAAGTTTCAGGGGTAATTAAAAAGGCAGGAAACTTTCCTGCCTTTTTAATTATTATCTTCTTAATTCTCAACTGGCTTTAATCGGCATCACGACGTAGATATAACTATCATCTCCCACCGGCTTAAGAATCCCGGGGCCCGAATCCCCGCTTAGTTCAAGAATAACTTCGGCGCTTTTTATGTTCAGAAGACCGTCTAATAAAAAGCGGTGATTAAAAGAAATCTCTACAGGTTCCCCTTTTATTTTCCCCGAGACAATAGATTGATGCTCTCCTATATCAGGGCTTTGGCTAGAAATTTCTATTTCTTCCCGCTTGGGGTTAGCTTTAATTTTAACCTCGTTTATCTTCCCACTAAATAAACTAGCGCTTTTAATATGATTTAGAAATTCGTTTCTTTCTAAAATTAACTGGGTTGTGGATTTCTTAGGAATAATCTCTTGATAATCAGGATATTCTCCTTCTATCAACCTAGATATTGTCTGGATTTCGGGATGAAGGGTTCCCGACATCGGGTATTCAAACATTGCTTGGTTGGGTGAAAAATAGATTTTTGTTTCTCCTTGCTTTTCTCCGAAAATACTTACTATTTCTTTTGCTGTTTTTTGGGGAATAATCAATGAATAATCTTTTTTCAAGGGTGTTTTATTTTTCAGGAATATTTTTTTCTCTCCCAACCTAAAACTATCAGTAGCAACTATTGTAATCAAATCTTTTTGAAAGAGGAAATAGACGCCAGAAATTTCAGGCCGGGTAGTAGAGGGAAGGGCGACATCAACAACCTGGCTTATACTTTGGCACAAAGATGAATTATTAATAGAAATAAATTCTTTTTTAGAAATTTCTGGAATTAAGGGGAATTCTTCCGCGCTAATTCCCTTTATTTGGGTTTTATATTTTTCACACTCGATAAAAAGATTATTATTTTTCAATTCAAGGTTTATTTTTTTATTTGGGAGTAAGTTTATAAAATCAGAAAATAAACGAGTAGGAATAGTAATTTTCCCCTCTTCTTCAATTTTAGTTAAGGTCCACCATTTTATACCAATTTCTAAATCGGTTGCAGATAGACCTAAAAAACTCTTTTCTGTGGAAATTAAAACATTATTTAAAATAGGGAGGGTTAAAGATTTAGAAGAAATTCTTTCGATAATGTTTAAACCCTTTTTTAAATTTTCTTGTAATATTAGTAATTTCATAATAAATAATTTAGTTTATTATTATTGTTGTTTGTGTGGAAAAATAATTATTTAGAGGAGTTTTATATTAAAATAGGTTGTTAGTAAGGTTTGCTTTTGATGGGTGATAAGAAGTGGAAAATTTCCTTTTTCTTTTTATCTACTTTTTTTCTTTACTTTTCAATATTTTAATAACATAGTTATTAACAGTTTTATTAATAAGTTATTAATACCTTTACACACTGAGAACTTGTTCTTTGATTAGGTGGATTTCTTCTTCGAGTTTTTTATCTTTTTCTAATTCTCTTACGATTTTTTTATATGAGTGGATAGCGGTAGTGTGGTCTTTTCCGTTAAACCTTCTTCCAATAAAAGGAAAGGAGCTTTTTAATTCTTCTCTTAACAAATACATGGCTATTTGCCGAGGCCTGACAATCTCCTTTTTTCTGGAGGACGTTAAAAGATCCCTTTCTTTCAAATCATAAAACTCTGCCACTGTTTGAATTAATTTTTTCGGAGTGATTATTTTACTCGGGGAGGAAAACAGGTTTTTAAAAAGGTTTTTTGCGATCTCAACATCAGGCTTTTGGTTGTTTAGTTTTTGGTAAACAATTAAACGATTTAAAGCGCCTTCTAGTTCTCTAATATTTTTTTTGATAACCGAAGCGATGTATTGATAAATATCATCAGGAAAATCGATTTTTTTATCTTGAGCTTTGGTTTTTAAAATAGCTATTCGTGTTTCGTAATCAGGGGTGCTAATATCAGCTGTCATCCCTCCCTCGAATCTTGATCGTAATCTTTCTGCTAAAGAGTGTATTGCTTTTGGCGGGCGGTCCGAAGAAAGAATAATTTGTTTATTATTTTCATATAAAACATTAAAGATGTGGAAAAACTCTTCTTGGGTTTTTTCTTTCCCGGCTAAAAACTGGATATCATCAATAATTAAAACATCAACAGCTTTATATTTTGATTTAAAAGCTTCCATCCGGTGGTTTCTAATTGAGGAAACTACTCCGGAGGTAAACTTTTCAGAAGAAATATATTTTATTTTCTTTTTTTTAAAGGTTTTAACAATCTCATTGCCCACAGCTTGTAAAATATGAGTTTTACCTAATCCCACTCCTCCATAAATAAAAAGAGGATTATAAACAAGGCCTGGTTTTTTTGAAACAGCAATTGCGGCAGCATGGGGCAAATCATTAAAAGGACCAACCACATAAGAATCAAAAGTATAGCGGGGGTTGAGGTTAGTTTCTCTGTCAATTTTGAATTCTTGGAACTCAAGTTGGTTGGTTTCTAACGAGGCAACCGAAACCCTTTTTAAAATTTTTAATCTAGATTTGCCTACTGTATATTTTATTTCTTTAATTTCGTTATCTAAGCTATGTAAAATTTTAAAAATTGGTTTATTATATTTATTTTCCAACCATTCCCTAACAAAAGAATTTGGCACTGAAACTAAAGCTTTATTATCTTTTTGCGAAACAATATTGGTGTTTTTAAACCAGGTAGCAAAGTTAGCTTGAGAAATATTTAATTGAATTTGGGCAAGAACTGCCTGCCAAAGCTCTTCGTTGGTCATGTTTTGATTATATCACAGGTCAACTTTAATAGAAAACTAGAGGAAAAGACAATTTTTGTTAATAATCTGGGGACAAGCTGTGGATTATTTAAATATCCAAGTATTCTAATATTTAAATAAAAGTTGGAAATCTTTTATTTCTAATTAGACTATGTTAGTATGTTAATATGAGCATTACTTACCAGCCCAAAAAAAAGAAAAGGAAAAAAGCCCACGGTTTTAGGTTACGCCAAAAAACAAAAAAGGGGAAGAGGGTGCTGAAAAGAAGACGAGAGAAAAAAAGAAAAAAACTTACTGTTTAACCTGCGAGATTTTAATATGTTACCAGAGAAAAACCGTCTTAAAAAAAAGAAAGATTTTGAGAGGGTTTTTAAAAAAGGCAAAGGTTTTGAAAAAGGCTTTTTATACTCAAAGACTGCAAAAAACAACCTTAAAGAAAGCCGTTTCGGTTTTGTGGTTAGTAAAAAAGTTTCCTTAAAGGCCGTAGTCAGAAACAAAATAAAAAGACAGTTAAGAGAAATAGTCAAAAAAAAATTATCTGAAATAAAGCCAGGGATAGATGAAGTTATAATAGTTAAACCGGGATTCAAGGTAAGCAATTTTCAGGAATTAGAGAGAATAGTAAATGATCTTTTTAGGAAGGCGGGACTTTATTTATAAGGATTAAGAATAAAGGATGAAAAAGGCACTAAAAATCACAACTCTTAAAGCTATCAGGTTCTACCAGATTTTTATTTCGCCAAATTTTGGGAAAGTTTGTCGGTTCCATCCAAGTTGTTCCCAATATTCTTACTTAGCAATAAAAAAATACGGGGTTATCAGGGGGTTGTGGCGAGGGTTTAAAAGAATATTAAGATGCCACCCCTGGAACGCGGGAGGGATAGATTATCCCTAAAAATCTATGGGTTCAATAATTAGTTTTTTTGAAATAACATTGTACCAGCCGTTTTTCAACGGCTTGATTTTATTATACCAATATTTACCAGGTCACGATTTTGGGATAGCTATAATTGTATTAACGGTTCTAATCAAATTGGCGCTGTATCCTTTGGGATCTAAAGCAATTAGATCCCAAAAAGCTCTTTCGGGCCTTCAGCCAAAAGTAAAAGAACTCCAAAAAAAATACAAAGATGATAAGGAAAAACAAGGCAAGGCGGTTATGGAACTTTATAAAAAAGAGAAAATAAATCCTCTTTCCGGCTGTCTGCCCATGCTTATCCAGCTTCCAGTTCTGATTACTCTCTTTTGGGTGTTTAGAACATTTGAAGGCGGGCTTGACTCATCAGAACTCATGGCTCTATATCCTTTTGTTTCTTATCCAGAAATAAATACCCAATTTTTAGGACTGATGGATCTCGTTAAGCCTTCAATATATTTAGCGCTTTTAGCTGGGATCGCTCAGTTTTTTCAGACAAGAATGAATATTCCTCAAGTTTCTTCTAACAAAAACAAGGGTTCTGATTTCGCCAGTAATATGCAAAAACAAATGAAATATTTTTTCCCAATTTTTACAGTTTTTATTCTTCTCCGGCTTCCTGCAGCTATAGGTCTTTACTGGGTTACTACCACTCTCTTTACAATTATTCAACAATGTGTTACTTTTAGGAATAATAAACATGATTGAAAGAGAACAATTAAACCAAATAAAACAATTAGTCCAGGGGTTCTTCCAGAGAACGAGTTTTGATGTTGAGGTGGAGATTTTATCTCCGGAAGAAAAAACAGTTCCAGTAAGGATAAAAACCGAAGAGCCGAAAATTTTAATCGGCCAAGGCGGACAAACTTTGGCAGAAATTCAACATCTCTTAAAGGCGATGCTAAGCCGCCAGATTCAGGAGCAGTTTTATATTGATCTTGATATTAATGATTATAAAAGGAAAAAAATTGAGTACCTAAGAGATACGGCGAAAGAACTGGCTGACGAGGTCGCTTTAAATAAAAAAGAAAAAACACTGGCGCCAATGCCGGCTTACGAAAGAAGGATTGTTCATTTAGAATTGGCGGGCAGAGAAGATATCGCCACCGAAAGCATTGGGCGGGAACCTGAGAGGAAAATAGTGATTAGGCCGTGCCCATAATTTGTCGTTTTGAACGAACCTTAATAACTGAATAATGCATAATGTCAGAAAGGAGAAAAAATGAAGAAGGTAATGATTATTTTAGGAATGACTCTATTTTTGTTTGGGATGATGTCAGGTTGTAAAAAAAAGAACGAAGAGGAAAAAGTCGGGGGGTTGCTTGAGCAACTAAGTAAAGCAGGAAACAAAAACGAAGAACGGAAAATCGAAAAAAAGATTGAAAAACTTACCGAAAGGCAAAGAAAAAGAGAAAAAGAAAACGTCAGAGAAGTAGAAGTAAAAATTGACAAGCCTAAAACCGAAAAAGTGCGTCTGGCTGTTACAAAAACAAACCTGCGCATACTCGCCGAGGCCGTGCGCCTGTTCAAAAAAGATACTGGCCGCTACCCCACTGAAGACGAAGAATTAGCTGTCCTTAGTAAAAAACCGGCCGGTGTTAAAAATTACAAACAAGGTGGTTATCTTAAAAACAAGAAAGTACTAAAAGATGGCTGGGAACGGGAGTTTATTTATGTGCGTTTTTCCGAAAATGGCGGCAACCCTGCAATTAAAAGTTTTGGTGCCGATGGTACAGAGTATGGTGAGGACTATGATGCTGATCTTTGTAGCTATTTTCCCTCTTCAGAATATGATTCAGGGATGATTAAATCAGAGCCGGCTGCGAACCCAAAAAATCAACAGAGACAAAAAAGAAAAAACCGCTCTTTAAAGTAAGAGCGGTTTTTAATTAATAAAGATAATTTAATAAGGTTTCGCGGCAATAATTGCAAGAAGCTTAGCCGCGGCTACGGGGCAGCCTTTTATCGGGTGGCTTATACACGGTTTATAATTTACTATATTGTCGTCATCAAGCAAATAATTGTCTTCGCCGTTAAAAAAGGTGGCGTTTGGCCCGTAAGGACCTCCACCATCGCTTGGTTTGTAAAGTACAGCCATAATGTCCCCCTCAACTTTAATTGATTCAGGCGGCCAAGAAAGATTAAACTCACACCACCAACTCCCCGAGCCGCATTTGCCATAGAATGGCACTAAATCCGGGAAATCTTTATTAAAACTGCTTTTTTGGTATAAGACCACTTCCCAGTTTTCGTCTGGCTCGTAGATTAATTCAAACGGCTTAATTGAAGAACAATCTAAAGATACTTCTCTACGATAAGGCCTCCAACCGCCCGCAGGGTCTATGAGGTGTCCGTACATGGGGACAGATGTACCGTTATACTTTCTGTCTTCATAGAGGATTGCTCCGTATTCTGTCTCATATTCCCACTCCCCTTTAGTCCATATAAAGGGTATAAAATAAACAGCCCGGACTTTATTATCAAAACTACCCCTAATATCTCCTTTACTGTATACCGTATAACATTTTTCAGCAACATCTTCTAATATTAAATCTAGCTCTTCTTGTATTTCTTTCTGTCTATCTATGTCGGGATTTGTATATTTGTGTTCTTCCATAAGATCCCAGGCTTTATAAATAGCATCATCTCCCCCTTCTGTTGTTAGCACTTCTTTACAAAGAAGAACGCCTGGTGGCAATGAGGAAATCATAGGACTTAGTCGTTTAAGGTGGAAACTAACTAATTCAGGATTAATAGTTATTAGGACCAGATAGGAACCGAAAAGGATAACTAAGCCCAAAAAAGCAGCTGTAATCCGGTCTTTAGCATCTCTTATCTTTTCCGGGTTTCCAGCTGAGGTAAAATAGTTAAATCCGGCATAAATCAAAACTGCCAGAGCAATAAAACCGCTTATCCAGATTGCAAAATTAAAAATATATTTAACATAATCTGGTATTGGGGTTATGTCTTTTTCTGGCTTAAACCCTTCAATTTCCGGATATTGAATCTCTAAAGGCCTTCCTTCTCGAGCAAAAACGGGCTGGGTGCTTAAAATAAAAACAATTGAAACAGAAATGATAATTAAAAGAAAGAGTTTTTTTGTCATATAGAAATTGTTTTTAAGTCAATTATTTGTTTTCTGATATTAAGTATCTCTTGGCAAATTTGTTCAATTGCAGGACGGGAGTCTTGAATTAAATTCAGTTTATTTTGGATTTCATCGGCTGGGCAAGGGTTTTCCCCTTCGCATTTTTTCGGTTGGCAGCCCTCTAAAAAATCGTGGCATTCTCCCTCGCATGCTGGCTTACATATCTCTGTGTCTCCTACATTGACTAAACATTCATCGGGGAGTATCCCTATTTCTGAAGCCGGAGAATCCACTTTTATAATCGAATCGGCTAAATTATTAAGTTGGTCGGCTAAATTTTCTTTAAGGCCCATTTCGTCATTTAACTTTTGTATTTCTTCTTCAAAATCTGCAATAACCCTTTCATCTGTTTCTGTCTCTAATTTTTTTTGATAATAGCCGATTTTTTCTTCTAAGACATCATCTATTTCATCTCTTAAATCTTTTTCTTCGGCGAGGGCTCTATTTCTATAATAAAGGATTTCGTCTTTCCAGGCAATAATTCTCTTTTGGTTATCTTTGATTTCTTCAAAATCCGGACAAGGGTGGTGATGGTCGGGGTCAACCTCGGGGTGAAAATCAGGTTTATTAGAACCTTCTGGGGGAGGGGGACCGGCGTAGCAATGAAGGGGTTGGCACGAGTCGCCGTCGCTTCCTCCCTCACAAAGACACAGGGATTGGGTTCTTTCACAAGTGCATTCGTCGGTTAATTCTTGTATTTTTTCGGCTGTGTCGTTAATTTTCGTTGAAATTATTATAACATTATCTCCAATTTCCTTAATTTTGCTTAAAAGCTCTGGAATTTTAGTGACGGGAGGAGGCATGTCTGAAGGTTCTAAAAAAGTTGATTCTAACCCGGGCAATTGAAATTTAACCAGTTCGGGGTTGATAGTTCCTAAAATTATATAAACGGAAAAAAGAATAATAATTCCTAAAAAAGCAGAGAGGATTCTTTTTCGGGCGCTTGTTAATTCCTCTGGCTTGCCGCTTGAAGTTAAATATTTAATCCCTCCATAAATTAAAACAGAAAGGGCTACGAAGCCGCTTGCCCAAATAGAAAAGGTAAATACATATTTAAAATAGTAGGTTAAAGGGAATTGAACTGTTTCCGGTTTGAGCCCTTCAATTTCCGGATATTCGATCTCGAGTTCTTGCTCTTGGGCAAAGGCCTGGTTTGTTTTTGTATTTTCGGCTGAGAAGAAAAAAGAAAAAGACAAAAAGAAAAACAAAAGGAAAAAGAGAATAATTGTTTTTTGGTATTTTTTCTCCATATTTTTTTATTCTTGATGGCAACAGTAAAAATTAAGCCGGTGGACGCAGTAAGGCAGAGCTTCGTCGTTTAGTTCAACGCTTTTTCTTTCCAAACACTCTTGGAGGCATTCTCGATGCTTTTCCTGTCCTTTTTCTAAATAGCACTCTTCAAAACAATCGCCAAAAGGCGTTTGTTTTTTTTCTCCTTCCTGCCAATATTCTGTAGGACAGCATTCATCAATTACTTTCCCTTCTGGGATAGTCGCATTTCTTACTTGAAAACAATTATATAGTACAGTGTCCCGTTCTTCCCAAGCTTCGCTGGTGCATTTTTGCATCGGGCGCCTGATAAATATTTCTAAATCGTCGAGTATTTCGGGGACTATCTCGTTAATTATTGGGAGAACGCCTATCTCTTCTGGTGTTTTATTTTCTCCCTTTCCCTCTATCAAATCGGTAATTTCTTGATGGATTCTTTGAATTTCTTCAAGCTGAGCATCTATTTCTTCATAAGGACAGGGAGTGTCTTCGTCTCTGTCTTTACATTCACTAGGGTAGGGCCCGGAAGAATCGGCGCAACAATAAATCCAACCCTTGCAGCCTGGTATGCAATGATGATGATGGCTGCAGAGGCAGCCAAAACAAGTGCAGCGGCGCTCACATCCTCTTTTAGAGCTACACTGGCTGACTAAAACCTCTAATGTGTCAACTGCGTCAATTAATTCTTTATCCTTTTCAACGAGAGTTTCCATTTTATTTATTAGAAGCTGAGTTACTCTTTTTGTTCGGTCAATGATTTCGCCGACCGGAGCTTCATCTGAGCAGGCTGTTGTCCCAGAGACAACTGATTCAATTTCTTCCACGCTCTTGTCTTTGTCAAATCCGTCTTCACCGGGTGCCGGAAAAGGATATTCTTGTTCTAAAGTCCCGCTGATAGCGCAATCAAAAGTTGCCCAATCAGGATCTGGTTCTTTTGTCCATTTATCAATATAGATAACATTTACATCATCCCAGAATTTAATTTCTCTTAGTGTTTCTTCTTGGACGCTAAAACTGTCTTTTTTAGCAAGAAACTCTGCGTAACTGATTAACACCCTCCAAGGACACTCTTCTATAAATTTTTCTGCTCTTTTTAACCTATCTAACTGCTCTTTCAAGAGACGAACTTCTTCTTCTGTCTTTTCTTGTTCTTTTATAAGGCTGGTTGTAATTGTATATTCTTGATCGTCAACATCTTTTTCGGTAATCTCTATCCCTAAATAAACATTTTCAAGGTTTTTTTGTTCAGCGCCTTGAATGTCTCCTCTAACCTTTTCACAGGGGTCGCAAGTACAAGGCAATACTGCGCTACATCCTCCGCAATCACATTTCCAGGTTGTGTCTCCTGACACATTACCGCCACAGGGGTTTTCGGGGCCAGTGCTACGACAGGTACACCGGTGAGCATAATTAGTCAAATCTTCGCTTTGTTGTTCAAGATTATCGGTAAGCTTTTTTATTGTCTCGGCATTATTTTCAATTCTTGTTATTCTCGGCTCTGGTTTAGAGTTCGGTTCGGGATAGTCAGAAATATATGTTTCAAAAATCTTTTCAACTATTCTTCCGAAAGGCATTTGAAAATCAATTGAAGTTTTGATTTTTTCAGTCGGAGGAAGAGGCGCTTTCGGTTTTTCTGGTATCTCAATTGGTTCGAGGCTTAAAGTTTGGAAAACAGCAAGTTCAGGATTAAGGGCAGTAAAAATAAGATAAGAGCTGAACAAAAGTAAAAGGCCAAAAAAAACAGCGGTTAATTGGTTTTTAGCAGAAGCCATTACTTCTGGCTTGCCGCTTGAGGTTAGATAACGAATTCCTCCGTAAATTAAAAATCCTAAAGCAATTGCTCCGGCTATCCATAAGGCCAAATTGTAAAAATACTGAGCGTAAAGAGAAAGAGTTTGCTCTCCGGGAATTAAACCTTGGTCGATTTTTTGAAGGAATTCTTGCGGTGGGTCAACTCCGGGGAGGTCGGGGTAAGTTACTTCTAAAGCTAAAACAAAATTTGCCCCTAAAAGAAAGACAAGGAGCAAAAAAAAGAAAATTAATTTTGAACTGTTTTTCTTCAGCATTTTTTATTAAATTATCCGAGGCCCGTCCTCGGATAATTTATGCAAGCATTCGGATAACCCAGGTTGGGAGAATGTCGCTTACTACCGGAATGCGTTCAATGAGGAAAGGGATGAGTGAGGTTTTAAGGGGGACTTTAGCAATTAGAACCAGTAATCCTATGAAAACTAGTTCTAAGGGTAATTCCCATAATTGGTCGATAAAAGGGATTGGAATAAGGTCAATAAGTTCCATTATTATGGCAAAAAAAATCAAAATCATTCCGCCCGGCGAGAGAAGAACGCCAGGAGGAATTTTTTTAAACCATCCTCCTTTTTTCTTCGGAACTTTTATAGATTGTTTTTCTTCTGCCATTTTAACTATTTTAGCTTTCTAGTTCTCTTTTGGCCTCTTTAATTTTTTGGACTTCTTCGGGGGCAGTAGTGATTATTTGGTCCTCGGTATAAGAAGCTAATACTTTGATTAAAACATGTTTTGTTCCGGCGAAAAATATTCCCTCTCCGACCGGAGACTCTAAAAGTAGCATTTTTTCCTCTTCGGTAAGATTAAAGGTTTCTTGAACTACTTTAATAGTAGCCGGGCTTTGTTTCATTAAAAGCATTAAAGATGAGTTGGTAACGATTGGCTGGCCGTATTCAGATTTCATAAAGTCATTAACGTCCTGAGTAATAGTGGTTACTCCCAACCAGTATTTTCGAGCTCTCTTTACTGTCCCGAACAAGAAAGAGGCGCCGTCTTCGTTTTTCATTAGCCACCAGGCCTCATCAACTATTAACATTCTCTTTTTTAATGTAGACCTGATTGTATTCCAAATATATCTTAGAACCATAAATAAGGCCATAGGCCTTAGTTCGTCTTCCATATCTCTGATGCCGAAAACAACCAGTCTGTTTTCCATATCTACGTTAGAAGGCTGGTTGAAAAAATCAGCATAAACGCCTTTGGTAAATCTTCGGAGCCGTCTGACTAAAGATTCTGTTCCTTCCATCGTAGAAAGCACTGCTTCAAGGTCTGACATTAAAGGAAAAGGAAGTTCTTTCCCCCAGTTTTTCGGATCGCTTTTTGAGGTAATGTCTTTTGCTGCATAAGTTGCGCTTAAAGCCTGGTCCATAATGCCGTCTTCTTCCGGAGTTAAGCCGCCCAGCATTACTCTCATTAATCCAACCAGACCGACGATGTTTGTCCTCAAGACGTCGTCGGGTTTTTCGTCTTCTCTAGGGGTGGGTAGATCAAAAGGATTAATGTGGTAAGAAGAAGCCAGGGAGATATTAAAAAAAGATCCTCCGACCGCATCCGCTAAGAACTTGTACTCATTTTCCGGATCTATAATTATCGCGTCTACACCCAGCATTAAATATCTTAGTATCTCTAACTTAACAGCGTAACTCTTGCCTGCTCCTGATACTGCAAAGATTACCGCATTAGCATTAGCTAAAGTGAAACGGTCAAATAAAACTAAGGAATTATTGTGTTTGTTAATTCCGTAAAGAATTCCCTCGTTAGAACTCAAGTCAAAAGAGATAAAAGGAAAGGTGCTTGAGAGAGGAGCAGTGTTCATTAAATTATTTACCATTAGCTGGTCTAGGTTATAAGGGGAGGTGGAAATAAATCCTTTTTCCTGTTGGTAAAGAGTAGGCTTGATATAAATTAATCTGGATTCCAAAATAGACCTTAAGCTAGTTTCGATATTTCTTAATCCTTTTTCCGTATCGCTATAAATAGTGATATAAAGACCGAAACGGAACATTCTTTCCTGGGCTGTTTGAAGCTTATCTCTTAAATCTTCTAAATCTTGATAAGCGGTTTCTAGGGTAGGGTCGCGAATTAGTCCTTTTTCTTCTCTTTCAGCAATTTCCGCTTGCACTTCAGTAACTCTTCTCCTTAATTTTTTTAAGATCTTTTCACTGGCAATCGGGTGGAGATAAAAAGAAATATCTATTGGAGTATTTAAGTTTATTATCGGAGAAAGCCAGCCGGTGCTTAAATACCGGGGATAAGAAAAGATAAAATAACTTCTGGAAAACCGCTCTCCCATTTTAAGGTAACTCTGCTTAACCTCAATAGAAGACGGAGCGACAATATCGGCGATTCTTAAAGGTTCTTCAGCAAAGAATTCCTCCGGGATTTTTGTTTTTCTTTTTAAAAGCTTGTTAAAAATTGGTATTTTCATAGTAATCTCAGACAATGGCTTGCCCGAAGGGCAAACATTCAAGGTTCTGACGAAGTCAGGTTCTTAGACAATGGCTTGCCCGAAGGGCAAACATTCAAGGTTCTGACGAAGTCAGGTTCTTAGACAATGGCTTGCCCGAAGGGCAAACATTCAAGGTTCTGACGAAGTCAGGTTCTTATTGAGTTAGCTCCGGAGGAATTTCAGGATAGTAGCCTCTTTCTGCTTCTAAAGGGTGGTGCAAGCTCCAGAAAAGTTCAGTAACTTCCAAAGTGCTTAATGGGATAGATTGCAACCCACAGGCCCTCAAGCCTAAAATCACAAACTCTACTCGTTGTAAAAGTTGATTTTTGGCTCGTTGAAATATTTCTTCGGTTAAAGCTAATTTGGGTAATTTTTTCTTTCCGCCCGTCATTTGAGCTTCTATAAGAGAGAAGGGAACTACTACATAAAAAGTTTTCTGCATAATATTCCCCCCTTCCATTATGCCTTTAATGAACTTTCGATATTCAGCAATTTGCAGTTTAAGAAGTTCATTTTCTTCTTTTTTTTCAATTTCCTCTAATTTGTCTAAATAGCCGACAATATTAAGGCGTCTAGATTGAATAACTATTTGGCAAGAAAAATCCAAAGAGTTCAAAAAATTCTGAAACTGGTATAGAATAGCATTTTGCTCTTCGGTGGATTTCAAGGCGAAATTTAAAGACGAGACCATCAAAATTGATCTTAGGCCTTTATTTTTTAAGATAATAATTCCGTCTCTGACTTGGTCAAATTTCAAAAAATTTTGAGAAGAAAGTTTGGCCATAGTTTGGATTAATTAATGCGAGCGAGAGAAAAATGAAAGTTTACTTTCATTTTAACCGAGTGACGCATTAATATAGTAAGGAGGATAAAGTTCTCCTTTTACTCTATTTATCGGCGATTTTTTGTTTCTAAATAAGTAAGCAGTTCGCTTAATTTGCTTTTTCCGGCGACTTTTAATTCTGATTCTTCTTTAGATTCTTTCCCCCCTGCCGTTTTTTCGCCGGTCAATAAACTCTTTTCTTCTTTCTTAATAATTTTTGGAGGGACAGACTTTTTTTCCCAGAGATAGATCTTGGGCTTGAAAAGAAAACCGATAAAGTTTTTTATATAAACAGGAAGAGAGGTTTTTTCAATTTTTAAAAAAGCTAAAGCAAAAGCTCCGCCTAATAAAAATACAGCCACAAGTATAAAAACAAACATTGGCAGAACGAAATATAAAAGAAGGCAAAGTCCGCCGGCAGTTCCGATGAATATGAATTGCTTAAAAGTAAAAGGACCTACTATTTTTGCCTCTTTTTCAATAAATTTAGGAACGGTAAACTCCATAACTTTTAACTTATTGATTCTCTGTACCCATCACTTCTTTTTGGTTTTTTTTCGGGAGTTTCTTTTAGGGGAACTGTTTTTGGTTTTATCCCGGGTTTGATTTCTATCTTATAAAGTGCCTCTAAGCTTTTTTTAACCGGAAGGAAAACAAATCTGGCTATCTCTGAAGCAACTTGGCTAGCCTTGTTTTTTTCTATTTTTAAATCTTTTTCTAAAACAACTGAAAGTTCATTCGGCGGTAAAAGCCCGAGAAATACATACCCTATGTTTTTACTGATATCAAAAAGCGTATCTTCGTTTGTGATTTCGTTTTTATGGCAGATTTCGTAAATATTTTGAGCAACTTCCTTGGAAAAAGCGGCTTTTTGAAGGTCTTTAGGAAGATTATTATAAAGTTCCCGTAGTTGTTCTTTTGGGTAGTCAGGCATACTCAGTAGAGGAATTTCGAATAGGCGAAGCCCAATAAATATCTTTTCGAAATTCTCGTGTGTTTATTTAAAGTTTAATAATTATGAACCGTAATTCCCTTACTGCTTCGCCCGGCGAAGATATTTTTCGAAATTCTCCTACTGGGCATAAGCTTAATTTATTGTACCATAACTGAAAAAAGCAACAAAATAAAACCCGCCCGACAGAGAAGCTGGAAACTCATCCTTTTTAAGATGTGGGAAAAAGCAAGAACTGAGGAGGCTTTATTCGAGTTCTTCTTCTAATGGGGTAAAATTTTCTTTGGGGAGTTTTGGAAGGACTTCTGCCATAAATTGGCGCCAGATGGGGGCAGAGGATATTCCTGCAAATCTTGACATTGGGGTATTGTCGTTGTTGCCGACCCAAACCCCAACCACGATTGAGGGGGTGTATCCTATTATCCAGGCATCTCTAAAATCATCGGTGGTCCCGGTTTTAGCCGCTGTCTGATAGTCCGGAAAATATAATGAAGAGTGAAGCCCGAATAAGGGGGCTCTGGCTTCATTATCTGAAAGAATGTCATTGATTAATATGGCGGGTTCTTTTTCTAAAACTCTTCTCGGGGTTTTTTTATTTTCTTCAATAATATTTCCCTCCGAATCCTCAATTCTTAAAATAGAAGAAGGAGGGATCCTTAATCCCTCGGTGGCGAAAACCCCATAAGCTGAAACCATATCTAGTAATAGGACTTCTCCTCCTCCCAAAACAATTGATGGTCCGTAGTATGAGGGAGGTCTTGTCAGGGTGGTGATGCCGAATTTTTTGGCATTTTCTATACTGTCTGAGAGCCCGGCCAAATTGACAAGGACTTTAACTGAAGGGACGTTTAAAGATTGAGCCAGAGCTTCTCTTAGAGTAACCGGTCCTCTAAACAGCCCATCGTAATTTTGGGGAGTATAATGTTCTCCTCCCCAAACTCCGAAATCAGTTGGTTCATCAATAACGACGGTTTTATCGTCGTATCCTTTTTGGAAAGCAGTAGCGTAGACAAAAGGTTTGAAAGAAGAACCGGGCTGGCGACCTATTTGATAAGTGGCTACATTAACTTTTGGATCAAATGAACAATCTACCTCAGGAGTTGAGTCGCATCCTTCGGGATAGGATTCTCCAAACCAATTTGTCGAACCAACCATTGATAAAATTTGGCCGGTTTTTGGATCAATAGCTACCAAGGCAGCATTGTAAGCCCGCTTTCCCCTATTTTTTTCAGCGCCCTCTTCCACAGCTATTTCAGCTGCTTGTTGGAGCTCCCAATTCAGAGTCGTATAAACTTTAAACCCTCCCTTTTCCAAAAAGTCTTTGCTGTATTTTCTGAAAAGATATTCCTCGGCGTAAAGAACAAAATGAGGAGCTTTAATTGTCTGTTTAATTTTAGCAAAATTTAATTCTTCTTGCTTTGCTATCTCAGCTTCTTCTGGAGTTAAATAGCTCTCTTTTGCCATTCGATCTAAAACATAATTTTTTCTGCCAAGCAGTTCATCTATATTCGGGCCGAAAGGGGAAAGATAGCTCGGAGCTTTGATTAGAGCAGCTAAAGCAGCAGATTCGGCTACTGACAAGTCTTTGGCTGATTTATTAAAATAAGTTTTGGAAGCGGTCTCCACTCCGTAAATATTAGGACCGAGAGGAATTTGGTTTAAGTACCATTCTAATATCTGGTCTTTAGAATAACGCCTTTCCAATTCTAAAGTTAAAATAATTTCTCTTATTTTTCTTTTAACTGTTTTTTCCAGAGTCAGAAAAGTTGAGCGGACGAGTTGCTGTGAAATTGTGGAACCTCCGTAGAGCGGCCTGCCTATTTTTAGATTAACCCAAATAGAACGGAGGATTCCCTTAAAATCTATCCCGTGATGGGAATAAAAATCAGCATCCTCGGTAGATATTACAGCCTGTTTTAGATGCTCGGGCATTTCGCTTAAAGGAATAATTTCTCTTTTTTCTTCTCCATAAAGCTCATAAAGCAAAACTTCTCCGGTTCGGTCATAAATTTTAGTAGATTCAACAAAAGCCCTTTCGGTAAATTTTTCCGGCCGGGGGAGATCTTTGGCATAATAAATAAAAACAAAAAGA
>Ga0315541_1000962_pt1 | contig 28489 bp, 24 predicted proteins | sample SalMarSW160190MG_FD_203095 | JGI IMG/M metagenome (GOLD analysis project Ga0315541, IMG submission 203095) | Salt marsh sediment microbial communities from the Plum Island Ecosystem LTER, Massachusetts, United States - Salt Marsh Sediment SW1601-190 ...
TTTAACCAATCCACCGAGATAGGATTTACTTTGCAGAGGTCGGGTTTTGTGACCCTGAGCATTTATGATATCTTGGGAAGAAAAGTGAAGACTCTGGTTTCGGAACATCTGTCTGCCGGTTATAAGTTTGTGCTCTGGGATGGGAAAAGCGATTCAGGGAAGGATGTTGCGTCAGGGATTTATTTTTACCAGATGAAAGTTGGCGACTTTACCGAGACAAAGAGGCTGGTGCTGTTGAAATAAGACCTCTCGTGTTAGTCGAGATTTTCCCGATCTGTAGCGTCCGACCTTTGTTTATCCTGAGCATGGTCGAAGGGTGTCGGACGAAGAATTTTTTTGTTGGTCGAGGGTTCCCTTCAGGATGAACTCTAACCCCCGACCGTTCAGAGCAAAATCACCATGATTTCGATGGTGAAAAAGATAGGGGAAGTGTATATGGAGAGATAAATATGACTCAGCTTTATGGATTGAGGAACAATTTAGGTAATGTTTAAGGAATAAGAAATTTTTCAAAACAAACGTCAGAAACGTCAGAAACGTCAGAAAGGTCAGAAACGCCAATGCTTGTCGAGAATATTATCATCCACGACCGAATTATGAGGGGTAGTGGTTGAGCTTGCTCGACATGAACCTGACGCCGCCATAAAAAAGGTGAAAAAGTGGACTTCAAACATGATCCCATATCTTTCATTCTTGCTAAGGGCGATCTTCATACCAAGCTATGTGTTTTGGAGTTGGCAGGATTAGCCAGTAGCCCCCACGGGAAAAGCCTACTGATAGATCAGCTGAAAACGCAAAACAAGGATGGGGGTTTTCCCAGCACGATCGATCGCAATTTCAGCGGAGTGAGAGAGACCGAAAGGACGGCCTTTTTGCTTCTAAGATGCGGAATGCCCAAAGACGGTATTAACTTGGCCAGTTGCGTAAGATTTATCCTGAAAAATCAAACAGAAGATGGTGGTTTCACAGAGAATCCAAAACTCGATATCCCGAAGAAGATGGTCGAATTGTCAACTCAAAAAGCGGCAACCTGGTTTACCGCAGATATTGTGGATCTTCTGAGAGAGCTTGGCCAGGAGAATACCAAGGCCTGCCAGATAGGAATCCACTGGTTAAGAAAAACGGAGATATCCGAGGGAGGATGGGGACTGTTCGAGGAGGACAATGAGATCGACCCGGATTCATCCGCCCAGATCACCTTTCTGATGAAGGATCTGCTTGGAGAAGAAGACACCCTGTACAAGAGAGGGATTGCTCTTTATGAGGAGCATCTTGACCGAGTGGCCAAGGATGCCGAAACCGGTTTCCTCTATCGAAATGGACAAAAGGAAGAAAACGACATCTACCATTTGACCCATCTCTTGGGACAATCGCTTTTCTTTGGCAAAAGAGGTGCAGATGCCGGCTATAATGTCAGGGACAAGAGAGTGAAGAGTATCGTTAAGGCTATCTTTGAAACTCAGAGAGAGGATGGTGGCTGGCGACCATACTGGTTAAAAAAGAGCGACCCCTTATATACTGCTCTGGTCATCAGAATATTTTACTGGATTGGCGCACTTTCGAAAAAGAAGATTAAATCCATGATAGAGAGAGCGATTTCTTCTTGAGTGGTGAAGGTAGACAAGAAGGCAGGCTGGGAGGCCGTTGTGCGAGGTTTGGCGCAAAAAACGTAAGTCTCTCGAGCGAAGTGAGGACGCTTAACTCACTGTTTCTTTGTAGCGATGGATTGTAATTCAGGAAAAACGCCGTTTGGATCCAGCGATTTCTTGATGCGAGAACTTAAGACATCTTTGTAGTCATCCCCGTCTTTGGATTTGGTTCTGCGAGGAACTTTCAGATTCAGATTTTCATAATCTTTTCTCTTCCCCAGAGGAACCAATCTCAAGCTGATTTCGGTAATCACTCCTAAGGTTCCCCAGGAGCCCACAAAAAGACGAGGGAGATCATACCCGGTAACGGATTTGAAGGTTCTGGCACCGACCCTTAGAATCTCGCCTTGAGGATCAACCACCTCCAAAGCCAAAACATAATCTTTGGTCTGCAGGTTTCTGTCTCTGGCCTGGCCCTTTAAATTGCTGGCTACCGCACCTCCGATCGTTCCCTGCGAGGTTTTGTCTGCCAGAGGATAAAACAGATTGTATGGTTGCAGCTTTTCGTTCAGCCCCTTTAACGGGAAGCCGGGCTCTAGAATCACGTACAAATCTTCCGCAACCACTTTCTTGATCTTATCAAGCCGGCTTGATTTCAAAAAGAGCTCTTTGCCCGTCAAAAGATTCCCCCAATGCAAAATGGACCCCGTTCCTACCGGTATGACACTGAATTTCTCTTGATTTGCCAGCTTCACGATCTCAGATATCGCCAGACTGTTCTCCGGCGAAGACTCGATCCTGTCTGAAAGGATTTGAAGATTCTCCTCACCTGACATCCTCTTCAGGTTTTCAATCAGCGTTTGATTCAACATAACCAGTCCTTCTTAGGTAAGCCCATCTGGGTCAGTCTATGATAGTGTTGACGAAAGTAAGAAACCCTCGCAAACAGCTTTTCGGGAATATACTTCTAAGTTACGGCGGTGTCAAGCAAAACAGGAGTTAAGTCTGCTCAGAGCTTGCTGGTTCGGGGTAGCCTGAATCAGGCTGAAGGCCGTTTTGAAAAACATTTGCTTTCTCGTGAATTTTGCCTTAGATTGAGGTGGCGTAACAGCGAAGTCAAACCTTTAGTTATGGATGAATTCTAACCCAACCAGGAGGGATGCAGATGGCAAACGTTGAAAAAGTCGGTGAGGTCTACAGATGTGAAATCTGTGGAAATGTGGTCGAGGTGAAAAAGGTTGGCGGTGGCGAGCTGGTTTGCTGCGGTCAACCTATGACGTTGGAAAAATGATGAGTCAGAAATGCTCAGGGATTCGGCTTTGGGATGGGTTCTAAGACACGTGCCTAACTCCGGCACCCGATGCCGGCAGAAGGCCGCGTCCAGAGCATGAGACTTCTGTTGGCTGAAGAAGTTAACCCAAACTGATCGGGAGGTGAAGCATGACCGAGCCAAAAGATTCCTGCGTACAACCGGCAAAGGGACCGATCGCGGTGCCCCAAGCAAAAGGGACATCAACGAGTACAGCCCAGGAAGCAAAGGAGGAATTCAAAATGATGGCCAAAGTTGGAAAACCAGCTCCAGACTTCGAGGCAAGCGCGTTTGTGGAAGGCGGGTTCAAGAACGTTAAACTCTCCGACTACAAGGGAAAGTGGGTGGTATTGTGTTTTTATCCTGGGGATTTCACCTTTGTTTGACCAACCGAACTGACAGCAGTTGCTGTCAAATATGAGGAACTCAAAAAGCTGGGTGTTGAGGTCGTGGCGATGAGCGTCGACAGTCGTTTCGTACACAAAATCTGGCAGGAGCAGGAGCTCTCCAAGATGGTGCCGGGCGGTGTGCCCTTTCCCATGTTATCCGATGCGGGTGGTCGCATAGGAACTGTCTACGGCGTCTATGACGAGGATGCAGGGGTAAACATCCGGGGTCGGTTCTTGATCGATCCGGACGGAGTAGTCCAGGCCACGGAGGTGTTGACACCTTCGGTGGGCCGCAACGTGGCAGAGTTGATCCGGCAGGTCAAAGCATTCCAACACGTGCGCAAAACTCAGGAAGCCACGCCCTCTGGCTGGCAACCAGGCAGGGTGACTCTAAAGCCGGGTCCAAACCTGGTGGGCAAGGTGTGGGAGGTCTGGAAGACGGATATGGCCTTCTAACAAGTCCGAATATCACCAGAAGCACTTCGGAGGCGGTCGAGAATAATCAATGGTTGCTCCAGCATATCCTACTGAACTGCCTGCTTTAACTGGGCTTGTCTACGTTGATTCGGGAATTGGAATTCCCGAATCACTGTCGGAAAGAATAGATTCAAAGGACAAGCTTACACAAGTTCTGGGAATGCAGAGTCTGAGCTCATGGGGTGAACGTGGCAAAGAAACCGATCTATCTGGATTATAACGCTACAACGCCGATCGATCCTGAGGTCAGCGAGGCGATGCTGCCTTATCTTAAGGAGCACTTCGGCAATCCCTCCAGTTCTCACTGGTTCGGAATTCAGACCAAGAAGGCGGTCCAGGCCGCCCGGAAACAGGTGGCGGAGTTCTTGGATTGTCTTCCCGATGAGGTAATATTCACCAGCGGAGGGAGCGAATCCAACAATTACGCCATCAAAGGGTCCGCCTTTGCCAACAGGAACAAGGGCAATCACATCATCACCTCCAAAATCGAGCATCCGGCGGTGATTGAAGTATGTAAGTATCTGGAAAGCGCTGGATTCGAGGTCACCTATCTTCCGGTCGACGAATTTGGCTCAGTCGATGTTAACCAACTGGAAAAGGCCGTAAGGCCTCAGACGATTCTGATTAGCATAATGCAAGCCAACAATGAGGTGGGAACCATCCAACCTGTGGCCGAAATCGCCGAGATTGCTCACAGCCGAGGGATCCTCATGCACACGGACGCTGCCCAATCCTGCGGCAAAATCTCTGCGCGAACCAGTGAACTGGGGGTCGATCTTCTTTCTTTGGCAGGTCATAAGCTTTATGGCCCCAAAGGAATCGGTGCACTGTATGTTCGACACGGCGCCCAGCTGGAGAAATTAATCCACGGGGCCGATCATGAGCAGAATCGGAGAGCCGGAACGGAGAACGTCCTGGAGATAGTGGGATTGGGAAAGGCATGTGAAATGGCGGGGCGCGATTTAGAAAAGAATGCGTCGCATATGAAAAACATGCGCGACCGGCTTCAAAATGGACTAAAGCGGAAACTGGATGACATAAGACTCAATGGTCATCCAGAGAAGCGTCTGCCTAACACTTTGAGTTTGGGTTTTCGTGGCATTGAGGCGAATACTCTCCTTTCCGAAATAGAGGAGGTAGCCGCTTCTCCCGGCGCAGCCTGCCACACAGACAAAGTTGACGTGTCCCACGTTCTTGAGGCCATGAAAGTTCCGTTGGAATATGCTATGGGCACGGTTCGCTTCTCCACCGGCAGGAAGACCACCGCCGAGGAGATTGACAAAGCCATTGATATTGTGGCTCAAGCTGTCCTCCGTTTGAAACCGGACGGAGCTGTCGTTACTGAAACAAGGGAGGATTTGAAGGAAATCAGGCTCACTCACTACACTCACGGTTTAGGGTGTGCCTGCAAGCTTCGTCCCCAGGCTTTGGAGGAGATATTGGCTAAGATGTCTCCTCCCAAGGATCCGAACGTATTGGTGGGGACGAATACTGCCGACGATGCCTGTGTCTATCGTCTGGACGAGAACACCGCAGTGGTCCAAACCGTGGACTTCTTTACACCCATCGTCGATGATCCTTACCATTTCGGAGCGATCTCGGCGGCAAATTCCTTGAGCGATATTTATGCTATGGGCGGAAAGCCGCTTTTTGCCTTGAGCATTGTTGGCTTTCCTTCTGCCCGGCTCCCGCTTGAAATCTTGCACCAAATATTATCCGGAGCGCAGGATAAAGCCAACGAAGCCGGCATCGGCATTATCGGCGGACATACGGTGGACGATACCGAGCCCAAATATGGTCTAGCCGTCACCGGGATAATCGATCCCAGGCGCGTGTTTACCAACAGTAACGCTCAGCCAGGCGATGCAATAGTCCTAACCAAGCCTATCGGAGTAGGAATTATTTCCACTGCCATCAAACGGGGATTGGCAGATGAAGAGACGATCAGGCTGGCCATCCAGATCATGAGCCGGCTCAACCGAAAAGCTTCGGAGGTGATGGTCAGGGTGAGAGCACATGCTGCCACCGATGTGACCGGATTCGGTCTATTGGGACATCTGAAGGAGATGACAAAAGCAAGCCAGACGGATGCGGTCGTCTATCACGACCGGGTGCCCGTCATTCCTCAGGCAGAGGAATTCGCCGGAGACGGCGCGGTTCCTGGCGGAACTCTTTCCAATCTGGACTTCGTCGCCGACACTGTGGAATGGGGTAGGAGAATCTCGCGAACCACCCAATTGATCCTGGCCGATGCCCAGACCTCTGGCGGGCTGCTTATCGCCCTTCCTTCCCACAGGAAGGATGAGATGCTTGAGGCTCTCAAAGAAGATGGTCTGACCGATGCGGCCCACATCGGTGACTTCACCAAGGCAGGCACGGGAAAAATAACGGTCAAATGACTTCAATTCGCCATTGATTATAGGTGATAGTAACGTATCATATTGTTCAGGAGCGTATCACATTTTGATTGCCATATTCAGGAAGAAGTCATGCCGAAACAGATGAGAGAGATCCGCTGCGGGGGTGGATAAAGCAATTCCTGGATTTTCGATGAGAAAAGTGAGCTGGCTTTTTCGTAGATTTCTTCGAGGTTAAAGTCTCGCAGTTAGACTCTTTCAAGGAGGTTAAGGGCAGTGCCCATTTACGAGTACAAATGCAGGAAGTGCAATCACAAGTTTGAGGTCTTGCAGAAGGTTTCTGAGGACGGCACCAACCTCGAATGTCCGGTATGTAAAGCGAAAAATCCGGAAAGAGTGTTTTCCGTTTTCTCCGGAGGGGGTTCCGAGAAATCCTCTCAAAGCTGCGGAAGCTCAAAATTCACCTGAGCAAGTTGAATGGAGAGAACGGTCTGTTCTCGACTTCACTTCAGCTAAGGGCGTGAATCTGCCTATCTTAAGGTCTGGTTTTTGTGGTGAGATCGTTTTCCACGTTTAGGTGGTTATGAAGATAGACTTTGACCAGAAGGTTGCACGAAGTTACGATGAATGGTACGAAACGGATTTCGGCAAATATACCGCCTCTGCACAGAATGAGTTGATGATAAACCTGCTGAAACCTCTACCTGGCCAGAGCCTTCTGGATATCGGTTGTGGAACTGGAAGCCATTTGAGGCTCTTCCGGAAATCCGGATTGAATGCAGCAGGTCTGGAACCGTCGGTTTTTATGCTCGAAAGAGCAAAAGAAAAGCAAGAAGAGAAATACAAGCTGATCTCGGCAAGAGGTGAACAGCTTCCCATCAAGGATAATGCTTTCGATCTGTCCATACTGTTCACCACTCTGGAATTCTGTCAAAACCCGGCTGAGGTGCTGAAGGAGGCTGGCAGAGTCACACAGAAGAGGATTTTCATCGGAGTATTGAACGGTTGGTCTCTCCTGGCCATGGCACGGAGAATCAAAGGATGTTTCCATTCATCCATATATGGCGAAGCTCAGTTTTACAATCTGTGGAAATTGAAGAAGATTTTGAAAAGGTCATTGAGATTTAATTCATTGACATGGGGGAGCGCTGGTTTTTTACCGTTTTTGAACATGAAGTTGTTCAGGTGGCTGGACAAAAGACTCTCTTGCCACAAAAATCCCTTTGCCTCATTTCTGGGAGTTTCAGTCGAGCTTTAAGGAACTATAGTGTCGAAACTGAAAAATCTAAATCACCACCATTGCTTCGTCTGCAGCGAAGAGAACGTAAAGGGCCTGCAGGTCGATTTCAAACCACGGGGAGACAAGATGGTGGGCATCTTTGTGCCGACAAGAGACCATCAAAGTTATGAGGGAATCACTCATGGAGGAGTTCTGTCCTCGCTTCTGGATGCGGCCATGAATCGGGCCATACTCGAGAAGGGACATACTGCCCAGACGGGGAAAATGGAAATAAGATTTTTGCAGAATGCCCCCGTCGGCGATGCTCTGACGGTGATTGGACAAGTGGTGAAGACCAGAAATAATTTTGTCTTAACCAAAGGAGCAATTTATTCTCCGGATCATTTGGAGGTAGCTGCCTCGGAAGGAATTTTCTTTTTGAAATAGAAGGCCTTGTTTTCACCTTTCAACTCCATGTTTTCTTAGAAGAGAAGAATGAGTTTTCTGTTTTGCGGAATTGGAAAGCATCTGAACAAGTAAAAACGAGTGAACGCAACGTTCAGATTTAAGGAGTGACGTGAATGGTTACCAATCTGATCACCAAAATCTTCGGCTCCAAACACAAGAGGGACATTAAGGACATTAGGCCCGTCGTAGAACAGATCAACCAGATTTGCGAGGAATACACCAGTCTCTCGGATGAGGAGTTGAAGGGCAAAACCGAAGAATTCAAGCAAAGGATCAGGGAGAGGACCAGCGAGCTTCATGAAACACTTGATGAGTTTAAGGAGGAGTTTGCCAGTTTAAAAGGCCATGGGCTATCGGAGGAGGAGAAAGAAGAGATCAGAGCAAAAAAGGAAGGCCTTTCAGAGGACATGAGAAAAGTTGAGGACCGGATAAAGACCGAGGAGCGGGGGATACTGGATGAGATTCTGCCGGAGGCTTTTGCAGCGGTGAAGGAGGCCTGCAGGCGTCTTGTAGGCAAGAAGTGGGACGTAAGTGGAATAGAGATAGAGTGGGATATGGTGCCGTATGACGTTCAGCTCATCGGAGCCATAGTGCTGCATCAAGGGAAAATTGCGGAGATGGCCACCGGAGAGGGGAAAACCCTGGTTGCCACCATGCCCATTTATCTGAATGCCTTGAGCGGCAAGGGGGTTCACCTGATCACGGTCAACGATTACCTGGCGCGCAGGGACAGCCAGTGGATGGGCGAGATCTATAAGTTCATGGGTTTGACCGTGGGCTGCATACAAAACGAGATGGACAATGCCCAAAGAAAGATCGAATATGAGTGTGACATCACCTATGGCACCAACAACGAGTTCGGCTTCGATTATCTAAGGGACAACATGGCGATAAGGGCCGAGGATAGGGTCCAGCGCGGATACAACTACGCCATCGTGGACGAGGTCGATTCGGTCTTGATCGACGAAGCCCGGACCCCTCTGATCATCTCCGGGCCGGTCTCCTCGCCGGTCATTCAGAGCTATAAAGAAATGAAGCCCTTGGTGGAGCAATTGATAAGAAAACAGACGGTTCTGGTCAATAAATTGGTCGCCGAAGGGGAAGAGCTCCTGAAGGCGGGCGAGGAATACGAGGCGGGGATCAAGCTTCTAACCGCGCACAGAGGGGCGCCCAAGAATAAAAGACTGATGAAGCTGGGCAAGGAGACCGGAGTCAAAAAGCTGATCAGCCGGGCGGAGATGGATTTCATGCGGGACAAAAGACTTTACGAGCTGGACGATCTCTTGTACTTCTCCATCGATGAAAGAGAAAACACCATCAATCTAAACGAGATGGGGAGGTCGCTTCTCTCTCCTCAGGATCAGGCACTTTTTGTCATCCCCGACATTGCGGAAGGAATGCAAGAGATCGATTCGGATGAGTCTCTGAATACCAAGCAGAAACTGGAGAAAAAAGAAGAACTGTATAAATTACATGCCGAGCGCAGCGAAAAGAACCATACGATCAGTCAGCTTCTGAAATCTTACTCTTTGTTTGAAAAGGACGTGGAGTACGTGGTTCAGGACGGCAAGGTGATGATCGTGGACGAGTTCACCGGCCGGCTCATGCCGGGTAGAAGATACAGCGACGGATTGCATCAAGCCATAGAAGCTAAGGAGGGGGTGAAGGTGGAGGGCGAGACCCAGACTTTAGCCACCATCACCCTGCAGAACTTCTTCAGGCTGTACAACAAATTGGCTGGAATGACCGGGACGGCTGAGACCGAGGCGGGTGAATTCTGGGACATTTACAAATTGGACGTGGTGGTTATTCCAACCAACGAGTCGGTGCGAAGGATAGATTACGATGACATGATTTACAGGACCAGACGGGAAAAATACAATGCCATAATAGATGAGATCGTGGAATGCCACCAGGTGGGCCGGCCTGTTTTGGTCGGTACCGTTTCGGTTGAGGTTTCGGAAACTCTGTCTCGAATGCTGAAAAGAAAAGGGATCAAGCATTCGGTGCTGAATGCCAAATATCATCAGCAGGAAGCCGAGATCGTAGTTAGAGCCGGACAGGCCGGGACTGTCACCATTGCCACCAACATGGCGGGCCGGGGAACCGACATCAAGCTGGGCTCCGGCGTGGTGAAAAATCCCCGTTGCAGGCTGATAACTCCGGATAGAGAGGATGGCTGTCCCTATCTGAAGGAGCTGGACTGTCCCGAAAACGTCCCCTGCGGATTGCGCATAATTGGCACGGAGAGACACGAAGCCCGAAGAATCGACAGGCAATTGAGAGGAAGATCGGGAAGACAGGGCGATCCAGGTTCCTCTCGATTCTATCTCTCCTTAGAGGATGATTTGATGAGGCTTTTCGGGTCCGACAGGATCGCCTCGGTGATGGATAGATTGGGAGTGGAGGAGGGAGAGGTGATCAGGCACTCCATGGTCACCAAAGCGATAGAAAGGGCCCAAAAGCGGGTGGAGGCGCAGAACTTTTCCATAAGAAAACACCTTCTGGAATACGATAACGTGATGAACCAGCAGAGGGAAGTGATCTATGACCGCCGATTGGCAGTCCTGGAAGGTGCAGATTTAAAAGAGGAAATTTTGTATTTAATCAGATCGGTGGTGGAGTCCAAGGTGGATACGTACACCGATGCCAATACTTACCCGGAAGCGTGGGACTTGGCCGGTCTGAAGCAGGATATTTTGAAAGCGTTCTTGGTGGACGTGAAATTTAAGGAAGACGACCTGCTGAAGCTGAAGCAGTATGATTTGAAAGAGAATTTGACCCGGATGGCTCTTGAGATTTACGAGCACAAGGAAAAAGTCTTCGGCGAAGAGATGATGCGGCAGCTGGAAAGATATGCCATGCTCAGGGTGATAGACGAGAAATGGAAAGAGCATCTTTATGAATTAGATCAGGTAAAGACGGGGATAGGCTTAAGGGCTTACGGTCAAAGGGATCCATTAATTGAATACAAGAAGGAGGCCTTTGGCCTCTTCACCGAGATGCTCCAAAAGACTGACGAAGAGGCACTGGAGCTGATCTACAAGCTCCAAATAGCCGAGAAGGAAACGTCCAGGAGAAGAGAGCCCGAAAGAGAGATGAAGGCTGTCCATCAATCCACCATTGGAATGGGCTATGCTTCCACCCAGCCTGCCGAGGAGGTGGCTCCCGGAAAGCCAAAGCCGGTAAAGGTGGGCCAAAAGATCGGACGCAACGACCCCTGCCCCTGCGGCAGCGGGAAGAAATATAAAAAATGTTGCGGGGCGAACTTGTAGCCGTTAGCCAACTTCTATTCATCAGGTGCGCAGGGCACCTAACCTGATTAAGAAAATGTCAGAAAAGGGAAAGAATAATCATGGTTTGTATGGTGAAGGAATAAAAGACTCACAGAGGACGCACAGCGAAGACGGAGTTGATCTTACACTAATTCGTTGGATGCTTTCATTGACACCAGAAGAGAGATTAATAACACTGCAAAACAACGCATGGTCTCTTATGAGGTTGAGAAATGGAGCAACCAAAACCTGATTTTCTTTACATCCTCCATACATTGTCAAAGTATGAAGTAGAATATATTATTGTTGGAGGAGTATGTGCAGTATTGCATGGTGCTCCAATATCAACTTTCGATATAGATCTTGTCCATTCACGGGAGCCGAGCAACTTAAAACGTTTATTGAAAGCCTTGGAAGAGCTTGAGACATATTATCGTGATCCTGCGGGTCGAGTCATAAAACCAGAAGAATCTCGTCTTTCATCACCTGATCATCAACTACTGATGACAAAAGGTGGTCCCTTAGATTTGCTGGGTGAGATAGCAAAGGGTCGGGACTATAAAGAATTGCTCAAAAATACGGTTACTCTTAAAATATCGGAAGATTTGAAAGTGCGTCTTCTTGATCTTGAGACATTGATCGAAACAAAGGAAGAGGCCGCGCGAGAGAAGGATAGGGCTGTATTGGCCATATTACGAAGAACACTTGAAGAGAAAAAAAGAAAATAGGCTCGAGGTTCGAGTGTTTTGCTCCAGGGGGGATGTTATCATCCACGCTGTGCAGTATCGGGAACAGTGAACTCCTGATACAGCCTTTGACATACTCAAGTGCGCCGGGCACCTGACCTACGGACTAAATACTCAATTCTTTTTGAGTTGAGTAATTGTAATAGTTCTCTGAAGTCTTGTGGTAGATGGATCATAACCAAAAATAATCCTTCTTAATAGCTCCAAAGCCTCGAGCCTTTCTTCATAACTCTTTTGTTTCCAGTAACCCCGGTCATCTCTATCATGTATAGAAGTAATCTGAAAGATCTTTTTGTTCATATTTTAATTATGCCAGAATTATTTGATTTTATTTGTTTTGTCTAACAGTGATTATGCAGTCTGTATAAATCTGCAAAGATAGAATACCTGCTTATGTATAATACATTGACTTCACAGCGTCAGTCACCCCAGACGGGGGCGTCTGCGCGGGCACCGTCTGCCCAGGATTCCCCGTATGGGGAAAAGTGGCTCCTGACGCAACCTTTAACTAACTATTCAAGGTACTTCCTGAGTTCTTGAAATTCCTCAAGCACCGTTCGGTAAGACGACTCGATATCGCCGAGTTCAAAAGTTCCGCGAAGGTGCGTGATCTCGACGAGTAACCTCGTGCTCCCTGCAAGAGCCATGTTTTGCCCTCGTTTGTCCTGTCGCGGGTTGGGATGGATATAATCGGGTTGATCACGCAAAAGCCTCATGCCAACAAAGCTCGCATGTGCCGATCCGGAAAATTGGCTATAGAGTTTTTGAATGTCGGGGGATGATGCGCTATTTAGATAATCTGAAGGCCGCTTATACTCGGGGCAAAACCAGTAACCCCGCATTTTCTGACGGAAAAACAACTCTGCCCGTTCGCGATCTTTAACAGGAAGTTTCGTAATTCCTTCTTTTAGCTGTGTCCGGGTGATCCTCTTTAATTCCTCTGAAACGTGAGTGGCTGCAAGGTCCTCCTTCATGTGGAAATGAGTGTATTTAAAACCCATATACTCCGCTTGATCGCGCTCTCCACAGATTATCCCTACGCTGATCAAACAATCGAGAAGACTCCGGAGGATTATCGAACAAGCAAAGGCCCATCCCGATTCGCATAAGGACATAATCGAACGGTGAAGCGCAACAGCATCCGAACTTAGAGAAAACAGCGCACCTGAAGCTAGCGGATACTTCGTTTCCCGTTTGTTCTGTTCCATCGAAACCTGGTTGATTACCGAAGCGAACTTGAAAGCCTTTATGTGAAAATCGACGATTTCCGTCTCTGCTGCCAGAAATGATGTCAAGACCTTTCTCCATCTGATGAATTGTTCATATCTATCTCTATAACACCTATCCGCGGTCCCAATTGCTGCAGAAATCACCTTTCGTTCTGTCAGGTCCTAGTCCTGACACATTTTGATTTCCATACCTCAGTCACCAGGATTCCCCGTACGGGGAAGAGCAAGCTCCTGACACAACCTTCAACGCGCACCGCCCCGAAGAGCGGGGTTTTCGCTTCGCTACGACGAGCGGTGCTACTCCGGCTCAACTTGCGGATTGTCTGCACGAGATCAAGATTGCGCCGAAGCCGGTGAAAAGAACGACGAAATAGAGCAGCCACTCCAGATACGGGATATTCAAGAGAATGGTCAGGATGATCAAGCCTAAAAGCATCGACCAGATCAAAGAAGGCTCCCCCTGTTTGCCAAAAGCCTTTATGATCTTTCCGCCCAGAGCAGTCGCCACGGGTATTTTCGCTATGTAGATCAAAACCGCATAAGCGAACAAAGAGATGAGGGCGATGGGAATGCCCAGTACGGACAGCACTAACAAAAGTATGGCAATGGGAATGCAGACCATGAAGACAAAACCCCATCCCAGACTTTTCAGAAACGAGCCTGTCACCGCGGTTTTTGCCTGCCGGGCGTTTTTCTTGGAGATAAAGGTCAAGACTATTCCGGTGATCATCAAGGCCAACAAGAAAAGGATTTCCCTGATCACGTCTCCTGCGGTGAAGATCGCCTTTTCCTTCTTTTCCTCTTTTTTGTCCTTTTTCGTCCAGAGTGTCTGCCCGCTCACCTGAGCTCCGGATTCGATCTTGGCTTTTTTCTTACACTTGTATTTGAGGTCTCCCAGGATTTTGGCGGTGGGCATCAGGGTGATCTTATCAGCCTCGACTGACACATCACCGTTTATGGTTCCGGAGATGGTCAGGGTGCCCATCGCACCTCTCAATCCTTTTCCTATCCAGCCGTCCAAGGTCAGTTCTCCGCAGTAGGCGGTAACGTCACCGCCAATGTCCGCCTCCGGCTTGATATCGAGGGCGTAACAAAAGGCGAGCAGATTTCGGTTCACATTTCCGTTCACGTTGATATTTTGGGCAAAGCCCCGCACGCTGCCGTTGACCTGTCCCAGTATATCCAGATCCTTGGCAGCGGCGATCAAACTTCCTTCGACCGTGCCGTTCTGAACCAAGCGGTTTGAGGCGGAAATGACGTCCCCCGTGATGGTGGCATCCGATTTAATGGTGCCGCCAGCCATGATCAGATCGTCATCTATGATCAGGGTATCCAGAAACAGAAAATTCTCACCAGCTCTGTATTCGGTGCCCAAACAGGTATTGGAATTGGAGAAGCTCAAAAGAACCACAAGAACCGTGAGGATAATCTGAATCCTTTTCGAAGCTAACATGCTACCTCCGAGAAAATAATGGTCCTGCCTTCACATACGTCCCATTCAGGGTTTCCAAAGCGACATCATAATCTATAATAAAGGAGTGCGAAAAGCAAGAATTTAGTGATGGCCCCCGTATCCAGCTGACATGGATCGGAATAGGATTAGAGCATTTTGCATCCTGGTGTTGGTCCGGACTCACATGTTAGCAGCCATCATGAACAAGAGAATTGAATTTTTGATTTGCTTTTTGATAAAAAATCCTTAATTTCTAGCTAGAATTTGGAGGAAGAATGAGCGATAAAAGCCAAGCTGGTGAATTTTCGTTTTGTGAAGATTTTCCCAAGTCCATAATAATCATCCGTTGGATCATACTTCTTTTTGCTTTCGCTTTAGGAGTTTATGTTTTGCTTAGACTTCACTATATGCTCGCCATAGTCTATATCGTATACAGCATGATAGCACTAACCTTGATCTTGCCGCTTTCTCGTTGTGTCAACTGTTTCTATCACGGCAGGTTCTGTAATACCGGCTGGGGCAAGATAGCCGCTTATCTTTTCAGGAAAGGCGATGAGTCGAAGTATGTGGATCGCTACGACTATGCCATATTTCTTCATCTTCTGTGGTTGATTCCCCTTTTGGCAGCAGCGCTTAAGGCGGTCCGGAGAAGGAATATCTTAGCTTTGGCGATATTTGCGGCCTATCTTCTTACCTTGTTTGTGGAGAAGATAATCTTGAAGAAACTGTGTTGCAGAAGATGCCATCAAAGAGATTTTTGTCCGGCTTTGCCATTCAGGAAACCGGAGTAGCAGCGCTCGCGCTGCGTCACCACCGCTTTTTGCGTTAAACTGATCTAACTTAAGGAAATTTATATGAATGTTTTGGTTCTCTTCATTTTGGGAATAATCATCCTTGGCCTAGGGGGTCGCTTTTACTCCCGTTATGTGGCCAAGACCATTGGTGAAGAAAAGGATCGTCCCACGCCATCGGTGACCATCAATGACGGGAAGGACTACGTTCCCACCAAGACGCATATTGTGTTCGGGCATCACTTCTCGTCCATCTCCGGGGCAGGACCGATTTTGGGACCCACCATAGGCGTGCTTTATGGCATCGTTCCCGCGTGGCTGTGGATTGTTTTCGGAGGGATCTTAATCGGTGCGGTTCACGATTTTACCAGCCTTTTTGTAAGCGTCCGGGAAAAGGGAAAGTCCATGGCAGAAGTTGCGCGCCGAACTCTGGGAACTCCGGGGTTTGTTCTATTCATCCTTTTCACCATCGTAATGCTGGTTTTAGTCACGTCTGCCTTCCTGACCGCCTCAGCCACCGCCCTCACTTCCAAGTGGCCTTTGACCAAGCTGGGGTTGGATTCTGCCCAGACCTTGCTGAGAACGGAAATCACCGCTGAAGGGGTTACTTTGGGCATCATTGGCGGGATAGCCTCGATGTCGGTTATCATCATCACCCTTTTTTCTCCCATTTTGGGTTATCTGCTGTACGTGAGAAAGATCAGGGTTGACTATGCTTATCTTTTGGCCTTGTTCGTTTGTTTGATCTCGATATTGGTCGGAATTCGCTATCCGGTGAGCCTCTCTCCGGAAACCTGGATGATAGTCTTGTCCATATACGTTCTCTTTGCCTCAGGAGTTCCGGTGTGGGTCGTTTTGCAGCCCCGGGATTTCATAAACGTTCAGATTATGTATTTGGGAATTATCGGTTTGGTACTGAGTTTGGTGTTTGGCGGTTTCGGAGGACTGAAGCTTCAACTCCCCAGCTTCAATTTGGCTGAGGGAACTAAAAACCTGGGCCTGATTTGGCCCATGCTTTTCATCACCATCGCCTGCGGAGCCATCTCCGGGTTCCATGCTCTGGTGGCTTCAGGAACTTCGTCCAAACAGGTGACCCGGGAGAAGAACGTGCGAACCATAGGTTATAACGGTATGCTTTTGGAGTCGCTTTTGGCCATCTGCGTTCTTCTGGCGGTGGGAAGCGCTCTGGCCTTCGTAGATTACAAAGGCATCGTTTGGCCGGAAGCGGGAAGATCCAATCCCATCTTAGCTTTTTCGTTAGGGGTAGGAAAGCTGGTGAATCAAACCTTTTCCGTTCCTACCGCCTTAGGATGCGTGTTCGGGATTCTGATGGTGGAGGGTTTCATAGTTACTACCCTGGATACCGCCGTCAGATTGAACCGGTACCTATTTGAGGAGTTGTGGGGGATCATCTTCAAGAAGGTGCCTTCCCTTTTGAAGAGATTCTTATTCAATTCCGCCTTAGCCGTGATCTTGATGTGGTTTTTGGCTCATTTCAATACATTTGCCGCTTTGTGGCCCATCTTCGGAACCGCCAATCAGCTTTTAGCCGCACTTTCCTTGATCGCCATTTCCGCCTGGTTATATCTGAGGGGCAGAAAGAATTTGATCACCCTGATCCCTGCCATCTTCATGATTCTGACCACCACCGCCTCTTTAGTCATATTGCTTTTCACCAAGTACATACCCACGTTGAATCTCACCTTGCTTGTTGCAGACATCCTGCTCCTACTCCTCTCCTTAGGCGTAGTTTATCTTTCGATCAAAACCATGTTGAGATTGATCGAAGAGAAAAAAACAAAAATGACTACGAAATCTCTTGATTAATCAAATATGATCCTCTATTATTGATGTGATGGGGAAGGAAAAAGAGACAGCTTCGACAAAGTGAAGATTTCGCGTTCCATCAAGGGGGCAAACGAGAAGATGGAAAGGAGGGGACAAAAATGAGCGATTTCTATCAGACCGGAGTGGTTTCCACCTTACACAAACTAGGTCAACCTGATCTCGGAGCATTGGAGACAGAGCTCAAAGAGCATGCCCTGCACCGTCCCATCGCACTGATCTTGCCCACCACCTTCTCTGATTTTCAGGGAGAGGCTTTCAAGGATATTCTGAAGACTTTGACTGGGGTCGATTATCTCAAGGAAATTGTCGTGGTGATGAACAAAACCAACGCCATGGAATTCCTGCGAGCCAAAAAGGCCCTTGCCCAGTTGCCCTTTAAGCCGAAGATCGTTTGGAGCAGCGGTTCCCGAATCGGAGAGCTTTACAAGCTCTTAGAGAAGAATGAATTGAATATTGGAGAAGATGGTAAGGGAAGATCGGTGTGGATCGCTCTGGGCTTCGTGATCGCCAACGAGAAGAGCGAAGTGATTGCATTGCACGATTGCGATATTGTCACCTATAATCGGGAGTTTCTGGCTCGCCTGTGCTATCCTCTGGCCAATCCTAACATGGGATACGAATTCTGCAAAGGGTTTTACAGCCGGGTTACGGACCGAATGTATGGCCGGGTGACCAGACTATTCTTTACCCCGCTGATTCGAGCATTACAGAGGATTATAGGATACCATCCGGTGCTGGTTTACTTCGACAGCTTTCGCTATCCGTTGTCCGGAGAATTTAGCCTGAATACCGAGCTTGCCAGAGCCAACCGCATCCCTGCGGATTGGGGACTGGAGATTGGAACCTTAGCTGAAGTCTATCGCAACTGCGTGGCCAAAAGGATTTGTCAGGTTGATCTGATAGATAGTTTTGAACACAAACACCAGGAACTATCTGAACAGGACCCAGCCACGGGACTCCTCAAGATGTGCATCGACATTACCAAGACCATCTTCAGGACTCTGTCCACCGAAGGAGTAATCATCTCGGCAGGAATCTTGAGAACTCTTGAAAGTACCTATGTCAGAACACCGTCAAAAGATATGAGGATGACGCCTCCATTAACCAACTTATCTTTGACCGGCACGCGGAGGTTTCAGCGGTGGAGGCATTCTGCAGAGGAATAAAGACTGCCAGCAAGGAATTCCTGGATAATCCCCTGGGCACACCGGAGATTCCTAACTGGAACCGGGTAACTTCGGCTATACCTGATTTTTTAAGCAAGTTGCGGAAAGCGGTGGAGGAAGACAACAAGTAGCTGACCGAGTCAGGTAAAAGGTGACCAGGTTAGTATGGGCACCTATCTGATGATCCCCAAGGGTACTGGTTAATTTGATTGTTTGACTCGGTCTATTAGAGTATCGATCTATGAGAATGAGCGAGCAATTTCTCAGGTCAAGTGCCAGAAACATATTTCGCTTTGGCCTCAAAGCCGTTGATCCCTTTCACGCCATAAGGAAACAGGTCAAACTCACCGGAGACGATCTGTGGATAAAGGGCCATCGTCGGAGCCTAGAAGGGATTGACCGGATTTTAGTCATAGGTGCAGGCAAAGCGTCAGCCGCAATGGCTCAGGCAGTCGAAAGAATACTGGGTTCCCGAATTTATGAGGGAGTGGTTGTAACCAAGCATGGATATGTTGCACCGTTAAAAGGAATCGAACTGCTGGAAGGAGGTCATCCTCTGCCGGACACAGGGGGAATAAAGGGAACCAAGCGAATATTAAAACTCATATCGAATCTTAATCAAGATGACCTGGTAATCTGCCTGATATCAGGCGGGGGTTCCGCTCTTCTCATCTCTCCCATCCCGGGGATAAGCCTGAGGGATAAAAAGGAGCTCACGGATCAACTTTTAAGATGCGGAGCCAATATCAGGGAAATCAACACGGTTCGCAAGCATATCTCACAGGTCAAAGGTGGACGGCTGGCTCGACTGGCCCATCCGGCTCACGTGATAACCTTGATATTGTCCGATGTGATCGGCAGCAAACTCGACTCAATCGCCTCCGGACCGACTGCTCCTGACACGACCACCTTTTCTGATTGTCTGAAGATCATGCAGAAGTATAAACTAGAAGCTAAGATTCCGCCCTCGATTCTCGGTCACCTGAAAAAAGGAGCACAGGGGAAAATCAAAGAGACGCCAAAGGCGGGCAGTCCTATTTTCGAAAGAGTGAAGAATTTCATAATAGGATCAAACTCCCTGGCTCTGGAGGCGGCCAAACAAAAAGCCGAGGAGTTGGGCTTCAGCTCCATGATTCTGCCCAGGCCCGTATCCGGCGATACGACAAGGTCCGCGGTCAGGCACGCGAATATGGCTAAGAGAATTCAGGAAACCGGCGACCCTGTTTGTCCTCCAGCCTGTATCATATCCGGAGGAGAAACCACAGTGAAGATAAAAGGAAAAGGGTTAGGTGGAAGGAATCAGGAGTTCGTCTTAATAGGTGCCACCAAGATCGCAGGTTCAAAAAATGTCGTGATGCTTTCCGCGGGCACAGATGGGACCGATGGTCCTACCGATGCGGCTGGGGCAATTTGTGACGGCAAAACCATTAAAAGAGCACTTCGAAAAGGGCTTGATCCTAAGCAATACCTGGATGACAACGATTCTTATCACTTTTTTCAGAAATTGGGAGACCTTTTGAAGACCGGTCCCACCAACACCAACGTGATGGACGTTCATCTGGTTCTGGTAGGGTCAAAAGGATGATTCAAAAGATTTGATTCTATGAGGGACTTCACTTAGGCTACAACTCGAACAGAAAGATATGATCAGAAGAGAATTGAAAAACTTCAAGGAAAACAGGAAATTGGAGTGTTCATATTTTGCAGTGTGAGTGAGAAACTTCTTCGTCAAGGATTTTTAAGTCAAGCTGAAGCTTGACACTCCAGATTGATTCTCGAAGCTGACTGGTTTCGAGTTCTCATGAAAGATGGTTGAAAATGGCTAGAACGATATTAAGCAAAGAGGTTCAAAAGCAGGTCAGGGAAATGAAGGAAGTAGACATCTTGGTGGGGATACCAAGCTTCAATAACGCCCGGACCATTCCCCATGTGGTGAGAGCGGTTTCGGCTGGATTGGCCAAGTACTTCCCGAAGCATCGCACGCTTCTGGTAAACTCGGACGGCGGCTCCACCGACGGAACTCCTGAGTTGGTTCAGAAAACCATTCTGGAAGATCTGGATATTTTGTTGATGGAGCATCCTCTTTATCCGGTGCATAAGATAGTGACCCCCTATCACGGCTTGCCGGGGAAGGGGAGTGCATTCAGAACCATCTTCAGAATCGCCCGGGCCCTGAACGCTAAAGCTTGCGCGGTAGTGGATTCAGATTTGAGAAGCATAACCCCGGAATGGATCGAGCTTCTGATCGAACCTGTGCTGCTTCACGGGTACGACTTCGTGGCTCCCTATTATAAGCGGCACAAGTATGATGGCACCATAACCAACAGTATAGTTTACCCCTTGAGCAGAGCCCTGTATGGAAAGAGAATCAGACAGCCCATAGGGGGCGACTTCGGTTTTTCCGGAAGTTTGGCTAATCATTATCTTCAAAAGAAAGTCTACGATACCGATGTCGCACGCTTCGGCATTGACATCTGGATGACCACTACGGCAGTAGCAGACGGCTTCAGAACCTGCCAGTCTTTCCTGGGGGCCAAGATTCACCAGGCCAAAGACCCGGGAGCCGATCTTTCCGATATGTTGGTACAGGTTGTGGGTTCGGTTTTTCATCTGATGGAAGCTTACCAGGAGGTCTGGGCAAAAGTCTCTTCCTCGGAGGCGGTGAAGGAATTCGGTTTTCAATTCGAAGTGGGCTTGGAGCCCATACACGTGAATTTAGAAAGAATGCTGGATAATTTCAAACACGGGGTAACCGATCTGATCCCCATATGGCAAAAGATTCTCTCGAATGATGTCCTCGTCCAGCTCAAGGAAACAACCGCCCTCAACGTGATGGAATTTCGTTTCCCCATTGAGCTTTGGGTGAAGATAGTCTATGACTTCACATTGGCTTATCATCGGAGGACCATGTCCAGAACGCACATGCTGAAATCTTTGACTCCCCTTTATCTGGGAAGATGCGTCTCCTTCGTGAACGAGACGGTGGATTCAGACGCTGAAGAGGTGGAAGACAAAATCGAAGCCTTATGCCGGGAATTCGAAACTCAGAAGATTTATCTGCTGACCAACTGGGAGAAAGGCAAAAGGAGCTGAAAAGCAGGAGGTAAAAGATGGGATATTCATGGAGCGAATCGCTTTTAGATTCTTGGAACAAGATCGCCAGCTTCGGTCCAGACTTGCTGCACTTGATCGTCATGGTGATTCTAGGTTTCATTGTGGCCTGGATTCTGAAGATGGTGGTGCGCTATCTTCTGACCCTTATCAGATTCGACGTCCTCAGCTACCGGCTGGGCTTCTCAGCTGCACTGGCCAAGGCCAGCATTAACCGGACTCCCACTGAGGTGGTAGGGTTAGTGATTTACTGGTGCGCGCTCTTTTTTTTCTTTATGGTCGCCTTGGGCACTCTCAATATCAATGCGGTTGATAACCTGATCGCTTCAATCTTTGCTTACATTCCTCAATTTGTGATAGCTGTCTTCGTTTTTCTGTTAGGCTATTTCTTGAGCCGATTCCTGAGCAGGGCCGCGCTCATCGGCCTGGTCAATGCCCAGGTCAGGTCTGCTCGGCTGGTCGCCAGCCTGTTTCAGATCCTCATCCTCATCTTTTTTTTGGCTATGGCCATTGAGCAGTTGGGAATCGCCAGAGGAATAGTAGTTGCCACCTTCTCCATATCCTTTGGGGGCGTGGTCTTAGCCACGGCCATCGCTTTTGGCTTAGGGGGAAAAGAGATAGCGAAGGATATTCTGGAAAGAAGATTCAAAAGCGTGAAAGAGGAAAAGGCCAAGCCGGATGAGTTCTCTCATCTGTAAGGAATTTGCCTCAAGGTGCAGTAGTTCGCAATGGTGAAGAAGGTAAGGAAAATCTTAATTTACACCGATCTGGACGGCACCCTTTTGGATTACCATACTTACTCCTTCCAGCCAGCTCTCCCCGCCTTAGCCCAAATCAGAACAAGAAACATCCCCCTCATCTTATGTTCCAGCAAAACAAGAAGTGAACTGGAAGAGTACCAAAGGAAACTGCGAATAGACTATCCTTTCATCTCCGAAAATGGAGGGGCCGTATTCATCCCCAAAAGATATTTCAACAAAACCGGAAATCTTGAAGTGAAGGGGAAATACTTGGTTCGGGAGTTGGGCATCCCGTACGAGGAGTTGAGAGAGCGGCTTCTTGACGTGTCCAGGAAATTCGGGGTCAGAGTTGCGGGGTTTGGAGACCTTAAGACAAAACAGATCGCTTCTGAGTTCAGTCTGTCATCCAAAGAGGCGAGATGGGCCAAGAGAAGAGATTATGATGAACCGTTTTATTTCTTGGATGAAATGAAGCCGAAAGAACTTTCGGCTATCGAAAAAGAATTCAGGAGGAGCGGATTAAACCTGACCAAAGGTGGAAGATTCTATCATCTTATGGGACAAAACGATAAAGGGAAAGCGGTCAGGCTCTTGGCCGAAATGTACAGGCAGAATTGGAAAGGCGATTTCCTGACCATCGGAGTAGGTGACAGCTTGAATGATCTTCCTATGCTCAGGGCCGTCGACATTCCGGTTCTGGTCAGACGAAAGGACTCCACTTACGATAAAGAAATTCTGAAGAGACTGAAAGTCCAAAAAGCCAGAGGCATTGGTCCATCAGGCTGGAATAAGGCAATTCTGGATTTGCTGGGCAGGTACGGCTAGAAATATCTGCAGGTCGGGTTGTGGTCGCAAGCACTCATCCTGTCTTTCGCCCTGCATCAGACTGCCCGGAAGCGGCCCTTTGATTGGCGAAAAGAACGAAGAGTAGGCTCATCATTAGAGAATTTCCGGACACATCTTGTGAAGCATGCGGCTTTGAAGATGGAGGTTTTTATGCAAAGGGGAATCGAAAAATATAAGATTCGTTTTTCTTGCCGATATAATTTACAGATGCGACAAATTCGTCCGTTTTGACTCAATTCGCGAGACGTCATGGATAAGAAGAAAGACTCGGATTTCTGGTCGTTTCTGGCTCAGCCCAAAAAAATCTTTTGGCTGATCCGAGGGGTGATATTTCTGTGTTTTTTCTATTGGTTTCTTTTTGCGCCGCAAGAATACGACCAGAGAATCTGGGTACTTTTTTTCGCCTTCCTGATTTACTCTTCTGGATTTTCCGTTTACGTAAATAGGACCAGGTTAAAGATAAAACCTGCATATTTCCTTGTTTGCTTGTTGGACATAGTCGCTATAACCCTTCTGATTCTTTTCACAGATCAAAAGGGGAGCGATTTTTTCCTTCTTTGTTTTCTGGTTGTTCCATTTGCAAGTTATGCCGTCGGGCTGTCGGCTGGACTGCTTCTGGCATTCTTGTCTTCGGTCTCTTATCTCTCCACTAACGGCGGTGATTTGGAGGCCTTTTCTGCAGACTACCTGGTCATAAAGATTGCCGTTTTTTGGGTTTTGGTGTTAGCGGTCAGCTCGATGCTGCAGAATCTCGATAGGTCTAGGACTAAACTCTTGAGGATGTTTGACATCTTGAATCAGAGAACCTCGGAATTGGAGAAATCGCAAGCTCAGATTGAAACCATCTATGAAACCTCGCGGAATTTGGGAGAAATACTGAATTTGGAGGAGGTAGTGGACGAGCTCTTAAATATCGTGCGGAAGGTTTTAACTTACCAGTTCTGTTCGATTTTTGTCCTGAATGATACAAATACCCTTTCTCTTCTGGGGGAAATCGCGGAGGGGAAAAAGATACAGCATTCGGAACCGGTACAGAAACGCTTGGATGAGACTTTGCGGAAGGTCACAGCATCGGGAAAGCCGGTGCGAATCTTCGATCTTGCCAATGCCTACGGCCACCAAAGGGAATCAGATCGATTCAAGTCCCTGTTGGCCGTTCCCATGATCTCTCGGGGCAAGGTGATCGGGGTATTGAGGGCCCAATCGAAAAGGCTGGGAGCATTTCTGGATCAGGACGAGAAGATCTTCTCCATCCTGGCAAGTTCGGCAGCGTTAGCTATTGAGAATGCTTCGTTGCACCAGAAGACCAAGGAGTTGTCCATCCTGGATGAGCTGACCGGAGTATTCAATTACCGCTACTTCGTCAAGAAACTCTCTCAAGAAATAAAAAGAGCAGCTCGGTATAAGCAATCTTTATCCTTACTCATGATCGACATAGATTGGTTCAAAAAGTGCAATGATACTTACGGACATGCCTTTGGCAACAGGGTGCTGCAGGAGCTGGCCCAAAGGATCAAAGACTCGGTACGAGACGTAGACGTGACCAGCCGCTATGGTGGGGAGGAGTTTGCCGTGATCTTGCCCCAAACGAGCAACAAGGATGCACATATGATCGGCGAGAGGATTCGACACCGGGTGGAGTCGCTACCTTTTGTGGGTGAAGAGAGACAGGGCAAGTTGAAAGTCAGGGTTACGGTGAGTTTAGGAGTTGCCACGTGTCCGGATAACGGCGCAACAGAAGAAGATTTGGTGGAAAAGGTCGATCAAGCCCTCTATTTGGCTAAAGGGAAGGGAAAAAACGTGGTCTGCACGTTATGACCACGATTTCAGAATTACGACTGGACTTCTTCCCTTGTCAAAATCATGAACAACTCCCGAAATCTACACTGAAAGACATATTCGCTGGTAAGACATGGGAAGCTTCAATTCAAGGATGTCTGCTCAATTTTTTGTCTTCGGATTTGAAGGTAAGTCTCCACCAGCTGGTTTTTTGGATCTGATAGAGAAGCGAAATCTGGGTGGGGTGATTCTTTTCGCCAGAAACATCGAATCTGCAAAGCAGATTTCGGAGACTCTGAAGGAGCTTAAGTCGAGATCAAAGCATCCCCTCTTTGTCATGATCGATCAGGAAGGAGGAAGAGTCAATCGAATCACCAGGGACTTCCCTGTTTTTCCATCGAATCAATTCTATGGCAATAGAAAAGACAATGATGGCGTTTTCAAGGCCTACAAGACCACCGCCGGAGAATTGGCCAGATTGGGGATAAACGTCAATTTGGCTCCGGTGGTGGACGTTCTCACTAACCCCAACAATCCTATCTTGAAGGAAAGATGTTTCGGAAAAGACCCAGCCCTGGTGGCAGAGATGTCTCAATTGGCAACCGAAGCGATTAAATCCGAAGGTCTTTTGGCCTGTGCCAAGCACTTTCCCGGAATAGGTGACATATATGTTGATCCGCATTCGGACCTGCCCATCAACTCGAATTCAAAAGAAAGATTTGAAAGAATTGATTTTGCGCCATTTAAAGCTTCCATCTCCTCCGAAGTCAACATGATCATGAGCACCCACGTACTTTGCCCTAACTTGGATTCAAAGGAGCCAGCCTCCTTATCAAAGGTAATCTGCGCGGATATTCTACGAAAGGACCTTGGCTTTGAAGGAATTTTGATCACCGATGACATGCAGATGGGAGCCATCCGAAAAAACAGAGAATTGACCGGAACCTGCAGGCAAGCCTTCTTGGCGGGAAATGATCTGGTTTTGATTTGTGACGAATTCGAAGAGCAGGTTCAGGTGCTCGAACACTTCGAAAAGCAAGTTGCGGATAGGAAAATAAGCGAAGAGAGATTGAATTCCAGCCTGGACAAGATACTTTCGGCAAAAGAGAGACTTGACTATTCATCATAACATCATATTCCGTTCTGTTCTTGCGAGGAGCAAAGCGACGAATGAATCTCATTGAATTCCAGCTACTTAGAGATTGCTTCGTTCCGATTTCATCGGATATCGCAATAACAAATTGTTGAAATATTCTATAACACTGACGAAGACTCTGTCAATGAACCAATGGCAAATCGGTCTATGCAAAAGCTAAATCGTCTCTTGAGGAAAAAAAAACGTTTGGTCGTCGGCCTGATGTCCGGCACCTCGGCAGACGGGATCGATGCCTGTCTGGTCAAGATAGACAATACCAAGAGGAATTTGAGGGCAATGCCAGTTGTCTGCAAAACCTGCAGGTTTCCCCAAAAACTCCAGCGAAAGATCATTCAGGTTTCTGACCCGTCATGTCAAGATTTGGACGAAGTCTTGAGATTAAACATGGTCTTGGGAGAGTATCTTGCCCGCGCCGTCTTTTCGGTGGTAAAGGCTTCGGGATGCAAGATGGAGGAGATCGACCTGATCGGATCGCACGGGCAAACGGTCAGGCACCTGCCCGAATGGAAGAGGAGATTTGGCCGGAGGGTCAGAGCCACGTTTCAGATCGGAGAGCCTTCGGTAATCGCATCAAGAACCGGAGTGATTACCGTCGGTGATTTCAGGGGAGGCGACATGGCCCGCGGCGGACAGGGAGCACCTCTTACTCCCTACGCCCATTATCTTCTCTTCGGCGATAAAAGAGTATCACGCATGGTGATCAATATCGGTGGCATTGCCAATGTTACGGTCTTGCCCAGAAGGGGCAGCGTGAATGACATTTTCGCATTTGACACCGGACCGGGAAATATGGTGGTGGACACCTTGATGAGAAAGCTATACGGGAAGAGTTACGACAAAGATGGGAAAACCGCCTCCTCTGGCAAGGTCAATTCTGGTCTATTGAACAGACTGAAGAAAAATGAATACTTTCGCAGGAGGCCTCCCAAGTCCTGTGGGCGTGAAGATTTCGGAGAGGAATTCGCCAGCAAGATCCTGAAGCGGGCGAAAAGACTGAGGATGAGAGAGGAAGAGATAATCGCCACCGTAAGCGAACTCTCGATCTGGTCGATACTGGACGCCTACCGGAGATTTGTCAAACCAAAAGTCAGGCTAGATCAGGTTCTATTATGCGGAGGGGGAGTTCACAATCGATATTTCTTTGAAAGACTCAAAATCCTGTTTGCCCCGATCAAAATAACAAGCGTGCGAGAATTGGCGGTGAACCCTGACTTTTTGGAGGCTATCTCATTTGCCATCCTGGCCAACCAGACCATCGAGGGAGAACCGGCCAGCTTCAGGAAGACGACCGGTGCAAAAAATCTTGGCGTTTTGGGCAAAATATGTTTACCTTAAACGCTGAGCAGTATGAACCGTTTGGTTTATGCCGACAGATCGATCGGATAGGGTGGATTATCCAGCGAATGAAGAAGGATTTGGAGCAGTTGCCTCGGGGTGACCTCATCTCGAGCCCTCCAGGCAGAAAGAGGGTTGGCAGCCGCGGGTCATTTGACTCAAGTGAGTTCCAGCCTGCGAGGGACCAGTTAGATCGGAGTGCCCTTGTTCTGACTCCTCTACTAAACATGAAGAGAGTAATAACAAATAACCGTCTGCGGTTTCTTCTTTACAGGATCTCTCTGCCTCTGCTTTTTCTTTTCTTTGCTGGCTGCGCAGAGATGCCGGTCTATAGAGAAGAGATATTTTACCCGAAGATTAGACAGCCAGCGGTCACGGTTAAACTCCTTGAGACGGAGGAAAACATCGTAATCAGCCCCAGGGAATCGTTCGTAATCAGGGGTTCTCGTGAGAAGGGCGACCCTTCAGTCTATTACGCTTCAGCCAGTATCCTGGTGGGGATTTCACACGATGGCATAGTGCTGAGCGAAGGGACTCAGGGTGAGATCGAAACAGGCTTGAAAGAAGTCTCCTTCTTCCCCCAAGAAGACGACTCCTATCTCTTTTTAAATGGCAAACCCTATCGAGGGGGGATCGAGGTGGTCTTATACCCAAAGAATCCTCGAGAAGAGAAAGCCAAATCCATAATGGTTCTCAATGTAGCGTGGGTGGAAGATTATCTCAAAGGAGTGGTCCCGGCCGAGATAGGCAAGTTGACTCAGGAAGAAATCGAAGCGCTCAAAGCTCAAGCCATCGCAGCCAGAACCTATTCCCTTTCCCGTTTGGGGCAATACCAAGATTCGGGATACGATCTGGAGGCATCGGTGCTGGATCAAGTTTACAACGGAGTGGATGGCGAGGATCCTGTGGTGAACGAAGCAATAGAGCAGACTGCCGGAAAAGTCATAACCTATCAGGGGAAGTTTATCGATGCCTATTATCACGCTAATTCCGGAGGAAGGACCGAATATGTCGAGAACGTCTGGGGTAGACAGGAGGCTCCCTACCTAGTTTCGGTGGATGACGATGATTTTTGTTCTTGGGCGAAAAATTATAGTTGGGAGGAGATCTGGGATACAAAAGACTTGGAAAGAAACCTTTCTGCCCATCTGGATAGCGTCGGGCTTCTTCCAGAGCAAGGATTTGGGAGGTTGGTCGACCTGGTCG
>Ga0315541_1000964_pt1 | contig 28390 bp, 32 predicted proteins | sample SalMarSW160190MG_FD_203095 | JGI IMG/M metagenome (GOLD analysis project Ga0315541, IMG submission 203095) | Salt marsh sediment microbial communities from the Plum Island Ecosystem LTER, Massachusetts, United States - Salt Marsh Sediment SW1601-190 ...
TTGAAGCCTATCTCTGTCTCAAACCGCCTACAGCCGTTCCACATTCCCACCGGCCGAACGGATCTTCTCCTCAGCCGAGGATGAAAACGCATGCACCGCCACCGTTATCTTCTTGGTCAACCTGCCCTCGCCGAGGATCTTCACCGGCTTGTCGCCGGTGCGAATCAGGCCCTTTGCCGCCAAGGTCTCCACGTCCACTCGGTCTCCGTCGTTGAACCTCTCCAGCGCCGATACGTTCACGACCTGATAGGACGTGCGGAAGTTGGCGTTGTTGAATCCCCTCTTCGGCATCCTCGCCACGGCCGGGTTCTGCCCGCCCTCGTAGCCGAAGCCGGCTTTGCGGCCGGCCCGCTGCCCGGCACCCTTGTGCCCGCGCCCGCAAGTCTTTCCGCGTCCGGAGCCGCCGCCGCGCCCCACGCGCTTGCGGCTTTTCCTCCGGCCGGTCGAGCTGAGAATCTCGTCAAGCTTCATGACAGCTTCACCCTGCGCAGCTCTTCGATAACCTTCCGGTCACGTAGTTTCATCAAGCCGGCCAAGCCGGCCTGCACGAGGTTCTTCGGATTGTTGGACCCGAGCGACTTAGTCAGCACGTCGCGAATGCCCGCCAGCTCCAGCAGCGGGCGCAAGTGCACCCCCGCGATCACGCCCGTCCCCTCCGCCGCCGGAACCATCACCACCTTGGCGGCCCCGAACCGCGCGGTAATGCGATGAGGAACGGTGTAGCCTCTGCGGTTGATCGCCAGCAGGTTCTTCCTGGCATTCTTGATGCCCTTGTCCACCGCCGCCGAAACTTCGTTGGCCTTGCCGTAACCCACGCCGACATGCCCGTTGCGGTCGCCAACGATGACCAGTGCGGCAAAGCGGAACCGCCGACCGCCCCGGACCACCTTGGCGCAGCGGTAGATCTTCACCACGTGCTCTTCCAGGGGCTTTTCCTCTAGAAAGGTCCCCTGGCCAAGTTGTGATTGTAGTTGTGTCAAGGTCTTCCCTGTTCCAATGTCGATCAGAACTCCAGCCCGCACTTCCGAGCCATTTCGGCCAGTTCCTTCACTCGCCCGTGATAGGCGTACGCGTTGCGGTCGAAGGCCACCTTCTTGATGCCGACGGCCAAGGCCTTCTCGGCCAGGTCTGTCCCGACGACGCCGGCGGCGGACTTGTTGCCGCCGTACTTGAGGCTGCGACGCAGCCCCTTGTCCATGCTCGAGGAAGACACGAGCGTCTTGCCCGCGGTGTCGTCGATGATCTGAGCATGGATGTTCTTATGGCTCCGAAAGACGGTCAACCTGGGTCGATCCGGCGTTCCCGTCACACGCTTGCGGATTCTGCGCTTGCGCCGCTGACGTCGTAAGATTTTTTTCAGCAGTCGTCTCATAACTGACTCGCACTGCCTGCCCGCCCGGGCCGCCGATCAATGATCCGGACCATGCCCGCGCGGCCGCAACGAACTCACTCTCCTTACACTACATGGCCGCCGTGCCGAAGGCCTTGCCCACCTTGCGGCGGACGTATTCTCCGGCATAACGAATACCCTTGCCCTTATACGGCTCCGGCGGTCGGATCTTCCGCGCCCGCGCGGCCAACTGCCCCACCGCTTGCTTGTCCGCCCCGGAGACGGTGAACCGCGCCGGCTCGCTGTCGCCCCTGGCCTGAGGCGTTTCGACCGTCACCGTCACCCCCGGTGGAATCGCCACTCGGCGGGGGCCGGAATAGCCCACGGTCAGCATCATCTGGTCGCCCTGAACCTGCACGCCGTAGCCGACGCCGTAGATTTCCAGGCGTCTTTCGTAGCCGTTGAGACAGCCCTCCACCATGTTGGCGATCAAGGCCCGCGTCGTACCATGCAGCGCCCGTACGGAGTGCTCATCGTTCGAGCGCTCGATGGTAACCGCCTTTGCAGCCTCGTCGTAGGAGACGCTGACCTCCGACCGGTGGGTCCAGCTCAGCTTGCCCTTGGGGCCTTCGACGTTGATCGTCCGGCCCCGGACGACAAGCTTGACGGCATCGGGAACCGGGACCGCTTTTTTGCCAATTCGCGACATCGCCAAGTCCTAACTAACCGTACACAGCACCTCGCCGCCGATATTCTGCTGGCGACACTGTCGGTCGGACAGAACACCACGACTGGTGGAAACAATGGCCACGCCCAGCCCGTTCAGCGGGCGGGGCAGGCCCGCGACGTGGCCGTAGACTCGCCGGCCCGGCTTTGACACTCGCTTGATGGTCGTGATCACCTCCTCGCCGGCCGGTCCATAGCGCAGGTACACCCGCAGAATCCCCTGCTTGTCGTCATCAATCCACGCGTAGTCGTCAATGTAGCCTTCTTCCTTGAGAACCTTCGCGATACCTTCGCAAATGTGACTGGCGCGGATGTTGACGGTGCTGCGCCCAACACGAAGAGCATTGCGAATTCGCGTCAACATGTCGGCAATGGGATCTGATGCGCTCATAGTTCGTTCTTACCAACTGGCCTTTCGCATGCCCGGAACCATGCCCTTGCTGGCCAGGCTCCGAAGACAAATCCGGCAGATTCGGAACTTCCGGTACACCGCTCGCGGCCGGCCGCAGAGCTCACACCTCCGCTGCTGCCGAGTCCTGAACTTGGGCAACTTTTTACTTTTCGCGATCTGCGCCTTGGTTGCCATCGACTCCTCTCAGCCCTAGCTTCCAAACGGCATGCCCAGCAGCGCCAGCAGCCTGCGAGCCTCTTCGTCTGTTTCCGCCGTCGTTACAATCGCAATATTCATGCCCTGAGTGGAACGCACCTTGCTCGGATCGATCTCCGGGAAAACGGTTTGCTCACTCAGGCCCATGTTGTAGTTTCCACGCCCGTCGAAGCCGCTGGGCGAGAGGCCGCGGAAGTCCCTTACTCGGGGGATCGCCAGCGAGACCAAGCGGTCGAGGAACTCATACATCCGCTGGCCCCGCAGCGTGACTTTCAGCCCGACCTTCATGCCCTTGCGGACCTGGAAGTTGGCGACCGATTTCCGCGCGAGGGTCACGACCGGCTTCTGCCCGGTAATTCGGGCCAGTTCTGCCGCGGCCGTTTCCAGAACGGTTTCCTCTTTGTCGACCTGGCCCACTCCCATCGTGACCACGACCTTCTCCAGGCGCGGAACCGCCAGCCGGTTGGACCGGCCGAACTCCTTGGCCAGTTCGGGAACCACTTCACTGCGATATCTTTTCAAGAGCCGCGCGACCATCGGGTATCACTTCACTTGTCGATTCTCTTCCTCTTGACCAAGCCCAGGACCTCCCCGGACTTCACGGCGATGCGCTGCTTGCTCCCGTCGGCGTTGAGGCGAAACCGCGCCCGCGTGGGCTGGTTGGTCTTGGGGTCCACCGGCAAGACGTTGGAGATGTGGATGGGCATTTCCTTCTGAATACGCCCGCCCTGCGGGTGTTGCCGCGACCGGCGCAGGTGGCGGTAGACGCGGTTGATCCCCTGCACCAGGACCTTGCCGGCTCCGGCATCGGCCCTGAGGACCTCGCCGACCTTGCCCTTGTCGTCGCCGGCAATTACCATCACCGTGTCGCCCTTGCGAACGTGACGTGCCATCGTCACACCACCTCGGAAGCCAGAGATACTATTTTCATGAAATTCTTTTCGCGGAGCTCGCGCGCGACGGCCCCGAAAACGCGCGTGCCCCGCGGGTTGCCGTCGTTGTCGATGATGACCGCGGCGCTGCGGTCGAAGCGAACATAGCTGCCGTCCTTCCGTCGAACCGGGAAGACCGTCCGCACCACTACGCAGCGGACGATTTCGCCCTGCTTGACCTCGCTACCGGGAACCGCCCGCTTGACGGAGCAGACGATCACGTCGCCGACGGCGGCCGTCCGGCGCGTGTACTTCCCGCGCGCCGTCGAGCCGTGCAGCACCTTGATACAAGCGGCCCGCTTGGCTCCGGTGTTGTCGGCAATGTCAAGTTTGGTTTCCTGCTGAATCACTTTCCCAATCGCCTCGTTCTGGACCGTCCGCCTACACGCCGCTCGAACGCCTGACCACGCCCACCAGGCGCCAGGCCTTCCTCTTGCTGATCGGGCGGCACTGCGCGACCCGGACGCGATCGCCGACGCGCGCCTCGGCTTTGGGGTCGTCTGCCATCAATCGCGTCCGTCGGCGGACATACTTGCCATAGAACGGATGCTTGACCAGATTCTCGATGACCACCCGGATGCTCTTGTCTCCGGAGATCGAATCGACCACCCCGACGCGCCAAGCCTTGTGACGGCGCCGGGCCTTTTTCGGTTCACTCGTCTGCATGTTCGAATCCAGCTACGCCTCCATCTCGCGCCGGGCAGGTTCCGACCGGCGCTGCTTCTGAACGGTCAGGATGCGGGCGATGTCGCGCTTGGTCTTAGCCAGCATCGACGGATCGGCCAGCTTCTCCGTCACCGCCTGGGCGCGAACGTCGAACAAGCGCCGCCGCAAACGCTCCAGCTCCGACTGAAGCTCCTCGTCTGACAGTTCTCGTATCTCTTTTATTTTCATTAGGTTGCCAGGTTCAAGCACTATCGGCCGTGGCCGTGGCCCCGTACGATCAGCCGACATCGCAGCGGCATTTTGCTGGCCACCCGGCGAAGGGCGGCCTTGGCCGTCTCCTCGTCGGCGCCGCCGATCTCGTACAGGATCGTGCCGGCCTTTACCGGCGCAACCCACGCTTCCGGTTCGCCCTTGCCCTTTCCCATACGCGTTTCCAACGGCTTGGAGGTAATCGGCTTATCCGGGAAGATGCGGATGTAGACGCGACCCTCGCGGTGCAGAAAGTGGGTCGCGCTGACTCGCCCGGCCTCGATCTGCTGGGCGGTGATCCACCCAGGCTCCAGGCTCTGGAGGCCGAAATCACCGAAGTTCACTCGATTGCCGCGCGTCGCGCGACCGCGGACTCGCCCGCGATGGGTCTTGCGGTGCTTCACTCTTTTGGGCATCAACGCCATATACGGGTATCTCCGCTACTGCGGTTTCTCCGCACCGGGATCAGGAGTCTGGACCTCTGCCTGCTGGGCCGGTTCAGCCGGTTTGCCTTCACCGCCATCCGGCTTCGTCGCTGCCGGCGGCTGTGCGGGCGCCTTCTTTGCCCCGACCAGCCGGGGCGGTCTGCGCGGCCCGCCCCCGGTCTGCCTGCCTCTGCCACGACCGCCGCCACCGGGGGGGCGGCCGCGTCCCCGACGCTGAGCGGGGCGACCCGACGGCGCTTGACGGGCCTCGTCCGGAGAGACCGACTCGCCATACATGCCCCGGTAAATCCATACCTTCACGCCGATTGTGCCGTAAGTGGTGAAACTCGGGGCAAAACCGTAATCCACGTCCGCGTCCAGGGTGTGCAGCGGGATAGAGCCGAGGATCTGCTTAATCCTTCGGCTCATGTCTCCGCCACCGAGGCGGCCGGCAATCTCGATCTTCACGCCTTTGGCCCCAGCCTGCATGATCGCCTCGGCTCGCTGTTTGATTGCCCGCCGGAAGCTGGTGCGCCGCTTAAGCTGCTCGGCGATGCCCTCGGCCCCGAGCTGGGCGTCCAGGTCCGGCCTGCCGACCTCGACGATGTTGACGCTGACGCGACGGTCGGTAAGGTTTTCCAAAGCCCCCCGCAGCCTGTCGACCTCGGCGCCCCTGGGTCCGATCACCAGCCCCGGCCGAGCGGTCCGCAGCGTCACCTTCACCTCTTCGCGGGTACGCTCGATCTCGATGCTGCTGACGGCGGCGTACGGCGGCTGGCGATTCAACTGCCGGTCGATGTAACCGCGCAGTCTTTGATCCTCGACCAGAAACTCGCCGTAGTTGCTCTTGGGAGCGAACCATCGGCTTTTCCAGCCGATGCGAATGCCCGTTCGAAATCCGATTGGAGAGACCTTCTGACCCATGGATTATCCTACCGTTTGCGTGGCCTCCTCGACCACCACGGTGACGTGGCTGGTGCGCTTACGGATTGGGAACACCCGCCCGCGGTCCTTCGGCCGCCAGCGCCGCAGTGTCGGGCCCTCGTGGACGAAGGCCTGCTGCACGTACAACAACTCGACGTCGGCCTCGGCCTCGTCGGCGTTGGCCACCGCGCTGGTCAGAACGTGCCCGACGATGGTCGCCGCCCGGTTCGGCGTGAACTTCAGGATGTTCAGCGCCTCGTTAACGTTCCGCCCGCGAACCATGTCCGTGACCAGTTGAATCTTTCGCGGACTGATCCGGGCAAACCTATGTATCGCCTTCCAAGCCATTGACTTCCACTGCCTGCGAAGCTTACGGACCTCTCTTTGCCGCGGTGTGCCCGCGGAACAAACGCGTTGGACTGAATTCTCCCAGTTTGTGCCCTACCATCTCCTCCGAGATCAAGACACGGTGGAAGACCTTTCCGTTGTGCACCATAAACGAATGACCCACGAATTCCGGCACAATCGTGCATGCCCGCGCCCACGTCCTGATCGGCTCACGGTCGCCGCTCTCCTTCTGCCGCTGGACCTTGCGAAAGAGCTTCTCGTCCACGTAGGGTCCTTTTTTCAGGCTTCTGGTCATGTGTTCACTCTTCTGCCGGCCTTTTTCAACTACACCTTCAGTTGTCCGTACCTGACGCTGCGTCGCCGGCGCAGGATCAGCTTGTTGGAGTGTTTCCTTCTCTTTCGGGTCCTGCCGCCCTTGGCGAGCTTGCCCGTGGGGCTGCAAGGATCCCGCCCGCCGGCCCGCCGGCCCTCACCGCCGCCCATTGGATGGGAAACGGGATTCTGGACCGTGCCGCGAACGTGTGGGCGCCGACCCAGGTGTCGCTTCCTACCCGCCTTGCCGAAGTGGACCTTGGCCTCATCCAGATTGCCAACTTGCCCAATGGTGGCCCGACAGCCGGCGTCGACCATGCGGACCTCCCCGCTGGGCAGGACGATGTGGGCGTGTTTGCCTTCCTTGGCCGCCAGGCGGGCGACCATGCCCGCCGCCCGGACCAACTTCCCGCCCGCCCCGGGATGCAATTCGATGTTATGGACCTCCAGGCCGGTCGGTATCCGCCGCAGAGGCAGGCAGTTGCCCAGCCTGGGTTCGGCATCTTCCCCGGAAGAGATCTTCTGGCCCACTTTGAGGCCCACCGGCGCAAGGATGTAGCGCTTCTCGCCGTCGACGTACTTGATCAGAGCGATGTCGCACGTGCGATTGGGATCGTACTCGATCGTGGCCACGGTGCCTTCCATGCCGTCCTTGTCGCGCTTGAAGTCGATGAGGCGGTACATCCGCTTGGCGCCGCCGCCCCGGAAACGGACGGTGGTGACGCCCTGGTTGTTTCGCCCGCCCTTCTTGGGCAGCGGGCGCAGCAGCGACTTGGTCGGCTTATCGCCGGTGAGTTGCTCACGGACGTTGACACTGGCGTTGCGCCTGCCCGCGCTGGTCGGCTTGTGCATTTTTATGGCCATAGCTAGCCCTGCAACTTGCTAGAACAGGTCAATGTGATGGTCGGGGTGCAAGACCACCACCGCCTTCTTCCAGCGGCGTGTCCTTCCCGCTCTTCTGCCGTGGCGTCTCGGCTTGCCTTTTCGATTGGCGGTCCGCACCTGTAGGACGCTCACGTTGTATATCTTCTCAATAGCCTGCTTGATCTGCGCCTTCTTGGCCGCGGCGTTGACCTCGAAGGGGTACGCGTTCAGGGCCTGCGCCTGAAACGTGCCTTTCTCGGTCACCAGCGGCCGGACAACCACGTTGTAAATGTCGTTCTTCAATTCTGCTACGCCGACTGCTCCAGGATGACATTCATGGCCTCGCGCGTCACCAGCATCTTCTGCCGGGTGGCCACGTCAAAAGCGTTCAACTCGCCGGCCGTCCTGACGGTTACGTCCGGAAGGTTCCGGGCGCTCTTCCACAGCGCCGGATCCGCGGCCGGAATCGCCAGCAGGCACGACCGGGTGATACTGAGGTTAGCAAGGACTTCGGCGACCAACTTGGTCTTTGGCTCGGCCACGGTCAGCCCTTCCACCACAAGGAGATCCTCACCCAGGATCTTAGCCAGGATGGCCGAGGCCAGTGCCTTCTGCCGCATCTTCTTGGGCAGTTTCTTGCGGAAACTCCGCGTGGTCTTGGCGAAGGCCACTCCGCCGCCCCGCAGGACGTTGGTGCGGACGTTCCCGCGGCGGGCCCGGCCGGTGCCCTTTTGGCGGAACAATTTCCGGCTCGAACCGACCACCTGGCTTCGCCCTTTGGTCGTGGCGGTGCCCTGCCGCTTGTTGGCATGGTAGGCGACGATGGCCTGCTTGAGCAAAGCCGTATTCACCGTCTTGCCAAAGCGCTCTTCGGCGATCTGCAACGTCTCGACCTGCTCGCCAGACGTGTTGTAGACCGGCACTTCCAACATTGCCTTCGACTGCTCCATTCGCCTTAAGTCTTCGCCACCGCGGCGGTTCGCGACTTCCTCACGAAGACGACCCCGCCGTTCGGCCCGGGCACGGAACCTTTGATTAGAAGCAGGTTGTTCTCCAGGTCGACTCCCATCAGGCGGCGGTTGCGGCTGGTCCGCTGGACCGCGCCCATGTGTCCGGCCATGCGCTTGCCCTTCTTGATGTTTCCGCCGTGGCCGAGGTCGGTGCCGTGGCCGCCGATCGAGCCGGGGCTGCGGTGCTTGCGCTCGGTGCCGTGGCTGGCGGAGAGGCCTTTGAAGCCATGACGTTTCATCCCGCCGGCGAATCCCTTGCCCTTGGTCGTCCCGACAACGTCCACGAAGGTCACGTCGCTGAACAGCTCGACCGTCCAGGTCTGCCCGACCTCCGCCGCCACGGGCTCACCGACCTGGCGGACTTCGCGTATGATCCTCTTCGCTCCCGACTTCGCCGCGGCGCAGTGACCGGCCAGCGGCTTGGTGACGCGGGCGGGCTTTGCGTCCTCAAAGCCGATCTGAACGGCCTCGTAGCCGTCGCCCTCGGCCGTCTTCACCTGCAACACCACGCACGGGCCGGCCTGCACGACGGTGATGGAATGAACGACGCCGCTCTCATCAAAGATCTGCGTCATCCCAACTTTTCTTCCGATCAACGCCGGGAACATCTCACGCTCTTTCTCTCCGGCAGATTCCTGGCCGTGCCGGATTCAGCAAAACAAGAGACACGGGCCCGAGACCTGTGCCTTCAAGACTATGCCTTAATCTTCACGAACACGCCGGCGGGCACGACCAGGCGATTTAGGGCCTCGACCGTCCGAACCGTCGGCTCGTAAATGTCGATGATCCGCTTGTGTGTCCGCATTTCGAATTGCTCCCGGGACTTCTTGTCCACGTGGGGAGAGCGCAGCACCGTGTAACGCTCGATGCGCGTCGGCAACGGTATCGGGCCGCAGACCCGCGCGCCCGTACGCTCGGCGTGATCAACGATCTCCTTGGCCGAACTATCCAAGGCACGGTGATCGTACGCTTCCATCCGTATGCGGATCTTATCCTGAACCAAGGGGCAGCTCCTTGGAGCACGTAGCTAAGCACGCTCCAGCAGGTAAGTTGCAGAACCCGTCAAAGATACTCCTTATTCTCCCACTGTCAATCATTGAGAAAGCTTTTTCCAAGATTTTTCTCAGTTCGGCACCGCTTTTCAATTCTATCAAGTGAGTCCACGGGCCGCCTCCTCCGGCACAACGGCATAGGTCAGAGGCTCCATGGCGCAGGTGCCCCGGCCCTGCGTCAAGGATCGCAGCACGGTGGTATAGCCAAACATACACGCCAGCGGCACCCTGGCCGTAAGCTTGCGGCAAGCGCCTTGGTCCTCGAGATCGGTGATGTCCGCGCGGCGAGCATTCAGATCGCCGGTGATGCTGCCAACGTAGGCCTCGGGCGTCACCACCTCCAGCCGCATGATCGGCTCCAGAAAGACCGGGTGGCCCTTTGCCACCGCCGCCCGGAAGGCCAGCGCGCCGGCTTGGGAAAAGGCGATCTCCGAGGAATCCACCGGGTGGTGCTTGCCGCTGAGCAGCGTAACCCTAATGTTTGTCATAGGATATCCCGCCAGCGGCCCACTGGTAGCCGCGTCCCGGACGCCATCGGCGACCGACGGGATATATTCGCTAGGGATCATGCCCTGCCGAACGGCGTTAACGAAGACAATCGGCTCCCCCGTCTTGGCCGCGGGGTTCGGCTCCACACGCAACAGGACCACCCCGTACTGCCCGTGGCCGCCGGTCTGACGGATAAACCTGCCCTCGGCCTCCGCTTCGACCGTGATCGTCTCCTTATATGCCACTCGCGGCCTGCCCACGCGGACCGACAGGCCCATCTCCCGCATCAGCTTGTTCCGCACGACGTCCAGGTGCAGCTCCCCCATCCCGGAAATCAACGTCTGCCCCGTCTCCCGCTCGGTCTCATACCGGAAGGTCGGATCCTCCCGCCGCAAGGTCGCCAGGGCTTCGCTGAGGCGGTCCCTTTCGCCTGCGCTGGTCGGCTCGATCGACATCGAGATGACCGCATCGGGGAATGTCATCACCTCCAGCACGGTGCGGTTCCGGGCATCGCAGAGCGTATCTCCGGTAAGGCTGTGCTTGGGGCCGACGATGGCGACGATGTCACCCGGGCCGGCCTGCTCCCGCCGGATGCGCTGCTTGGCGTGCATCTCCCAGATGCGCGAGACAATCTCCTTTTTGTCGCGGTTGGAGTTCAGCACGCGGGAGTTGGCCTTGAGCACGCCGCTGTACACGCGGATGAAGTACAGGTCCCCGTGCCGATCGGAGACGATCTTGAAAACCAGCGCCGAGAACGGCTCATCAGGACGGGGCCGGCGTGCAACCATCTTTTCTGAGTCGATACTCTCATGCCCTCTGACCGCCGGCAGGTCTATCGGGGAAGGCAGGTAGTCGCAGACCGCATCCAGCAAGCCGCGAACGCCCATGTGCTTAAGGGCAGAGCCGCAAAACACGGGTTGCAGCTTGCTGGCCAGCACGCTGCGGCGGATGGCCGCCTTGATTTCAGCGGCGGTAATGGGCTGTTCCTCAACGTACTTGTGCATCAACACATCGTCGCTCTCAGCTATGGTTTCGATCATTTTCCGGCGGGCCCGCTCCGCCGCCTCGGCGTATTCGGCCGGAACATCCCGAACGATCAGCTTGGCCGCGACCTCGTCCGGCTCGTAGAACAGCCCTTTCCGTTCCACCAAGTCGATCTGGCCGGCGAAGTCGGCACCCGCGCCCATGGGCAACTGCACCACCACCGGAGCGGCCCCCAGGCGGTCGCGGATCTCGCGCACCGCCACCTCGAAGTCGGCCCCCACGCGGTCCATCTTGTTGACGAAGCAAAGTCGCGGAACGTGGTATCTGTCCGCCTGGCGCCAGACGGTCTCGCTCTGGGCCTCTACCCCGCCCACGCCGCAGAACACCATCAGCGCCCCGTCCAACACCCGCAGCGAGCGCTCGACCTCGATCGTGAAGTCCACGTGCCCCGGCGTATCGATCAGGTTGATGACGTGATCCCGCCACGGGCAGGTGGTGGCCGCCGAGGTGATGGTGATGCCCCGCTGCTGCTCCGCGGCAAGGAAGTCCATCACCGCGGTGCCGTCGTGCACTTCACCGATCTTGTAGCTCTTGCCGGTAAAGTACAGAACGCGCTCGGTCACGGTCGTCTTGCCCGCGTCGATGTGAGCAACAATGCCAATGTTACGGATTGTTTCGAGTCTCGTGGCCATCGGTGAACTGACCAACCGGCACGTATGTACGCGCCTTTGGCTGACGATTTCGGGGATGTCGCGCCGACAAGCAAGACTTCCCATCCGGCCCGCCGGGCGCGTTTGGCCGCCCGTCAAGCCGGTGGGCAGATCGGCAGCTACCCAAAGGCTCTGCCAGCTTTAAGGCAAGCTGGCCCGGTTAAGGCCCCAATCCCCATACATCGGAATCGGACGGAGGTCTCCGAACGCGACATGCCTGCCTCTCGGGGAGTAGACGGTCCGCTCTTGGAGTCCTCGGCCTCTCATTCTTATACCTTAGAAGTCCCGGTCAGCCCGCCGCGAGCTTGTGACCGGGGTGATTCGGCCCGCCGGTCGGAACCTGTGAAACCAGCACCGGCCCGCGGCCTGACACGAATCATCCGCTCCATACTATTCCGCCCGGCCGGGCGGATCCAAAACACGAATAACAAACGCCCTGCTGCCGGCAGCCACCCAGACACGGTAAGCGGTTACGCCCACGCGACGCCCGGATTGCCGCCGCACAGCTTCTCTGGTCACCAAGCGAAATGGGCGAAGGCCTTGTTGGCGTCAGCCATGCGGTGCACGTTTTCGCGCGTCGACATGGCTGCGCCCTCCCGGCGAAAGGCGGCCAGCAATTCCGACGCCAGTCGCTGCGATGCCGGCGAGCCGCTGCCCGCGCGCACCGCTTGGATAATCCACCGTATCGCCAGAGAAAGCTGGCGCCTGCGGTTCACCTGCATGGGGACTTGATAGTTCGCCCCGCCCACGCGCTTGGAACGCACCTCGACCATGGGCTTGACGTTGTCCACCGCCTTTTCAAAGACCTCCTGCGGAGGGGTGTCTTTGATTTTCCCGGCGATGATATCCATGGCGTCGTAGAAAACCTTTTGGGCGACGGCCTTCTTCCCGTCCCACATCAAGCAGTTGATGAACTTGCTGACCAGCTTGCTCTGATAGCGAGGATCACCCGTCAACTGCTTGGCTGATGCTGTCCACTTCTTGTATGCCATCGATTGCCTCGTTTACGGTCTGCGCGCCCGTGCTGAGCCGGGCCGCTCCCGGCCGCGGATCACCTGTTTCTCTTCGCACCATAGCATGACCGGCTCTGACGGCGGCCCTCCACGCCGGCGGCATCCAGCGTGCCGCGAACGATGTGGTAGCGCACGCCCGGCAAGTCCCGGACCCGTCCGCCGCGAACCAGCACGATGCTGTGCTCCTGCAAGTTGTGGTCGACGCCGGGAATGTAGGCGGTGACCTCCTTGCCGTTGCTGAGCCGGACCCGTGCCACCTTTCGCAGGGCCGAATTGGGCTTCTTGGGCGGCAGCGTCTTGACCAGCAGACACACGCCCCGCCGCTGCGGGCACTCGTTAAGAGCGACGTTCTTTTTCTTCGCGACCTGTTTGCGTCTGCGCCTGCGAACCAATTGGCTAATTGTCGGCATCGTTTCAACCTTATGTGTCAACTGTACGCGATTTTCAAACAGCTTTGCAGGGCTGTCAAATCCGCCACAAGGGCCTCGCTCAAATCGTCCCTGGACCTCACGAAGCACGACCGATTCGCTTCGCCTTCGCGCCGTCCGCGAGGGGCCGCCGTCATTACCGGCTCGCCAAGGCCCGCTGAACGGCCGCCTGAATCTGGGCGTCGGTCAGCTCGGGCTCTTTCTCCGCCGCCATCAGCTCCGGCAGCGCCACCAGACGCTTCAGCTTCATCTCCAAATACGGCTTGAAGCTCGTGCCGGCGGGCAACAGGTGTCCAAGAATCACGTTCTCCTTCAGGCCGCGGAGTTCATCCACCTTGCCCGCCAACGCCGCCTCCGTGAAGACCTTTGTGCTTTCCTGGAAGCTCGCCGCCGACAGGAAGCTCTCGGACTGCAAGCTTGCCTTGGTGACCCCCAGCAGCAGCGTCTTGGCCGTGGCCGGCCGGGCACGACGCGTCTTGGCGGGGTCCTTCTTCTTGGCCTCCGCGTCCGCGTTGGACGCCTCGATCTTTTCTCGCGCGACCACCTCTCCGGCCATAAACTCGGTGCCACCGGCGTGGGTGATGCGCAACGACTTGGCCAATCTCTCGTTCTCGGCGCGGAACCGGAACTTATCGATCACCTCGCCCGGCAAGAGGTTGCTGTCGCCGACGCTCTCGACGGCAACTTTCCGCATCATCTGCCCCAGGATGATCTCCACGTGCTTGTCGTTGATGTTCTGCTTCTGCCCGCGATAGACGGTCTGGATTTCCTGAAGAAGGTACTGCTGAAGCGCCTCCTCGCCGCGGATCCGGAGGATGTCGTGCGGGACCAGCGGGCCTTCCGTGAGCGTGTCGCCGGCTTCCACGTGATCGCTGGTGTGAACCAGCAAGTGCCGGTCGTGCGGAACGTGGTGCTCGCGCTCCATGCCTGACTCGCTGCGGACGGTGATGGTCATTTTGCCCCGACGCTTGTCGGTGCGCAGCTCCACCCGCCCGGAGATCTCCGCCATCGCGGCGGGCTCTTTCGGCTTGCGTGCCTCGAACAACTCGGTCACCCGCGGCAGGCCGCCGGTGATGTCCTGTGTGCCGGAGACATCTCTGGGCTGACGGGCCAGCAGATCGCCCGGGCTGACGACCTGGCCCTCTTCGACCTCGACCCGAGCTTTGGCCGGCAGGTAGTGGAAGTCCAGAATCTTGCCGGTCTTGTCCTCGACCACGATCCGCGGATGCTTTTCGCCTTTGTGCTCGATGACGATGTACCGCGGCCGGCCCCTCTCCGCCTCCAGACGAACGGTCTCGCCTTCCTCTATGTCCTGGAACCGCACCGTGCCGGCGGCCTCCGCCAGGATCGGCACGCGGTGGGGGTCCCAACTCGCCAGCCGCGCCCCGGGCTTGACCTTCGCCCCGTCGGCGACCAGCAGCGTGGCGCCATACGGAACCTTGAACTTTTCGATCTCGCGGTTCTTCTGGTCCAAGACCCCGATTTCGCCGTTGCGCTTCAGTGCCACCCAAGCCTTGGTGGGGGCCTCGGGGGTCGGCACGGCGTTCAGTCCGCCGTACTTGACCGTCCCGCCGGCGCCGCAGCGGACCTCCGACTCGATGACGGCCCGCGTGGCCACGCCGCCGGTGTGGAATGTCCGCATGGTCAGTTGCGTGCCCGGCTCGCCGATCGACTGCGCGGCGATGATGCCCACCGCCATGCCCTCCTCCACCAACTGGCCGCTAGAGAGGTCCAGTCCGTAACATTTGGCGCAGATGCCGAAGGCGCTGTCACACGTGAGCGGGCTGCGCACGCGAATGGTCTCCAGCCCCAGCTCTTCGATCTGGCGGGCAATATCCTCCGTGATGATGCCATTCTCGCGGACGATCACCTGGTCGCTGATGGGATTGACGATGTTCTCCCTGGCGACGCGCCCGACGATCAGCTCGCTCAGCGGCACGTCCACGTGTTCGCCCTTATAGATGGCGCTCTTGGTGATGCCTTTCAACGTGCCGCAGTCCAGATTGGTGACGATCACGTTCTGAGCCACGTCCGCCAGTTTTCGCGTCAGGTATCCCGAATCGGCAGTCTTCAAGGCGGTGTCCGCCAAGCCCTTGCGGGCGCCGTGCGTGGAGCTGAAGTACTCCAGCACCGTCAGCCCCTCCCGGAAGTTCGCCTTGATCGGGGTCTCGATGATCTCGCCGGAAGGCTTGGACATCAGCCCGCGCATTCCCGCCAACTGGCGGATCTGGTCGATGTTGCCCTTCGCCCCGGAGCCGGCGTCACTCATCAGCCAGACCGGATTGATGTATTGCGGCTGGTCGGGGCGGACATCGCTTTTCAGCTCGGCCAGCAACGCGCGGGTCACTTCCTCGCGGGCGTGGACCCACACATCGATGGTCTGGTTGTAGCGCTCACCGTCGGTGATGGCGTCGGCCTCGTAGTCGCGGTCGATCCGATCCACCTGACGCTGGGCCTCGAGCAGGATTTTCTCCTTTCTCCGCGGAACCAGCAGATCTGTCACGCCGAAGCTCAGCCCGGCCAGCGTCGCCTGACGGAAGCCCAGCGCCTTGATGTCATCCAGCAGGTCCAGGGTGGCTGCCCGCCCGACCCGCTGATAACAGTCGCTGATGACTCTGCTGGCGCCCTTGTGGCCGAGCGGATAGTTGTAGAACCCCATCCCTTTCGGCAGCACGTCATTGAAAACGCACCGCCCCACGGTTGTGACAGCCAGGCCGGATTCGGAGACGGACGGACCGTCCTCATACACGACCTCGGTCTCTTTCGGCAGGCGGACGGCGATCGCGGCGTGCATCCCGATCAGCCCAAGGTCGTGGGCCATCATCGCCTCGTGCGGGTCCCGGAACAGGGGGACGCGCTGCCCGTCGACCTCGCTGGTCTTCAGCCGCGGATCCACGCGGGCGTTGCCCCGCTCGGACGTGAGGTAATAGATGCCCAGGATGATATCCTGGCTGGGCGAGAGGACCGGCGATCCGTTGGCGGGGGAGAAAATGTTGTTGGTCGACAGCATCAGGACGTGGGCCTCGACCTGGGCCTCGACGGACAGCGGCAAATGCACGGCCATCTGGTCGCCATCGAAGTCGGCGTTGAAGCCATGGCAGGCCAGAGGGTGAATCTTGATGGCGTTGCCCTCCACCAGCACCGGCTCGAACGCCTGGATGCCCATGCGGTGCAACGTGGGGGCGCGGTTCAGCAGCACCGGATGCTGATGGATGACATCTTCCAGGATGTCCCAGATTTCCCTGTCCTTGCGTTCGATCATCCGCTTGGCGGACTTGATGGTGTCGGCCAATCCGCGCTCGCGCAGGCGGCGGATGATGAACGGCTGATACAGCTCCAGCGCGATCTTCTTCGGCAGCCCGCACTGGTGCAGACGCAGCTCCGGGCCGACCACGATCACCGACCGGGCCGAGTAGTCCACTCGCTTGCCCAGCAGGTTCTCGCGGAACCGCCCCTGCTTGCCCTTGATCATGTCGGTGAGACTCTTGAGCGGGCGGTTGGAGCTGCCCAGCACGGGTCGGCGGCAGCGCCCGTTATCGAAGAGAGCGTCCATCGCCTGCTGGAGCATTCGCTTCTCGTTGCGGATGATCACTTCCGGGGCGTTGAGATCGATCAGCTTTTTGAGGCGGTTGTTGCGGTTGATGATGCGACGGTACAGGTCGTTCAGATCCGAGGTGGCGAAGTTGCCGCTCTCCAGCAGCACCAGCGGGCGCAGCTCCGGCGGGATAACCGGAATGACCTCCATGACCATCCACTCCGGCTTGCTGCCGGACTTCCGGATGGCTTCGGTCAGTTTCAGTCGCTTTGTCAGGTCCTTGATCTTCTGCTTGGAGGAGGTCTTCTTCAGCTCCAGACGAAGTTGGGCCGACAGCTCGGCCAAGTCGGTCTTTACCAGCAGGGCGCGGACGGCCTCAGCGCCCATCGTCGCCGTGAAATCCCTGCCGTACTTGTCATGGGCCGAGCGGTACTCATCTTCCGTCAGCACCTGCTGGTACTTCAACGGCGTCTCGCCGGGTTCGACGACCGCGTAGTTCTGGAAGAGGATGATTTTTTCCAGATCGGACGTCTTCATTCCCAGCAGCGTCCCCAGCCGCGAGGGCAGGGCCTTGAAGAACCAGATGTGCACGATCGGCGCGGCCAGGTTGATGTGGCCCATTCGCTTCCGTCGGACGCGGGAGTGAGTGACCTTCACCCCGCAGCGGTCACAGATGATGCCCTTGTGCTTTGTGCCTTTGTACTTCCCGCAGGCACACTCCCAGTCCCTCTCCGGGCCGAAGATGCGCTCGCAGAACAGCCCGTCCCGTTCGGGCCGATACGTCCGGTAGTTGATGGTCTCGGGCTTCTTGACCTCGCCGAACGACCAGCTCCGGATGTCGTTGGGGCTGGCCAGCCCGACCTTCACCGAACCGTAGTCGTTGATCCTGTCATACGCGTTTTCGATCATCCTAATCCGCTCCTGGTTGCGCCTTGCAGGGCCGCAACCTATTCATCCCGGCTCTCCAGCCGAAACGGATTACCCTAGGAGACTCTTCTTCTCCAATTGCACGTTCAGCCCGAGGCCCCTGAGTTCGTTGCAGAGCACGTCGAACGACACCGGCGTGCCGGCCTCGAGGGTGTTGTTGCCCTTGACCATCGACTCGTAGATCTTCGTCCGCCCTTCCACGTCGTCGCTCTTGACGGTCAGCATTTCCTGAAGGGTATAGCTGGCGCCGTAGGCCTCCAGCGCCCAAACCTCCATCTCGCCGAATCGCTGCCCGCCGGTGCGGGCCTTGCCTCCCAGCGGCTGCTGGGTGATCAGCGAATACGGCCCGGTCGAGCGGGCGTGGATCTTGTCGTCCACCAGGTGGTGAAGCTTGCTCACGTACATATACCCCACGGTGACCTTCTGCTCGAACGGCTCACCAGTGCGACCGTCATAGGCGGTCACTTTGCCGTCGCCGGGCATTTCCACCAGAAGCTCGTGGGTCTCGCCGGCCTTCTGGACGACCTCTAGATCCTCGCGCCGAGAGCGCACGTGCTCGTTGGCCTGCTCGATGTGCCGGAAGATTTCCTCTTCGCTGGCGCCATCGAAGACGGGGCTGACGGCCTTGAACCCCAGCACCGCCGCCGCCCAGCCGAGGTGCGATTCCAGGATCTGGCCGACGTTCATTCGGCTGGGAACGCCCAGCGGGTCCAAGCAGATGCCCACAGGCGTGCCGTCCGCCAGAAACGGCATGTCCTCTTCCGGAAGGATGCGGGCGATCACACCCTTGTTTCCGTGCCGCCCGGCCATTTTGTCGCCCACGGAGAGCCGGCGCTTGGTGGCGACGTACACCTTCACCATCTCCAGCACGCCGGACGGCAACTCGTCGCCGCGCTTCATGTGGCCGAGCTTTCGCTCCTTCTCCCTGATGATTTCCTGGACCATCGGCCAGTAGCGGCGGTAGGTTGCCTCGCCTCGCTGGCGATCGGCCGCCCGCCCTTTGATCCACTTGGCGGTGAAGTTCTCGATCTGTTCCAGGATGACCGCATCGATGTCGCTCTGCCCGACCTTCTGCCGGGTGGTCGGGTCCACCATCGCCGTGCCGGACACCTCGTTGATCTCCTCGCACATCTTGCGGAAGATCTTGACGGTCTTGGCGTCCATCTCGGCCGTATATGCCCTTACCTGTTTGTTCAGGGCGCGCTTCTGCTCGTCGGACATCTGTACCCGCCGGCTGAAGCGCTTGGCATCGATGACGACGCCCTCCTCGCCGGCGGGCAGCTCCAGCGAATCATTCTTCACGTCCTCGCCGGCCCGGCCGAAGATCGCGTGCAGCAGCTTCTCCTCCGGAGTCAGCTCGCTCTTGGACTTGGGCGCGACCTTTCCGACCAGGATGTCTCCGGCCGCGACGCGCACGCCCACCTGCACGATTCCGCTTTCGTCGAGGTAGCGCAGGGCCTTCTCCGAAACGTTGGGAATATCGCGGGTGAACTCTTCGCGCCCCAGCTTGGTCTCCCGGATTTCCACCTCGTACTCTTCGATGTGGATGGAGGTGAACGCGTCTGCCTCGACCAGGCCCTCGGAGATCAGAATGGCGTCCTCGAAGTTGTACCCGTCAAAGGGCATGAACGCCACCAGCACGTTGCGCCCAAGAGCCAACTCGCCGTAGCTACAGGCCGGGCCGTCGGCGATGACTTGGCCCTTCCGCACCCGCTGGCCGACCTGGACGATGGGCTTCTGGTTCAAGCAGGTGCGCTCGTTCAGACGGGCGAACTTGCGCAGTTCATACTCGTCGATGTTATCAATGACGATCCGCTCGGCATCGACATAGGTGACGGTTCCGTTCCTCCGGGCCTTGACGATCATGCCGGAGTTGGCCGCAACCAGAGCTTCCACGCCCGTGCACACGATGGCCGGCTCGGTCCGTATCAGCGGCACCGCTTGGCGCTGCATGTTTGAGCCCATCAGCGCCCGGTTGGCGTCGTCGTGCTCCAGGAACGGAATCAGCGACGCCGACACGCCCACCGTCTGCTTCGGGCTGACGTCCACGTACTCCACGTCGCTGTTGTTGACTTGGGTGACTTCACCTTTGGCGCGGGCCAGGATGAGTCCCTCCGGCAACTTCGCAGTCGCCCGCCCCGTGCGCGCGTCGATCTCCAGGGCGTTCGGCGGCGCCAAGACCGTTTCCATCTCCTCGTCCGCCCGCAGCCACTGGATATCGTCGGAGATCTTGCCCTGCCGCACGCGCCGGTACGGGGTGATTATGAATCCGTACTCATCCACCGCGGCGTACAGGCTCAGCGAAGAGATCAAGCCGATGTTGTTGCCCTCGGGGGTCTCCACCGGGCAGACCCGCCCGTAGTGACTGATGTGCACGTCGCGGACCTCGAAACCGGCCCGCTTGCGGTTCAGGCCTCCCGGGCCCAACGCGCTCAGTCGGCGCTCGTGGGTCAACTGGCTCAAGGGGTTGGTCTGATCGACGACCTGGCTGAGCTCGCTGCGTCCGAAAAAGTATTCGATGCTGGAGGAGACGGACTTGCTGTTGACCAGTTCGGCGATCTTGCGCAGATCCTCGGCGTCCCTGAGGCTGATTCGCTCCTGGACCGTCCGCCGCAGTTTCAAGAACCCCTTTCGCATCTCGTCGGCGGCCAGTTCGTCGATGGTCCGCAGCCGGCGGTTGCCCAGGTGGTCGATATCGTCGATGACGCCCTTCCCGGCCCGCAGACGCATGATGTACTTCAGAGTGTTGACCATGTCGTCGGGACGTAGCGTCATGACCGTTTCGGGGACGTCCTGCTGAAACTTCCGATTCAGCCGGAAGCGACCGACTTTGCCCAGCCGATACCGGTTCTCGTCGTAGAATTTCTCGGCGAACAGGGTTTTGGCCTTCTCGATCTGGGGGGGGTTGCCCGGGCGCAGGCGGGCATAGATCCGCAGCAGGGACGCTTCGTGCGAATCGGTTGTATCCTCCGCGAGGGTGTCCAGGATAAGTGGATCGCTGGGACGGATGACCACCTCGATCTTCTTCCTGACGCCCGTCTGAATCCGAGTGACCGCGTCGCCGAGCTGCCGGCCGGCCGCCACCAACTCCTCGCCGCTCTTGCGATCAACGATCGGTTCCACGGCGAACATCTGCGGCTTGGCCGCGCTCGGGTCGATCTTTTCGGACTCGTAAAACTCCCGTATGATCGCCCCCGTCGAGCCGTACGCCTCATCCATCCCCCGCAGAAACGTGGTGACCGGGAACCGGCTGGACTGGTCGATCTTGATCCAGAGCGAGTCGCGCTTGCTCACGCCCATTTCAATCCAACTGCCGCGCTCGGGAATGATCCTGGCCCCATGCAGCGGACGGTCGGATTCCTGAAATTCGATCGTGAAGTCCACCCCGGGAGACCGGTGCATCTGCGAGACGATGGCCCGCTCGGCACCGTTGATGATGAACTCGCCGCCGCCGATCATGATGGGCATCTCGCCGAGGTAAACCGACTCTTCCAGCACCTCCTTGCGGTCCTTCCGGACGAGGCGGACGCGCACCCGGAACGGCCGGCCGTACGTCAGCCGCAACTGGCGGCACTCGTCCGGCGTGTAGCGCGGCTCGCCCAACTCGTACCAGACGTACTCCAGCCGGTGCTGACCGTCGTAACTCTCGATCGGGAAGACTTCCCGCAGCAGCGCCTCCAGCCCTCCGCGCTTGCGCTTTTCGGGCGCCGCGTCGACCTGGATAAAACGGTCGTAGCTGAGAGTTTGAATCTGGATCAGGTCCGGCGCGTCGATCACGTCGCCGACTTTCGAAAAGTCCAACGTCCTGTCCATCCGCAGCATAGCTGTTCGCCCTCGATTCTACGCCTCTGGCCCATGCCCCCGGCGAGTCGGGTCATCCGAACGCGATGCGTCGCGTTCAGGGCCCTCGCCCGTCGGCGGCCTTCCAGTCGTCGGAACGCTCATCATCCTGCCGTCGCATCCTGTGCGATCACGCAACCTCCGCCACGGCGCCGGCTTCGGTTAGCTGTTTGACGGCCTGCTCGGCGTCTTCCTTGCTGACGCCCTGCTTGACCGGCTTGGGGGCGCCTTCCACAAGATCCTTGGCCTCTTTGAGCCCAAGGCTTGTCATGGCGCGCACCGCCTTGATGACCTGGATCTTCTTTTCGCCGATCTCCTTGAGAATGACGTCGAAGGAAGTCTTTTCCTCCACCTCAGCCGCCGCCTCCCCGCCGCCGGGGGCGACGACGACCGCGGCCGCTGCGGCCGGCTCGATCCCGTGCTCGACCTCCAGGTACTGCCCAAGCTCAACCGCCTGCTTCAGTGTCAACTCGGCAATCTGATCGCCCAGCTTCTTGATCGCCGGGTCGAATTCCTTGGCCTCCGCCGCCGATTCTTTCTCTTCCGTCATCGTTTCCAACTCCTGCCACTTACTACACTTGCCGGCCTGATAGGTGAGGCCACCGCGACCTCATTTAATCCCGCCGGACGTCGGGACCAATCCGCGGCCGACGATCTGTCTAACCAAAGTGAAAACCTGCACGCCCCGGGCGTCAGTTCTCCACGGCTTGGGCTTCCTGGGCTCTGTCCTGGACGGTCTTCACGACGCCCGCCAAGTACCCGCCCGGCCCCAGCATCGCCCCGGCCAGCCGGGCGCCCGGAGAGGACGCCGATCTCACCAGATTTCCCAGCGCCTCCGGGCGCGTCGGATACCTGCTGAGCTCCTGCACGCGGTCGGAGCCGAACACCTCCCTCTCCATCAGCGCGCCCTTGACGGTCAAGGCCGGAACGTCTTTGCGGCGGTCCAGCAGTTCTCGCACCAGGGCCACGATGCCGACCTTGTCGCCACCGCCATATACCAGGGCGCACGGGCCTTCGAGCAACTCACATGCGACCGACAGACCCACTTCCGTCAAGGCCTGTTTGCCAATGGAGTTCTTCACCACCGTCAGGTAAATGTCCCGCTCACGGAGGCTCCGGCGAAGCTCGTTGTTTGCCAAACCGTCCACGCCTGCCAAGCTCAGCACGGCCAGAGACTCCAAGCCGGTCAGTCGCTTGACCAGCTCTTTACGCAACAGCGCTTTTACGGGCTTACTCATGGCTACACCCACTACACCAGCAATTCGATGGCCGGCGTCATCGTGGCGCTGATACACGCCTTCTGCATGTAAGTACCCTTGGTGCTGGACGGCTTCATCGCCCGGAGCCGAGCCAGCATCGTCTCGATGTTCTCAACCAGCCGTTTGTCTTCGAAGCTCAGCTTGCCAACCGGGACGTGCACGTTGCCGCCGTCGTCGTTGCGAAACTCGATCTTGCCGGCGGCGTACTCGCGCACGGCTGTGGCGATGTCGTCCACGACCGTGCCGGCCTTGGGGGAGGGCATCTTTCCGGCCGGACCGAGAATCCTCCCAAGCCGGGAAACGCTCCGCATCATCGCAGGCACGGCCACGGTCACGTCAAAGTCCGTCCAGCCGTCCTGTATCTTCCGGATCAGCTCATCTCCGCCGGCCTCTATGGCGCCGGCCTCACGCGCGAGCTCGACCTGGCTGTCCTCGCAGAAGGCCACCACCCGCTTGGCCTTGCCGATGCCGTGCGGCAGCGAGATCGATCCGCGGACCCGCTGGTCGGACTGCTTGGGATCGATGCCCAACCACACCGCCAACTCCACCGTCTGGTCGAACTTGGTGTGGTTGAACTGTTTGAGGATCGCAATCGCCTCTGGCACCGGCTGCGGCTGGTCCGGAACCTTTTCCGTCTCGGCCCGGTACCGCTTACCGTGGCCACGCTTGCCCATGATCAACTCCTTGCCCCGCAAAGGGGTCCCACTGCTATTCCGGCCCGTGGTCAGGCCCTTGCTGCTTCGGGCCGCGGAGCTCGGAAGGCCAAATCGCTCGGCAGCGACGCACCCACCCGCGGTCTGCCGGGCGCCTTCCCGCTCAATCCGCAGTCCGTCGTCTTCATTCCTCGATTTCCAGGCCCATGCTGCGGGCCGTGCCCGCCACTTGCAGCATCGCGGCCTCCACAGCGAAGGCGTTCAGATCGGCCATCTTCGTCTGAGCGATCTGGCGGATCTGCTCCCGGGTGACTTTCCCGACCTTCTCCTTGTTCGGGACGCCCGAGCCCTTGGCGACACCGGCCGCTTGCTTCAACAGCACCGCCGCGGGCGGCGACTTCACCACGAACGTAAACGTCCGGTCCGCATACACCATGATGTCGACGGTCACGATCGTCCCGTTCAGGTCTCTGGTCCGCTCGTTGAACAGGGAGACGAACTGACCGATGTTCACATTATGCTGGCCCAGCGCCGGTCCGACAGGCGGGGCAGGAGTTGCCTTCCCGCCGGGGGCCTGAAGCCTGATCTTCGCCATAACTTGCTTGGCCATCGCGCTCTCTCGTTTGCTGCCCAACCGCCTGGGGGGCCTCGGCCCCAACCCGCCTGCGGCGTCAGGCCTTCTCCACTTGCCAGTACTCCAACTCCACGGGCGTGGCCCGCCCGAAGATGGTCACAATCACGCGTATAAGGCCCTTCTCGCCCAGCACCTCGTCCACCGCGCCCTCGAAATTCTCGAACGCGCCCTCCTTGATCTTGACCGGGTCGCCGCTCTTGAACTCCACGGCGAGGGTGGCGCCCTCTTCCGGGCGGCTGGCCTGCATGAGCATCTTGTCGACGTCGCTCTGACTCATCGGCACCGGTTTGCCGCTGGAGCCGATGAAATCACCCACCCCGCTCGTCTCCTTGATCATGAACCAGGCCTCTTCCCGGATCGTGCCGTCCTCCTCCAGCTCCATCTCGATGAACACGTATCCGGGGTAGAGCTTGCGTTCCACGAACTTCTTCTCGCTCGGCTTTGTCCTGGGCCGGACGCGCCGGTCCGTGGGCACCAGGACGCGCCCGATCTTTTCTTCCAGCCCTTCGATCCGGATCCTGCGTTCCAGGGCATCCCGGACCTGCTCTTCCTTGTTGGAAGCGACCCGAAGAACGTACCATTGCTTGGCCATGGGCTTCGCTCTCTGCGTAAGGCCTCAGTCCTCTGCGCTAATCTGCAGCACGTGGATCCATTGGAAGAAGAACCCGAACGCCAAGTCCACCGCCCAAAGCAGCGCCGCTAGAATCAACGTCGCGGCGATGACCACCTTGGTGCCGCCCACAATCTCGCGCTTGCTCGACCAGGAGACCTTTTTCATTTCACCTTCGGTGGCGATCATGAAATCGGCGCTGCGTGGACGGTTGACAATCCACAACATCAACAACGCAACTCCCACGAAGATCGCCAGCGGGATGCCGTAGACCAGATATCTGGTCAGCTCCGTGGCGTTCAGTTGGCTCCACACGTAGTGGGCAACGACCACGCCCAGCACCCCCCCGCCGGCTAAGGTGAGCGTCCGCGTGTATTTGCCCTGTCCTCGTTTATATATCTTGAATGTCACGTGTGATTCACCTGTTCAGGTGGTCCAGCTCTTCCGGCCGGGGCAGCCTTCCGCTTCGAGCAGCCGCAGTACGACGAATCCGGCCCTCGTCCAGGCCGACGGACCCTTGCCCGGATCGCGTCACGCCCATCTACCACGGCAGGAGGGACTTGAACCCCCAACCTGCGGTTTTGGAAACCGCTGCTCTGCCAGTTGAGCTACTGCCGTATTCATCGCGGTGCAGCAAGGAATCGGCACCATGCACCCATAAGGCCAACCTGATCCTTTCTGGACAAGAGGACGCATCCGGCTGGTTTGATGATTCTCCGGATCGCCGGCGGGCCTGCCCGCCGACCTGATTGTCGTCAAATTGCGCCGGGCCTGCCTTCGACGACGGACGCCCTCAGCGATTGCTGCGCCTTTCCGGTTCGCCCAGCCGCACACCAGCGGCCAACTACCTCCGCTTAATCTTGTGTTCGGTATGTTTCCGCTCCACGGGACAGAATTTTTTCAGCGACAGTTTCGGGACGCCGCCGGCCACACGCACCTGCGTGCGGTAGTTCAACCCGCCGCAGTCGCTGCACCGAAGCCAGACGTATTCACGTGCCTTGGACTTGGCCATCAGCTCACTCCAGGATCTTCGTGACGACTCCGGCGCCGATGGTCCGGCCGCCCTCGCGGATGGCGAAGCGCAACTGCTCTTCCATGGCGATCACGGTATTCAGCAAATCCACCTCCATGTGGACGTTGTCGCCGGGCATGCACATGTCCGCGCCCAGCAGCTTAACCGTCCCGGTCACGTCGGTGGTGCGGAAGTAGAATTGCGGGCGGTAGCCGGTAAAGAACGGCTTATGTCGGCCGCCTTCCTCCTTCGTCAGCACGTACACCTCCGCCTCGAACTTGCCGTGCGGAGTGATCGAGCCCGGCGCCGCCAGCACCTGCCCTCGCTCCAGCTCGTCCTTTTGGATGCCGCGCAGCAGGCAGCCGACATTGTCGCCGGCCTGGCCTTCGTCCAGCGTCTTGTTGAACATCTCCACGCCGGTCACGGTCGTCTTGCGCGTCTCGCCCAGCCCCACGATCTCAATCTCTCCACCGACCTTGACCTTGCCGCGCTCGATCCGACCGGTGCCGACGGTCCCGCGACCCTTGATTGAGAAAACGTCCTCTACCGGCATCAGGAAGGGCTTGTCCACTTCGCGGACCGGCTCGGGGATGGAGTTGTCCAACGCCTCGATCAACTCTTGAATCGGCTTGGCCAGCTCTGGATTGTCCGGATCCTGAAGCACCTTCAGGGCCGACCCCTTCACCACCGGGACGTCGTCGCCGGGGTATTCATACTTGCTCAGCAGGTCGCGGATCTCCAGCTCCACCAGCTCCAGCAACTCCGGATCGTCCACCAGGTCGACCTTGTTCAGGAAGACCACCAGGGCCGGCACGTTGACCTGCCTGGCGAGCAAGACGTGCTCGCGCGTCTGCGGCATGGGCCCGTCGGCTGCGGAAACCACCAGGATGGCACCGTCCATCTGGGCGGCACCGGTGATCATGTTCTTGACGTAGTCGGCGTGTCCGGGGCAATCCACGTGGGCGTAGTGCCGGTTGGCCGACTCGTACTCCACGTGGGCAGTGGCAATCGTCAGGATTTTCGTCGCGTCCCGGCGTCCCTGAGACTCCGAGGCCTTGGCGATCTCGTCATAGCTCTTGTACTTCGACAGGCCCTGTTTCTCCAGCACCAGTGTCATCGCCGCCGTCAGCGTGGTCTTGCCGTGGTCGACGTGTCCGATGGTGCCGACGTTGATATGGGGCTTGGTCCTTTTGAAAACTTCCTTGGCCATGTTCCGCGCTCCTCTATTCCTTTCGAAGCTTGCCTTTTCCTTCCGGACAGCCTATTTGTCGTCCGGCGGCTACTGCTCCGGCCGGGCCGAAAGATGCATCTCAACCGAAGCTGCTGATGGGGGTCGAACCCATGACCTCGTCCTTACCAAGGACGCGCTCTACCTCTGAGCTACAGCAGCATAAAACAAAACGGCGGGACTATTTGTGCCAATCGTCTCACCGCGAGGACCAATAGGCGCACCATCCACGGCGTCCTTGGGCAAACAAATCAATATATCAAACCAGCAAACGCTGTCAAAGCAATTTTTCTCCCTTTTCCCGATTTTTCTCCCCTCCCCGCTCCAGGCGGCGTGACCACCCGGCCCAGCTCGTCTGCCAACAGCGGGCGATGGGAATCGGACCCACATGACCGGCTTGGAAGGCCGGGGCTCTACCGTTGAGCTACGCCCGCAACCACCGATTCATGCCGAGATGGTAAAGCCGAATCCGGCGAGACACAAGAGCCAGCCCTCCAGACAAATCAGCGGCGGCCTTCTCAACAGCCAAGCCGACTCGCCATCCAAACGCGGATCAGGCAGCGCGCGGTGACGCTTGTTTCCGGCCACGTGGTTCCTTCCGCCTCCTGGAGCGGCATTGCAGAGCGGGTCTTTCCAAGCCGAGATCGTCCAGCCCAAGGCCGCCCGCGGCCGGCCGCGCCAAATCGAAAGTGTCACTGGCGACGAAAGGCGCCCGACGGCGTCCGCCGGTACGGGCCGCCGCGTGTGCCGCTCGGACCAGGGCACATCCTGGCCGAAGTCCAGGACCCCAGGTCTTGGGTCCGACGTCTTTCAGCACTCTCCCGGCCGCTTGACGCACCCTATGAGAGTCGCTACACTTGGTTCGTTGCATGCGAAGCCGTCAAGGCGCGGAGCTTGCAGCAGCATGCATTGGGAAGGCGTGACTGACTTGATCTCAGAGGCCGAGGGCCGTACGCTCGGGCTGGCGGTGTGCCATTCCGTTGCGGGAGTTGCCCGCCTGCATCCGCCAGCGGTGTCGGCGTGCGCCCGCCGTGCCCGCAAGTTCTGCGAAGGCAGGAATCCGCCGTGCCGGTAAGCTTCTGGAGCGACTTCAGGCGATTCTTTCTGCGTGGCCTAGCAGCGGTGTTGCCGACATTGCTGACGGTCATGATTATTATCTATCTGTTCCGCTTCGTTCATAACTACCTCGGCGCGTACATCAACGCCGGCGTGATTCACCTGCTGGTTCTGGTGCATGGGGAGTGGACTGAGACGGAGCTGGTGGCGGTTTGGCGCGATCACATGTATTTGCAGGGCGTCGGGTTCGTACTGGCCATCGTGGGCATATACTTCATCGGCCGGTTCGTCGCCAGCTTCATCGGCCGGAGCGTCTGGCGCCTGGCCGAAAAGGCTTTGGCGCAAACCCCCGTGGTCAAGCAGATCTACCCCAGCGTCAAGCAGGTAACAGACTTCTTCCTGAGCGACCGGAAGGTGGATTTTTCGCGGGTCGTGGCGGTGGAGTATCCTCGCAAGGGGGTCTGGTCGCTGGGACTGGTGACCGGTCCGGGGATACGCACGGTCTCGGAGGCAACCAACTCGAATCTGCTGACGATATTTATACCGTCCTCTCCGACGCCGGTAACG
>Ga0315541_1000965_pt1 | contig 28372 bp, 33 predicted proteins | sample SalMarSW160190MG_FD_203095 | JGI IMG/M metagenome (GOLD analysis project Ga0315541, IMG submission 203095) | Salt marsh sediment microbial communities from the Plum Island Ecosystem LTER, Massachusetts, United States - Salt Marsh Sediment SW1601-190 ...
GTCTCCTCGCGCATCTCGCGGCGGACCGAGTCCTCGGGGGCTTCGCCGGGGTCAATGCCCCCGGCCGGTATCTCCAGCAGCTCTTTCTCCACCGGCTTGCGGAACTGCTTTACCAGCAGGACATTATCCTTATCGTCAACGGCGACAATAGCCACGCAGTCATCGTGCTCGACGACCTCCCGCGTGGTCTGCCGACCGCCGGAAAGCTTGACCGTATCCACCCGCAGCCTTACTGCCCGCCCCTGGTAGATACGGCGGCTGGACAGCGTCTTTTCCTCAGCCAACCCAGTCTCCCTCAATTTCGCCCGGCACCGGCGGCCTCAGGTGATAGGTAAGGGCCACCTCATCGCAATTGGGGAACTTGGGGCAGCGGTAGCACTCCGTCCAGACCTTCTTGGGCAGGTTCATCTTCTCTACCTGGGCAAAGCCGAACTTCTCGAAGAGGGGCGGCTGGTAGGTCAGGCAGAAGACGGTACCGATGCCCAGCTCCTCCGCCTCCTGCATACAGGACTTGAGCAACTGGGCGGCCAGGCCCTTGTCCTGGCTGCCCTCGGCCACCGCCAGCGACCTTATCTCGGCCAGGTCCGACCAGAAAACGTGCAGCGAGGAGCAGGCCACCACCTTATCATCTTCCCTGATGACAAAACAGTCCCTGATGTTCTCGTAGAGCTCGCTCAGCGAGCGGGGCAGCATCTCGTCCTTGGCGGCAAAGTAATTAACCAAAGCCTGTATCTGAGGGACATCGCTTATTTTGGCTTTTTCTACTTTCAACTTGTTTTCCCTTTCAGTTTCGGCTCCAGAGAGCCGTAAAAGTCCCCGGAGTGAATTCGCAAGAAACGACTGGAATTAGCGCTGTGCTTTACAGTTATAACGTCACCGTCAGCCATGGGCAGGTTTATGTGCCCGTCGACACTGAGCGCCGCCTGGTGGTTGGTGTGCACTTCAAGCCTGACCACCGACGCCACCGGCAACACCAGCGGGTAAGCCGGGCTGAGGTGGGGCGATATCGGCACCAGCAGGAAATCGGCGGACTGGGGGTGTAGGATAGGCCCGCCCGCCGCCAGTGAGTAGCCGGTACTGCCGGTGGCGGTTGCCACGATAACGCCGTCCGCCTTGTAGGTAGCCACCGGCTCGCCGTTAATGCTGGCTTCGATAAAAATCACCCGGGCTACCTCCCCCCTTGCCACCACGACATCGTTTAAGGCATAGAAGGTCCGGGGGGGCTTTTTGCCGGAACTGAGCTCGGCATCAAACATAGCCCGCTCGTCCAGCCAGCCTTTGCCGTCGAGCAGGGCAGGTAGCTTGTCTTTAGCCTCTTCGGCGCTGAGTTCGGTCATAAAACCCAGCCGACCCAGATTGACCCCGGTGATGGGGATGGGGGCGGGGACAATCACCTGAGCCGCCCTTAATATTGTTCCATCGCCACCGACGGTAATTATTAAATCGGTGCCATCGAGTTTGGATTTAGCCGCCTCCCCCTCCCAGGCAGAACACAGCCACACCGACACCCCCCGGGCGCCGATAAAAGCCTTAAGCTCCTCGGCCAGGGTGCGGGCGGTATCAATCATGGGGTGGTATAGAATGCCGACCTTTTTCATCGTCATAACGAAAATTCCGCTTTGAGAGCAAGAAAAGTGTAGCACCGCCCCTTTCGGGGTGTCAAGGCGGAGACTAGGGTTAGACAGCGCCTCTAACGCGAAGGACAATGCTGCCGATAGCCCCGGTGAGAAAGCCCAGCGGGCATATAATAAGCGCTATTATAAAGAAGGCGGCATGCAGAAACTCCAGTCCGGTGCCCAACACCGGGATGTCGCCGGAGACGGTGGCTAAAGCGTAAAAACCGTTATGCAACAGCACAAAGACAAAGACCCCCCCCGCCGATGCCGCCGTCAGCAGGAAGAATGCCTTGAGCAGCCCCTCTGCCTTTTCCCGCAGGGTAAAGACCAGCAGGGCGACGCCCAGCAAAAAGAAAATAATAAACGGTGACAGAAACAGCTCGGAGCCCTCGATTAATTCCCGGAATGGCTCAATTAAAAAGAAACAAACGATTAAAACGAAAACGGCTATCAGCGCCCAGAAGAGGGACCAGCTTACCCTGCCTTTCATTTCTTTTCCCCCTTGCGGCGCTTTTCCGGCGCCGACTTGCTCAGTCTCTTAACCGCCTTGCTGGAGCGGAAGCGGTTCTGGTTGACAAAGCCCCGGGTGCGGTTCACCGGCTACTGCTCCTTCCGGCTGAAAGCAAAGATATAGATTATGGGCAGTATGCCCGCCGTGTTAAAGATAAACAGGCAGATAAACCAGGCCAGCTGGCGGTGACGGCCGGCCCGCCACAGGGCTACCCCCTTCCAAGCCATCTCCCAGGCTACCAGTATCGGGAGCCACCAGTGCATATAGGCCAGGAAAGCCAGTACCCAATCCCAGGTCATTTTTTAACTCCCTCTATGGCTATCATACCATATCGGGGGGTATTGGGATAACCGGGAGAAGGGGCGGGACCGGCCCGCTTTTTGGAAGTCGTTCTGTTTCCCACTCTCCCACCCTACAGAAGTGATACTTCTATTAGTTTCTTGCCAGGGGGTGGGGGGATAAGGAGAGGCTAATCTCACCTTTCTGGGGGTGGGGTTTAAGAGATGAAAAGAGGCGCAGCCTTTTTGGGCAGGTGGGTATGGGAAGATAGAGAACCGTTTAAAAGGGGAAGGGCTAAAAAGCGAACATCTGAGCCGCCATCTCAGCCAGCTTCATGACAAAGCCGGGGACAATGCCCAGAGCCAGCACACCCAGACAGGAAACGGCTAAAGCCACCCTCAACGCCATCGAGGAGGGCACCTTGCTCCGGGCGGCGGGCTTGCCCGTCCACATCACCTTGACCACCCGCAGATAGTAGTAAGCTGATATCACGCTGTTGATGACGGCGATAATGACTAGCCAGAGCAAGCCGTTCTGCACCGCCCCGCTGAAGATATAGAACTTGGCCATAAAGCCGGCGGCGGGAGGCATGCCAATCAGGGAAATCAGGCAGAGAGTCAGGGCTAAAGCCAGCACCGGCGCCCGCTTAGCCATGCCCGAATAGTCCTGGATTAAGTCGCTGTCGAGCTTGTTGGAGATGGCGATAATGGCGATAAAAGCACCCAGATTGGTCAGGGCGTAGCTTGCCAGGAAGAAAAGCAGACCGCTGCGACCGGCGATATCGCCCGCCGAGGCAAAGCCCACCGTAGCCAACCCCACCATGAGATAGCCCGCCTGGGCGATGCTGGAGTAACCGAGCATGCGCTTGATGTTGGTCTGGGGCAGGGCAATGACATTGCCCACCGTCATGCCGACGGCGGCTAAAATGGCGAAGAGCATGCCCCAGTCCAGGCTGAGCCAAGTGGGAAGGCCGAAAGCGGAATAAAATACCCTTAAGATAACGGCAAAGCCGGCCGCCTTGCTGGCTACCGACAGATAAGCGGTGATGGGGGTGGGGGCGCCTTCATAGACATCGGGGACCCACATGTGGAAGGGTACGGCGGCAATCTTGAAACCGAAGCCGGCTACCATCAATACCATGCCGGCAATCAGCCCGGGGCTGGAAAGAACCCCGGCTAATGACATACCCTGAATTGCCGCGGCAATGTCGCCCAACTGGGTCTGGCCGGTAAAGCCGAAGACCAGCGCCATGCCGAAGAGCAGTACCGCCGAAGCCACCGCCCCCAGCAATAGATACTTGAGGGAGGCTTCGGTGGACTTGGGGTCTTTAAGAAAGCCGACCAGGATATACAGTGATATGCTGGTAAGCTCTAAAGCCAGGTAGATTGAAATCAGTTCGGTGGTTGCCGCCATCAGCATCATGCCCAGCGCCGAGAGCAGCACCAGGGCGTAGTACTCACCCTGGAAGCGGCGGAATTTAGCCACATAGTCCGCCGAAGCTAAAATGACCAGGGCGGCGATAACCAGGAATAACAACTTAAAGAAGAGGGCGAAGCTGTCCACCGCCAGCGTATTGAAGAAGATGAGGACCGGCGGTAGGCTGCTGCTCCACATGCCCAGAGTCATACCCGCCGCCACCAGCAGCCCGGCTATGCTGACCACCGCCAGCACCAGCTTCTGCTTAAGGAAAAGGTCGAGCAGGATGACCACCACAGCGGTCACCGCCAGGGTCAACTCCGGCAGAAACAGCGGTATAAACATCGTTTGACTGACCATCGCTTACCTGCTCTGCACTCCTTTAACCACCTAATAGCCCCATTACGGGCATGACGCCCGCCTGAATAACATCGGTTAGAATTGCCGGGTAGATGCCCACCCCCATAATCACCGCCACGAAAACGAACATATAGACCCGCTCCAGGATATCAGCGTCCTTGACCTTATTGAATTTATCCTGCGGGGAATTGTAGAAGACGCGCTGCAGCATCCAGAGGATATAGCCGGCGGTAATGACGATGCCCAGCACGCCTAAAATAGTCCAGAGCTTGATGCCGGCTACGGCGGCGCTGGTGAAGCTGCCGACGAAGACCAGAAACTCGGCGGCAAAGCCGCTGGTGGTGGGCAGCCCCAGCGAAGCCAGCCCGGCTACCGAGAAGACGACGGCGATAACCGGCATCTGGCGCGCCAGACCGCCCAGCTTTCTCAAATCCCTCTCTTTAGAATTGTGCATCACCAGTCCGGCCATGGCAAAGAGGAGGCCGGTGATGATGCCGTGGCTGAACATCTGCATGGTTGCCCCCACCAGGCTCACCTGCCCCAGGGCGAAGATGCCCAGCAGGACATAGCCCATGTGGGAGACGCTGCTGTATGCAATCATCCGCTTTAAGTCGGTCTGGCGCATGGTGATAGCCGCCCCGTAGAGGACGTTGACCACCGCCAGCACTATTAAAATAAGGGCGAACTGCTGCGCCACCTGGGGGAAGATGCTGACGCATACCCGAATCATGCCGTAGCCGCCCATCTTAAGCAGCGCCCCGGCCAGCACCACGCTGACCGCCGTCGGGGCGTCGGTATGAGCATCGGGCAGCCAAGTGTGCAGGGGGAATACGGGCAGTTTGACGGCAAAGCCGATAATCAGCAGCCAGAAGATAGCCGCCGCCGGCATCACCGACTGAACCATAGCCATGCCGCCCTGGGCGATATCGACCATGCTTAAACTGCCGGTGGCGAAATAGAGGCTGAGAATACCGGCCAGCATAAAGGCGCTGCCGAACAGAGTATATATCACGTACTTGATTGCCGAGTACTCTTTTCTCCCCGTGCCCCAGATGGAAATCAGGAAGTACATGGGGATGACCTCTATCTCCCAGAAGAGGAAGAACAAAAGCAGGTCGAGGGAGCAGAAGACGCCCAGAATACTGGTTTCCAGCAGCAGCAGCCAAGCGAAGTACTCGCGGGGTCTTAAATCAATCTTCCACGAAATTAAGACAACTAAAAAGCCGAGCAGCGCCATCAGTATCACCAGGGGCAGGCTGATGCCGTCGACGCCGAGATGGTAGTGGGCGTTGATTGCCGGAATCCAGGAGAGCTTTTCCTCAAACTGGATTGCCCCTGAGGCGCGGTCAAAGATGGCGAAGAGATAGACCGACAGCGCCAGCGGTATAAAAGTAAATATGACCGACAGCCACCTGATTACGCGGTGGGACAGCCCGGGGATGAAGGCGATTATAACCGCCCCCAGCGCCGGCAGGAAAATTATAGTTGTCAGGTAGTTAAAGTCCACCTAGCTAACCCCCGTCGGATTTATTAAATTCATCACCTTTATTTTCCTACCAACCCTCTCCCTTTATCCCCCTCCCTTACAAGGGAGGGGGAGGGTTTCTTTTTTGAGAGGGGTTTAACCCCTCTCTGACTCCCCTTCAGGTTAAACCCCCTTTAACCGAATAAATAGAAACAGGCGATAATGACGATAACGCCGATGCCGATAAACAGCCCGTAGAGCTGGAGCTGGCCGCTGTGCGCCCGGCGGACAGCCCTGCCGGTTGCCATCGCCCCTTTAGCCAGCCCGTTGACGGCGCCGTCGACGCCGTAGCTGTCCAAAGCCTGAAAACCGGCGAATAAGCCCTTAATCAGCACCAGCCTGACGATGATTTGCTCGTAAAGCTCATCGAGCCAGTACTTGTGCAAAAACAGATTATAGAGGGGCTTGACCATAGCCCCGATTCTTTCCGCCGACAGCCACTTGGCGCTGTAGATGGCGTATGCCAGCAGGATGCCCAGCCCGGCTAATATCAGGGATATCCAGGGCAGGGCGTGGGTTAAAATGCCGAAAAAGCCCTCGGCGAAGCTGTGGGTATGGCCGTGCCCGAACAGAACGCCGAAGTCGCCGGTGACGTTCCAGAGGCCGGAGACTACCGCCAGCACCGCCAGCACCACCATGGGCATGACCATCACCGCCGGTGATTCGTGGGGCTTGCCGTGACCTTCTTCGCCGCCGCGGTATTCCCCGCCGAAGGTCATAAAGACCACCCGGAACATGTAGAAGGCGGTCATAAAGACGGTTATCATAGCCAGATAGAATAATACCGGCTGCGCCTGAAGCGCCGAAGCCAGAATCTCGTCCTTGCTCCAGAAGCCGGAAAGGGGCCAGATGCCGGCGATGCTGATAGAGGCGATAAGAAAAGTGGCGTAGGTCCAGGGCATGAACCGGCGCAGCCCGCCCATCTTGCGCATATCGAAAGTGCCGGTGGCGTGGTTGACGCTGCCGGCGCCTAGGAACAGTAACGCCTTGAAGAAGGCGTGGTTAAAGAGGTGGAAGATGCCGATAGCGATACCGCCCGTGCCCAGCCCCAGCATCATGTAGCCCAGCTGGCTGATAGTGGAGTAAGCCAGCACGCGTTTGATATCGGTCATCACCAAGCCCATAGTGGCGGCGAAGATGGCGGTAAAGCCGCCGATGACAGCTACCGTGGTCATCGCCTCCATGGAGTGGGCGAAGAGGGGGTAGGTGCGCGCCACCAGAAAGACGCCGGCGGCGACCATGGTGGCGGCATGAATCAGGGCGCTGACCGGGGTGGGGCCCTCCATGGCGTCGGGCAGCCAGACGTGCAGCGGGAACTGGGCCGACTTACCCGCCGCCCCGGCAAAGATGCCGATAGCCGCCCAGGTGAGGACGGTGCCGGCCAGAGCGCCACCGGCCGCCAGCGAGTGAAGCTGGCCGATGTCAAAGGTGCCGGTGTTGAAATACAGCAGTAAAATTGCCGCCAGGAAACCGAAGTCGCCGAGGCGGGTGACGATAAAAGCCTTCTTGGCGGCATCCGCCGCCGACTTTTTGTGGAACCAGAAACCGATAAGCAGATAAGAGCATAAGCCGACCATCTCCCAGAAGACATAGACGAAGAGGAGGCTGTCGGCCAGAACCAGCCCCAGCATCGAGGCAGTAAACAGCGACATAAAGGCGTAGTAGCGGTGGTAACCGGGGTCGCCCTTCATATAGCCCTGGGAGTAAATTTGCACCATCAGGCTGACGATAGTTACCACCAGCAGCATCACCGCCGTCAGCGAGTCCATGAGCAGCCCCAGGTGAATGGTTAAGCCGCCTTCGATGACCACCCAGGTGATATCGGGCACCGGCAGCATGTGACCGGGGGCAGCCATCACCTCGAATAATGCCCAGATCGACAGCCCCAGCGAGCCGAGCAGGGCCAGGATGGTGATATAGCCCCCCAGCTTGGGCTTGTCGTTGAGGAAGGGCCTAAAGAACAGCGATATGATGACAAAGGAGAACAGGGGCAACAGGAATATAAGCCAGACCATTGCGCTCGGCATTACAGCTTCTTCAAGACCTCCTGTATGATGTGCTCCTTATCCTGAGGGACTAAAACGGCATAGGTTGCCATCTCCCGGTCCACCGGCTCGCCGGCGGCGGGGAGAAGGCGGGTGGGGATGCCTTCGCCCTCGAAGAGCTCCTTCCACATTTCCGCCATCATCAGGCTATGCGCTTTTTTGACTTCTACCCACATTATTATTTAAACCCTATCCCCTTTATCCCCTTCCCCTTGACAAGGGGAAGGGGAAGGCTTTTTTCTGGAGAGGGGCTTCGCCCCTCTTAAACTCCCTGTAAACCTAGAGCTGCGCCAGTACGGCGTCGCCGAGATAGAAGGGCCAGACGACGATGCCCAGGATAATCTTCCACCAGACTAGATTGGCGAAGCCGATGGTGAAAAGCCAGCCCACGAACCAGATTATTCCACCCAGTGCACTCCCCGCATTCTTGTTCATAGTCCTGCCTCCTTTACCACTTTAGTAAATCTATTTTAGTGGCGTCTATGGTCTGGCGGTGACGATAGATAGCGATAATGATGGCCAGTCCCACAGCGACCTCGGCCGCCGCCACCACCATCACGAAAATAGCGAACACCTGCCCGGTGAGCATCAGGGGGACGATATAGCGGGAGAAAGCCACCATGGCGATATTGACCGCATTGAGCATCAGTTCTATGGACATCAGGATGACGATGGCGTTGCGCTTGGCCAGGGCGCCGTAAAGCCCGATGGCAAACAGCACCGCCGATAGTATTAAATAGTGCTCCAGGCCTACCATAATTTACTTCTCCCTCACCAGAACGATAGCCCCTATAATTGCCGCCAGCAAGAGAACCGGGGCAATCTCCACGGGCAAAATAAAACCGCCCTCGCCGAAGAGCAACCCGGCGATAGCCGGGGTGGTCGGCTCCAGGGGCGGGGTGGACGATATCTGCCAGGGGGTGTTGAGCAGGGCGTAGCCGATGCCGGCAAAGAACAATACAGCCACCAGGAAGGCGGGAAGGCGGAAACGGTTGGACGGGCTGCCCTGCTGCACCTCCCGGGTGAGCATAATGGCTAAAATAATCAGCACCGATATGGCGCCGACGTAGATTAAAATCTGCACCGCCGCCAGGAAGTCGGCGCTTAAGGTGATATAGAGCCCAGCCACCATCAGGAAGCAGAGAATCAGCGACAGGGCGGCCCGGAAAACATCGCGCACTAAGACTACCGACAGCGCCGCCAGCACCGCTATCGAGGCTAAAACCCAGAAGGCAACGCTGGCACCCACTACCTTTTCCCCCTGTCATTGTCCACCAGCAGACTCTGCTTGGGCAGCTTGGCGGCGCGCCCGGGATAGAAATAGCCGCTGACCTTTCGCTCCGGCGTCTCCTTCATCTCTTCCTTGCCCTGGACCAGGTCGCCGCGGCGGTACTGGGCGCGCTCGTAGTCGTAGCTCATAAACAAAGCTTCAAAGGGGCAGGCCTCGACGCAGAGGCCGCAGAAGATGCAGTAGCCGGTATCGACCTCGTAGCTCTTGACCTCATACTTGTTATTGACCAGGTCAGTCGAGGTGCTGATGTGAATGGCGCCGATGTGGCAGGCCTTGGCGCAGGTGCCGCAGCCGGTGCATTTGTCCTTGTCCCAGATAAGCTCGTTGCCCCGGGTGCGGCGCGAGGGGTTGAGCCGCTGCTCCGGATACTGGGTGGTTACCGGACGCCGCAGCAGGTGCCTTATCGTCACCGATAAGCCCTTGGCGATGCCTAGCCCGTAGCGTTCAAACTTCAACTTTACCCCAGCCTAACTTAAAGAACTTTGACCATAAAACTATCAGCACGATGGCAATGGCGATATTAACCGGGACGAACACCCAGAGTGAAACCGCCGGCCAGACTAAAATCTCGGCGGCGGTGATGAGCAGATTTAATAGCGCCAGCGGGAAGAGAAACTTCCAGGCCAGCGCCATCAACTGGTCAATCCTGACCCTGGGTATGGTGGTCCTTATCCAGACGATAACGAAGAAGACCAGACCCACCTTGACCAAAAACCAGAGCCAGTCGGGCAGTATTGGGCCCCGCCAGCCACCCAGGAAGAGGGTGGTGACAATGGCCGAGATAGCCAGTGCTTCGCCGTACTCCGCCAGAAAGAGCAAGCCGAACTTCATCCCCGAGTATTCGATGTTAAAGCCAGCGACAAGCTCAGAGTCAGCCTCGGTGAGGTCAAAGGGGGTGCGGTTAATCTCAGCCAGGGCGCCAATGAAAAAGAGCAGAAAGCCCAGCGGCTGCAGCAGGATGAAGGGGATATCCTGAGCGGCCACTATCTGCTGCATGGATAGAGAGCCAGCCAGCAGAATCACCCCGACCACGGATAAGACCACCGGCATCTCGTAGCTGACCACCGAAGCCACCTGGCGCATGGCGCCCAGCGTAGAATACTTGTTGTTGGAGCCCCAGCCAGCCATGAAGATGCCCACCGTCGTCACCGAGCTGATAGCCAAAATATATAAAATGCCGATATTGAGGTCAGCCAGTATGGCTCCACCCCGGAAGGGCACCACCGCGAAAATAAGCAGCACCGGCACGAAAGCCACCACCGGCGCCAGCCAGTGCACCAGCTTATCGCCCTTAGCCGGGACAATGTCTTCCTTGAGCATTATCTTGAGGGCGTCAGCCGCCGGCTGGAAAAGGCCGAAGGGGCCGGCGCGGTTGGGGCCAAGGCGTGCCTGCATAATTGCCAGCGCCCGCCGCTCGAACCAGATAAACATCAAGACCATCAGTAGCACGAAAACGAGGATGATGACGGCGAATATAGCCCAGTGCGCCCAGAAGTTGCCGGGCCAGTCCGGGGGCAGCCACGTCATGGCCATTACCGGTCCACCTCGCCCATGCAGATATCAATGCTGCCGAAGATAATTATGGTGTCGGCTATCTTCCAGCCCCGTATCATGTCGGCCAGCGCCGTCAGGTTGATGAGGGTCGGCGCCCGGACGTGGAAGCGGTAGGGGGCGATGGAGCCGTCCGAGACCAGGTAGAAGCCCAGGTCACCCTTGGGGGCCTCAATATGCCCGTAGGCTTCCCCCGCCGGGGGGCGGATTAAATGGGGTACTTCGCTCCTGACCTCGCCCCGGGGTAAGTCCTTAATCGCCTGCCTTAAGATACGCAGGCTCTGGCGCATCTCCTCCACCCTGACCCGGTAGCGGTCGTAGCAGTCGCCGGCCGTGCCGGTGGGGATATCAAATTCAAAGCGGTCATAGATGGAGTAGGGGTCAGCCTTGCGGATGTCCCACTTGACCCCGCTGCCCCGCAGCACCGGGCCGCTGGCGGCGATATCAATCGCCAAATCCCGGGGCAGGATGCCAACACCCTTGGAGCGCGCCAGCAGTATCTCGTTCTCTTTAAGCAGGCGTTCGTATTCGTCAATCCAGCCCGGCATCTCCCTGAGGAACTTTGCCAATGCCGGCATGAATTCTTGGGGGATGTCCTGGCTGACGCCGCCGACTCTCATATAGTTATAGGTCAGGCGCTGACCGCATACCATATCAAAGAGGTCTAAGATTCTTTCCCTCTCCCGAATCATATAGACGACAGGAGTCAGAAAGGCGCCACAGTCGGTTAAGAAAGAACCCACCGCTATCAGGTGACTGGCGATGCGCTGGAGTTCAGCCATAATCACCCTGAGGTACTCCGCCCGCTCCGGCACGGCAATCCCGGCCAGCTTTTCCACCGCCAGGCAGTAAGCCAGGTTGTTACTCATCGAAGCCAGATAGTCCAGCCGGTCGGTGAGCGGGATAACCTGGGTGTAGGTACGCTCCTCGCCCAGCTTCTCAATGCCGCGGTGTAGATAGCCGAAGACCGGCTCCATGTCAACGATGACCTCGCCGTCCAGAGTAATCTTCATGCGGAATACCCCGTGGGTGCTGGGGTGCAACGGGCCGAAATTGACCACGAAGGGTTCGGTATTTACTACTATCTCTTTGGTTTTAGCGGTAGTTGCCATCCTACAAAAAATCCTTCCTCAAGGGGTGCCCCTCGAAGCCTTCCCAGAGGAAGATACGCTTTAAATTGGGGTGGCCGGTAAAGCTGATGCCGAACAGGTCGCAAATCTCCCTCTCCTGAAAATCGGCCGCCCGCCACAGGCCGACCACCGAGGGCAGGGTGGGGTTATCACGCTGGTAACACCTGGTCTTTAATACCAGGCTGTGATTATGCTCCAGCGAGGTCAGCTGGTAGACCACCTCAAAGCAATCAAGGTAGTCAACGCCGCTGACGGCAGTGAGGTAGTCAAAGTCAAGGCCGGGGGTGTTCTTTAAATAAGCGGCTATTTCCAGCAGCGATTCAGCCTCAACCAGCAGGCTTTCTGCCGCCGATTCGACAACGCCCCCCGGAAACTTTTTCTCTATTTGCTTGGCAATATCTTTCCCGGAAAGAGCCAGCGTCATCCTCTATTCACCCTCAGCAATACTTTTTCGGCGTATCTTTTGGTGCAACATTCTTATCCCGTGAATCAGGGCTTCGGGGCGGGGGGGACAGCCCGGCAGATAGACATCGACCGGTATGATGCGGTTATAGCCCGGCACCACGCTGTAGGACGAGCGGAAAATGCCGCCGCTGATAGCGCATGCCCCCATGGCTATCACCCACTTGGGCTCAGCCATCTGGTCGTAGACGCGCTTCACCTGAGGCGCCATCTTCCAGGTCAATGTCCCAGCGGTAATCATCAGGTCGGCTTGGCGGGGTGAGTTACGGATAATTTCCATGCCAAAGCGGGAGAGGTCAAACCGGGAAGCCTCGGTAGCGATAAACTCGAAGGCACAGCAGGCCGGGAAACAGAACACGGGCCACATTGAGGTACGACGCGCCCAGTCGAGCACGGCATCCACCGAGGTGAGCAGGATATTGCGCTCCAACTTCTCGTCCAGCCACCTGTCGGGGTCGGGAATAGGTTCCTGAGAGCGGGCAATAAGCTCGTTTATCGCCCTGCCCTCAACCTTATCCAACTCGCGGCTGGAGTAAACCTCTTCTATTTCCATTCCAAAACCTTCTTCTTCCAGGCGTAGAGATAGCCGATAAAGAGAATAAAGATTAAGACCAGAATCCCGACGAAGCCGAAAAGCCCCAGCCCTTTAAGCTCAACCGCCCAGGGGTAGATAAAGACCACCATCACATCCAGGGTGATGAAGACCAGGGCGTAATAATAGTAGCGGAAATTGAACCTGACCCAAGACTTGCCGATGGTTTCCATGCCGCACTCAAAGGGGGAGTTCTTGACCGGACTGGGATGGTAGGGAACAACCTGCATGAACTTGGGGAATTTGGGCAGGGGGGGAACGAACTTGGTCATAAAGGGGTAATGGGTTTCTAAATACTGCTGAAAGCGGCGGAAGTAGATGGTCAGGCGCGCCGGCAGGCTGAGGGAAAAGGGGATGAGAAGGGTGGTAACAGCAAAGAATATGGCAAACGCCAGCAGCAAACCGATATAGCCATAGTCAGCCAGCAACTATCGTCCCTCTCTTTCCACGGCGGCTAACAGTATAGCATACCAAACCTTTTTGGGGCAAGAGTTTTGGACATTAAAAATAAGATTTTAACTTAGGTAATTTCACCCCCTTATTGACCTAATCCTGATAAACCAATATCATAGTAGGGAGCAAGAAAATGATGCGAGTTATTGCCGGCACCGCTAAGGGCCATCACATTAAAGTACCCCAAGGAACGGGCACCCGCCCGGCCACCGACCTGGTGCGGGGAGCTATATTCTCCATACTGGAGACCTCCGACGCCGACTGGTCGAGGGTGCTTGACCTGTTCTCCGGAAGCGGCTCCCTGGGCATCGAGGCGCTTTCGCGGGGGGCGGGGTGGGTTGACTTCGTCGACCAGGAGCCGAAGTGCTGCCGCATCATCCAGGAAAACCTGGCTAAAACCGGCTTTACCGACCATGCCCATGTTTACTGCCGCAGCGTTGCCAAAGCCCTTGCCTCCCTCGTGGGGGAGTACAGCATCATACTGATTGACCCTCCCTACGCCGATACCTCTATCGGCAGCCTGGTGCAGCAGTTAGCCACCTCTAAATTAGTCGGCAAAGAGACAATAATGGTGGTGACGCACTCCTCCCGCTTCCCCCTGGAAGCCAGCTACCCCCCGCTTAGCGCCATCAAAGAGCGCCGCCACGGTGATAGTTGCATTACAGTCTACCAAAAAGGAGGGTAAGCCTTGACAGTAGCTATTTATCCCGGTAGCTTCGACCCCATAACCAACGGACACCTTGATATCGCCACCAGGGCGGCTAAAGTCTTTGATAAGCTGATTATCGGTGCCTTTGAGACCCCCAACAAGCCCCTTTTATTCACTACCGAAGAGAGGGTGGAACTGATAAGGCAAGCCGTAGCCCACCTGCCCAATGTCGAGGTGGAGTCCTTCGGCGGGCTGACCGTCAATTTCGCCCGGAAGGTAAAAGCGCAGGCTATGGTGCGGGGCTTGAGAATGAGCGCCGACTTTGAGCGGGAATTTGACATGGCCATGATGAACAAGAAGCTCTACCCGAAGCTGGAGTTCGTCTGCCTGATGTCCCGGGTGGAATACCAGTTCCTCAGCTCCAGCCTGCTTAAGGAGGCAGCCAGCCTGGGCGGCGACATTGACGACCTGGTCCCCAAGCACGTTGCCGACGCCCTGAAAAAGAAGTTCCAGGCTAAAGCCTGAAGGCTTAGTGGAAGAAAGAGCGGACGCCGTCGAATTCAGCCGGCAGCAGCGCCAGCACCACCGGCAGGCGGTCCAGCATTATGGTGGCTATGGCCGAATCAGTGATAACCTGAGCCATGCCCAGAAAATGAACCCACATCGCCAGCAGCGCGCCGCAGAAAAGCGCCCCCAGAAATAGACCCGCAACTGCCCCACCGAGGCGGTTGACCCAGCCCAGCATGACCACCTTGGCCACCCAGGTGAGCAGAGCGGCTACTATGGCCGCCGCCGCCAATACAGCCAGCATGATAATAGCAAAGGCGACTCCCTTGGCCACCCCCTCCGAGGAGATGAAGGTGAGGCGTTCGCCCAGGGGGCCGGAGAATTGACCTGCCAGTACCACCCCGACGATTATCCCCGCCAGCAACAGGACTGTCTTTATCAGCCCAAACTTAAGCCCCACTACGACAGCGATAAGCAGGGCTACCAGAATGACAATATCAAGCCAGTTCATAAATCTACCTCACCCGTAGTGCAGGGCGTCAATCGGATTGAGCCTGGCCGCCCTCATTGCCGGATAGATGCCCGACGCCAGACCGATAACCAGCGATACACCGACAGCTATACCAATGTGCACCGGGGACAACGTCGCCTCCAGCGGGAAACCGGCAAAGGTGGCTACAAAGGATATGCCCAGGGACAACAACCAGCCGAAGACAATACCGGCAGCGCCGCCGACCAGGCTGAGCGCCGCCGCCTCAATGAGGAACTGCAGCAGGATGTCCCGGCGCTTGGCGCCGACCGCCTTGCGGATGCCTATCTCCCGGGTACGCTCGGTGACCGAGACCAGCATGATGTTCATAATGCCGATACTGGCCACCAGCAGTCCGATACTGGCGATAGCCGCCAGGAATATGGATACCACGCCGGTTATCTGACTGAAGATGCCTATCATCTGATCCATGCTGACGATGGCAAAGTCGTTCTTATCACCCTCGTCAATACGGTGGCGCTTTATCAGGGTGGTTTCAATGTCATATCTGACGTTATCCATCTGCTCCGGGCCGGCCACCAGAACCCCGATTGACTGGACGGCGTCTTCGCCGTTGGGGGTGCGCTGGGTAAAGAGCCGGGTCTGGTAGGTGGTTATGGGCACCACCACGACTTCATCCATGCTGAAGCCTAACATACTACCGCCCTTGGCGGCCAGCACGCCGACCACGGTAAAGCGCTTGTCATTGATTTTAACCCTCTGCCCCAACGGGTCTTCATTGCCGAAGAGGTTTTCGGCAGTCTTGCTCCCCAGCACCACCACGTTATCCCTTGAGGCCACATTACGTTCGGTAATAAACTGGCCACTGGCCAGCTCATAATTGGACATCGTCTGAAATTCAGCGGTGCTGCCTTCTATCACCGAATTTATCTTTTCACTGCCGTAGGTAATCTCGACAAAGTTTTCGTTGGTCGGGGCTACCCCCAGCACCCCGGGGATGCGGGCGATGGCTTCGCTATCATCCAGGGTAAGATTGGCACCGGCGTAACCGGGGGCCATCCCGGCGCCGCCCGGCGCGTCCGGATTGGTTGGCTGCACGTAGAGCACGTCGGTGCCCAGGTCTTGCAGGGTGGAGGTAACGGCATTTTCCATGCCCCTGCCCCCGGCCATGATGGCGATTACGGCGCCGACCCCGATGATAATACCGAGCATGGTCAGCACCGAGCGCATCTTGTTGGAGAACAGCGACCTGATGGAAATAACTAACGATTCAAAAAATTTCATAGTTTGTCCACCTTCCCGTCGCTGGCTACCTTGCCGTCAAGGAGGCGAATGATACGCTGTGTATGTTCGGCAATTTCCTGTTCGTGGGTGACAATAGCCACGGTAATACCATCCTGGTGAAGCTGGCGGAAGATGGAGATAATCTCTTTGGTGGAGGCGCTGTCCAGGTTGCCGGTGGGCTCATCAGCCAGAATCAGGCTGGGACTGTTGACCAGGGCGCGGGCGATAGCCACCCGCTGCTGCTCGCCGCCCGATAGCTCGGTGGGCTTGTGCTTGGCCCTTTTGCCCAGCCCTACCCTCTCCAGGGCCTCCATCGCCTTGATGTGCTTGTAACGACCGCCGCTGTAGACGAGGGGAAGCTCAACGTTGGACAGGGCGGTGGCGCGGGAGAGCAGGTTGAAGTCCTGGAAGACGAAGCCGAATTTTTTGCTCCTCAGCTCGGCTAGCTTATTATCGTTGAGCCGGCCGACATCAATGCCGTCCAGCATATACCGGCCCGAGGTAGGCCGGTCCAGGCAGCCGAGGATATCAAGCAGGGTGGACTTGCCCGAGCCCGAGGCGCCAATGATGGACAGCATCTCCCCCTGCTTGATGGAGATACTTAACCCGTTGAGGGCGTAGACTTCTACCTCGCCCATGCGGTAGATTTTGGTCACGTTTTCCAGCTCAATCAGTTCCATAATTATCTACTCTACCTAGAAGAAGCTGCCCAGTTCGGTGGTGCCGCGCTTTTCCACGGCTACCATATCGCCTTCGCTAAGCCCCTCTAAAATCTCGGCCTGGAAGCCGTCGCTGACGCCGATAACCACCGCTCTTTGCTCCAGCTCGCCTCCGACGCTGACCCAGACCACAGTATTACCATCTTCGTCACGGCCGACCGCTCGCTCCGGCACCAGCAGGGTATCCTGGCTCTGCTCAATTACAATGTCGGCGGTGGCGCTCATACCCACCATTACCCCGGCATCGGCGGGGATGGTAAGGCTGATGGTGACCTCGTAGAGCACCAGGCCGGCCTGTATCACCGGCACCGGGCTGATTGAGGTTACCGTGCCCTCAAACAGGTCATCGGCAATGGCGTCGACCTCGATAACCACGCCCTGGCCTACCTTTACATCGGGGATATCTATTTCATCAATCTCCGCCTTAAGCTCCAGGCTGGTGGGGGTAATAAAATAGATGACTACCGTCGGCGCCATGGTCGGGGGAGGGATAATATCGCCTTCATCGACATAAATTGCCCCGACGATGCCATCGAAGGGGGCGGTAATGGTCGCTTCGGCTAAATCTTTCTGCGCCTGGGATAAGGCCTGCCGGGCGGCGGCTACCTCCAGCCGCCTTAAGGTTACTTCCGCCGAATCACCGCCGGCCAGCATATCGTCCAGCCGCTGCTCGGCGGCGGCCACATTTACCTCGGCCTGATAGACCTCATTTCCCCAATACTCCATATCTTCAACGGAGTTAGCATCGTCCAGCATAAGTTGGACGTAATTCAGATATTCCTTAGCCTGACTGACCGCCGCCCGGGCGGCATTGATATCGGGCTTGGCGTACACCTGCTGGGTTTTATCCAGATTGTACTCCGCTGTCGACAGGGCCAGCTCGGCCTGGGCTAAAGACAGCTCCAAAATGCCGGTATCCAGCTCAGCCAGCACATCGCCCTGGCTGACTTCATCACCCGCTTCAACATAGACCGCTTCCACCTTGCCGCCGGTGCCGAAGGCCAGGCTGGCATCCTGGGAGACGGTTATATTGCCGCTGCCGCTGACGATGACGTTGAGGTCACCGCGCACCACCTCGACCAGGTCCACATCAGCCGCCCCCTCACCACCCGGTGCCGGGCAGGCTACAGCGCCGACCAGAGCCAGGCATAACAGTGAGGCGGTGATTATCTGCCATAGTTTTATCTTATTTCTTCTCATCGGCTTCCCTCCTGGGAACTTTCACTATCAGCTTTGGATTGTGTTTGGCTTGCCAGCGAGCTTTCGACAGTGGTCAGTTGTTCGCCGACCATTTCTACCAATTGTTTCACGGAATCAGCTTTGAATAAGGTTAACCCCTTCCTCCCAGGCCCTGAAAAAACCAGTAACGTTGCTCCTACCTCTATGTCCAGCTCCTTGCGGGCATGGGCAGGTATAACCACCTGCCCCCTAGAGCCGACTGTCGCTGAGCCGAAACACTTAAATTCATGCCAGCTATCTGTACTGTCCATAATGCCTCCTCTCCTCACAGCAAGAAATGTCTGATTTATATGAAATATAGCATTTCTATGAAAAGTTGTCAAATGTCTGTGGGGAAATTGGTGGGAAGAGTTAACTTCGAGCCCCCTACCCCAGCTCCCTGGCTTTATCGTAGGCGGCCTTGACCGCCCGTTTGACCAGCTCGGTGAACTGTCCCTTTTCAAACTGCTCCAGAGCCCGGGCGGTGGTACCGCCGGGAGAGGTTACCTTTATCCTGAGCTGGGACGGCTCTTCGCCCGACTGCTGGATGAGGCGGCCGGAACCGAGCATGGTCTGCACTACCAGCTTGCGAGCCATGTCCCGGGGCAAGCCAATAGCCGCCGCCGCTTCAATCAGCGACTCGGCCATGAGGAAGAAATAAGCCGGACCGCTGCCGCTGACCGCCGTAGCCATATCGAGATACTTTTCGTCGTTAACGTAAATTTCGACGCCCATCGCCCCCAAAATAGCCCCTACCAGTCCTTTTTGCTCCCCGGTGACCCGGGGGGTAGCCGTCCAGACCGTCATCCCCTCGCCAATCTGGGCGGGGGTGTTGGGCATAGCCCGGGCGATAGCCCCGTGCTGGAGGCCTTTAGATAAATTGTCAATTCTGGCTCCGGCGATGATGGAGAGCACCACCTGACCGGGTTTGAGCTTGCCTTTAAGCTCGGCCATGACCTCGGTCAGAGTCTGGGGCTTGACCGCCAGCACCACTATCTCTTTATCCGAAATAGCCTCCCGGTTGCTGGCCATAGCCGCCACCCCGTATTTCTGCACCAGGGCTTTGCGCCGGGGCTGGCTGACATCGCTGACCCAGATTGCCTCGGGCTTTGCCAGGCCGTCTTCCAGGACCGCCGCCAGCATGGCTTCCCCCATATTGCCGCCGCCGACAAAGGCTATTTTCATATAAAGTGCACCTTATCACTATTATAATACATTTTGGGGTTTCAATCCCAACTTCTCCCCCGTTTTTAACGGTTCTCTTTCTTCCCACCCTCCCACCCTATAGAGGTTAGACCTCTCTTAAACGCTTCTTTAACCCCCCCTGTTAGCGGGCGTTTTACTTCCCACCCTCCCACCCTACAGGGCTGTGCCCTTAATCCTTCGCTTTGTCGGGCGGGGGGAGAAGGGGATGCTCCCTACCCGATGGGAGGGGAGGAGAGAGAGTATAAGAGGCTATGCCTTTTGGGCGGGTGGGTATGGGAAATATGAGAACTGATAAAAAAGGGGGAAGGGTGGTGGGCGGGTTAAGATAAAAAATGGGGGCGGGGTTACTTTACCACCAGATTGACCAGCCGCCCGGGAACATAGACCACCTGGGCAATCTCCTTGCCCCCGGTATGGCTCTTGACCTTCTCGGATTCAAGAGCCAGCTGTTTAGCCTCGTCTTCGGTGACTGAAGCCGAAACCGTAATCCGGTCGCGCAGCTTGCCGTTGACCTGAACCACCAGCGTCAGTTCTTCTTCCCTGGCTAATTCCTCGTTCCAGCCGGGCCAGCTCTGATTATGGATGCTGTATTGGTGCCCCGTGCGCTGCCAGAGCTCCTCGGCGAGGTGGGGGGCGGTGGGGGCTAAAAGCAGGAGCAGACTGTCTATCGCCTCTTTCCAGGCGGCGACGCTGACGGCGCCTCCCTCTTTGACTCTGGTAAGGTGGTTGGTGAACTCCATCATAGCGGCGACCATGGTGTTGAGGCGGAGCTTTTCCAAATCCTGGGTGACCTTGCGGACGGTCTGGTGGGTTAAGCGCTCCAGCTCCCGTTCGGCTTTGGCCTGGCCGCCGGCTGATTCGTCCCACTGATAGCCAGCCAGCACCAGGCCCCAGAGCCGGTTGAGCCAGCGGCTGATGCCGCTGATGCCGCTGTCATCCCACTCGCCGCCCTGCTCCCAGGGGGCGATGAACATCAGATAGGCGCGCACGGCATCGGCGCCCAGCTCGGCGACATAGTCATCGGGGTTGACCACATTGCCCCGCGATTTGCTCATCTTGCGCTTTTCGGCGATGATAATCCCCTGGTTGAACAACCGGGTGAAAGGCTCATCGAAATCGACCAGCCCCATGTCCCGGATAGCCTTGGTGAAGAAGCGGGCATAGAACAGGTGCATCACGGCGTGCTCGGCACCGCCGGTATAGAGGTCTACCGGCAACCAGTACTTTACCTTTTCCGGGTCGAAAGCCCCTTTTTCATAATGGGGGCTGGCGTAGCGCAGGAAATACCAAGAGGAGCACATGAAGGTGTCCATGGTATCCGTCTCCCGCTTTGCCGGAGCCCCGCATTTGGGGCAGGTGGTGTTGACAAAGCCTTCGTTGTACTTTAAGGGCGATTCGCCGGTGGGCTTGAACTCGGCGTCTTCGGGGAGTAAAACAGGCAGGTCTGCTTCGGGGACGGGGACCGCGCCGCACTTATCACAGTAAATCATGGGGATGGGCGCCCCCCAGTAGCGCTGGCGGGAGATGAGCCAGTCGCGCAGCTTATAGCTCACCGTGCGCTTGCCCCAGCCCTGCTTCTCCAGAAAATCAGAGACGGATTCGATGCCCTTTTGGCTGGGCAGTTTATCGAACTGCGCCGAGTTAGTCATGGTGCCGGCTTCTATATAAGCTTCGGTTAAATCGGCGCCGTCCCAGCCGGGCGGGGCAATGACCACCCGGATGGGCAGTTTATACTTTTTGGCGAAGGCGAAGTCGCGTTCGTCGTGGGCGGGCACCGCCATCACCGCCCCGGTACCGTAACTTAAAAGCACGTAGTCGGCAATCCAGATGGGCACCTTTTCCCCGTTGAGGCGGTTGGTCACGTAAGCGCCGATGAAGACGCCGTCCTTTTCCCTTTCCGTGGAGAGGCGCTCGATTTCGCTCCGGCGGTGCGATTTGGCGATATAGGCATCGACTTCGGCTTTTTTATCCGGCGCGGTCAGCTTGGCTACCAGCGGGTGCTCCGGCGCCAGCACCATGAAGGTAACGCCGAAAGCAGTATCGGGGCGGGTGGTAAAGACCCTGATTTCCTTTTCTTTAACGGCGGGGTGGTCTAAAGCGAAGGATATCTCGGTGCCAAAGCTCTTGCCAATCCAGTTGCGCTGCATGATTTTTATGCGCTCGGGCCAGTCGACGCCGTCAAACTCTAAAAGCTCATCGGCGTAGCTGGTGATGCGGAAGAACCACTGCTCCAAGTCGCGGCGGACGACCGGGGTCTCGCAGCGTTCGCAGACGCCCTCACCGACCACCTGCTCATTAGCCAGCACCGTCTGGCACTGGGGACACCAGTTCACCGGCGCCTTGTCCCGGTAAGCCAGCCCTTTTTCGTAGAGCTTTAAGAAGAACCACTGCGTCCACTTGTAGTAGTCGGGCAGGCAGGTGATGACCTCGCGGCTCCAGTCGTAGATAGCGCCGATGCTCTTGAGCTGGCGGCGCATGTTGTCTATGTTCTGCATCGTCCAGGTGAAGGGGTGAATGCCCCGCTTGATGGCGGCGTTTTCGGCGGGCAGGCCGAAGGCGTCGAAGCCCATGGGGTGGAGGACGTTATAGCCCTGCATCCGCTTGTAGCGGGCGTGGACATCCGAGGGCGCCGTGGCATACCAGTGGCCGATGTGGAGGTCGCCGGAGGTGTAGGGGAACATGGTCAGGTCGTACCACTTGGGGCGGGGGTCGTCCTCACTGACCTCGTAAAGCTTATCCTCCGCCCACTTCCGCTGCCACTTCCTTTCTATCTCTTTGGGTTTATAGCTGGTCATTTTACTGGGGCTAATTGTAGCAATAAAGCTGGTGGGGTGCAATGGGTGGGGAAAAAGGGCGGGTGGGTATGGGAAAATAAAGAACCGTTAAAAGTGGGGAGGGGTAAGAAAGGGCTAAAGCCCTTTTACATTTTTTTTAATGCCTTTGGGCTTGTTGAGCAGGTACTTAATGCCCACCGGCGGCCGCTCAAAATTAAACCTGTTAAATACGGACAGGTCTCGCATCTTGACCTCCCATTCCGCTATCAGCCATTACTTTTTATAGACGCCGTACTTCTTGGCAGCTTCCATCATGGCGCGCAGGTTTTCCCCTCTACCCTGGTCCATATAAGCTCCGCCGGTCAGTATATAACCGCCGCCAGGGGCGCAGGTCTCGATGAGCTTTCGGCAGGCCTCTTCGACCTCCTGGGGAGTCGCGGTATACAACATCGTGACGGGCAGATTGCCGGCGATACAGGTGGTATCACCCAGGACTTTCTTGGCTTTAGCCATATCCATCTGTTCGAACCACCATATCGCCGCACCCCTGGGCAAGTCCTTAATAACGTCCAAGCGCAGCTCATAGTTACCCTCAGCGAAAGGCATCGGCACGCAGCCCTCGTTAATCAAGCCTATCATCACCTCCCTGAGGGTGGGCCAGTAGAAGGTCCTGTACTGCTTGTCGGACATAAAACCACCTGTCCCCTTATGCAGCGGCATGGCGATAATGGGACACCCCGAGGCGTTGGCCATACCTACGGCCTCAGCAAGCAGCATCGGTACCATCCTTTCCATAGCTTCGATAATCTTTCCCGGCCGGCGGTACATATCCAGCATTATCCCCTGAGTCCCCCTCATCATATCACCTAACAGGTCAAAGGGTGCCCCGGACATACCGCCCCAAATAGAGGGTATACCTGATGTCAGCGCCGCCTGGTCAACCTCAGCGACGGCTGCCTGCCATTTCATAGACTCCTCACCGGCGTCAAGGAGAGTCTGGTACGCCCTGCGGATATCCTCGTCACCGAACTGCATAACATACCAGGCCGGTATGCCGACAAAGGGGGTCATCGGGCCCAGCTTCTTTAAACCAGCCAGGGCTCCCGAGGAGCGGGGTAAAAAGTACCTCAGCATGTAATCAGCCGGGTCTCTAATGAAGGCGTCATACTCCTCAACCGGCATGTATTCACCTTCAACAAACTGGTAGGATGATGAATTATCATCCAGGCCATGCCCCGGCCACTTGAACAGCTTATAGTCAATCATGTCAAAAACCCTGGCCGAAAAAATGAGGCCAGCACCGATATAGGAATCTGTCTCAAAATCCCGCAGGAACTTTATCCACGCCCTCTTTAGCTCGTCGTAATCATACATCACCTTTTTTAGATTTCCACCGGCATAAAAGGCCGGGAAATTGGCCGCAGGGATTATGAACGGCACACGGTCAGGCTCCTCCAGCCTGATGGCCTTAATAAACCTGGTTACCCTTTCCTTATATAACGCTTCGGCTTCCGGGCTGGCGAATTTAATACTGGGTGAAAGCCACCGTTTAAATCTCTCTTCCTGTCTTTCCTGCGGAGTTAGCTCTGCCCAGTTCTTATCCATCATATCAAAATACCCCCTCAATGCCTTATAGGCCAACTTGTCTTAACCATTTTGATATTCCCGCTCTAATTCATCAACCGTCTTCTGGAACTGTTTCAATTTTTCCTCCTCGCTTAAGCGGTGCAGCGGCGGTACCCATTCCATATCCTGCAGGTTTTCCATCAACATGGGCAGCGAGTCGTAAGGGATGGAGATTAGCATTAACCCCTCCGGGAGTATCGCGCGTGCTTTCATGCCGAAACCGAGGCCGGTGACGGAATAGTTCAATTCGCCACTGATATAGGGATAGACATAGAGCCAGGCGCATATCAGCACCGGGGTGCTCCGGGTAGTTATCACCTTACCGGAGGTGTAGCAATACGCCCTCAGCAGAACCTCAGCCTGGGAGGGGTTAGCTGTGATAATCAACACGTCCGGGTCGAAGGTGAGATTGTCCAGAGGGGAGAAGGCGACATACCTGACGGTGCCCTTAGCCAGCTTGGGAATATAGTTATAGATTCTGCGGTTTGCCCGGGGTTCTTTGTATATACCATCCTTGGGGCCGACCTGGCCGCTGGCAAAGATGGGGTTAGCCTCCTTCATACCCAGCACCACCGGCCCCATGCAGATGAAATTATCCTCGGTGGCGTAGAAGGGCGGGCTTTTCTGGGCCTCGCCCAGCATCTCGCAAAAAGCCAAGCCTTTATCCAGCTTGTTGATACCTTTGGGCTTGTTGAGCAGGAACTTGATGCCTACCGGCGGCCTTTCGAATTTGAATTTTTTGAATATAGATAAGTCGCACATTTTGACCTCCTTGCTTTCAGTTTCTTAATTCATAATACCAAAGGCGGCGGGGCGCCTCAAAGAAAAAATGCTTGGGCCGGTGGTGGTCTAGCCGCCCCTCATCAGGCCGGGGAGCCAGAGGCTTATTTCGGGAACAGCTATTAAGAGAGCCAGGAAGACAAACAGGGCAATCAGGAAGGGGAACACCCCCCGCAGCAGCCTGTCCACCGGGATATCAAAGGCAGTCCTCATCATAAACAGCTCCAGCCCCATCGGCGGGGTAATCAGCCCTATCTGCATGTTGACCACGTAGAGAACACCGAACCATATCGGGTTAAAGCCCAGGGCGATGATTACCGGCACAAAGAGGGGCACCGTGAGCAGCATGATGGTTATGGCATCGATAAAGCAGCCTAAAATCAGCAGCAGGATATTTATGGCGATAATTACCAGCCAGGGGGAGAATCCGGCCGAGGTAACGAAACTGGTTATGGTTTTGGACACGCCGGAGGTGCCGATGACGTAGGAAAACAGCCAGGCGCCTATCATCATGAATAAAATCATGCCGTTGATTATGGCTGTTTCTATAAGAGCCCGCTTTAAACCCGCCCAGCGAAGCTTGAAAACGGCGACGCCGATAATCAGTACCACCACACAGCCGACGCCGGCGGCTTCGGTAGGGGTGGCAATTCCCAGGTAAATCGTGCCCAGAATGGAGAGCATCACCACCACTATGGGCCAGACCCGTTTTAGCGAGGAGAACCTCTTGCCCCAGCTGACGCCGCCTACCGGGGGACCGAGTGAGGGATTCCGCCAGCAGATTATGATGGCCACCGCCCCCAACATGCAGGCGAGGAGAATGCCCGGCACCATGCCGGCCATGAAAAGATGGCCGATAGAAGTTTCGGAGAGGACGCCGTAGATAATCATGCCGGCGCTGGGGGGGATGAGGGGGCCCAGTACCCCACCACAGCATAGCCCGCCCATAGCCAGCCCCTTGTCATAGCCGTATCTTTTAAATTCGGGCTCAGCCACCTTGCCCACCGCCAGTATAGTGGCGGTGCTGGTGCCGATGGCGGCGGCCATTGCCGCCTCGCCCCAGATGCTGGTAACAATGAGGCCGCCGGGAACGCGGGAGAGCCAGCTCCGGGCGGCATCGTAGATGTCTTCGCCAATCTTTGTTTCGCCGATGAGACAGGCGATAAGAACGAAGAGGGGCAGCGGCGTCCAGTTTATGTTATAGAGGGTGCTGAAGGTGGTCCAGCCTACTTTTTCCAGGCTTAAGGGGCCGTAAGCCAGCAGAGCGACGGTTATGGAGGTAAAGCCCAGGGCGTAAATAACCGGCATGCCCATCATCATCAGAAAGAGCATGCCCAGGACACATATCAACGCCGCCGTAGCAAAATCTATCACTAGCTAAGCTACCTCACTTGATTAACTATCAAGCCACCTTATGACGATTCCGGCTGGTCCGGTTCTTTGCCACCCCTCAGACGGGCGACACCCTTAACAAATTTACCGAGGAGAATGAGACAGAGCAGGGTGTAACCGAGGGGGATAACGAATTTAATGGGGGCTAACGGCAGTGCCCACGTCGACTGGCTGACCTGGCCAATCTCCAGCGCGTAGAGCGCATTGCCCAGGCTCTTCCAGGTGAGCACGATGCAGAAAATAAGCGCCAGGAGCGGGAAAATGGTATTAAGGACGATAACCCTCATGCGGGGGGGGAAGCGGGAGGCAATCATATCGTTGCGGACATGCCGGTCCAGCCACTCCACCCCGGCTACGGCTAAAACACCGGAGAAGAGGAGGAACATGGTGCTGAGTTCGTATGCGAAGGGGTCGGGGGCGTGGAAGGCATACCGCTTGACCACGCCGTAGGTCTCGCCCCATGCCATCAGCAGTACCATAATACCGCTTACCAGCATGAGGGCAAGACTGGCACGGCCAATCCAGTGATCCAGTTTCCGAATCACCCTAGCGAACAATTTTCATCATTCCCAAAAGAGTTTACACGCTTATTTTGCCGCCGGCTATTCCAAAAGCCGCGGGCACGCCGTTTTTAACCTATTTTGAGTTTAGCGAGGATACTTGGCGTTGGCCGCATCGGCAATGGCCATTACCTGCACGCCAAAATCACCCAGTACCGCCATTTGTGAGTCGATTGACGGCTGGCAGGCTGCCTTCCACCGGTCTATCTCCGACTGGGGCACGGTATAGATATCCGCCCCGGCGTCAGCCAGCAGGGTGAAATCACTCTCCCATTCACCCTTCAACCACTGGTCGATACCGTCTGATGATTTCTGCGCTTCCTCGAGCATTATGTCCTGGATGTTAGAAGGCAGGTCATTCCAGACGTCCAGGTTGATGGAAAAGCCGTGCAAAGCACAGACCGAATAGGACAACGACACATTCTTGGCGACATCGGTCAGGCTGAATATGCGCATGGCCGCCGGCGCCGTTATCACCGCTTCTACCGTTCCCTTCTCCAGCACCGAATAAGAGTCGGTATAGGGCACCCCGGTGACGGGGGCACCGCCCATCGCCTCTATCAGAGCCGCCGTTGAGGGAGAGATTGCCTGTACCAGCAAACCGTCCCAGTCCTCCAGGGTCTTAACCGGCTTGGTGGAAATCATTTCCACCGCGGTATAGTTATGCAGGCAGAGGAGCTTCTGGTTGAATTTCTCTTCCAGTACCCCGCTCAATAACGGCGCTAACTTGGGTACGGCCTCAATATGGGCATCAATGTTGTTAAACAAGAAGGGCATTTCATTGGCGCCTAATTTCGGTTCATCCGCGGAGTGGGCGCTGGGGGTGATAGCGCCCATATCGGCGGCTCCGGTTCTGACCCCGTCAAGAAGCTCGGGGAACGAGAGCATTTGTTCGCCGCCGTAATATTCGATGGTATAGTCGGGGCCGCAGCGCTCGTTAAAGGCGTCGGCGAAGGCCTGTTCGACATCACCATACTCGAACAGGGCGGCACTGGCCATCTTTAAGACCACCGGCCCTTTGGCCGGGCAGGCTACAAAGCTGCCGGTCAGCGCCACAATAAGGACAATGCTGAGCAAAATTAAAATCTTTTTCACGGTAAATTTATACCTCCTACTGTGAATTTAAGATAACTTTTTTTTATATATCATCCGCGCTAATTTATCACCCCCTTTGCCGAGAGAAAATTAGATATTGCCGCCTTAAAACTGGGTAGCGTGGTCTGGTTGTGGGCAGGGTAATATAATCGGCGATATCATTCACTGCGCTAGTACCAGCTCGAAGGAATGGGGCTATACCTGAAAGCGAGGTGGCGGGGCGGGGCTAATAAGACTTTGAGCACACCATCTTTGAGCACACCATCTTTGAGCACACCACTATTGTAGCACATGGTGTCAACTATCCATGTAGCTGATTTCAACGGTTTTTTTGAAGGCGGAATTCACATTTGGCGCAGGTGTCTTCATCACCGTAAACCTGACAGTAGATGCCTTCCTCCTGCCAGCAGGGTTTGGCGCAAACCGCCAGTTCGGTGCGGTGCATACAGGCGGGGCAACCGTCCAGCTGCCAGCAGGGGTAAAGGCGCAGATAGTGGCGGATTGCCGGCAGGTTGAGGTCTTCCGATATCAACTTCTGAATGAAGTGCAGGCGTTTGAGGTCAGTCTCGGAATAGAAGCGGCGGCCGCTCCTACGCTGGGGCTTGATTACCCCCTGCTTCTCCCAGACGCGGATGGTCTCGGGGTGGACATTGATCAACCCCGCGACAACACCTATGGGAAATACCGGCCGATTATCCATGCTGTCTAAATCTTTGGTGGGCCTGAGGGGACGATACCTAGAACCGAAACCGTCTCCTGTTTGGCTCCGTCCGGGGGTAAGCCGTAGTTAAAGGTAATCTCCCCATCATCAACTTCCAGGCTCTCAATGAATGTTGACAGG
>Ga0315541_1000967_pt1 | contig 28356 bp, 16 predicted proteins | sample SalMarSW160190MG_FD_203095 | JGI IMG/M metagenome (GOLD analysis project Ga0315541, IMG submission 203095) | Salt marsh sediment microbial communities from the Plum Island Ecosystem LTER, Massachusetts, United States - Salt Marsh Sediment SW1601-190 ...
AGCCCTATGAGAATGGTGGGCCTGGCATTGATACAGTAAACGGAGGTTTTGATCATATTCATCTGCTTGTAAGTATTAATCCCACACAAAATACCTCCAATGTAGTCAATCTGATTAAAGGTGAATCATCCAACTGGATTAACAAGAACGATTTTATCCGTACAAAATTTGCATGGCAGGAAGGGTTTGGTGTATTCTCTGTCTCACCAAAAGATATTGAGCTTGTTCGCAATTATATCAAAAACCAGGAAGACCACCACCGAAAGATGACCTTTAAGGAAGAAGTGAATAAGTTCCTGAAAACTTACAATATCACATTGGATGAACAGGGTAAGGGGAGAGCATTAGATCCTAACCTGAAAGGGTCAGATGAATGTATACAATTTTTCTGTGTTGCAACAATAAAAATAAAACAATTAAGGATAGGAATCAAATCACAAATTCAAGGCATTTTAGGCACTATCCCTTTCTTTCCGCTGTTCAACCACGAATTATTTAGGAAATGACAGGGAAACGGTGGTTCCTTTCTGAATTGTTGAACTGATACGCATGGTTCCCCCATGCAGTTGAAGGATTTTACGGCACAAGCTTAAACCGATGCCCGAGCCCCTTTCCTTTGTGGTAAAAAATGGAACAAAAATCTTGTCACGTATTTCAGGAGGGATCCCTTCTCCATTATCCTTAACATTGATTTCCACTGCATCTTTGGTTAGCCTGGCTGCCAGATTAATTGACCCATCTGATTTTACCGCAAGGGTGTCGATTGAATTCTGAATCAGATTGATCAGTACCTGTTCGATCATTTTTTGATCGATTCGTATCTGAAGGTTTTCATCAACAGTCTGGCAGTTAATGGTTATTGGTAAATCCTTTACCATGGGAGAACAAAGGGAACAGACATCATCTAACAGAAGCTTCACGGGAATATTCTTCATTTGTGGTTCCGGAAGACGGATGAAGCTTTTATACTGCTGGATAAAATCCAATAATCCGTTACCACGCTGCTCTATCAATTCAGCACTCCTGCTTATATCCTTGATCAGGTTTGTCTTTGCATCATCTTTCCTGTTCATGGCGGATGAAAAAGAAGAAATCCGGTTCTTTATGGTTGTTCCAAGGGTTGTTATGGGTGTCACCGAGTTGGAAACCTCATGGATCAATACCCGGATCAGTTTTTGCCACGATTCGATTTCCTGTTCTTCCAACTCAGCCCGGATATCCTGGAAGAATACCAGATTTAATCTCGTTTTTCCAAGAAGAAACTCGGTGGATCTGAACAGGAGGTTCTGCGTTTCTCCCCAGGGGTTTTCCATGCGGATGATCACCCTGTTTCCCGGTTTAATGGCAGTGATTTTAGTCTGTAACCCTGGCTTTATCCTGTCCAACTCGTTCATGTGCTTCATCCCAGGCACTCCCAACATGAACAATCCGGATTTATTAATTACCTCGATCGCACCGTCATTATTCCATACAAGTATCCCTGCGGTCATGTGGTTAAGCACCTTTTCAAACCGGATTGTTGCGTACTGCTTTTCCAGCCGGATGCGACTGATCTCTTCATTCAGGCTCTTAAAACTGTAATGCAATCCCTGGAAGGTCTTTTCCACCTTTTCTTTCAAGAAGGTAAATGCTGTATCCTCCTCACCCAGCAATAAAAGGAAACGGGCCAGGTTCCGGTTTGTGGTATTTACATAATGAATCAGGAGCACGACCTGCAAGACAATCAGGATACCAAGGAAAACCATGGAAAAGAATCGCTGCTTTGTAACCAACAGGTAGAAAAACCCAAAGTTTGTTAAGCCAAACAGGCTCACCCTGATCAATACATTGATATAAAAACTGTTAAAGGCCATATTTCTTTATTTTATGGTAGAGGGTGGTTCGCGAAATTCCCAGCTCATCCGCTGTTATTGAATATTTCCCGCGGTTTTTTAAAAGTGCTTTTTCAATTGTATTCCGTTCCACCAGTTCCAGGTTAAGGCTATCTGTATCCCAGCTGGGTACTGCTTGAAGGTTGAAATCCCCTGGTGAAAGGACCTCATTCTCACAGAGAATGACAGCATTTTCAATGGTGTGCTGCAACTCTCTTACATTACCGGGCCACGTGTACAGCTGTAATTTATCCAATGCTTTCTGTCCTATCTTCAGGGTTGGTTTTTGATACTTTGTAGAGAATTTGTTTATAAAATACTCTGCTAATAGAATGATATCTTCCCCGCGTTCTCTCAGTGGTGGCATTTCAATTTTTACTGTGTTGATTCTGTAAAGTAAATCTTCCCGGAAGAGGTGTTCCTCCGTAAGTTTCAGCAAGTTATTATTTGTTGCTGAGATCAACCGGATATCGATCGGTTTACTCTTATTGGAGCCCAGCCGGTTTACCTTCCGGCTTTCCAGGACAGTAAGGATCTTTGACTGCAGGGAGAACGGCAAGTTTCCAATCTCATCCAGGAACAGCGTTCCTCCACGGGCAGTTTCGAACCGCCCGGGCCGGTCGGTCTTCGCATCGGTAAATGCACCTTTCACATGCCCAAACAGTTCGCTTTCAAAAAGTGTTGAACTCAATGAAGCAAGATCAACAGGAACGAACGGCTCATCAGCCCGGCTTGACTGACGATGGATCTCCCGGGCTACCAGGTCTTTCCCCGTACCATTTTCTCCCTGAATCAATACATTGGCATCTGTTCCGGCAACTTTTGCAACTACCCTGAATATTTCCTTCACCGGTTTTGATTCACCAATAAATTCAGGGTAAAATTTGTTCAGATCTTCTTTTAACGCAAGGTTATTGTGTTCGAGTTTTTGCAGTTTCTTTTTCGATTGCTGCAGCTGGTAAGCCGTTTTCAGGGTTGTTATTAATTTTTCACTGTTCCATGGTTTTTGAATGAAATCCATGGCTCCAATTTTCATGGCTTTTACAGCCAGGTCCACATCGCCATACGCGGTTATCATGATAACCGCAGCTTCAGGATCCTTTTTCAAAATCTTGCGCAACCAGAATATCCCTTCATTCCCGGATGATATTTTTGCCGCAAAATTCATGTCCAGAAGTATCAAATCATAATCCTCCCGGTCCATTTTGTTGAAAATCATATTTGGATTAGACAGGGTATCAATGCCCCGGAATTCGTATTTGAGTAAAAGTTCAAGTGATTCAAGGATCTGCCGGTCATCATCAATGATCAATAATCGTCCTTCCATTTTTTAAAATTTTTGAAGTAAATTACGGATAAATGTTTAAAAATTGAACGCAAAATGTTTAAAAATTGAACGTTTTTTTCAGTTTGACTGGGCAACAAATTCTAATAATTTGATTTACTTTGCTTTATAAGAATGGCACGCATCTTGATTTTGCAGTAACTAAAAAAGTCATGTGGCGCAATTATTATATAACAGCCATCCGAAACCTGATAAAACACGGGTCAAACACCATTGTTAACATTTTAGGATTATCCTTCGGGCTGGCTATTTTCATAGCCCTGGCATTGTATATTCAGTTTGAACTGAGTTTTGATAACTTCCATGAAAACGCAGACCGTTTGTACCGTGTCGAACAGATCATGAACGAAGGGAACCGGATTGAACGGATGGCTGGTTGTCCGACCCCTCTTTGGCAGGCACTTAAAAATGATTTTCCGGAAATCGAATCATCCATGCGATTCATTGCTACTACGAGTTTGCTTGAACTTAATTTAACTGCTGTAGATGGATCAGTGATCAAGGCAAAAGGTTGTTACGTTGAAGAGGATTTTCTGCAGCAATTTACATTTCCGCTCGTGCATGGGAATCCCAATGAGGCACTCTTAGAGCCACTATCGGTAGTACTCTCCGAGTCTGTTGCCAGAAAGTTATTCACAAAGGATAATCCGGTTGGAGAGGTGTACGAAATAAACGGTGTCGATTTTGAGATCACAGGTGTCATGGAGGATATGCCAAAAAATTCTCACCTCCAGTTTGATGTATTATTATCGGTAAAAACGATTGAAGAGTTATACGGTGCAGATTCATTTACAGCATGGGGAGATAATTGGGTAAGTATTTATGTAGTCTTATTTCCAGGACATGATATTGAGAACTTCAGGAATAAAATAAGGTATAAACTGAAAGAGTATTTTTATGAAGAAACCCTGAATGAACTGGATGTGAGGCCTATAAAAGAAATTCATCTTTACGCAAACTTAAGGTGGGATTATGCTGTACAGGGAAATATCCGAAACGTGTATATACTGGCAGCTATCGCTGGTTTTATACTTATCATGGCCGGTGTAAATTTCACTAATTTATCCGTTGCACAATCATCTGTACGATCGAAGGAAGTTGCCCTCAGGAAGATAAATGGTGGACAAAGAAGGCTTTTACTTACTCAATTCCTTGGAGAATCTTTACTAATTACTCTATTCGCTCTGTTTATCGGTTTTGTGCTTTTCGAATCAATTCTCCCGCTGTTTAACCGAATCACAGGACAAAGTATTGATTTTCATTATTTTCAGAATATCTCTTTATTCCTTTTCATAATTATTGTTGGCCTTCTTCTTGGATTGTTAGCTGGTCTATATCCCGCGATCCTAATTTCAAGATTTTCCCCGCTTGCCATTTTCCGAACTCAACCGACCCAGGGAAGTAAAAATCCAATCCTCAGAAAACTTCTGATCACTGTACAATTCTTCATATCCGTTGCCCTGATTATTGGAACTATAGGGGTGGCCCGGCAGGCTTATTATTTGAAGAATAAAGACCTGGGATATAATCCCGAATTGGTCATTCGTATCCCCCTAAATGATACTTCAGTAACAAAGATAAATACCTTCCGGTCAGAACTTCTAAAATACCCTGGTATTGTGAGTGGTTCGGTGCATGATTACAGGGTGTGTGAATCGACCAACTGGACCAGAATTTCATGGGAAGGAGCTCAGGATGAAGAATTTATCCGGATTAATGTGAATTATGCTGATCAGCATTACCTGGACACGTATGAAATGACATTGGTGGAGGGGAAAGGATTTAGTGACCCTCAACCGGGAGAGGGAGAAGCTGAAGATGAAGTAATATTAAATGAAGCTGCCGTTAAGAGCTTGGAGTTTGATGATCCGATTGGAAAGAAAATACGGTATGGAGGTGACTACAGAAGATATACAGCAATGATGCCTACCATAGTAGGTGTAGTACAGGATTATCATTTTCTTTCGGTACGAAACACCATTACTCCGTTTATGATCCGGCCCTATCAAAACAGGTTGGTTGGTCGGAGTATCTCTTTTCGGGTGGAAGGGAACGCCTTACAAGAATCCATGAAGCTCATCGAAACCAAATTTGCTGAATTCTTTCCGGAGGATACGTATGATTATGAATTTGTCGACGAATACCATGCCCGGATGTATACGGTTGAAGATCAACTTTCCAAAATTGTATTTACCCTTGCCGTTATTGCGATAATCATCGCCTGCCTGGGAGTGTATGGACTCGTGGCATTCACGACAGCTAAAAGAACGAAAGAAGTAGGTATTCGGAAGGTAATGGGAGCCAGGTTTTTCTCAATCAGCCGCCTGTTTGCCCGGGAATTTATGATCCTGTTGATCGCGGCAAACATCCTCGCATGGCCGGCTGCCTACTTTCTGGTAAAAAACTGGTTGCAAAACTTCCCTTATAGAGTCGATTTTTCGGTCATCCCTTACGTTATTGCTCTTCTGTTATCTTTATTCTTCACGCTCATGAGCATGCTTTACCATACCTTCAGATCGTCCAGGCTGAATACGGCTGAGTGTCTACGGTATGAGTAAGTAAGACACATTATTCATGAACCGAAGTTGAAATGAATAATGAATGTCGAACTTATCCTGATGCAAATCAGGATCTCTTTTAATCGTTTATCCGGCTTCGTTACCGAATATCTAAATGAAAACTCGTCAGTCGAACGCGAGTCGTCTGACGAGTTTTAATCTTCCATCCTGCACCATTCTGAAACAGATTCCGTTTCATTTCGGAACATCAGGAGTGATTTAAAACATGCCTGTTGTACTCATATAATTCTGTTTGACAGCCTGTTAATAAACTTGGCATGCAGATTGGGCATGATCTTAAAAATCCCGGCATGTTCCGCAACTATTTTATCTCAGCACTGAGAAGTTTTCTCAACAACAAAACCTATTCGATCATCTACCTGATTGGTCTGGCACTGGGAATTACCAGTTGTCTGATCATCTTTCTTTTTGTGGAGAATGAATTGAAGTTTGACCGGATTCATCCTGACTGTGACCGCACATACCGGGTAACCCACCTGTTTAAAATGCCACAATCAAATGATTTCTGTGCCATTACTCAGGCACCCATGGCTGATGCGATCCGTGAAAGCATGACCGGTTTTGAGAAGGTTGTCCAGGTGTATTACAGGGAATCTCAACGGGTAATCATCGATCATGAGGTCATCGCAGAGGATCACCTGGTGTTTACTGAACCTGAATTTCTTGATGTTTTTGAAAGCGGTTGGATTGCAGGAGATCGTTCTTCAGCACTCCGGGACGTCAACACAATTGTTTTAACAGAAAGTTTTGCCAAGAAGCATTTTCAACTTGATTCGGTAATTGGTCAATCGTTAATCCTGTTTGATACCATACGCTTTACCATCACCGGTCTTGTTAAGGATCCGGATATTCATACTCATCTGCCTTACTCTGCTCTTGTTTCCATTAACTCTCTTAACGAGGGTATTTTTGGTTTTAACTATAACCAGTGGGGGGCTACATTATCAGGATTTTATACCTATGTTAAATTAAATTCCGGTGCAACTCTGCAACAGTTTGAAGATCAGTTCAGTACCCTGAAAGAAAAATACCTTTATCCGGATGACAGGGAGATGGAATTTTTTAGCCTGCAGCCCCTCAGGGATATTCACCTAAACAAAACATTCAGTTTGGATAATCCTGGTTATACCACATCGAAAGAATTCATCATTATCATCTCTTTTGTGGGAATTCTTATCCTGATTATTGCAAGCATTAATGTGATAAACTTAAGAACCGCACATGCCATGAAGCAGTCGGTGGAGGTTGGGATAAGAAAGGTAAGTGGTGCTTCCCGGCGGGACCTGATCCACCAGTTCATGTTCGAAAATCTTATCCTGGTTGTTCTTGCTGTAATCATCTCACTGCTTCTTTCAGAGGTTTTACTTAATTCGGTAAACCGGCTCTTTGAAGGAACTATCACTCTGGAATTGTATGCTTCATCCTCCCTGTTTTTATACCTGTTCCTGGCTATTCTGGTTGTCACCTCAATGACAGGGCTATATCCTTCTTTAATCCTTTCCTCATTCAAGCCGGCAAGGGTTCTTTACCGTTCGCTTCGCAGTAATAGAGAAAAAAGATTTTCACTTCGGAATATCCTCATCATAGTGCAATTTATCACTTCACTGGGATTAATTATGGTTACAGCAACCATTTACTATCAGTTGCATTATATGCAGGAAAAGGATATGGGTTTCCGCAAGGAAGAGATCGTGAATATCACATTGCCGGATAATGATCCTGTAACTCTGAATCGGCTCCATCATGCCCTTTCCCAAAAACCCTATTTTATTAATCTCTCTTTTTCGAATGGCGCACCTGCCTCCAATACCAGGTTGGGGTCATTCTTCTCCTACCCGGGAGCTCCGGAAGGCGAAAGGTACATGTTCGACATAAAATATGTTGATACAAATTACCTGGACCTGTTTAATCTTGAGTTGCTGGCAGGTAACTGGTTTACCTCCTATTCAGCTGATACAGTTCCACGTATTGTTGTTAATGAAGCATTGATAAAACGGATGGGGATTGATAAGCCTGTTGATGCGATTGGCAAATCGATTCTCAGGGGATCAGAGAATCATGAAATTATTGGGGTTGTAAATGATTTTCACGTTGAATCTTTATACAGTCAGATCATTCCGGTTACTCTTTCTGTTCGACCGGGTGAATATTTTATTTTAAGCATTCATTATAAGAAAGGAGATGAAAACGACCTGCTTTCCAATCTTGAAATGATTTGGAACGATTTTTTCCCGAATGAACTGTTTGAATATGAATTCTTTGACAAGTTTATTGCCAGTTTTTATTCAAGAGAAGAGATGACCGGCAAATTAACCAGCTGGTTTGCTTTTCTGGCTATCCTGATTACCTGTCTTGGGATTTTTGGATTGGTCCTTTTTGTTACCACCAAACGGATCAAAGAATTTGGTATTCGAAAAGTTCTTGGGGTCACAAGTGCCGGGATTGTTTCCCTGATTACCAAAGATTTCCTGTTTCAGATCGTTATTGCCTTTCTGGTGGCGACCCCGATCTCTTATCTTTTCATTGTTCATTGGATGCGGAACTTTGCGTACCAGGCATCAGTTACCTATTGGATCTTTATGCTGCCTCTGGTTGTTCTATTAGTAACCAGCATGATCCCGGTTGTTTTCATCGCCCTCAAGTCAGCCAACACGAATCCGGCCGATTGCCTGCGGTATGAGTAAGTAAGACACATTATTCATGAACCGAAGTTGAAATGAATAATGAATGTCGAACTAAGATTTAACACGTAATACGAAAATCGGCTACTCGTCAGACGACGGTGAGTCGTCTGACGAGTAAGTTTACAGTATATACGGAAAAAACATCTTTGTTTTCTTCATATAATCCCGGTATTCGTCGCCGAACTTTTGGATCATCTCCTGCTCTTCCACCCGGGCTGTAAAGATCAATGCTAAAAAGTTAATTATTGCCAGAATAATCTGAAGGTATCCGGGATCTTTCAGCATGGCACCAAAACCAAGCAGAATCAGCGAGAGATACAACGGATGCCGCGTACAACCGTACAAGCCGATTGTTATAAGGGTGGTTGTTCTTTCCATATGTCCTGCCGGTTTTCCCATCCTGTATAACAACACAAATCCCCATATGGCAAAAATCAATGAACCCAGCAGCAGTATCCAGGAGATGATCTGGTTGACGAATAAAACATGTTTGAACCACACCCGATAATTCATCAGCACGATAAGAAAAATGGATTCAAATGCAAAGAAGCGGTAGATACCATGATACCGTTTTTCCCGGATCGATGCGATCCAGGAGAGGGATATCAAAAGCAGGGTTCCTGCAATCAGGATGATCAGGTTTGTAAGGGTCATGTGGTTATGTTGGATTGTTCTATCCTGTAAAGATAGACTGTTCTCTTAACTTATGAACAGTAGATACAAATACCAAATATCAACCCACAAATAACAAATAAAATCCAATATTCATTATCAAATAATGAAACTTTTGGGATTTGTATTTTGTAATTTGTTTGTTTTTTGGAAAGTGGAATTTGGGATTTGTCCAAAGGACTCCCCTGGAGGTGCTTATTTGTTATTTGTCCGTAGGACTCCTTCGGAGTTCCCTGGGATTTGTGATTTCATCCTATTTTCCGGATGAGCAATCGGTTGTGAAATGAATCCATCGGTCAGCCGGCTTGAGGCGGCCGGACATGTCCGTCCGGCTGTTGAACAAACCAAATCCGTCGGACCGTTGAAAACGGTCGGACGGTACCTTTCGGTCTGACCGCTGGAAGGTGCTCTGGCCCAAGGGAGCCGGTCCGACCGGTAAAACCATTACTATTTCACCTGAGCAAACAGGTAAACCATTTCCGTTGCGATCTGTTGACAACGTTCATCATATATAGACTCCTCCTCCGGGGTTCCATCTGCAGTCCCGGGATCTTCGTATGGAATGGAAAACCTGGCTGATGCTCCCGGAACAACCGGGCAGGCTTCATCGGCATCCGAGCAGGTCATCACCGCTATAAAATCGTTGTGCGGATTGACCGGATGTGAAAACTTTTTTGAAAAGGCTTTAACCGGATCTACACCATCAGCATAACTTACCCGGTAGACGGGATTTGAACCAATCGTATCTGACTCCATCTGAAATCCTGCTTTTTTTAGTGCATTGACAGCCCTTGTATTGAATGCTGTAGCTTCCGTACCTCCCGAGTAACAGAAAATTTGTGGTATCTGATAATAGGATGAAGCGACCTGTGCCCAGAGCTGGCTCATCTGGCTTCTCCGGGAATTGTGGGTACAGATGAAAAGTAAGTTTACCGGCTTGCTTTCTCCTACTTTTCCGGATATATAATCAGTGATATCGTTCAATTGAGTCTTCCTCTCTTCAGGGATTGTACTGAAATCAAGCACATTTGAATGGATATAACCGGTTAATGGTTTAAAAAAAAAAGTTTCTTTTTCAGTTGGTGTTTCTGACATTTGGTTGTCCATTGAGTCGGTTACCCTATCGTTTATACTGTGTTTGCAAGATATACAAAACCCCAGTTTAACGCTTGTAAACTATAACAAAAAATCCTGAAAGGGGTTTAATAGTATAGCATTATGAAGAACAATTCAACCCCAATAGGGTTGTTGTCTTCTCGTACGTTTATTAACCACCGGTAGCCACCGGTGGTTACTCATTATTATACCCCTTTTCGGGGTATGTATCAGGATTTAAATTTCTATCCAAACAAAACCAAATTAAAAATCTTTTTCGGTATATTATAATTGCTCCGTAGGAGCAACACATTGGTAGCATAGAATAATATTAAGGCATAATCGCTCCGTAGGTGCGACACAGATAATTTATCAATGAATTAGACAAATATTTCAAATCATCCGACATGTTATTTGATACAATCAGTGCCAGAAATTCCTCCTATAGGTGGGAGGTTTCACAGAAACACTCCGGTTCAATGTTTCTCCATGTGCCATCAGGGAAATGGTGTATGTACCGGGATCGGCACCTTCCAGGTCCCAGGTTATCCGATTTAATCCGCTGTGGTTTGTCCCCGAGATTTCCTTCATTGTATTTCCTTTCGGGTCCGTGATTTTGATTCGGACTTTCTTTTTCTCTGATTTTGGTTCTCCTTTCAGGTAATAGGTTATGAGTACTCCTGCAGGCGGATTGGGTGCTTTGAAATCGTAAGGATCATTCTCTTCTTCCAGTTCAACCGTATCATTCAAAATCGTTTCCCTCGGAGTAAACAGAAAAACCTCCTGTTCCAGCACTTCTTTTGTAAGTTCCTCCAGCATGGTAATATCATCCCAGATGAATAATCCACGACCATAGGACCCCAGGACCAGGTCATTATCCAATGCTGCGATCTCAATATCATCTACAGCTACCTTTAACAGGTTATTGGGTTGAACCCAGTGTATCCCGTCATCGATGCTGATCAGCAATCCATTGTGTATTCCGGCAAACAGGAGGTGTGGATTTCCGGGATGTTCTGCAAAGCCTTTCACCAGTGCCATTCCAGGCATATCTCCCGTAATATCAATCCAGGTCTCCCCAAAATCGGAGGTCCTGAACAGGTAGGGAGTAAAGTCATCGGCTTCATAATACCTGCCATATGCTACATAAGCCGTGGCAAGGTCATGAACGGAAGCCACTATCCGGGTAAGAAAACGGTCCTGCGGACCGGGCAGTTTTTCAGTCAGGTCTGTCCATGTTTCCCCGTCATCCATGGTAAGATACAGGTTCCCGTCATCAGTCCCGGCATAGATCAATCCTTTCCTGAGCGGAGATTCGCACAGTACAGTAAGTGCGGCATAGGGTTTCCTCACGGGTTTTATTTCCATGATGGCAATGGTATCCGGTTTGGGTCCTCGTGTCAGATCCTCACTGATAACCTCCCAGTTTTCACCACGGTCTGTCGATTTGAAAAGTTTATTACCACCAATATAGAGTGCATGTGGTTTGTGCGGGGAGATAAAAAAGGGAGTGTTCCAGGTAAACCTGTATTCCTCCTCTTCCGATTCCGGTTTGGGCCGGATTGATTTTCGTTCATCCGTGTTGATATTATACCGGACAATGAATCCATACTGAAATTCCCCATACACCACATTGGCATCGAGTGGTTCTGAAGCAGAATAGAAGCCATCGCCACCAACAACAGATATGTAATCACTGTTACAGATCAGCTTGTTGCAGTAAGATTTGGACGGGGCACCCCAGACACCATTATCCTGCAGTCCTCCATAGATCCAGTAGGGGTCGCGATGGTCGGTGCTGATGTTATAGTATTGTCCGATCGGAAGGTTACCAATAAAAGTCCAGGCTGTTCCCCTGTCGTGTGAAAGGTATAGCCCACCATCATTGCCCAAAATCATAAAAGCACTCTCTTCCGGGTTCATCCATACCACGTGGTGGTCCGCGTGTACACCCTTCATTTGTATCCGGTTGAATGAATTTCCTCCATCCGTGGTTTCCTGCACCAATGTACCCATTATCCACACCCTTTCTTCATTGACCGGATCGACATAGATCCTTCCGTACCAGTAGGATGTACGCACCCTGTCATTCATAGAAACCCAGGTCTCACCCATATTTCCCGATTTGAAAAATCCCAGGGAATCGTGTTCCAGACAGGCATAAACCCGGTCGGGATCTGAAGGAGCATAGTCCAGAGCAATCCGGCCAATATTGTCCTGTGGGATCACTTCTTCAATTTTGTTCCAGGAATCTCCTCCATCCGTTGAGCGGTACAACCCGCTATTGGGCCCCTTCTGGACATGAGCCCAGGCATTCCGGTATTGCTGCCATGCAGAAGCCAAAAGGGTTGTTCCATCCGGAAACAGAAGCAGATCGGAGAACCCGGTGTTGTCATCAACATATAGTATCTTTTCCCAGGTTTGTCCACCATCCGTTGTACGGTAAATTCCCCTCTCTTCATTGGCACCCCATCGGGATCCGGTAGCAGCAACATACACAACATCGGAATTTCCCGGATGGATACGGATTCTTGAAATGTGCCGGGTCTTTTCCAATCCCACGTGCTGCCAGGTTGACCCGCCATCCAGGGATTTGTATACTCCGTCACCAATGGAGGCGGAGCTTTGTTCACCGGATGCCTCTCCCGTTCCAACCCAGATTATTTCAGGATCTGAAAAGGATATCGCCATATCTCCGATAGAAAGTGAATTTCCTACATGATCAAACAGGGGGCTCCAGGTTCGACAGGTATCAACAGACCTGAATACTCCTCCTGTAGAAGCTGAAATATAAACCGTCAGCTTCTCCTGCTGGACTACTTCAATATCGGATATTCTACCCCCGTATCTTCCCGGACCGATGCTTCGCCAGGGGATCTGGCTGATGATGTCCGCTGAAAATTCAGGACCATCGGATCGGGTGCACGCAAAGCAGAGTAATAAAAACAACAGGGTTGAGGTTAACCGCAATGCAAAATGAGTTGTTTGTTTCATTTTTTCACAAAATTATTTGTAATTTTTCCAGCACGATACGAGAAGTGTGCAATCCATCGTTCTCGTTTTGTATTTGCTTACTGTTGAATCAAATGTATTAAAATTAGCCCAAGTAATGAAAAGGATCTATTCCATCACACTCATTGTATGCATTGCCGGCTGTCAGCCAAAAGGTGATGTTACGAATGATACCCGTTCTGTTATGACGGGTGTTGCTACCCATGATTCGTCAACAAAAAAAGAACAGCTCGGGAAATTATTATTCTTTGAAAAGAGTCTTTCTACACCTCCCGGGCAGGATTGTTCTTTCTGTCATGATCCTTCTGCGGGTTTTGCTGATCCTGACAGGGACCTGCCTGTATCCAGGGGTGCCCGTCCGGGTATATATGGCAACCGGAATGACATGACGATTGCCTATGCAGCCTATATTCCACCCCTGCAATACGATGAGGAGGAGAGCATTTGGTTTGGAGGTCTCTTCTGGGATGGCAGGGCAAATGATCTTTTAGAACAGGCTGCAGGTCCTCCTTTAAACCCTCTTGAAATGGCTAATCCGGATACCATTACAATTGCCGAATCACTCCGTAAACTGGATTATGCTGATCTGTTTAGCGATGTTTTCGGACCGGGAGCATTAAGCGAAGCGGTGCAAGCCTTCACATTCATGTTAGAAGCCATTGCGGCCTATGAACAGAGCAGCGAAGTCAGCCCTTTTGACTCAAAGTATGATCTCTGGTTGAAAGGAGAAGCTGAATTAACGGAATCTGAAATGCGTGGCTTACAGCTGTTTGTATCGGAGGAAAAGGGGAACTGTGATGCATGCCATCCGAGCTTTCCTACCGTTGAGGGAGTCGGTCCGTTATTTACAGACTACACCTATGATAATTTAGGTGTTCCGAGCAATCCGGAAAACCCATTCTATCTCTTGCCGGAGGACCTGAATCCGGATGGTTTTGATTTTGTGGACCTGGGGTTGGGGGAAACGGTTATGGATCCGGGTGAGAACGGTAAGTTCCGTGTACCTACTTTGCGTAATATTGCCATAACGGCTCCCTACATGCACAACGGAGTATTCAAAACTCTTTTCGAGGTAATTGCTTTCTATAATACACGGGATATTGCCCCATGGCCTGCTCCTGAAGTTGCAGAAAACGTCAACAAAGATGAACTCGGGAACCTTCAACTGACTAACCAGGAGATTGAAGATTTGGTTGCTTTCCTTACAACCTTAACCGATGGATGGACAAACAGGGATTTGAACCACTAATCCAACGCGGGAAACCACAGGGTTTTTTTCATTTATCCTGATCCCGGCATTCGATTTCACTGGATAACGATTAATTTTAGTACCTTTGCCACAATGAATTGACAAAGGGATCCTGAAATTATGAAAAAAGGCAGATATACGGTCATCACCGGATCCGGCAGTTACATTCCACCCAAAAAGGTGTCGAATGAAACATTTCTTGAAAATTTGTTTTATTCACCGGAAGGAGAAAAAATTGACTCACCGACAAACCTGATCATATCCAAGTTTGAGGAGATAACGGGAATCCGGGAGCGTCGGTACGCTGATGACCATCTGGTTACATCTGACCTGGCTTATTTTGCCAGTTTGGATGCACTTGAATCGTCAAATACCGACATGGAAAGCCTGGATTACATCATTGTTGCCCATAATTTTGGAGATGTACGAGTTAACCAGAAAGGGTCTGATTTTGTTCCAAGCCTTGCAGCACGGGTAAAAAAGAAACTGGGCATTAAGAATCCGAACACCATTGCCTACGATCTGATTTTTGGCTGTCCAGGTTGGTTGCAGGGGGTTATTCAGGCAGACTATTTCCTGAAATCGGGTGATGCAAAAAAGGCATTGATTATCGGAGCAGAAACCCTGTCACGAATTTCAGATCCTTACGACCGCGATAGCATGATCTATTCGGATGGGGCAGGGGCAGTTCTCCTGGAATCCGTAGTCAGCAGAAAACCAATTGGTATACTATCCCATTCCACCCGGTCCGATTCCCTGGAGTATGCCGATATGCTTCGGATGGATAAATCTTATAATCCGGACCTTTCAGGAGCGGAGCTGTTTATAAAAATGAACGGCAAGAAGTTGTATGAATATGCATTGATAACCGTTCCGCAGGTTGTTAAAGACGCTGTTGAGAAGGCAAAATTATTGCTGAACGATATCAGCAAGGTACTGATCCATCAGGCCAATGAAAAAATGGATGAAGCCATTCTCCAACGTATTTTCAGGCTATTCGGAGAGAAGATTATTCCTCAGCATATCATGCCCATGATCATCTCTCAATATGGAAATAGCTCGGTAGCAACCCTTCCTACTCTGCTTGATCTGATCCTCAAGGGTAAACTTCCATACCAGCGGTTCATGAAAAACGATTACCTTGCCTTTGCATCCGTTGGAGCGGGCATGAACATCAACTCATTCATTTATAAAGTTCCGTAGATCACGATCCACCGTAAAAAATTCCATCCAATCTGTTCAGGACTGATATCCTGAACAGTCTGACAATATCAGTTTGTTTTTCAGTGACTTAGCGTTGTGTATTCTCCTTTTTTTCTTCGCTCTGCAGGGTAATCACATAATTTTTTCTTCAAAAAACTTGACTTTCGGTACACAGTTGTATTATATTACGTACTAAAAATCTGCTATGAATACAAGAATGTTAACTCATACTTTACGCCTATTCCTGTTATTTTTATTCAGCTTTTGTACTATCTGTTCTTTGCCTGCTCAGGAACAATCGCTTCGTGACCCAAAAGCAATTACAATAGAGGATATCAGCCTGAATGATTTCCTGAAACTGCACAAACAGGGTCTAATGGAAGCTATCCCCAGTGCACCGGTTGAAATTGATTCTGAAGTGGTCAGTATTCAGTTGGATTATTTTCTTAAACAGGAGGGATATAGCATTGATTTTTTGAAAGAGGTTGATCTGTCAAACACCGATCTGTCGAGGGCTGACCTTCGTTTTCTGAACCTGAAAGAGGCTAACCTGAAAGGCAGCGATTTAACAAAAGCGGATCTAAGCTTCGCAAACCTCAAAGAGGCTGATCTTACCGGTGCCGTTTTGGTCAAGGCAAATCTGACCCAATCGAACATAAAAGAAGCCATCGTAAAAGATGCTGATTTCTCGGATACTGTGCTGGAAGGTACAGACATTCATGAAGCAGAGGGTCTGACAGTAAACCAGCTTCTTTCGGCAAAAAGCCTGGTTAATGCAATACTTCCCCCAGCATTGAAAGAAGAACTCATAGCAGCAAATCCAAAATTATTCAAAATCCCGTAGGCTCATTTCTATTATCAGGATTCATTTACCGGCTGGTGAGTGAATATAAATCTGTTTGTTCAACGGTTATCCGAAAATGGCCCTGATATTCTCATCGATCTGGGTAAAATTCGCCATAGCAACCGCAGCAGAATGAACAAAGGGTTTATCCAACACCCATTGAATGGCTTTTCCAAAGGAGGGCTGCTGATCAACCTGTGACTTGTAGGGCCCTGCAGAACAGGTTTTCATGGCAATAATCCCTTTGCCGTTTCGATCTGCCTGTTTCATTTCATCTTCCAGTGCTCCCTGGTCATAGTTACTATACCGGCCGGTAATGGAGTGTGTGTATGATCCTGCGAACGTATAGGAAACCATTGCTACATCATAAAAGTTCACCCTGTTATCTGCTTTCAGTAGCTCCGCCTGGTTGTGATGGGAGGAGAAGCCACAAGCCCTGATGATTCCTTTATTCTTAGCCTCCGAAAAAAAATCCATAACAGTTTGGTGATGGATGATCTCTTCCGATTCGGCACCATGGATAAGCCAGATGTCAATGTAATCCGTCTGCAATGCTTTCAAGCTTTCATCCAACGATTTTTGCATGATGCTCCTGATCTTTTGAGAAACTTCTTTTGTTTTCAAAGCATTTCCTGTTTCCGAGGGCCTTATCCTAACCTTTGATTGAATGATAAGATTCTTCCGGATCTCTTTAACGGTTTTACCAATCATCACCTCATTCTGTCCATTTGCGTAAGACCGTCCTGTATCCAGAAAATTTATCCCGGCATCCAGGGCTGCCAGAAGCAATGCTGGTTGCTGGGTTCTTGATGCTCCATAACCCAGCGTGGTTATTTCAATCCCTGTCTTTCCAAGAACTCTCCTTCCCGGTTCATTCGTCCATCTCATCCAGGAAATTGGTCTTTTAGCAATTAATCCTGCCCCGACAACTCCTGCAGAGGATTTTTTAAGGAATTCTTTCCTGGTAATGTAACCGTTTCTTTCCCTGTTTGTCATGTAGCCTGGTGTATGGTATTTCTCTAAGTGCGGGCAAGATATGAAATTTCATCCTTATTAACGAGTTTTCAACAATGACCTGTTTATTATTTTTATATCACAACCTGAAACATAACCAATTATTATGTATCTTTTCATCCCGAAAACTGAACCCCCAATCAACAGCACATTGGATACAAAGATCTATCCATACCACTGGCAAGGCAAAACAATTCTGGTTGTTGAAGACGATGAGCCAAATTTCAAATACTTTGAATTCCTGCTTAAGGAGGTGGATGCAACGGTGTTATGGGCAAAAAACGGACTGGATGCTATAGAGATCTGCTGCAGTGAAGATCAACAAGTTGATCTGGTGTTGATGGATGTCCTGATACCGTTTGTAAACGGATCGGATGCTACCCGGGAGATACGTAAGTATTATAAAGAGCTTCCCATAATTGCTATCTCCGCCTACGATACATTTGATAACCGGGAGCGTTGTTTTCTTGCCGGTTGCAATGAGTTTATCTCCAAACCTGTCCTGCCGGAAAAGCTTTTGGAGACCATGGCCTGTTATCTGGAACCCATTTTTGAATTCAAACCAACAAAAGAGAAAGTTTCCATCGCAAAACCGAAACTTTTTAAAGGATAAGTCTGCTGCCAGTAAAAAATCGGTGCCCTTAAAATAGGATACTGATGGATTGATCACCGGGGATTATTCACCATATATCGGTTATACAGATCATTGAAAGTTTCTTCAAGGCGTGCTGCTTTTTCAAGCTGCCCGAATCGTTGTGTTAACCGCACCAATTCCTGGAAGATCTGTAGATTCAACCGTTTCTCATAATCGATGGCATTACCAATGGATGGCCTCAGAGAAAAGTAGTAATTAAGCTCCTCCTCACAAACCAGGGCATACTGATCGATGATTGCATTTGCTTTATTAAGTTCATCGCATTTGTAATAGACTTCTGCTATGCCGACGGTAAAAATATCGTAAGGAATCCTTTCCTGCGGCATCAATTCCATACAGCGGTCAAGAACAGCTACTGCTGAATCCCTCTTCCCCTGATTAACCAATTCTTCCGCCAGGCGGGTAAAATTATTCCTGATCTTGATGACCGAGAAGGTTCTTTTGTTATAGAAATCAAGGTAGACATCGGTTTCATTCATCCTGCCCCATTTGAATTTATTCATCAGGTTATCATACATGGCATCGGCATGTATTCTGCCCATTTCCAGGAATCCGGTTGCTCCTTCTGTTTTTATCGGCACCAAACGGTAGGCAAAACCTTCCAGTTGAAAATACTCTTCCAATCCCAGGGCATCATCGTGTCCTCCGGTGACATAATAGATGGGTCTTTCCCATTTGTTTTGAGCCAGTAAGTCAAGGACCATCAGCTGGTTTTTCAGGAGGTAATTCCGGTTTATTCTGATATCGATGGATTTCACAATTTGATCGGCCAGTTCGGGAGCAACGGTCCCGTTTTCAACTACTGTAGCGGAATCAACGGGTATACGAAACATTTTGGTAGGGATGTAATCCAACAACTCATTCTCATACCTTATTTTCGTTGCCTCATCATCATTAACAACAAAGTCGATCACCTGTTTAACAGGGATATATTCTTTCACTCTTTCGATCATAAAAACCTGCCCGTTGGTTCCGTCCTTGTATTTCTCCCTGGGAACAGAGAGGGGCAAAGGATCGGACTGATAGGCTTTGCGTTTCATCTGATCAATGTACCAATCGGTGTTGAACAGCATCATGTTTACCACGCGGACGTCGGTTCGTATTCCTTCCACTTCCTGTGCATACCATAAGGGGAACGTATCGTTATCACCATTGGTAAAGAGAATGGCATTCGGGGCACAGGAATTGAGGTAATTGTAGGCAATATCTCTCGCGGTAAACCGCCCTGATCTGTCGTGATCATCCCAGTTCTCCTTTGCCATAACACCTGGAACCAGTATCAGGCAAAGCACACCGGCAATAATGGCACCCCATTCCTTCCTCATGGGTTTTGACAGGACATCAAAAAGAGAAAGCACCCCCAATCCAATCCATATAGCATAGGCATAAAAGGATCCAGCATAAGCATAATCCCGTTCGCGGGGCTGATTTGGATATTGATTCAGGTAAACCACAATGGCGATACCGGTAAACAAAAACAACAGCAAAACGACCCAGAAATCTTTCCGGTTTCTCTGAACGTGGTAAAAGAAGCCGGCTAATCCAAGAATAAAGGGCAACAAATAATAGGCATTCCTGGATTTATCGTTTGCAATATGTCCGGGTAAATTATCCTGGTTGCCAATTTTTGCCCGGTCCAGAAACTTAATTCCGCTGATCCAATTTCCTTTCAATGGTCCTCCATGGCCCTGTTCATCATTCTGCCTGCCGGAAAAATTCCACATGAAGTATCTCAGGTACATGTGGCCAATCTGATAGGTAAATAAGAACCGGAGGTTTTGCCCAAAGGTGGGTTTCTCAACAAAGGTATCTTCCCCTCGTGAATTCTGGATACTGATTCGTTCACCATCTACCTCTCCCCACTCCTCGTAAATCCGGCGATGATCGGGTTGGGCACTCCACATTCTGGGAAAGAAGGTAGTCAATCGTTCATCGTAGACATACTTCGAAGCATACCTTGAAAGGACATACTTCCCGTCCTGGGGTGTATAGGTAGGATTTCCTTCTGCAACGTCTACTATGGGTGCATTGTAATACTGCCCGTAAAGAAGCGGCCTTTCACCATATTGTTCCCGATTCAGGTAATAGAGGAGAGAGAATACATTTTCTGGATTGTTCTCATCCATCGGGGGATTGGCCGTGGATCGGATCAGGATCATGGTGAAAGAAGAATAGCCGATCAGGATAACCAGGGCTGCCGTAATAACGGTATTCAGAATGATGTGATGTCTTGCTGAGAGATAATAAACAATCCCGGCAACAACGATGAGCAACAGGAGGTTCAGAAGCAAAGAGTCGGACATAAAGGGGACACCCAAAAGGATCAATGCTATTGTTGACGAGAGGGCAGCATATATCGGGTTATCGTTTCTCCTCGTGAAATAGATTCCCCCGGCAATGGAGGCAATCGTGAAAGCGATATGGATGAGTACTCCGGAATTATAAGGAAGGCCGATTGTATTGACAAAAAAGAGTTCAAACCTGGAGGATGTTTTTACAATTCCCGGTATGATCCCGTACATGATAACACCCAGGATGATAATAGAGATGAGGATTGCTAAAATAAATCCCCGTTTTGTCGGTTCATATTTCCTGAAATAATAAACAAAAACGATGGCTGGAATTGCGAGCAAATTGAGCAGGTGTACCCCAATGGACAGGCCCATCAGGTAGGCGATAAAGATTAACCACCGGTCGGCATGTTTCTCTTCGGCTACATTCTCCCACCGAAGGATTGCCCAGAAAACAATGGCCGTAAAGAGTGACGAGGTTGCATAAACCTCTCCTTCCACGGCTGAAAACCAGAAGGTGTCGGAGAAGGTATAGGCTAATGCCCCAACGATCCCGCTCGCCATCACGGCAATCATTGTTCCGGTTGAATAATCATCGCCTTTTATCAATATCTTTCTGGCAAGGTGGGTGATGGTCCAGAAGAGAAAAAGAATGGTAAAGGAGCTGGCCAGGGCGGACAGGGTATTGATCATTTTTGCTGCCTGAGAGACATCGCTTCCGGCAAAAAGGGAAAGTACCCGAGCCATGATCATCCAGAAGGGTGCGCCCGGTGGATGTCCGACTTCCATCTTAAATGCCGAAGCAATAAATTCACCACAGTCCCAGAGACTGGTGGTTGGCTCAATGGTTAACAAATAGACAACCGAAGCGATAATGAATATGAACCAACCTATGGTGAGGTTATATAGTCTGAACTGTTTCATCCTTAGCAGATTTCTGATCAATACAACGAAGCGAATTTAATGTTTTTTCTTCTTGAGCCACATTAAAATTGAAATTAATGCGTATTTTCAAAATGCCTTTCCCATTAACAGGTTGAAGAGAGATGAAAAACAGCAGCAAAAAAAAGAGAAAACAGCGTAGCGGTATTGTCTATTCTACCAACCCGGAATATCAATACACATACAATGACCCACCGGAAGAGAAATTCCTGCCACCGGAACAACAAACAGTGTATGTTTCCGTTGACCGTAAAAGCCGTAAAGGAAAAACCGTCACACTGATCTCCGGATTTATCGGCACCACCGATGACCGCAAAGAATTGGCCCGGCTTTTAAAATCAACCTGCAATACCGGGGGAAGTGTAACGGGGGATGAAATCCTGATTCAGGGCGATTTCCGGAACAGGATCATTCAAATCCTGAATAAGGCAGGGTATACTACAAAAAGAAAGGGTGGATAGAAAATCATTTATCCCGATTTGATTAATTTGGAATGTTTACAGTGTCCGGCATGCTTCATCACCTTCAAAACCGTAATTTCGCTTTTCTTATTGCTTCTTTCATTCTGTTATTTGTTGCAATGCCTTCTCATTCGCAGTTTTACGAGAGGGGTCAGGATCCTGCATTCATTCAATGGAAACAGATCAGAACCGAAAATTACCAGATTATTTTCCCCGAAAGTTATATCAACGAAGCACAGCGTCTGGCGAATTTTCTTGAGTATGCCTACAATTACGTCTCCTTTTCACTGAAAAACAAACCCCGGAAGATTTCGGTGATCATTCACAATTATTCTGTTCGGTTCAACGGTTTTGTTGCCTGGGCACCCAAGCGGATGGAACTTTATCCCACCTCCCCCCAGGATATTTATCCCCAGGATGCGTTAGAACAACTTGCCCTGCACGAATTACGACACGTAGTACAGGTGGACAAACTTCACCAGGGCTTGACCAGGATTCTCTACTATGTTTTTGGAGAGATGGCTACCGGCGTCATCTCTGGCATGTTACCCATCTGGTATCTTGAAGGAGATGCGGTAGCAACGGAAACTGCCCTTTCCAGGGCAGGACGGGGCAGATTACCCTCTTTTGAAATGAAGCTTCGTGCACTCTCCCTGGAAAAGGGTGGGGTTTACCGGTACGATAAGGCATACCTGGGATCATACAAGGATTATGTGCCAGATTATTACCAGTATGGTTACCAGATGATCGCCTATTCCAGACAGAAATATGGCAGCCGCTGGTGGGATCAATCCCTCAATTATGTAGCCCGGAACCCCTACCTCATCAGTCCTATACATTTCAGTCTTTACAATCATCTGGGTTTGAACAAGCGGCGGTTATATGATGCAACGTTCATGGAGCTTGGTCATCGATGGAGTGATTATGCCTGGGAACTTCATTACACTTCATTTGATACCCTGAATATCAGGAATCGGGATCTCTACACCAGCTATCGTTTTCCACAATACCTGAATGACAGTGTGATCATTGCCGAAAAATCGAGCCTGGATAAAATACCCCGGTTTGTTGCCCTTAACCGGAATGGGGAGGAAACCGTTATACATCAACCCGGATTTCACGATCCCGTGCGCCTCTCCGTTAGCAATAACACCATCCTGTGGACTGAAATTATCCCGGATGTCCGATGGAGTAACCGGGAATTCTCGGTGATTAAAAAATTTGATATCCCCTCCGGACAGGAAACCCCGCTAACCCGGGAAACACGATATTTTTCACCTGCACTTTCGCCTGACGGCACCAACATTTCAACCATTGAGGTCACCATACAAAACCAGGAAAGCCTGCTTATCCTAAACACTGAAAACGGAACAGTGATCCGGGAAATTACCATTCCTGCAAAAGCACATGCCATGATGCCAACCTGGAGTAAAGATGGTGAATGCATCTATCTGATCCTCCTGACCGCCAGTGGTAAAAGCATTCATAAGGTTGATCTGGATTCTGAAACATGGGAAGCGATGCTGGAACCCGGTTTTGAAGATATCCTGACCATTGCTCCCAGCCGGAATTATCTGTTTTTCCATTCCACCTGCTCGGGAATTGATAACCTTTATGCTATCGAGATGGCATCCAAAGAAATTTTCCAGGTCACCTCATCCAGGAACGGTGCCTTCGATGTAACGGTTTCTCCCGATGGACAACGGATCGCTTTTTCCGATTACTCCTCTTCCGGATACAATATTGCCGAAATGGATCTGACGGATCTGGAATTTATAGCACTGGAAGAGGTAACGAAACCCGGGAATAACTGGCATGAAGTACTCACCAGTCAGGAAGCCGATGTAATTGAAACATCGGATGTCCCCCAGAAACAATTTCAAGTCATACCCTATCGGAAACTCTCCCATTTTTTCAATGTCCATAGCTGGGCTCCATTCTATACCGATCTCAATAAAATCGACCTGGATCATTTTGAAATAAATCCTGGATTTATGTTGCTATCTCAGAACAAGTTAAGCACTGTTATCTCATCAATCGGTTATGCATATAAAAATTCCCGTCACCAATTTTTTTCAACCCTAACCTATAAAGGGTTGTTACCGGTGATTGATCTCTCCCTGAATTATGGTGGTGTTCCCCTGGTCAATCCGGATTCACTTGATGTTTCATCTTCTGAATTGTCGTTTAACTCCCGTATATACATACCCCTTAATCTTACACGGGATCGTTTCGTCAGGGGTTTGGTCCCTTCGTTCGAAACGGAATACCGGAATTTATATATTTACAATGATGAATCATACCTGTATGAAAAAGGGCTCTGGACCAACAGCTATCGTCTCTATGGATACAATTACCTGAAGCTTGCCCATCGTGATTTTCTGCCAAAATGGGGGCAAACCATAGATTTGAGGTACGCCAGCAACCGGTTTAGCGGGAAAGAACAGGGTTCAATCTATTCCTTGAGGATGGCCTTTTATCTTCCCGGATTGATGACCAATCACAGCCTCAAGCTTTCGGCAGGAATTGAAAAGAGAAACAACGTTAAGCGGATGTTTTACTATAATTCCCTGGACTTTCCAAGGGGATACAGTTCATCCATTGTTTTACCCCTTGCGGAGAACCTGCAGAGCATTTCAGGTGAATATTCCCTGCCAATCTGGTATCCCGATATTAACATCAGCTCCATCATCTACTTTAAACGGGTAAGGGGCAGTCTGTTTTATGATTACTCACGTGCAAAGATCTTCAATACCGAATCGTCTGACTTCAACAAGCATTATGACATGTTTACATCTACCGGGGGCAGTCTGGTCATGGATCTCCATTTCCTGAGAATCCGGTTTCCCATTTCCCTGGGGGTTGAATATGCCTACCTTCCAATGTTAAACAGAAATGAGTTTTCGATAATCTTTAACATCAATGTTTTTGGGTTTAACATCAACAACTAAACCGCATCATTCGTCACCCGTGATCCGTGGCTCTAATTTTCTTTCACTGGCATAGGCAAAAGCTGCTATCAGGAGGATGGTTATCAGGATGAAATAGGTAAATGCGGGAACCGGCACCGGATCTCCCCCTGCATAGGAATGCAAGCCAGTCAGGTAGTAATTAACCCCAAAATAGGTCATTAATACCGATCCAAATCCCACCAGTGCACTTAGATTGAATGCATATTCGTTGTTTAAACCCGGTATTTGTCTCATGTGAAGAATGAAGGTGTAAACCAGGATCGTGACCAGGGACCAGGTCTCTTTTGGATCCCATCCCCAGTATCTTCCCCACGATTCATTAGCCCAGACTGCTCCAAGGATTGTGCCGATGGTTAAGAAGTACAAACCCAGAATCAGCGACATTTCATTAATTCTTGTCAGTTCCAGAATTTGTTTTTCGATCCTCTTTCTGTTTCCCTCATTTTTCAACCACATCAGAATCAGGTTAAGTAAACCGAGAAGTGCCCCAAGTCCCAAGAATCCATAGCTTGCTGTTATAACGGAAACATGGAAGGTTAACCAGTAGGATTTCAACACGGGAACAAGATTGGTAATTTCCGGGTTCATCCAGCTCAAATGTGCCACCAGGAGAGTAAGGGAAGCTAAAACAGCCGTTGCCGACAGGGCAATCAATGATTTTCTGGCAAAAAGAAATCCTGCCAGCATGGTAGCCCAGGCCACATAGATCATCGATTCGTATCCATTACTCCAGGGTGCATGTCCGGAGATATACCACCGTATTCCAAGGGCAACTGTATGGGCAACAAATCCCAAAGTAAGAGGTACAAGGATAAGGATAACCACATACCGGATATTCAATTTCGGCATAATAATGTTAGCAATCAGCAACAGGAGGAGGGTTAATCCCAACAGGGAATAGAGTGGAAACAGCTTTTTAAATACATTAACATTATAATAGAGAATCTCCAGCTTCACTTTATTCCCGGGAGGAAGTACATTACCCCCATTCCGGTACTGATAGGTGAGGATCGCGTCCAGGTATTCATCGGGTTGTTCCCACTCATCCGAATTAACCGACTCTGTGACTGATTGGAAGTACATCTGGACGATGTGTTTGATGAACAACGAATCCGATTGGGGAACATGCAAATAGGCTTCATCCGGTGAGTACCAGGTGTGGCCAGTATCTTCCGGTTCAGGGAAGATATCCAGAATTGTCCCGGTAAATATCATATAGCAGATATTCACCCGTTCATCAACCGCGATCACTTCCTTGTCAAACTTATCTCTTGTGGAAGGTGTTTTTGAATAAGCCCTTTCAACGTATGCGCTCAATTTGTATTCCCCCCTTCGTGCCATATCAATGAAATCCATCAGGGATCCGTATTTCCCATCCACACCCATGGCTTTTGCCAGATTGGTGTTCCCGATCTTTATCAAAGGGACGGTTTGCCAGTATCCGGGATCTGTAAGCATCCCCAGAAAGAGTTGTGTTGGATGGTATCCCAAAAATTTTTCTTTCCCTGTCACCTTGCGTATCACATCGTAAGCCAGCGTGTTCAGTGGTTTGATCCTTCCATTGTTATCCTGAACCAGCACTTCTCCAAATTTCCGGGTATGTTTATAGGGAATGGTTCTGTTTTCCGCCTGAATCCACTCCTGCGAGTGGGCAACCGTGCCGGAACCCATAAACAGGGATCCCAGAAGTATTCCAAAAATTGTTCCGATCTGCCGGGCTGCCTTACCGGTACCCACCCGGGCAAGAGTCCTGAACCGACTTTTACCGTTCAGCAAAGACCAGAGGATACCGAAAACAAGCATAAAGTATCCGATATAGGTTACAATGGTTCCTGAGGAGTCATGGTTTACTGACAATAGGGTCCCCTCTTCATCCGGATCGTAGGAAGACTGATAGAACCGGTATCCCTGATGTTTTAAAATATTGTTCATGTAAATTCTAAATGGAACTTCCCTATTGCTCTCCGGATCGATGAGGGTTACTTCACTGGCAAAAGAAGAGGGGCTGTTTGAGCCGGGATACCGTTCCAGCTGGAAATCTTCAAGACGGATAGCAAAGGGAAGGGTGATGATTGACTTTCCATAGGAGAGGTATAACGTATCGCCATTCATGTTCACAGCCGTGGTCTCTCCGGGACGGTTGATCTGACTTTTAACGATGGCTCTTTTTGTTTTTCCCTTTCCGGTTATGCTGAACACAAACACATCGGTTTCGGTAATGAAGGACTCTGCCGGTGCAGAGACCCACTGGGTGATTGCCCTATCATACATTTCCTGAAGCACCAGCTGAATTCCATCTGAGGAATATATTTTTCTTTTTTCAAACGGATGATAATGATCCTTTTCCAGTATCTCTTCCCGGTTTCCCATCATGGAGCTGGTTACTGCATCCTGGGGAAACCGGATGGACAACAGGGAATCCCTATATTGAATGGAGATTCCCACCGCTTCACTATCCGTGTTAAAACCGATGGTTGCTTCTCCTACTGTTTTTGTTTCCCCCTCGTACAGGATCACGGATTGCCTGTACTCCTTTCCAAATGCAATCAGGGATACAACCGGTTCTCCATTGGGATCAGGGGTTGGTGACTCCATGGCATTTGGAATAGCCTCTTCCAATCGAATGGTGTATCTGGTCCCATTCAATTTCACGGATTTTGAGAATGTTTTGTTGGAATAGCCAGGCAGCCGGGTATCTTCCCGGTACATCTCCTCTGCCACACCGGCCTTAACACCGGCCATCAAGTAGATATTTTGAGAAAGGATCTGATTCGTTTGCTTACCCTCCCTTATATGCATGCTTCCTTCAAATCCGAAATAGCGGGTTATAGCCGATCCTGTCAGAATAACGAGTAGGGAAAAATGGAATAAAAAAATCGATAGCTTCTTCCTGACATAGAGTTTGAATCGAATGATTCTTCCCGTAAGGTTAAATGCCAGAATCAGCAGCAGCAGTTCAAACCATTTTGTATTATATACAGCATCCCTTGCAGCAGTTGAACCATGATTATTCTCGATAAACGTTGCCATGGCAATGGATACGGCAAAGATCAGGATCAACGATCCCATTACATGGGGAGAAAACAAGAAATCAGCAATTTTCCTCATAACCAGTCAGTAAATTCAAGGGGTGTCACAAAACTGATATTCACGCTCCTGTTGGAAACGGGTGAAAATAACACATTTCTTTCGAATTATTACTGTTCAGTTATTCTCGCGGCATATTCTTTTATTGTTTCCCATGCGCGAATAACATGTTGTTCTGTAACATTGGTTTGTGCAATTACCATTCTCAGCGTATACTTCCCATTTAATTTTGTATGGGTCAGGTATAGTTTCCCGGAACTGTTCAACTCCTGCAACAGTTGTTCATTGTAACGGTTGATTGTTTCTTCATCCTCAATTCCGTCGGGTTTAATCCGAAAGCATACGGTATTCAATGGTACCGGAGCCATCAGTTCAACATG
>Ga0315541_1000968_pt1 | contig 28336 bp, 24 predicted proteins | sample SalMarSW160190MG_FD_203095 | JGI IMG/M metagenome (GOLD analysis project Ga0315541, IMG submission 203095) | Salt marsh sediment microbial communities from the Plum Island Ecosystem LTER, Massachusetts, United States - Salt Marsh Sediment SW1601-190 ...
CGACTCCTTCGCAAAGTACGCGGCTGCTTTTTTTAAGATATCCCGCTCCATCCTGAGTTCGGCATTTTCTTTCTTGACTTTTACCAGCTCCATCTCTATTTCCGTTAAAGGTCGGTACGTCTTTCCTATATCCCCCAGCCTGCCTTCCTTGCAGGCTTTCAGCCAGTTTCCCAGCGTCGATGGCGGCAGCGACAACCTTCGGCCTGCCTCCGGTAAAGATAGCTTCTCTACCGTTACCAGCTTTACCGCCTCTTCCCTCAATTCCTTCGTGTATCTCCCTTGTGGACCCCTTTTCAATCTGACACCTCCGTCTTTCTATTTTACCTGACTTTGGTGTCCATTAAACCCATCCTACCTCAGGCCAAACAGCACGCCAGCCCAACTAATTCTTCGACTGTCAGTCTGAAAATATCAAGCTATCCCGAATAACTAGTTCAAGCTATTTTATTCGACCGGGAAAGTAAATAAAAATGCCCTTATCTAGAGCTTCATTATGAGAGTCGAACTCATGTTACTACTGATCTCATCGAGTTAATTCCTGAGCTACTTGACCGACTAATAAGCCTAGGTGAGACCGCTAGCCAGACTAAGCACTCCTTTCGTAGCAATGGATACCCGAGTCTCGTAAGGCGTAAAGAAACCACCTAGGAGTCAATACGGGAAGTCTTTGATGAAGAAAGGGAAGTTAAAAACTCCTAATACCTAACAACTACTTTGTCCAGCTTAATCAAATAATACAAATGGTATGTCAATGACCTTACCCCGTGATTAGTAGCATCTCTGACTAGAGTCAAGTCGCTGTTTCAGCATACTCCTTCGGGGTGCTTCCTTTCAACGAGCTGTGTGGCCTGACCTCGTTGTAGTCCCTTCGCCAGTCTTCGATGATTTCTCGGGCATGCTTCAGATTCATAAACCAGTTCGTATTCAGACACTCATCCCTTAGCCTTCCGTTAAAGCTCTCGGCGAAGGCGTTTTCTATCGGTTTTCCCGGTCGAATGAAGTTCAGTTTTACGCCCTTACGGTAGGCCCACTCGTCCAGGGCACGCCCCACGAATTCCGGTCCGTTGTCCATGGTGATTACATCAGGCAGCCCCCTGGTCTCAGCCAGTCTCTCCAACACGTCGACTACCCGGCGTCCTCCGAGGGAAGTATCCACTTCGATGGCGGGACATTCCCGCGAATAGTCGTCAACAATCGCCAGGGCGCGGAAGCGGCGTCCGGTGACGATGCTATCGGTAACGAAATCCATCGACCAGCGCTCATTCGTCCGCTGCGGCGACGGCATCACCACCCTCGCCCCGGCAGCCCCTTTCCTGCGCCGCTTTCTCCTCAGCGCCAGCCCTTCTTCACGATAGATTCTCTCCGTCCGCTTGTGATTTATCACCAGGCCCTCCCTTTTCAGCAAAATGTGGAGCCGGGGACTGCCGAATCGCTTCCTCTGTCCTGCCAGCTCCCGCAGGCGCTGGCGCAGGGCAATGTCATCATCTTGTTTCGGACGGTAGCGACAGACTGAAGCCGAAATATTGACCAGCAGGCAGGCTTACCTTTCGCTCAGCCCAAGGCTCTCCCTGGTATGGGAGACCGCTAAACGCTTAACCTCGGGCTTTAGAAGTTTTTTGAGAGTAATTCCTTGAGCGCTCTGATATCCAGGGCCTGCTCCCCCACGATCTGTTTTAAGCGTCGGTTTTCCTCTTCCAGTGCTTTCAATCTCTTGAGCTCGCTGACGGTGAGACCGGCGTATTTAGCCTTCCAATTGTAGTAGGTGGCGTCGCTCATCCCGTACTTACGGCAGAGATCGGCGACTTTAGCGCCGGCTTCCCCCTCCCTGAGCACGGCGATGATCTGTTCCTCGGTGTACTGTCTTGCTTTCAATTGAATCCTCCTCGTCTATTTTACTACGGAGGACTCTAATTCAGGGTGTTACTGTTTTCGGGGGAAAGGTCATCAACTCCAACACTCCTTCGGCTGTCAGTCAAATAACATTGTGATATTCTCAAATAACCAGCTTAGGTTCTATATTCGACCTAAAAAAGCATAAAAATAATTTTATTTTAAGCTAAATTGAGATAGTCGAACTCCTAAATTGAATAATGACATTCATGAACTCATTTCAGAGTTGCTTGACCACTTGATAGAACTGGGTGAAATATCGAAGCAAATCAAGCTTACAATTAGAGACAATAAACAGAAGTCTCATGTAACTTAAAAACGAATAGAATTAACTAATTGATTTTTATTGAACACGGAATAAGAGTAACAAAACAATGACTAGAATGAAGACTTTTTATCCACGGTTCTATGAAAGATACTCGTGTTAGCGGTAATGAGTGTATTGAAATCCTGAACATATCAGTATTAATTTTTCATTCTTGTGGTTGCACATCGACCCAAAGATGAAGCGATTCATAAACCTCGCTTTCACCCTGTTTATATAACAGGAACTCTACCTCTTGCTCTCCTGCCGGTTTATCGGGCGTGAAGGTTACTATCTGTTCGACCTTTTCGCCGTGCTCCAGTATTATTGGCCCCAAGCCATTGGCAGTTACTTCGTCTATCTTAATATCAACCAGATAAGACATAGTCTTTTGCTCCTGATTGCTGATGCCTAGAATCAGACTCGCCTCTTCACCAACCTTTAGTTGCCTGGGATAGCCCGCCGCCTTGCCTTCCGTACCGAGGATATAGAACTCGGTGAACTTCTCCACCGGTGGCGCGTTTAAGGTGTAAAAAAGAGATGCTATGGTGCCCACGATTATGAGTATGATGACTACGGACAGGATTACATTCAATCTTCCGGTTCTTGCGGGGCTTTCCATCACGATTTAAATATAGCTCAAATCAAAGCTACGAGCAATACCGGGGTATCTCATGACTCTGAGACGACCGCTTCCACTTGACAAAAGCAACAGAAATAAACAAGATATTGGAGTAGTTATGACTCTTAACAACACGCAGCAACTAACCAAATCTGCTTATCTACTGCTGCCGGTAATGGCACTGGCTTTCTATATTGCTTTTATCCCGCACCAGGCCTATCCCTACCCGGTACATATTGATGAATGGGTGCATCTGGCACGTTCTGAGGCGATGCTGATGGCAGGTAGCTTCAGTCACCCCGAACCGTTTTTTGGAGACGCAATAATGGTAGTCGGCTCCAGCCTGGAGGCGGGTTTTCATCTATTCTGGGGAGTATTTCAGCGAATCAGTGGCATCTCGTGGCTGACTATCTTCAGATACTTCCCCAGCATCATTTTAATGCTCACCGTATTGTCGAGTTACGTCATGGCTCATCGGAAGGGATTTGGCTGGGAAGCTGCCTTCCTCACCTGCCTGATACCAACCACAGTAGGAATTCTGGGTCCCGCTTTCCTGGTCCCCGTAGCTCTGGGACTACTCTTTATTCCCCTTTCTCTCTTCCTGGCTTTTAATTTCAAGAATGTAGGTAGCTACATATTTCTCTTCCTTTTTACCTGCTTTTTACTCGTTATACACGCTCCTTCGGCAATTTGCCTGGTTATCATTCTTGTCCCGTATATACTTCTAAATCTGAAAGGCAACTTCAAGCATAGCCTGGGAATGGCGCTGGCTATAGTTATTCCTTTCTTAGCGCCCTTCCCCTGGATATTTGGCATGCTGATGCCTACGGCGCAGCAACTGCTTACCCCGCAGGCCCTTCCCGGGTATGTTGACTTCCCGAGGATTATCAAGACCTACGGTTACCTTCCTACCGGGCTTTGTATGTTGGGAACTCTGATACTGGCATACAAAGGCGGCAAGGAAAAGTATGGCCTGGTACTCGGTTTGCTGGCTTTGCTGGCGATGCTGGTTACCTTTTTTACCTTCCATTATGGAATTTCAATAATGTATGAGCGGGGACTCATGTTTATGATGCTGATGGTGAGCATTGTGGCTGGAGCCGGGTTAATGGGAATAAAGAACCTCCGCCTGCCGGAATGGCTTACTTCTAAGATGAGCGGCCTCTCTTTCATTTCGCGTTATCTGGGATGGTTCTTCTGTCTGGTCCTGGTCGGTGTAATACTTTTTATAAGCATCCCGTACCGGCAGAATACCCCCTATTACCACATGATCGATGATGAAGATTACCAGACATTTGTCTGGATTAAAGAGAATGTGGGTGAGGAGTATGACAAGGCGATACTCGACCCCTGGAAAGCTACCGCCTTTACTGCCATTACCGGGAAGCATATATATACTCGTATACATGAGTTTCCTAAGCCCAGTGATGAAGAAGCCCGTGAGTTTCTTAAAGAAGGCTGTGGGGATACTTCATTCCTGAAGAAAAACGGGATTTCAATAATTTATACCATAGAGCCTTGCGATAACCCAGACCTGGTCCAGGTGAGGGAGTGGGTCTATCTGCTGCAAGAGTAATGAACCTGGTGCAGTTTTAATGGAGCCGGCAGGCCCCTTTTTTAATTTAACACTCTCTCACAATCTATAATCATGGAAGCGTTCAATTCGCCGGATTGTTAACGGGGTATTTTTCTGCTATAATGCCAAGCAAGCTACACGGAGTAGCAGATACCAGGTTTTACCAACAGAGAAAATGGATAATTATAAAGTTTCCCCTAAGATTATTGTAGGCGTACTGATCGCATTATTCTTCAGCGCTTCCTTTCTCATCCGCATTGCTTTCCCATATACCCAGGTCTTCAGCAATGATTGGGTAAAATTTACCAGTATTGATGGCTACTACTACATGCATCTGGTCGACAACCTGGCCTTTAATTTTCCTCACATGACCAGCATGGACCTGTTCCGTATCTACCCTGACTACCCGGTTATCAGTGGCGTTGGCACTCTTAATTTCTTTGTCTGGTTTCTCGCCAGTATTATCTGGGTAATCGGCCTGGGTTCGCCGACTCAGCATCTCGTAGACGTTGTTGGCGCGTATTACCCAGCAATCCTGGCCGCCCTGACCGTTATTCCCGTTTACTTCATCGGCAAGGCGTTGTTCAACAGGTGGGTTGGAGTGTTGGCGGCTGCCTTAGTGGCCGTGCTGCCCGGCGAATATCTGGGTCGTTCCATATTAGGTTTCACGGACCATCATGTCGCCGAGACATTGTTCAGTACGGCAGTTATGGCTTTCCTGATACTGGCCATCAAAACGGCCAAGGAGAGACAGTTAACCTTCGGTCATCTTATACGAGGTGACCGGGCAATCATCAGGCCGGTTGTTTACAGCCTGCTGGCTGGTGTTTTCATGGGAATCTACCTCATTACATGGGCGGGGGCACCGATATTTGTTTTTATTATTATCCTCTATTTTATAATCCAATTCGTTATTGACCATCTCAGGCAAAAATCATCTGACTACTTGGGTATTATCGGTGTTGTCTCGTTCATAATTGCTCTTATCATCTTCCTGCCAATTTCAAAAACCAAAGATATATCCGCTGCTATGGTCGTTGTTTTGTTCATACCTATAATTCTGTCTGCTATTTCACGGCTGATATCAGGCCGGGGGTTGAAACCCGTTTATTACCCGATGGCCTTGGTTGGGCTCGGCGTAATATTCCTGGCCGCCTTTTATGCTATCGCCCCGGTTATTTTTAATTCAATACTGGACAAATTCAGTTTCGTCTTCTGGCCGACAGGGGCGACCGCCAGCACAACTCTTGAAATGCAGCCCTTCCTTTCCCCACAGGGTAGCTTCTCCACCACAGTCGCCTGGGGTAACTTTACCACCAGCTTTTTCCTGGCTCCATCGTGGCCTATCCCCGGCTTTGCCTTTATCTCATTAATCGTCTTGATATGGCTTTTTATCAAGCACCGGAGTGATGATAGGAACCGACTTCTCTTTTTCGTCTGGACACTAATAATTCTGATAGCTACTCTGGTGCAGCGCCGTTTTGCCTATTATTTCGTTGTCAATGTGGCCTTGCTTTCCGCCTATCTTTCCTGGCAGGCAATCTGGTGGGCTGGCCTCAGGAAACTGGTAGCCAGGTCTGAAGAGAGAACGGCCGAAGTAACGGCAGTAACCGCCAAGAATAAGGCAAAAAAGAAGCATAGAGAAAATCAAGTCATTCCTATGAACTACATAAATGTTATCCTGGCAATAATTGTGGTCTTCTTCTTCGTTTACTTTCCTAACATCAACAAGGCGAAAGAAGTGGCTTCGGCGGCGCGCTTCGCTCCTTCGGATGCCTGGATGGCCTCGCTTACCTGGATGAAGGCAAACACCCCGGAACCCTACGGTAACCCTGATGCCTACTACAATATCTACGAATCGCTGCCACGGGGGGAATATAAGTACCCTGAATCAGCCTATGGCGTCACGGCCTGGTGGGACTATGGCTACTGGATTACACGCATTGCCCACCGTCTGCCCAGTGCCACCCCCGCCCAAGAACCGGGTCCAATAACGAAGATCGCCAATCTCTTCCTGGCCAAAGAAGAATCATCGGCTCAGGAGATACTAGAGGAACTGGACTCATCTTATTTAGTAGCCGACTATGAGGTAGCCACTACCAAGTTCTGGGCAGTAGTCACCTGGGCAGGGAAGGAGCAGTCTGATTATGTTGGTGTTTACTACTACCCCCATGAGGGCAATCTGGTGCCCGTACAGTTATACTACCCTGAATATTACCGTACTTTGTTCGTCAGACTCTACAATTTCGATGGTCAGGCCGTAACTGACGGAACTGCGGTGGTGGTCTCCTATGACGAAAGGACCGACCGTGGTGGCACGCATTATAAGCAAATTACCAATGTCGAGGAGTTCTCCAGCTACCAGGAAGCACTTGATCATATTGCCAGTCAGGAATCGGGCAATTATGATATTGTGGGCGTTACTCCATTTATAAGTCCTGTGCCTCTAGCGGCGGTTCAAGATTATAAGCTGGTTTATAGTTCCGAGCTTGGCGTATCACAGCAGGATGTAGGTTTGATACCCGAAGTGAAAATTTTTGAATACAATCCCCAGGATTAATTAAACCGCAGCAGATAAGGTAATAGCAACACTCTCCACTGGTTCCCCTCAACAGGATACTTTGCTTCCGTTCAGAGCATTGACGCGATTACGAATATGGTATAGCATTATATATAATAGTAAAGAGTCTCTGAATATGTTTTACGCATTGTCCCGCTAGCCATTGGCTTAAAAGACCTTTCTGAGAGGCTGGAACCGATGACGGTGAACAAACAGAATTATGCCAGACCTTCACAGCCAAAAATCCTGGTAGCTATGCCAGCCTATAACGAAGAGAAGTACATCGGAAGCCTGGTTCTAATGGCTAATCAGTATGCCGACGAGGTCCTCGTTATTGATGACGGAAGTACAGACCGTACTGCTGAAATTGCTCGTCTTGCCGGCGCCGCTGTCATTCAGCATCAGGAGAACAAAGGTAAAGGCGTAGCTATACGTAAGATACTCGCCGAGGCGAAAAAGGTTCAGCCTGATGTTCTTGTGCTCCTTGACTCTGATTCCCAGCACAATCCCGATGAGATACCCCTTCTCGTCGAGCCCATAAAGAAAGGTTACGATATTGTCATCGGTTCACGGGAAGAGCAAGCAGCTAAAACACCCCGTTACCGGCGTATTGGTCAAAAGGTTCTATTATTCTATACCAGATTTCTCTCTAGAGAAAAAATTACCGATTCCGAGTCTGGTTTCAAGGCTCTTTCCCGCAGGGCAATTGCCGAACTTCGATTGAAGGAGAACGGATTTGCTATAGAAGCGGAGATGATAGCCAATGCCATGGACAAGCATCTCAAGGTCACACAGGTTCCAATCTCAAACATTTACACCGGTGATGGCTCTACTCTGAACCCTCTAAGGCATGGCTTTGAAGTCCTTTTCAGAATAATGGCAATGATTTCCGAGAGAAGGCCTCTCCTCTTCTTTGGGCTGGGCGGAAGCATCCTCTCCATTGTAGGTATATTAGTCGGTGCCAGGGTGTTGTGGTTACTTTCGGAAGGTAGCACGTTGCCGATTGGTACTGCTTTAATCTCCGCTCTTTTTATCATGGTCGGGATATTCGGCGTATTCACCGGTATCATCCTGCACGTCTTGGTCAAGAGAAGCGAGGCGTTGAGAAAGTAAAATAAAAATCAAAGTGTCCCGAATTCAGAGGTAAACACTTGGTAGACACATTGATAGCAAGATGCCAATTAGCTTCAGATAGGGAATCTTCATGAAGATATGTCAAGTAGTCCCTTGGTTTCCTTCGCTAAGTGTGGACACTTTAGAGTCCCGGCAGGGGATTTTTGACTACAGACAGACCTTGGAGCTAAGACGAAGAGGAAATGAATTCAAGATTATCTCTATTAAGTGGCGTGGCCAATCCCATCATGAACTGATAGAAGAGAATGTTGAAGTATATCGGGTTCCTTCTATCTTCGTATTTCCCAAGATAAGATACCCTGTGCCGAATTTCTTCGCACTCAGCGGCAAGATTAAAGAGATATGCGAACACTGGCAACCGAACCTTATAATCTACAGCCATATGATCTATCTCACCACATTACCTGTTTTCTGGCTTAAGAACAGGCTGGATATCCCTTCCATTGTCACCACCGATGTCTTCCCCGGTATATCGTGGTTCTGGGGCAATAGAATAGTTGATAATATCGGTTACCTGTATTCCATGCTTATCGGAAGAAGAATTTTCAAGCTGGCAGACGGAGTCCAATTCGTGAACTCAGAATTAGAAGAGTACGCGGGGAGACTAAATGTCAACGGCAGCAAGACTTTCTGCATCACCCGGGGGGTGGATACCGGGCTGTTCCGTCCAGCAGCCGACCTGGATGACTTGAGACGAGAGCTGGGTATCGGGGAAGGCGACACGGTAGTATTGTATGTCGGTCGGCTGGACCTGGTTAAAGGAGTGAAATATCTCCTTGAAGCCGGTGCAAGGGTCCTGTCCACGCGCGAAAATCTTAAATTTCTTATAGTTGGTGACGGGAGTTTAAGGCAGGAGTACGAAAGATTTGCCAGGCCGTTCCTGCCGAATATCATTTTCACCGGGTGGAGGGATGATATCCCCCGGCTGATGAACATCGCTGATATTTTTGTTATCCCCTCATTATCTGAAGGCGCCGCTAATGTTGCCATGGAGGCAAGCGCCTCTGGCTTGCCGGTAATTGCCACTGGTGTGGGCGAGGTGCCGCGGATTGTTCCCGATGGCGTGACGGGAATTCTGACAAAACCGAAAGACGTGAATGCCATGGCTGAAGCGATGGAAAAGCTTATAGATAATCCTGCGCTGGCCAGGCAAATGGGTGCGGCGGGGAGAAAAAGGATGGAGGAGAAATACGATTGGCAGATAGTCTGTGAGATGCTGGAAAAGGCGTACCAGAAAGTGGTCAACAGGTTCAGAAGGACAAATCAATGATAGGAAGCATGAAAAAGGGTGTTTTTGTGTTATCGCTAGATACAGAGTTGGCCTGGGGCTGCTGTTCCGATAAAGTTCGACTTGAAAGAAACGGGCGTTACTACGCGGAGACCAGAGACAGTACAAAAAGTCTGTTAGACCTCCTCGAAAAACATAAAATATCCGCTACCTGGAGTGTTGTGGGCCATCTTTTCCTGTCGGGCTGCAGTCCTGTCAACGGCGCCGTACATCCGGAGATAATCAGGCCTGCCTACAGCTGGTTCGAGGGAGACTGGTTTAAGTCCGATCCGTGTTCCGATGCGGCGACCGACCCCATCTGGTACGGGAGGGATATCGTTGAGTCGATTCAGAGTTGTAAAGTGCCCCAGGAAGTAGGGTGCCATACTTTTTCCCATATCATCGTGGACGACCCCGGGTGTCGTAAGGAATGCCTGGATTCTGAATTAAAGCTGTGCCAGAGTTTGGCGGGAGAACTCGGTATTCGGTTAAAATCCTTCGCCTTCCCCAGGAACAAGGTGAATTACGTCGACGTGCTGGCGGACAACGGATTTCTCGCCTACCGGGGCAAAGAGTCACACTGGTACGATAGATGCCCGGACATTATCCAGAAGATAGTCTTTTTTACTGATACCTTTATCTTCTTTCTGCCGCCGCCCGTTGAAATTCCCGAGAAAAAAGAGTGCTGGAATATCCGGGGGAGTTATTTCTACGGGCACTCTCACGGCCTGGCCGGGTTGTTGCCTGTGCCCTGTCGTGTGGCCAAGGCTAAAAGGGGCATCGACCGGGCAGCCGGGCTGGGTGCTGTCTTTCACCTGTGGTTTCATCCTTTCAATTTAGCCACCAATCCGCAGGGACTGCTGAAGGGACTCGACCGTATCTTTGCCTACGTAGAGAGTATGAGGAATCAGGGGAAGATTGAAAACCTGACTATGGGTGAACTGGTCCGGCAGTTAGAGGCGCAAAATGGCTAGGCTGGTAGTGCTGGCGAAGGAATCACCGTTTAGCTATTATCTCGTCAACAGGCTTTCAGAAGGCAATACCGTGGCCGGAGTGGTTTTTGAAAAAGTACCGGTCGGGGGCAATCTGGCGGTTTTACAGAGAAGAGTAAGACGCCTCGGCCTGTTTAGAGTGATAGACCAGCTCCTCCTCATCTTATTTGTGAGGCTAGTGGAACGCAGCAAAGAAAAGCGGAGTTTGAGAGAGATTTTCGGCGACCAGCCTATTAATCATCTGGAGAAAGACGTGGATACCATCAGCGTGAATGATATAAACTCGATAGAGGTACGCAGTTTCATTTCTCAACGGGAGCCGGACCTGCTGATAGTAAGCGGCACCTCTCTGCTAAAGAGTGACCTTATTGATGCTATTAGTGGCAAAATTTTAAATATACATGTTGGTATTACCCCGGAATACCGGGGGGCTCACGGAGGTTTCTGGGCATTATATAACGGCGAGCCGGAAAATATCGGGGTTACCGTGCATTTAATAAACCCCGGGATTGACACAGGGCCGATTGTGTTCCAGGAAGCGGTAGCGGTTGATAGCGGTGATACGTTGAGGACTATTGTATACAGGCAACAAAAGAAGGGCGTGGAGCTGGTTCTCAAGTCTATTGACGCATTCCGTAAGGGTGAGATGGAGGGATATTATAAACACGGTTCTCCGAGCAAGCTGTATTATTCCCCCGGATTAACTCAATATCTGGGTTTGCGATACGAGAAGAAATCCGGGTAATCAATACCGGTATACGGTAGCGATGAGGGGAGGGTGATGAGTTCTGTAAAACGAATATTGGTCTGTACCACGGAGTATTACCCCTGTGACTACGGGGGCGGTACGGCCAGGCGCGTATATAATGTGGTAACCCGTCTGCAAAAGATGGGAATTGACTGCAACGTATGTTCGCCGACCGGCCCGGATATAAAACTCGGTAGCGGGTCGATGATTGTCCGGTTCAGTCGGTTGGGCCTGCTTTATTACTGGTATAGGGTCGCCAAATATTTTAAGAGAAAGGCTGACGATTACGATGCTGTCTGGCTTAACTATCCGCTGTTTATCGGGGCCAGTCCTTTCAAGAGGAGCCTGATAACCGTAGTCTCGACCGCCTACGGGAAAATCGCCCGCAGGATTTATTCGCTGCCGGTTCACCTTTATTACATGTTATCGTTCCGAATCGAGAAGTACTGTCTGGGAAAGGTTAGCAAGAGTAACGCCAGATTTGTCGTGCTGACTCCCCAGGGCGAATGGGAGCTGAAGGAGATAGGCGTCAATCCCAATAACATAGTCTGTATCTCCAACGGAGTAGATATCGAGAAGTTTAAACCCCCGGAAAACAAGAAAGAGTTGCGCAGGAAGTTCAACCTCCCTGAAGATGGTCTTATCCTCCTTAGTGTAGGCAGTCTAATCGATGTAAAACAGCCGTATAAGCTAATCGAGGTGTTCTCCTCGATAAAGCAGCGTGTGGATAATATAACGCTGGTGTTTGCCGGGGGCGGGAAGCTTCTGGAAGGGGCGAAGCGGCTTGTTCGGCAAAAAGGCTTGGACAATGTGAAGTTTCTGGGGCGTGTGGACTATGATAAAGATTTGCCCGACCTTTATGCCGGCGCTGATTATTTTATAACGGCGTCTAAATATGAAGGATTACCGCTGGCTCTCCTGGAAGCTATGTCTTCTGGGTTGCCCTGCATCGTACCGCGTCTGCTTTCTCTAAGGGTGGTGGATGAGGCTGGGTGTGGGATTATTGTCGATTTCGGCGATGAGGCAGAGACCGCCCGGCAAATCGTAGGCTACCTGGAAAAGGACAACTCCGGGCATTCCCGGAATGCCAGAGAGTACACAGTAAATAATGCGACCTGGGAGATGATAGTTCAGCGATATTTAAAGGAGTTTGAGGCGGCGGCGTCACATGGTCGAAGATAGTCGATAGCTATATTGAAATCTATAAAAGGGTACTCTAGTAGTGACTGTATCGATTGACCCCAAGAGGCGGTGTTGTTGAATGGAAAACCCAGATAGTTCACTGGCTAAATAACACCGTAGCTTAAATATCTAGGCCGCAGACGGACTATTATGAAACAAAACATTACTTTTTCATTTGGCAAAAATTGGCAAGATTTCTTAAAAAGTCTCAGTAAAGATAGATTTAAAAATGCAAAATTCTCTCTTACCGAATTTTTAGCCCTGGATGACCTGCAAGGTAAAAGTTTTCTGGATGTAGGGTGTGGCAGCGGTCTTTTTTCCTACGCTGCCTTCGGACTCGGTGCTGATAAAGTTGTCAGTTTTGATTTGGACCCCTTCTCAATAGAGTGCTGCAAATATCTTCAGGAGAAAGCCAACAGTCCCGGGAACTGGGAGCTTTATCAAGGGTCGATTCTTGACAACAATTTTGTTTCTAAATTAGGCAAGTACGACATTGTATACGCCTGGGGGATTCTGCACCATACCGGTAAAATGTGGGAAGCCATAAAAAATTCAGCAGAGCTTGTAAATAACGGGGGATATTATTACATAGCAATCTACAACAAAGTCGAAGGAATGATGGGGTCCGAGTTCTGGTTAAGAATAAAGAAACTATACAATTCTTCTCCAAGAATAGGAAAGCGTGCCCTTGAAGCGCTATACATATTAGCTTACTTTGCTGTTAATTTAATAAGCTTGAGGAATCCTGTAACGAATATAAGAAATTACATATCAAAAAGAGGTATGAATTGGAGGACAGATATTATCGACTGGCTTGGCGGTTATCCTTATGAATTCGCAACAGTGGAAGAAATTGTTGAATTTATGAAGGCTAACTTTCCTGATTTTGAATCGGTTAATTGTAAGAGAACGAATGGTATGGCTAACAACTGGTTTCTATTTAAAAAAAGTAGTGAGCGATAGCTCATTCTCGCCATATGGTCGAGATTACCTTTAATATGAGGTAAAATGGATGGAAAGGCTCCTAATCTGAGTTGCATGAGAGATGAGAGCAAGCTGATAGCATGTGCGGCATTTGTGGCATATACGGAGTAGAAGACAAGGCTTTAATCGAGAGGATGGTCTCTGTCCTGAGGCACAGGGGGCCTGATGATGCCGGCACTTTTACCGATAGCGGCATCTCCCTGGGTCACGCTAGGCTGAGCATCATTGACCTTTCGGAGAGAGGCAGACAGCCGATGTCTAATGAAGACGGCGATATCTGGCTATCCGTCAACGGTGAAATATACAATTTTATGACGTTGAGGGCCGGGCTGGAAAGAAAAGGACACCGTTTTTATTCCGACTCTGACAGTGAAACCATCATACATACTTATGAGGAATGCGGCCTGGACTTCGTGCATAGACTGCGAGGCATGTTTGCCCTTGCCCTGTATGATAAATCAAATAAACGATTAATACTTGCCAGAGACCCAATAGGCAAAAAACCGCTCTATTATTACTATAATGAGGGTATGCTCATCTTTGCTTCCGAGATAAAAGCCATCCTGGAGGCAGGCATAAAAAAAGAAGTTGACGAGGTCGCTTTACACGCTTATTTAGCTTTCGAACACACCCTGGGAGAAAGAACCTTGTTTAAGGGTGTTAAAAGGGTTCTCCCGGGAAATATGGTGGTTTTAGAGCCGGGGAGGCTCGCCATCCGGAGGTACTGGGATATTACGGAGAATATAACTCCGGGCAGTGATGACTATTTTATCCAGAAACTCCGGAAATTACTGGAGGAATCTACCAGATTGAGGATGATAGCCGATGTCCCTTTGGGGGCTTTTCTTTCCGGTGGCATCGATTCAGCCGCTATAGTGGCTCTGGCCAGGCCTCATGCGAAAGGGGGATACCACACCTTTTCACTGGGCTTCGAGACTTTCTCTGAACTGGAGTACGCCTCTATAGTCAGTCGCTATCTGGATACCACCCACCACGAGCTAACCGTCTCTGCGGATATGGTAGCGAGGGATTTACCCAGGATTGCCTGGTACTATGATGAACCCCTGGGGGACGCCGCGATAATAAATAACTACTATCTTTCCAGGGAGGCGAGTAAATATGTTAAAGTAGTTCTTGCCGGTGAGGGAGGCGATGAGCTTTTCGGGGGATATCCGGAGTATAAAAGGAGTCTGCAGTTTTCAGGCCTTTTTGCACTGCCCCCATTCACTAGAACCATGGCCAGGAATCTACTCAGCCTGGTCCCGGGTAAAGGCAATATATATACGCTTGGTGACCAGATAAATCGTCTTGGCAGCTTCTTCTGTCAGCCTAACTTCGAAAGGGCCCATTTGTACACCAGAAGACAGATGAGCGATGCTGAAATAAGCTATCTGAGCAATTTGGATACAGTGGATATTCAGAGTATGGCTATCCCTGCGAGTGAAATGAGCAATCTTTTGAACAGGATGTTAGCCCTTGATTGTAAAAATCTCCTGCCGGAAAAGTTCCTCATGAAGGCCGATAAGGGAACAATGGCAAACTCAGTTGAGGAGAGGTTACCGCTCCTAGATAAGGAGATAATAGAATTCGCCTTTTCAGTTCCTCCGGGACTTAAAATAAAAAATGGTCTGGAAAAATATATTTTAAGAAAAGCCGTTGAAGATTTACTTCCTCCTGAGATTGTAAGTAGGAAAAAGCAGGGATTTGGCACACCGGTAGGTGCCTGGATGAGCGGCAGCATGAAAGAGATGGTTTATCGGCAGCTTGACTCGGGTAAGCTTCTGAAAGAGTTCTTCAAGCCGGACAGAATACGAGCGCTGTTAGATGGTTTTGATAAACGGCCGACCCACCGTGCCCACACAATCTGGACACTGTTCGCTCTGGAATTATGGCATGAAACACACTTTAGGGCACAAGACAAAGATAATAATGCGCTACGATAAAAGTATTAGGGACAAATGTCTTTACAAAAACAGGAAAGCAGGATGAGCATGAAAGGAATAGATTCATGTAAATTCTACAGGGATAACACCTTCATACCTACTCATGACCATTGCCAGAGGCGGAACCTAAAATTTCATTTTTTCTCAAACTATACATTAATTCACTGAATAGGAAAGGAGTAATAAACATGCTTGATATAGGGGCAGGGTATGGAATTGATATACTCACTTTAATTGAAAACTCGCCGGTAGAAAGCAGTTACTATATCGCATTGGAGATAGCGTCATCACAGGTCCTATCCATGAAGAAAGAATTCAGGAGCAGGAATATCACAAATGTAGACTTCGTCGTTGGAGATGGAACAAGACTACCTCTAGCTGATGACTCAATCGATATAGTCATTTCCAACCAGACGATTGAACATATATCCGCCCAGGAGAATCATTTACAGGAATCCTATAGGGTTCTGAAAAAAGGGGGCGTGCTATTAATCACTACTGGGAATAGAGTTTTTCCATTTCAGGGAAACAACCACACCCCGTTACCATTTCTTCCCTGGCTACCATGGAATTTTGCTCTTAGGTTACTCAGGTTGCTGTATTATATACATCCAGAAAGGATAAATTATTATTACCACGTATATCTCCTGAGTACTTTGTACCTGGAAAAACTCCTAAAGAAATGTGGATTTGAAACAGACTTTGTAACCCTAAAGTTATTGGCTGATACTCAGGCATTACTAACCGAGCTAAGTGTAAGAGAAAAAAAGTCTGAACAGGTAATTGCTAAACTAATACCACCGCTTTTAAAAATTCCTCTATCCAAGGTTTTGATAAAATTCAGCTTTCCTTACACTGCATTTATTGGAATTAACAACTAGAAGAATGAATATCAGGACACAAGTCGATGTACAAGTACAAAGGGATACGTATCCAAGCTTGGAGACAGAACAGTTATAGAGTCGCGGGAATAGCGCATGGGTAGAAAAATGAGTAAAAAGATTTGTTTCGTTTCTCTGGGCGCGTACGGCGCGCTGACCGGGAAAAACGTGGACTACGTGGGCGGGGCTGAGGTCGACCAAGTCCTGCTGGCTAAGGAGCTAATGCGACATGGCTTTGACGTGAGTTTCGTTACTTTCAGCGAGGGAAGAGAAGACCAGGGTAGTACAGAGAGTGCGGACGGCGTGAAGCTAATAAAGGTATATTGTCAAGACGATTCGTCCAAAGTAAACTTTATTAAAAAGTCCCGGTTTCTGTGGGGAGCTATGAAGTTAGCGGACGCTGATATTTATTTCGAAGAGGGTGTTTCTGGCATAGTGGCTCTTTTCTGCTTTCTGAGAAGAAGGGGATTTGCTTATTGTATCGCCTCGGATGAATTTGCCGTCAAGAAAAGCCTGTTTAACAGGAACTTACTGGAGAGAATCGGCGTCCGCTTGAACGCCAAGCTGGCTACCGTCGTTACCGCCCAGAATGACTTTCAGGCGGAGGCATTCAGGCAGAATTTTGGTAGAAACTGCTTCACAATCCCTCCGGCGTATCCCCTCACTGCTCAAGTATACGAGAAAGCCCAGCCACCGGTAGTGCTATGGGTGGCCAATATAAAGCATCTCAAGCAACCAGAGTTGTTCCTCAAACTCGCAAAAGCTATCCCCGAAGCCAGTTTCCGGATGATAGGCGGCCCGGGCAGTGAAGAACCAGCATCTTATTACGACGGGATAAAAGAAGCTGCCGCCAGGATATCAAACCTGAAATTCCTGGGGTTTGTCCCATTTCACGAAATCGACCAATACTTTCAGCAGTCCTCTATACTAGTTAACACTTCAAGCTATGAAGGATTCCCGACCACATTTGTGCAGGCATGGGCAGCTCATACGCCCGTGATCAGTCTTAACGTCGACCCCAGTGGAATCATAGGTAAGAACAGAATCGGCTTTCATTCAAAAACCTTTGAACAGATGGTCAAAGATGTAAAACAGCTACTGGATAACAAAGAGCTTTTATCAGAGATGGTGCGGAATACCAGAGTGTATGTGGAGAGGGAGCACGATATTAAGGTGGTCACGGCCAAGTACCTGAAGGTACTGGAAAAAGCGGGTAGCCCCGGCAAATCCGGAGTAAATCTTACCGTTTGACTTAAATAATAGAGAGGAGTTTATCGATGCAAGTGCCAGCGGCAAGGATATGTTTCCCCGAGGAGGACAGGGTGGAGCTGTTAAAAAAAATCGACGGAATCTTAGCCAGCGGACAGCTAACGCTGGGTAAATACACCAAAGAATTTGAGGAGAAATTTGCTCAGTACGTGGGCACTAGGTATGCCGTAGCCGTAAATAGCGGCACCAGTGCCATAGAAATTATTTTAAGGGCACTGGATATAGGTGGCAGCTCTGTGGTGGTGCCGACCAATACCTTTATTGCCAGCGCGGCGGCAGTGGTTCATGCCGGCGGTAAGGTAATATTTGCTGATAGCGCCGATAACCTCTGCCTTGACACGGAAAGCCTGAAACGTAATATATCTGGAGATACCAAGGCGGCTATGATTGTCCATATCGGGGGACTTGTGCCGCCTCAGATAACCGAAATTGAGCAAATATGCAAGGAGCGTGATATATTCTTGATTGAAGATGCCGCGCATGCTCACGGCAGTACCCTTAACGGCAAACAAGCGGGGAGCTTCGGGGTTGCCGCGGCCTTTTCGTTTTATCCCACCAAGGTCATGACATCCGCCGAGGGAGGCATGATAACGACCGATGATGAGAAGATATACGAGAGGGCGTTGATTTTCCGAGACCAGGGCAAGGCAGGGTTCCTGGGCAATATACATACCGAGATGGGCTATAATTGGAGGATGAGCGAAATCCACGCCGCCATCGGGCTATCACAGTTTGCCCGGCTGGAGGAGTTCATCGCCGATAGAAGGAGGGCAGCCAGTATTTACGACAAGGAGCTGCGGGGAATAGATAACCTGAGCCTCATTCAAATACCACCGGAGGCAAAATCCAACTATTATAAATATGTGGCCCTGCTGAAGGACGGTACTGACAGAGCTGCACTGAAAAAAGAAATGCGAGAAAAATACAACGTGGGCTTAAGTGGCGAAGTATATGAATTGCCCTGCCACCTGCAACCTGTTATTAAGGATAAATACGGATTCAAAGGGGGCGAGTTCCCGGTGGCAGAGGAACTGTGCCGGCGCCAAATCTGCCTGCCGGTATTTGCCGGCATAAAAGAAGATGAAGCAAAGTATGTCGTAGATTCATTAAGGAGGGTCATCTAATGAACATCGGAGTTATCGGCGGTTCTGGATTTATCGGTTCGCACGTGGTGGACAAACTGATTGATCATGGCCATGAAGTGACTGTCTTTGATATCATGAAACCGCACCGAAATGACGTGCAGCATATATATATTGATATCACGGACCTCTCCAAGACGTGCGTGGCCCTGACCGGGCCGTATGATGCCGTATACATGCTGGCAGCTATGGCAGACGTGAACGATGTTAATAAAAATCCGATAGAAGCCACCGAAGTCAATATCCTTGCCGTAGCCAACGTACTGGAAGCCGCGAAAAGAAATGGTATTGGTCGTGTTATCCTGGCCAGTACCGTCTGGGTTTACGAGATGGCAGCGGGTGAGACCGTCGATGAAACTACGGCCCTGGTTCCATCCCAAAGCAGGCACGTATACACCGCCTCGAAGCTGGCTGCCGAACTATACTGCCATGCCTACCAACAACTATACGGGCAGGAATTCACCATCCTCCGCTATGGCATACCCTATGGACCACGGGCGAGAGGGGCCACGGTTATTGCCCTGTTCGTAAGGAGAGCCCTGAACGGTGAACCACTTACCATCATGGGAGACGGCTCGCAGTACCGAAATTTCATCTACGTAGAAGACCTGGCCGAAGGTAATGTCGCCGCACTTAAGGATATCGCCAGAAACCAGACCTACAACCTGGAGGGTTCAAAGCAGATAACCATCAAGGAAGTAGCCGAAACCGTAAAGAGTCTGGTGGGGGATGTAAAGATAGAGTATAAAGAGGCCAGGGCCGGGGATTACCGCGGAGCGATAGTCTCGGCTGACAAAGCCAGAAAAGAACTCGGCTGGCAGCCCAAGGTGAGTTTTAATGAAGGGGTAAAAAGTTATATTGAGTGGTACAGGCAATACAAGCCCTAGTCAAAACGATATACATGGCCAGTCTGAAAGAAAGCCACGGTTCAGCATTATTATGGCTACGTACAACAGGGCGCATTTGCTTCCCAGAGCCGTAACTAGCATATTAGGTCAGACCTATCAGAATTTTGAGCTAATAATAATCGACGACGGCTCCAGCGATAATACAGATGAGGTGGTTGAATCGTTTAGGGGAGATAACAGGGTTATTTGTTATAAGAACAAAGAGAATGCAGGTTTAGAAGCCAGTTTAAATAAGGGGCTTGACTCATCCAGCGAGGACTATGTGATTTTCTTGGATGATGACGATGAACTACTGTCGGATACTCTGGAAACCGCGGTTGATAAGTTTGCTGCGCTTGCTACAACGGGAGTCCGCACCATCAGGTTCGATGGTGTAGACGCTTTAACCGGAAAAGTAACCGGCAGAGGGATAGATAAAGACGGCTATATGTCTTACGAGGACCAGCTTTGCGGGGTAATCAGCGGGAATTACCTTGAGGTGATTGACAGGAGCCTATTTGGTGAGTTCAGATTTGACGAGAAAGGTTGGGGGGAAACCGCATCACTATTATGGCTGAAAGTACTTTACCAGGCGAAAGTCTTTCACGTAGCCAAGGCAGCGTATATCGACCACAAAGAGCATGGCAACACGATTAGCCGTGATTTCAGGGGCCAGGTTGAACACAGGAGCAATTACCTGTGGACACAGAAGACCTTCTTACAGGAGTACGGGGAAGAACTCAAGCGACTTTGCCCCAGCACTTACGGGAGAAAGCTGGTCAGCCTGGGTCTTTTCCACTTGTTAAACGGCGAAAAGTCTGAAGGGCTAAAAGCATTATGCAGGTCTTTGAAGTTCTGCTTATCTTTCCGGGCTATTATCCTGATTTTATTGTCCCTTTTTTTCAGCGAGAAGCAGTTAACTTCTATATGTATCAAGTTCGCCGATGTAGGCAACGGCCTGAAAAATTTCATCAACGGCTTTCGCAGGAAAACTCACCCCGGGGTATAGCCCCATGTCTGACCGACTTCGGAAAGGGTGGTAAGTGCGATTAAACCAAGTTTAAACCTGTCACCAAAAGGATGGTTTGCTCTGGCGATAGGGATAATTATCCTCACCTATATCTCCGTTATACTGGATATTCCTATCCTAAGACAGATTTTAGGCGTGATTTTCCTGGTTTTCCTGCCCGGGTTACTTATTCTCTTGATTCTGAAATTGACTAGGCTGGGTCTGTCAGAGAGGATTGTATTGACCGTAGGCCTGAGCACTGCCTTCCTGATGTTTTTTGGATTGGTTTTAAATCAGGTAGGTACTGCCGTTGGCTATATGACCCCTCTATCAACCAGTTCTGTAATACTGTGGCTGAGCCTGGTATTCATCGCACTGCTCATCACTGCCTATATAAGAAATAAGGAATCATTTTCCTCCGTCCTGTTCCACCTTGAACTTAATACGATGGGCAAATTATGCCTGCTCTTGTCCTCTTTGTTACCTCTGCTGAGCGTCCTGGGCATGCGTTACCTGAATACTTCGGGCAACAATGCTATTTTGTTGACCGGGTTGTGTTTGATACCAGTCATAATTATCCTGATAACCTTTCTCAGGCATAAACTCCCCAAAGATGTCTATCCCTTATCTATAGTTTTTATCAGCATGGCGCTTTTAATGATGTTCTGGTTGAGGTCGGAGTATATCTGGGGGCACGATGTCCATAGAGAATACTACGTATTTTACATGACACAGGCTAACTCGCAGTGGTTCAAATTAGAGTATAGTGTGTTTAATTCTTGTCTCGGTATCTCGCTATTACCGGCGGTATTCCAATCAGTACTCGATATAACCAATACAGAATATCTTTTCAAGGGTGTTTTCGTATTGATATGCGCCTTCACACCGCTAAGCGTGTATGTAATATCGAAAAGATATATCGGCGAACTATATGCTTTCCTGGCAGCCCTTTTCTTCGCCTTCCAGTCAGCCTACTTAGTAGCTCCGGGTAGCCCCCGCACCAATCTGGCAGTATTCTTCTTCGCCCTCTGCATCATGATCTTTTTCAGTAGCGAAGCCAGGCGAGTGAAACAGAGGGTGTTGTTAGTCATCTTTATGGTAGCCACCATTGTATCCCATTACGCCACCAGTTATATATTCCTCTTTTTAATACTGGCTACTTTGTTGGCAGGACTGGTACTAAGAAGAAAGGTGCGGTTAGATAAAATAACTCCATCTCTTGTAATGTTATTCGTTGTAATACTTTACTTATGGTATTCTCAAATAACGTCAATACCCTTTCTCGCCGGGGTACGTTTTGTTGAAAGAATGTTTATTAATCTCGGTAATTTTTTCATCGAGGAGGCAAGGTCGCCGGAGATAGCAACCCTTCTGGCTCAAGAGGTTGGGCAAAAGCCGTTCCTGAGCTGGATATACTACGTCATCACCTATGCCAGTTTCGCTTTCATCGCTGCAGGGGTTGTTGTCACATTGATAAAACACAAGTCAACGATGTCCTCCACAGGGGAGGGCGAACAGCCACCGGCGTTTTTGAGAGCGAAGTTTGATATAGAATACTGGTTAATAGCGATATTCTCCTGTGTGTTCTTGGTAATAATGGTGGTAATACCTTTCGTTTCAATAGGCTATGGAATGCAAAGGCTTTATTCCCAAGTGGCAGTCATCCTATCAACTTTTTTTATTACTGGCGGCCTGATAATATCAGGATATCTAAAGCTAAACCCCCGGCTACTCATATTACTGGTGTTAATTCCTTATTTCCTGTTTACCACTGGCACGGCGTATGAACTGGGTGGTATCCATAACACGCTGGTCAGTTCAGAAAGCCCCGGCGCCTACTACACACTTACGCATGAACAAGAATATTCCTCGGCACAGTGGTTAGCGGAAAATTTTGAAGGAAATCCTAAAATTTACACTACTAGTTCTCACAATGTGAGAAGATTAACAAGCATAGGCAAACTTCTACCATATCTAGCCAGCACACATGATTTTTTTGAACACCGTAAAATCGATGGGTATATTTATTTAGGTTATAATAATGTGGTAAAAGGTAAACTGGTGGGGGTAGGGGATATACTCTATGACATGAGTGATTACTCGGATATGTTTATCAACAAGGATAAGCTGTATGCCAACGGGGGCTCAGAGGTATGGCGATGAAGGTGGACCGTCCGCAGAAACTAAAAATATGTATGCTGATATGCCATCTTATTGCGGACCCGAATATACGAGTAAATCCCCAGATAGAGATATGCACCTACCTGACTAATTTTAGCCATCAGGTTAACTGGATTATCTCGCTGGGGAAAGATTGCCCGCCTAGGCAATTCTTCGTGAATGATGCCAAGGTATATGACATCCCATATCGCCATTATTTCCCCGGTGATTCCTTACCGGCCAAAATTCTCAACCTAGTCCCCAATACTCTTAGAAGGATGCGCCATATCCTCAAGATTTTCCGCGAAGGAGAATATAACCTAATTTTTGTTAGAGATGATCCGTTTGATGGTTTGATAGCTGCCTATCTTAAAAGTAAGTACAGAATCCCACTTGTTTACGAGCTCAGCGACCCCCTGGAGCAGAAATGGGGTGCTTTCAAAACGGAGCCCAGTAATCCCCGGTGGTTGTATTATCCGGCTTTCAGGTTCAACGCGTGGCTGAGAGTTCGCGTTATGAAGAAAGCTGACCTTGTCTTACCGACAACACGGTGGTTTGAGGAGGCGCTGGTCAAGAAGGGGATACCGAGTATAAAATTAATGTCTTACCCTAACGGCGTGGATATTGGTTCCTTCACCAACAAAGATGGGGCTGATATCCGTAAAAGATATCACCTGAATGATTCCAGGGTAATCACATATGTGGGGGCAATTGATCGGGCTAGAAATCTCGGTATGCTGATAGAGGCATTTACAATGGTGAGGCAGAAGAACTGGGAGGTGAAGCTGCTAATGGTCGGGGATGGTTCTGATAAAGAAAACCTGGAAGGGCTTGCCAGTAAGCTCGGCATAAGAGATGAGGTGATATTCACCGGTCAAGTTGCCCAGTCCGAAGTCCCGTATTTCATCGCCGCATCGGATATCGGAGTGTCTCCGGTGCCCACATTCTCGTATTATAAGGTGAGTTCCCCGATCAAGATATTCGAGTATATGGCGATGGCGAAACCCGTGGTGGCTAATGAAGAGATATTTGAACACAAAGAGGTTCTGGAACAGAGCGGAGGTGGACTCACCGTAGTCTATACAGCCGAGGCCTTCGCTCGTGCTGTAATTGAGTTGTTAAGTGACCCGGAAAGGGCACGTAAGATAGGTAAAATGGGGAGGAAATGGGTGGAAAATAATAGAACTTACGAGATTTTAGCACGAAAGCTTGAGAGCAGGTATTATAAACTTTATGAATAACGAGCGGAGAACCTGAAAAAAGTTACCACAAAGGATACGAAGGATGACCCAGCGAAACACAATGGTAAAGTCGGACAGGCATAAGGGTTGGACGAGGTTTAAGTTACTTGTCTCCTCTTCATTGGAAGACAGGTTTTCAATCTTGTTTCGGCTTTTGCGAAATATGTGGTGCAATATAATCATACTAAGATATAAATGGCAAGGCAAGAAACTCGTAAGGGATAACGGCAATGAACTTGATGCTGACAGGGTATACCAAGTAGACCCTGAGCGCATACTATATTGCTCGCTGATTGAATTTACTTCACGTGAAGATAAGGGGAAAATAATAGGAGGGGGCTGGGATAGACTGGAAAAGCAGTTTGATGCCCTGGATGTTTATATCGCACTAAAAGAAAGATTCATTGAAGGAAAAGGCTGGCAGGAAACCCTCCATTACCGGCGAATCCTGGAAGAAATTAGGAACGGCATATTCAGGTGGGGATTGAAGAACAATACCGAGCTGGACGAAATGTGTAGCAGTCTTGACTCTCTCTTTCAAAATATTAAGACTAACGGGCTAGAATCCGAGTTGCAGTCGTTGCCGCGGGAAAGTAATTATCATCTCGCGCAAATTGACGACGAGATAACAGTTAATATAGGGCGTTACGGTGACCTTTTACTTAATGCTGGTACATATAGACTGGCTATGGCTAAATTACTCGGCATTCCGAAGGTTCCGGTCAGAATAATCGCCAGACATCCCGAATGGGTAAAATTCCGAAACCAGATAGTGCTCTATGCAAGAACCCAGCCTCACGGCAAGCTTTACCAGACAATAGCACACCCCGACCTACAGGATTTGGCCTCCTTCGATGAGTCCACCTACGAGAGGTTCAATATGATTAAAGGAAATCTATCCCTCAAGACAGGGCGCCTGCTTGACATTGGAGCGCATTGGGGATATTTCTGTCACAAATTTGAGGAATTAGGGTTTGATTGCTACGCTGTTGAAAATGATCCTCTCAGTCTGTATTTCTTAAAAAAAATCAGAAGAGCCGAGGGTAAAAATTTCAGGATAGTGCCCGAGTCAATATTTAAATACCAGGGTGTTGAGAAGTTATGTTTCGACGTGGTACTGGCTTTGAACATATTCCATCACTTTTTGAAGCGGAAGACCTCATATGTTATGTTATGCAAGTTACTGGGGGAGTTAGCGGTGAAAGAGATGTATTTTCAACCTCATCTTCCCAACGAACCCCAGATGGAAGGCGCCTACAAGAACTACTCTGAAGAAGAGTTCGTCGAATTTATATTGAATGCTTCTAGGCTGAGTGAAGCCAGTCTCATCGGGAAAGCCTCGGATGGAAGAAGTATCTATAAACTTTTTTGACCTGTTCCAAAGATAAGGATAAACTGAGAAGAATGCATCTGAAACGATTGTGCATGTAGATGTTATAAAATGAATGAAATGAAAACCGGCCCCGAAGGGTACTTTGACGATAGCAAAATCGCTGAAGATTTTGATAAGGAGCGGACTTCAGAGGCCGCCCTTTACCAGGCTCGCAGTTTGAGTATATTGTTGAAGAAATTCACCAATATGACACGCGAGTCACTTTGCTTAAGTGTTGGCTGCGGTTCCGGGGCTAAAGAGCAGTTTATTGCCTCTGATAATTTAATATGTCTTGACATAGCCAAAGAGATGTTAAAATTGGCTGCCCAGAAAGGTCTCACCTGTGTTCAGGGTAGTGCTCTTAATTTGCCGTTTCGCTCAAACACCTTTGATTGTGTTTTCGCCATAGACCTGTCTACGCTCCACTATACCGAGGATATGGCCAACACTACCATAAAAGAAATGGCCAGAGTTACCAAAGTGGGCGGATATGTAGTGACGATAACCTCAAATGCATTTAGCAAGAAAATACTACAGTTTATACTTTACCGAAGCCTAAGTTGTGACTCGTATATGGTAAAAAACTCGGTTATAAAAAAATTGTTTAAGAACAATAACCTGCGTATTACCCATCAAGTCAACATCTGGTCTCCTAAAGTCCATTCACTTCAGGCCAATATCACCCTTATGAAATTAAAGTTAGATTTCCTGGGTAGGCATTTTATCTGCTGTGGTATCAAAGAAGAGCTGCCCTAGGTTCTTAGAAAAGGAGAGATTGAGGTGGGTATAACTCCTGGTCAGCTCGAACAGTTGTTTCGCATGAGTAGAAAGGACGCCGAGACTGAATTCACCCCTTATTTTTACCAATATTTCAAGTTTTGCTTCGACTCCCCTGAAAAGGGTTTAGAATCATATTCCGAGTCCTGCAAGCACATTTTTAACGTGACCGAAGCAGAAAATAAAAAAGTCCTCGACGCTGGCTGCGGATTCGGGTTGATTTCTATCCACCTGGCTGATTTCGGCGCTAGCATGGTCAGCGCCATTGATGCCAATGAAGAGAAGGTATATGTCCTGCAAAAAATCCTTTCCAGATTCAAACCGCCGTTGAATAATATCGAGGTAAAACTCGCTGATGCCTTACATCTGGGATACGAGGATAATCATTTCGATGTCGTCGTAGCCAACGAGGTTATTTCTCATGTTAGAGATTTCGAAGCCTTTTTATCAGAACTGACTAGAGTCTTGCGCAGGGACGGTACTCTCTATATCTATGATGCCAATAATGCCCTCAATATTTTTGGACGGCGCCAGAGAAGAAAGTTCTGGAGAAGCCGTGAATATGGACCTGTCCCCGAAACAAGCTTTCGAGGAACCGATAAGCCACTACCCTGGTTAGAGTTAAGGAGACAGATGATTCAGGAAGGGTATCCTGAACTAGATACCAAGACCGTCGAACGACTTGCCAGAGAAACAGCCGGGTTGTATGGTGACCAGATATCCAGAGCTGTGGGCGAGCAATTAAGAGAAGGGAGGATACTCAATAAGCCAGCCTTCAAGTTCCGGGACCCGGTAACCGGGGAGTACAACGAGTTTGAGTTTAATCCCTATATTCTTAAGAGAAGACTGGAAAAGGATGGCTTTTATGTGAAGTTGATGAAGCCGTACTTCCCGAGGTCTCCCCAAAGAGGTTTCCTAAAGGAACTGGCAATCTACGGCCTCAGAGCTTTTCATCCTCTTTCTCTTATCATAAGTCCCCACTTTGAGATTGTGGCCAGGAAGAAGAACTGAAAACCCACCCCGCCGAGACGGCAACGGCTTACCCGTGGAATATGGATTTGGCTAACTTCTTCGCTATCGTTAAGAATTTCAAGGGCATGCCTAGAGGTAAACTAAGAAAGCGCAGGCGCGGCACCAGTGCCGGTATAGCGCTCAGACTATAGCAAAAATGTTCAATTGATAGTGAGTGTTTTATCCCTTGCCGGGTAAGGATGTGGCTGGCGTGCTGGATGCCAAAAAGGCGTTCCATCCTGTCTATAAGCCTCAGGTTGTAATCTACCTCCGGTCCTTTCCAAATACCAGTCTCCTCCACAAGTTGGTGTGAGTAACCGTGGTTCTGATGGACAGCCGTGACAACTCTGGTGGCATCGATTATGGCAGCGCCTGAGGAGCGTGCCCGGTAGACCAGCCAGTTGTCCCAACCGGTGCGTCCAATGGCAAACGGAGGGATATCAGAGTACAGGCCGCGAGGAAAGACAAAATAGTCAATACCGAAAGGCCCGTGAAGCGTGCCCTTCTTTTGCACCTCGTCTCGCAGCTGCGTCTCCCAGGCCGGTTTATTGAAATCCATCGGTTCTTTGATATCAACGTCCCATCTTTGGCCAATAAGGAGGAATAACTTATGTTGAATCCGGCGAACCGCTGCCAGGAAATCACTCATCAGGATGATATCGGCATTTATATAGCACATGATTTGGTTACTGCCGGCGGTTTGAGCAGAACTAAACACCGAATCGACTAGCGGAGTCCCATACTCGTTACGCTCAATTTCAGGTATATGTTTTATCCCGAATTTTGATGCCACCCCGGCCACACCTTCTTCATCGCCAAGCAGAATTACCTCACACGCGGAACCGAGATGCACCCAACTCTGGATAGCGTTGGTCTGGATAACGTCGATATGTCCGCTAAAGGGCTTGGGAGCCGAAAATATAGTCAACATGGGAAATTCATACTCCTTACTGCGGTTTAAGGCCTTTCATAAAGTCATTGGCAGTGCAACTATAACCGTGCGGCATGGCTTCCACCTCGCGTACGGCTATTTCAGTTACCCACATTTTCCCCAGAGTATCGTCGTACTCAAAACCGGAAGTACAATCTCTTAAAAGTATAATCTGGTAGCCTAAATCGTGCATCTTTTTTATCCCATACGGCCTATCCAGAATACATATATCGGTGGCGAAACCGACGTAAAAGACGGTTTCTACATGGTGTTTTTGCAGAATGATGTTAAGCTCTCTATCGTCAGTAATCCAGTTAGATGAATCAAGTGATAGACGTCAACTATTTTTGCCGGTAAACGACAATTATTTTTGCCGGTTCACCTCCTTTTCGTTTTGCTCTGCCGCGCCGGTGCGGTAACTGGGCACGTTAAACTCCAGGATAACCGAGTGATG
>Ga0315541_1000970_pt1 | contig 28333 bp, 21 predicted proteins | sample SalMarSW160190MG_FD_203095 | JGI IMG/M metagenome (GOLD analysis project Ga0315541, IMG submission 203095) | Salt marsh sediment microbial communities from the Plum Island Ecosystem LTER, Massachusetts, United States - Salt Marsh Sediment SW1601-190 ...
TTTCATAGTATTCAATTTGGCCATTGACCTCAGGAGAAAAGACGTGAGAAGCTTACTGGTAACCGGGGGAGCAGGTTTTATTGGTTCACATCTGGTGGGAAGGCTATTAAAAGAGGATGAGAAAGTAATAGTTATTGATAATTTTGATGATTACTATGATCCCAAAATAAAGAGAGACAATATCAAACAATATTTGGGTAATAGGAATTTTGAGTTAAGGGAGGTGGACCTGCGGGATCCGCAAGAATTAAGAAGAGTTTTTCAATCCGATAAAATTGCTAAGGTTATCCATCTAGCGGCCAGGGCTGGAGTTAGATCCTCTTTAAAGAATCCTCTTTTGTATGAAGAAGTAAATATCAAGGGCACCTTGAATTTGTTAGAAGTATGCAAGGATTACCCGGTGGAAAATTTTATTTTTGCTTCCTCTTCTTCGGTCTATGGCACTGTCAGTACCCCCTTTGTGGAGGATGAGAACCTTAACAAGCCTACCTCCTTTTATGCAGCTACCAAGCAGGCTGGAGAGCTAATTTGTCATACCTATCATCACCTCTACGGTATTCCCACTACCTGCTTGAGACTATTCACTGTTTATGGGCCCAGACAGAGACCGGAGATGGCCATACATAAATTTACCAGGCTGATCGATGAAGACGGGGAAATAACTATTTTTGGTAATGGGCATTCAAAGAGGGATTATACCTATATTTCGGACATTATTGATGGAATTATGAGAGTACTGCACAAAAAATTCGACTATGAGGTATTCAATCTAGGCAGCTCACAACCAATCGAGTTGAGAGAACTCGTGGCATTAATTGAGTCGGGTCTGGGAAAGAAAGCCAGAATAGGACATCTTCCTGACCAGCCAGGCGATCTTCCCATCACTTTTGCTGATCTCACTAAATCGAGGAAGGTATTGAGTTATAACCCCAGGATAGGAATAGAAGAGGGTATTAGAAGATTCATCGAATGGCACCGGAATAAACCTTAATTTTGAGGAAGAGTCCCGAGATGTTCTTGAGAGGGTCTCTATGAACATTTCTATCATTGGTACTGGGCATGTAGGATTGGTTACAGGAGCATGTTTTGCAGAGATAGGCAATCAGGTAATCTGTGTGGATAACGATGAGAAAAAAATAGATACTCTGAAAAAAGGAAAAATGCCTATCTACGAGCCTCACCTCGGGGAACTAGTTAAAAAAAACTTTGATGAAGAGCATCTTTTCTTTTCCACCTCGATTGAGGAAGGTGTATCGAAATCCAGCGTGATCTTCATTGCGGTGGGAACACCTCCTAAGGAAAATGGAGAGGCAGATCTATCTTCGGTGGAGAAAGTCTGTAGTCAGATTGCCCGAAATATGAAGGATTATAAGTTGGTGGTGGAAAAGAGCACTGTTCCAGTACAAACCGGACAGTGGATAAAGCGTCTGTTTAACCTGCATGATTCTCATCAGGATTTTGATATTGCCTCAAATCCTGAGTTTTTGCGAGAGGGAAGCGCTATACATGATTTTCTTAATCCGGATAGAATTGTCATCGGGGTGGAGAATGAAAGAGCAGCCAGCATCTTAAAGGAACTTTACTCGCCTATTATCAAACGTAGTTTTGAGTCATCTTTAAAATCTTCCCTGGTCAATCACATTCCCCTGCTTGTAACCGACCTTCAAAGTGCAGAACTAATAAAGCATGCCTCTAACTCTTTTCTAGCTGCCAAGATATCCTTCGTAAATGCAGTGGCTGATATCTGCGAGAGGGTAGGAGCTGACGTAGAGAAGGTAGCTCAGGGAATGGGGTATGACCCTCGCATTGGCCCGGCCTTTCTTAAAGCTGGAGTAGGTTTTGGAGGTTTCTGTTTTCCCAAGGATCTGCAGGCGTTTATCCAGATAGCGGGAAAGTTTAATTATGATTTCGCTCTTCTTAAAGAGGTAGAGAGAGTAAACAAAGATAGACCAAGAAGACTTGTGGAGAAAATAGAGGAGGCTTTATGGGTGTTAAAAGATAAAACTATTGGTATTCTTGGTCTTGCCTTTAAGCCAGACACCGATGATATGAGATTTGCCCCCTCAATTGAAGTGATAAATCTGTTGCAAAAGGAGAAAGCAAAAGTAAAAGTCTATGACCCAGTAGCCATGGACAAGGCTAAAATGATTTTAAAGGATGTAGAGTACGGTAAAAATCCCTATCTGGTGGCCGAGGGAAGCAATGCCTTAGTCATTGTTACTGAATGGGGTGAATTTCGAGATCTTGACCTGGCAAAAATAAAGGGTCTACTGGCCAATCCCATCATCGTAGATGGGAGAAATATCTTCGATCCAGTCAAGATGAAAAAGCTGGGTTTTATTTATAAGGCAATGGGAAGATGAGAGTGCTAATAACCGGGGGAGCAGGTTTTCTTGGTTCACATTTATGTGACTATTTGCTGGCTAACGGTCATCAGGTGATAGCTCTGGATAATCTTATTACTGGAAAGGCCGTCAATATCGCTCATCTAGCTGGAAATGAGCATTTCCGGTTCATCAAGCAGGATGTGACCGAATATCTTTATCTCAAGGGAAAAATAGACTATATTCTTCATTTTGCTTCTCCAGCCAGCCCTGTTGATTATCAAAAGTATCCTATTCAAACCCTGAAGGTGGGCTCTTTAGGAACGCATAAAGCGCTGGGTTTGGCCAGAGAGAAAAAAGCAAAATTTTTGCTTGCCTCAACTTCTGAAGTTTATGGGGATCCTCAGGTCAGTCCTCAAAAAGAGGACTACTGGGGAAATGTCAATTCCTTGGGTCCGAGAGGAATGTACGATGAAGCCAAGAGGTTTGCTGAAGCTTTGACTATGGCCTATCATCGCTATCATAAGATTGATACAAAGATCGCCCGCATATTTAATTCGTATGGACCCAGGATGAGAAAAGATGACGGAAGGGTTGTTCCTACCTTTATTAATCAGGCTCTAAAGGGGGAGCCTCTGACCGTCTTTGGAGATGGCTCTCAGACAAGGAGCTTTTGTTACGTTTCTGATCTGGTGGAGGGGATATATAAGCTGATGGTCTCAGAGATAAATGAGCCGGTGAACCTGGGCAGTCCTGATGAGATGAGTATCCTGAATTTTGCTAGATTTGTGTTTGAAATCACCCGCAGCCAGAGCAAGATAATCTATAAACCTCTGCCAGAGAATGATCCCAGGGTAAGGCGACCGGATATATCCAGAGCGAAGAAATATTTGAAATGGCAGCCAAAAGTTGAGTTAAAAGAAGGATTAAAGAAAACTTTAGCCTGGTTTGAAAAAGAGACCTAGCCAACCTCACGTTAAGTGAAGGTTTAGAAACGGGGGGAAATTTCAATGCTTGATAAAGAGTTACTTAAAATTCTGGCCTGTCCTATCTGTAAGAGTGGGGTTAAACTTGAGGGTAATAAAATTATTTGCAGCAAGTGCAAAAAATACTATCCCATCAGGGATGGTATCCCGGTCATGCTGATAGATGAGGCAAAGGATTTATAATGAAGGCTTTGATCTTAAGTGGAGGAGCAGGCACTCGTCTTCGGCCCATTACCCATACGGCAGCCAAACAACTCATTCCTGTGGCCAACAAACCCATACTTTTTTATGGAATTGAGGCCATTAAAGAAGCAGGTATTAGTGATGTAGGAGTTGTCACCGGAGATACCCATGAGGAGATAAAGGGAGCAGTGGGAAAAGGGGAAAAGTGGGGGATTAAGGTTACCTACATTCGTCAGCCATCTCCCTTAGGTTTAGCTCATGCGGTAAAGGTATCGAGCGATTTTTTGCAGGATGAGCCCTTCGTGATGTACCTGGGAGATAACATAGTAAAACAGGGAATAAACTCTTTAGTAAAGGAATTCCGAGAAAAAAGACCTAATTCTCAAATTCTTCTCGCTCACGTGGATAATCCCCGGCAATTTGGGGTAGCAGAACTTAAAGGTGATAAAGTGGTGAGGTTAGTGGAAAAGCCTAAAGAACCAAAGAGTGACCTGGCTTTAGTAGGCGTGTATATGTTTGATCACCATGTGTTTGAGGCGGTAGACAATATCAAGCCATCCTGGAGGAACGAACTGGAAATTACCGATGCTATACAGTACCTAATTGAGCATGGTTATCTCGTTCATTCTCATATCATTAACGGCTGGTGGAAAGATACCGGCAAACGTGAGGATTTACTGGAGGCTAACAGGATAATGCTGGACGATGTTAAAACAGAGATAAAAGGAGAAGTGAGTGAAGATTCCAGGATCTATGGAAGGGTAAAGATAGATTCTGGAACCCGGGTAATTAAGAGTGTAATCCGAGGGCCAGCTATAATCGCGAGAGGATGTAGGTTAATAAAGTCCTACATTGGTCCTTTCACCTCTATCTATTATAATACTTTAATTGAAGAATCCGAGATAGAACACAGTATTGTTATGGAGGAATGTAAAATTACTGGCTTGAAATCACGCATAGAAGACAGCCTCATCGGTAAAAATGTAGTTATCAGTAAGTCAACCGCCAAGCCCCAGGCTTACCGATTTATGCTGGGCGACAGTAGTGAAGTGGGGACAATTTAGTGAACCGTGAACGGTGAATAGTTAATAGTGAATCAAAAATCGTATATAGTATATCGAAAAGAAAGAACTAGGTGAACTGTAAAACTAGCAGATAGAAAAAATCTATACGCTGAGATTAACCAACGAGGTGCGAAAAGAGGGTAGTAATTGAAACTACTTGTTACAGGTGGAGCTGGCTTTATCGGGAGTAATTTTGTAAGATATATACTCAAAAAATATCCTGGCTATAAGATTGTCGTTCTTGACAAGCTCACCTACGCCGGGAATCTTGATAATTTAAAAGAATTTCTTCATGGGGATAACTTATTTTTAAGAGAGGATTATGAAACTTCCTATCCTCACCGCTCCGTTGAGAGGATCATCCTCAATAAGACTGAATCTGTCCACCAAATATGCTCTGACGAGGGTTTGCTGTTCATTCAGGGAGATATCTGCGATTCTCAATTAGTAGAGCGGATAATGCCCGGTGCGGATGTGGTAGTGAACTTTGCCGCCCAAAGCCATGTGGACCGTTCCATACTGGAAGCGGGTAGCTTCGTTACCACCGATGTCTATGGTACCTATGTTCTTCTCGAGACAGCTCGGAAGTATAAAATAAGCAGGCTCATTCAAATTAGTAGCGATGAGGCATACGGAAGCATTGAGAAGGGCTTATTTAAGGAGACAGATCCTTTAAATCCGTCCAGTCCCTATGCAGCAAGCAAGGCGGCTGCCGATCTTTTAGTAAAGTCCTATTATGTGACCTATGATCTCCCAGTGATAATTACCCGCAGTAGCAATAATTTTGGTCCCTATCAGCATCCGGAAAAACTAATTCCTTTATTTATCACCAATGCTATCGATGATACCCATCTTCCCTTATATGGAGATGGGATGAATGTCAGGGATTGGCTATATGTTATTGATAATTGTTTTGCTATTGACCTGGTGCTTCATAAAGGCAGGCCGGGTGAGATATATAATATTGGCGCAGATAATGAACGAGCCAATATTGGGATAACGAGGATGATTTTGAAACTGCTGGGCAAGCCCGAAGACTTGATCAAGTTAGTTCAAGATAGGCCAGGCCATGATCGGCGGTATGCGCTTAACTCTACCAAAATAAAAAAGCTGGGCTGGAAGACGAGCTATCACTTCGAAGAAGCCATGGAAAGGACTGTTGAGTGGTATATGAACAATAAGGATTGGTGGCGAAAGATAAAAGAAAAAGACAGGGACTATCGAGAATACTATAGAAAGCAATATATTGAGCGGGAAACCATATGAAAATTCTTATTACCGGAATCAGCGGGATGTGGGTGGTAGACTTTTGGTGTATCTTTCGAAGTAGAGCCCTGACAGAATATCTACAGGAAAGGAAAGGCTTATGATTGAAGGAGTTAGAATAAAAGAGCTTATGCCCATTCCCGATGAAAGAGGTCGGGTGATGGAGATATTAAGAGCTGATGATGAGCTTTTTGAAGAATTTGGTCAGGTATATATGACCACTGCTTATCCAGGGGTGGTAAAGGCCTGGCATTATCACAAACTCCAGACTGATAATATGGCCGTAATAAAGGGAATGATGAAGGTTGTCCTCTACGATGGACGGAAGGATTCGCTGACTAATGGCGAGGTAAACGAGTTTTTCCTGGGGGAACACAATTTTAAACTCATCCAGATACCCAAAATGGTCTATCACGGCTTTAAGTGCATAGGTCAGGAAGAAGCTATTGTGATAAACGTTCCCACCCAGCCTTATAATCGTGAAGATCCCGACGAGTACCGGCTAGACCCTTATGAAAATAAGATACCCTATGATTGGAGGCTGAAAGAGAGGTAGGCAAGGGAAAGGAAGATATAGAGAACAGCTTTAACGAAGCTATCTTAAAACAAGTGATTTATCGACTTACAGGCGAGACAAAGGATCAGCAAAGCCTGAGGAAAGGAGGTCGGTAATGGTGCAGGAAAATACCGAGTTAATCGATTATCTGGGAGTGATCTGGAAGTGGAAGCTACTTATAATCCTGATAACAGTAGTTTGTGCAATTACTTCCGGGGTGGTAAGTTTTGTTTTACCCAAAATATATCAATCTTCAGCCATCCTTGAAGTAGGAAGAGTTCCCAGGCATAGGGGAACAGGCCGGGAGCAGATTGAGCCAATTGAAGATATTGAGTCAGTTAGCGAGGTTCTCGAAAGCGATGAAATGCTAAGCAAGATTAGGGGAAAGTTTAATCTACAGACTACCTTGGGGGAAATAAGGGCCAGGCTCGATGTGGAACCAATTCTTGGTAAGTATATAGGTTCAAGATTGCAGGCCCGCCTCATTAAAATAACCTTCGAAGATCAGGACCCCCAGTTAACAGTGGACGTTCTGAATACCTTGTCAGACTCACTCATAGAGCAGCACATCCAAGAATATCAGGTCTCAATAAAAAGCCTTGATGAGGAGATAAATAATTCTCAAGACGAGATTAACCTTCAAAACGAGTATCAGAAGGTGATTCGTGAGCAAATAAAAGTCGTTGAAAAAGCAATTGCGGAAACAAAAAAGGAACTTTCTCAACTAAGCTTGAAAAATATAAGTCCTCTGGAAGTGCTTTTTTTACGATCTACTTTACGAGATCAGGAGAGAAGAATAGCCGATTTTCATCGAGAGCTCAAAGATGTAGAACTATCTATCCAGCACTTAAAAGATAAGATAGTATATCTAGAACATATGAAGGCGGTATCGGAGAATACAAAAATGAGAGATAAAGCAATAAAGCCTGAGATACCCGTTAGACCCAGGAAAAAATTAAATGCAATTATCGGAGGGGTAATAGGCTTTGTAGTGGCAATAATCCTGGCCTTCTTTTTTGAATACTTGCAAACGGTTAGGATGAGGAAAAGAGAAGAAGTGAGGTGAGGCAGCGGGAAAAAAGGAAAGAGCACGGTGGAAACTAGCCATGAGGAAAAAGCTGCAGTGCGCAAAGACTTTGATGATGGTTGGCGTCTGGTTCATTGTTTGGACTGGAGGACCCCTCCTGGCCAAGGATTTAAGTGAGCTAACAAAGGAAAAGAAGTATCATCCTAAAATGGAGAGCGTCCTGGGGATGCTAGCGGAGAAACACTCCCAGGATCGGGCATTGGCTCGGGAATTTGCCTATCAAAGAAAAATCCCCTTCCAGGATGAGCAAGTTAGCGTTATCTTGGTTCCTCCGCCAGGAAAGGATGCCTCAGCCATTGATGAAGGAAGTTTGAGTTTATACGGAGCCGCAGTAGAGGCGGCTTCTCGGCATCTGATCAGAGCAAAAGTTCCAATATCAAAGCTGGTTGAGATTGTCGAGAATGTAGCTGGTGTCTCTTACATCCGTTTATCTCTCACTCCCTTGCCAGGTTCGGTGACCAGCGAAGGAGTGGCTCTCACCAATGCGGTTGACTACCACAGCGCAGGATACGAGGGTCAAAACACGAAAGTAGCGGTCATAGATTTAGGATTTAATGAATTGGAGATGGTTCAGAATGCTGGAGAACTGCCTTCTAATGTTATCACCAAAGATTTTACAGGGACTGGCCTAACCACAGGTTCGAATCATGGAACCAAGATTGCGGAGATCGTGTATGATATGGCTCCCCGGACCCAGCTTTATTTCATCAAGATAGCCGATGAAGTCGACCTGGAAAACGCTAAGAATTACTGCATTACGGAAGGAGAGGATATAATCAACCATTCCTGGGGTTGGCCTAATACCAACTTTACTGATGGAACCGGCCTGGTCTGTGACATTGCTAATGATGCTCAATCTCGTAACATTCTCTGGGTCAACGCAGCGGGAAATGCAGCAAGAGAGCATTATCAGGATTTTTTTACTGATGTTGATAGCGATAGTTGGCATGAATTTACCCCTGGAGACGAAACTAATCCTATTCAGGTTTTTGGAGACGACGTCACCATTTTCCTAACCTGGGATACCTGGCCCACTACGAAACAAGACTACGATCTTTATTTATATGACTCTGATTTTAACCTGGTTGCCTCCTCCACCAATGCCCAAACCGGGACTCAGCCACCTACTGAGAAAGTCGTCTATACACCTTCGTACTACGGTACCTATAACATAATGATTCATAAGTTCAGTGCTACCGGGAACGAGGAGCTGAAACTCTTTACTTTTGACTGTGACTTGCAATATCATACTCCTGCTCACAGTCTTTGGCCTCCGGCAGATGCTACTGGTGTCATGAGTGCAGGTGCTATCGATCAGGCCAATTGGGAGACGGGACCTCAGGAAAGCTACAGTTCTCAGGGCCCTACCAATGACGGAAGGGTTAAGCCTGACATAAGCGGCCCCGATGGAGTGAGCCGCTATGTTAATGGGAGTGTTGGCAGAGGTTATGGTACATCCTATGCTGCTCCTCATGTGGCCGGAGCTGCCTCCCTGCTTCTTTCAAGATATCCTGCCTATACCGCTGATCAACTTCAGTTGACTCTGGAGAATTGGGCTGTTGATATGGGGACACCGGGTAAAGATGATATCTATGGGTATGGTCGGCTAATGCTGGAGTTTATTCCCGGTGCACCGCCCAATCTTTCCTGGACTGGCGAGCCAAACTATACCTCTGATGGACTTGATCCAGAAATAGGGACATCCAGTACTAATTTTACCTATCGGGTGAAATATAGTGATGAGGATAATGATCCTCCTGCTTCAGGTTTTCCCAAGGTTCACATCCTTAAGGAAGGTTCGGAAATCTCGGGCAGTCCCTTTACTATGGATGAGGTCGATTCCGGGGATATCACTTACAGCGACGGTAAACTTTACACTTGCACCAAAACTGAACTGATTCTGGGAACTGATTATGGCTACCGTTTTGAAGCTGAGGATGTTCAGGGGAGCCAGGCCACCGGAGATCCTATTAATGTGGTTGATGGTCCGGATATTAGTGAAGAAATACCTGTTTTGGAAGTTGATCCTGCTTCCTTGGCTTTCGGTGAAGTGAAAGTGCCTCAAACCAAGACCATGACCTTTCGTGCCTATAACACTGGTACGGGAAAGTTGAGCGGAACAATTAGCGATGATAGAGACTGGATAACGGTGGATCCAACGAGCCTTACAGAGAATGATAATACCATCTCAGTTACTGTGGACACAGGTATCATGGATGCAGAGCGATGGAAGGAGTACAGCGGGACTGTGACGGTAACCTCCAATGGGGGGACAAAAACCGTAAGTGTAAGTGTTACTCCTACTTGCGTTAAAGTGTATCCTAATCCCTTTAATCCCGGGTATTCTCGGCTTACCTTCTGGGGTTCCGGGGTTCCTCATGCTACGATTAAAATCTACACTGTGAGCGGAGAACTAGTCAAAAGTTTACATGAGATTAGCGGAGAATATAAAATTTACTGGGATGGTAAAAGTGAAGAAGGAAAGCCTGTAGTTACTGGAATTTACCTTTTTGTAGCCAATAACCCGGAAGGAAAGGATACTGGAAAATTCATGGTAATCAGAAAGCCCTGAGAGATTAATTAATCTGGGGAAGGATAAGGGAAGATGGAAAAAAAGATATTGGTAACGGGAGGAGCGGGATTTATTGGCTCCTACCTCGTCGATAAATTAATTGAGCTGGGCTATGAAGTCATGGTTTTCGATAACTTGGAGCCTCAGGTACATGGAGACGGCCAGAAAACACCCGAATATTTAAATAAAGAATGTGAATTTATTAAGGGAGATATCCGAAACCGGGACGAATTAAAAAAAGCTTTGAAGGATAGAGAGATCGTTTTTCATCAGGCTGCTGCAGTGGGAGTGGGGCAGTCTATGTATGAAATCAATAAGTATACCGAGGTTAACATTTTGGGCACGTCGAACTTACTTGATATTCTGGCCAATGAAAACCACAGGGTGGAAAAACTAATTATTGCTTCCTCAATGTCGGTGTATGGTGAGGGAAAATATAGCTGTGTAAACTGCGGAGTAGTTTATCCCAAATCGAGGTCGTTATCACAGCTCAAAAAAGGAGAGTGGGAAATGAGGTGTCCTTTCTGTAACCAGGAAGTACAGAGTTTACCTACGGATGAAGAGAAACCACTGCATCCCACTTCTGTTTATTCCATTTCCAAGAGGGACCAAGAGGAGATGTGCTTAACCATCGGAAGAGCCTACCGTATTCCCACCGTCGCCTTGAGATACTTCAATGTTTATGGCCCCAGACAAGCATTGTCCAATCCTTATACCGGGGTAGCAGCCATATTTTCTTCCCGTATCTTGAATAACCACCCACCCTGTATCTTTGAAGACGGTTTACAGTCCCGGGATTTTACCCATGTCAGTGACATCGTTCAGGCTAACCTTCTGGCTATGGAGAGCAATGATGCAGATTACGAGGTTTTTAATGTGGGCACAGGTCGGCCTTTAACAGTTTTGAATATCGCCGAGGCTCTTATCGAAAGCCTTAGCTCATCGGTGGATATGAATATAGTGAGAAAATATAGAGAAGGGGATATCAGGCACTGCTATGCTGATATTTCTAAAATTCGGGATCAACTTGGTTTCCAGCCCAAAGTGAAATTCGAAAAGGGTATTTCTGAGTTCATTGGTTGGGTACGAGGCGAAGAGGCGAGAGATCAATTTGAAAAATCGAGAAGAGAATTGGAGGAGAAAGGATTGACACTCTAAATATCTTACCTCAGCCATATCAGTTGACATATTTTTGATAAGCCGATAATCCAAAGAATCCCCGGCAAGTCTTTCACATTATCACGTCCAATTCTTCCCCTGTGACAGGTGTTGCATCTCAACCTCCTTGTCTACCTAAGATCGTAAATACTCAGTGAACCCCGTCATTGCGAGCAAAGCAATCTCGGTAGTCGCCGGTAGCCGCAGGCTTCAGCCTGCGCAAAATCTTAGCCTGCGTTTATGCGCACCCTAAAGGGTGCGGCTACCCGCTCTGCTCCTCGCAGTCAACAACATAGAACGTCCTCCACTGAATATTTACCTAAGATCGATTGATCAGACAATTTTTTTGCAAGTTCACAGTTATATAATGCAAATGTAGAGGTGCGAGATACTGCGATGCTAAGGAAACTTGAAAAGAATTGGCTTCTTATAATTATTCTTGAGTTTGCCTTTTTTCTCAGAGCTTATGGGATGAGTTTTGGTCTTCCGTACATCTATGAAGCCGATGCTCACGTGTACATAAATCGTGCTGTTTGTTTCCTGCAAACCGGAGATTGGAATCCTCATTGGTTTGGAAATCCAGCTTCTATTCTTATGTATTTGTTAGCAGCTTTGTATGCACTATATTTTATTATTGCCAAGAGCTTTGGATTTTTTAACGATATACAAAGTTTTACCAACTACCTCAGGGTTAATCCTACTTACTTTTACCTGATTGGCCGGGGTTTAATAGTTTTTTTTGGAACTCTGTCCACCTTGATTACCTATAAGATTGGTAAGAAAATATTCGGTAAAAATGTAGGATTGATTGCGGCGTTTCTTTTTGCTGTGATTCCTATGCATGTGGGGGCCTCAAAAATTATACGTACCGATATTATGGCTACCTTTTTCATTTTGCTTTCTTTTCTTTACTGCATCCATATCTTGGAGGAGGATAATCTTCATAGTTATATAATGGCAGGGATCTTTGCAGGGTTAGCCACCGCAACCAAATATCCTTCCGCACTGGTAATATTGATGATAGTAATTGCCAGAATAATGAGGAAGGGGCAAGCTTTATTTAGAGACACCATGGACCATGAAGCAAGTGCACCTTTATTGGAGGGCTGGATGTTTACCTATATAGTAGCCGCAATCTTTGCAGGGTTAGCCACCGCAACCAAATATTCTGCCGCATTGGTAATATTGATGATAGTAATTGCCAGAATAATGAGGAAGGGGCAAACTTTATTGAGGGACACCATGGACCATGGAGCAAGTGCACCTTTACTGGAGGGCTGGGCACTTTTTATCCTGGGAATGTGGTTAATTATCTTTGGCATGAGATTCTCCTATGCCTTCATTCCCAAAATTATTCCCGGTTATTTTCCGCTAGATTCAACTCAACGATTTTTGTCCTTGTTCAAAATAACCCCGAGAGTAGTAATCATTTCAGGAATTTCTCTGGTTATCATAAGCTTGCTGCAAGGCAGATTTGTGCAAACTTTTAGGGCTTTCCTCAGAAATTCGCTGCTAAACAGTAAAGTTATTTTGGCGTTAATAGTTAGCATGTGCTGTTTTTTTATGGCAACACCTTTTTTCCTTTTAGATCTATCCACCGCTTATGTTAATATCCATTGGGAGGTAACCGAGGTACATCTGGGAACTGAGCGTCTTCCCTTGTTACAAAACTATGGATGGTATCTTCAAAATTATTTATTACACCCGGAAGGCGTGGGGGTTTTGGTCAATCTGGCCGCAATTTGCGGGGCAATCTATATAATTTGGAAAAAAAAGAGAAAGGTATATATATTGTTAGTATTCCTCTTAATATATTTCTTGTCCATTGCTGGAGTTTTGGGAAGGGCACTTCATTGGACGATGCCAATCTTTTCTCTCTCATCTGTTCTTGCGGGCGTGTTTATCGTCAAAGCTGCTGGCTATGTTTTGAACAGGAGGTGGCTGGGTAGACACACAAATCTAATTTTGGCTATCAGCGTTTTGCTTATTGTATCTCCTTCCACAGTCCGAGCTATTCACCAGGATTATTTACTTACCCAAAAAGATACCCGGACTTATGCTAAGGAGTGGGTTGAGAAGAATTTACCCCAAGGGAGTAAAATCGGACAGGAGGGCTGTATCGGTCTGCATTTAGACCGAAATTTATTTCAAGTAACGGAAAAGTTCACCCTTAGCGATAAAGATTTACGGTATTACGTTGAAAGAGGATTTGATTTTTTATTGGTAAGCGATGACAGATATGGACGTTATTTTAGCGATCCAAAGAGATACCCTTATAATGTAGGGTTCTACCATACTCTGTTTAAGCAGGGAAAGCTTTTAAAAGAGTTTAGGCCCAGCTTTACCCGGCCCGGCCCGACAATTAAGATAATCGATATTAAGGGTTTTAGGCAATCACTAGCAGCAGGCAGGGGGAAATGGCACGTTGATCCTTCTAATCTAGTCATAATGATAGGAAGTAGTGCCACACTGCCGGAATCAACCGCTGCTACCGACCTAAAGAATTATATAGCCAGCCAGACTGGTATAGTACCAAGTATAGTTACCGATACATATACCGGGAGTAAGCAGATCATCAATATCGGTATGCCCACAACGAGCAGCGAAATATCGAGTTTCGTGGGAAGTAAATCATTGCCAAAATACGATGGGTATACCATTGATATCCCGAGTAGTGGTAAGATACACATTAGTAGTAAAACTTATGGTCGAGGAGTAGTATATGGTGTATACCATTTGATGCATTTGATGAAGTTTTCCGGGAATAAGATAATGTTGGAAGCAGCTAGTCTTTATGAGGAACCAGATTTTAAGATTAGAAAAGTTCATATAAACGAGTGGTTAAATACTAGTATATTTATGGAGGAAACTTTTAAAATAATGGTGAGGTATCCATACCGTTTTAATGCAATTCAGGAGTGGAAAATATATAGGGACATTATGCCATCATTGTCTGACAAGGAATATTTACGTAGATATGGATTAGAGTTTAATGATGGTGATTTGTATTACGAACCGCCCAACGACACTGTTGAGGGTTGGACAGCAAGTATTAGAGATCAGTTGGATTCAGATAGAACTAATAATTATATAACTGGTTTTTGTGCTTCAAGTTGGGAGATTTACGATGCATATCAATATCCACCATTTCTGCAGAAGACATACGATGTTGTTAAGGGTGAATATGGTAAAGAGGTAGTCTTACGATGTTTAGTTGACTATAGATTCCATCCCCATACTATAGAGAACCAATGGAATAAGTGGAAAACGGTACTGAATGATCTTCCTTTCTCAGATTTTCAGGTTAGAGCTTACTCTGATTATGGTTCTGAACAGGCACCCTGGAGTTCACGATTGAATCCAATACTGAACGATTCAGTTAAAGGGGAGAAAATTGCCGAATTCAAACTTTACGATGAGCAGATACATGGAGGAAGAGGAGAAGGAGTAGAGCTATGGCCCCAAATGGTGGACCCAGTTCCACAAAATCGGGCAAATTATTTTAAGGACAGGTTCATCCGACATAAAAATAATGGTGTTAAGGGAGTAACTATATGGCTTGGGAAGGGTCACGACAGCGTCGATGCATTTTGTGTTAATGATGAAATCAATTTGTCTTCATTATATGCATTTGGCAGTCTTGCCTGGGATACTAATCAGGGTGCTGAGAATGAAGTTCTTTATGCCTGGGCTAAAGATAAGTACGGCCCGAAAGCAGCACCGCATCTGGCTCATTATCTGGTTAACACCTATGAAGCTTTTCTCTACCAGGTTTATAAGATGGATTATACTGGTACAGATAATACGCAAGCTATATTTGGTACTTGGCCTCATCATATGACTACAAATCCAGAGCTTGATCCTAGAGCTAAGAGAGCCATGGATGAGATGCATTACTCCTTGTATGCTGCAAGACCATATTTGTCTGCCTCGGTGTATAATGAATATTTAACACGGACAGATAAATTATGTAAATTTCTCACCGACAATTCTAGTGACTACACTCCCCCACCGCAAAGTAATATCAAGTAGCAAAATTCCAGCCAAGCTGAATAGTAACTGTAGAGTTTGACTTTTCAAAGAATACAGTTATTATAGCCCATAAATGAGATATTAGTGCTTGGAAGAGAAGCACTTTTTGGCCTGATTACATCGATGAAGAAGTTGCGAATATGTATGATTACGACCTTTTATCCTCCATATCATACGGGAGGCTGCGGAATTCACGTATATCAGCTATCAAATTTGCTTGCTCAGCAGGGTCACCAGGTGGAGGTTATTCACTGTATTGACTCCTATTTTACTAAGAGACGAATTAAGCAAAAAGGCAGGTATGAAAAGCATATAAATCTAAAAGTTCACCGGATAAAGAGCGGCGTAGGTCGAATAGCACCCACCATTACTTATCTAACTGGCTATCCTGTTTTGGTGGGTAATAAAATTAGAAGAATCTTTGCTAAAGGTTTTGATGTTATTCATTACCATAATATTTCGCTGCTTGGTGGGCCAGCGGTGTTAAGCTTTGGAGATGCCATAAAACTCTTTACCCTTCACACATACTGGTTAATCTGTCCTACTCACTACCTATGGAAATTTAATCGTGAAATTTGCCAGAGTAAAGAGTGCTTGAAATGTATGATCTTCTATGAGAAAGTGCCACCTCAACTCTGGAGGTACTTCAACCTGCGAGATAAGATGCTCAAAAATGTGGATGCATTGATCGCGCCTAGTGCGTTTCTGAAACGTAAACATCTAGAAGAGGGTATCAAAACCCCATTGGAGTGGATATCCAATTTTGTTCTTCCTCCCCGGCAAAATAGTATGCTGAAAGAGGACAGTGCTGTAAGGGAGGTAAAGAATCTTGTTCCTTATTTTTTGTATGTTGGACGCTTAGAGTTTCATAAAGGGGTGCAGGCCTTAATAAGAGCTTATACCAGAAAGAGGAGAAAGAGTAGGCTATTGATTGCTGGAGACGGCGCATATTTCCAGGCTCTAAAGTTACAGGCTGCAGATAATCCCAATATAGTATTTCTCGGTCAAATTCCACCTGAGAAACTCAGAGTTCTCTACGGGAATGCTCTGGCTTTGATTGTGCCTTCTCTTTGGTATGAGAATTCTAGCATAGCTGTTCTAGAGGCAACGTCTCATGGTATTCCTATTGTCACTACCGGCAACGGTGGTCTCATGGAAGTTGTTGATGGTAACAAGGCAGGAATTGTCTATGGTGACGTAGATGAGCTGACGGAAGCCCTAGAGTGTATTGAAGAGGATCCAAATCTAAGGAATAAGTTGGCGGCTAACGCTTTGGAAGCATATCAGAAATATTATTCACCAGAGGCTTATCTTCATAAATATTATAGCTTGATAAACAGATTCCTCTAGAAACCTGCGGAAAAGGCAGTCAGGGAGGACTATTGGTGGTCAAAAGATTGAGTAGAAAGCTTATCTGGAAATATCTACCTCTTGCTATAACTGGCTTTTACGATTACCACATAAAGATTCATCTTAACAAAATTCTACCTCCTAAGTCGCTCATATTTCCCGTAACCTATCGATGTAATTCGAGATGTCTTATGTGCAACATATGGGAAAAAGAGCCAAGGCGAGAGATGAGTCTAGAAGAGCTGGAAGCGGCCTTCTCGGATAATCTATTTAGAAAGATTCAAAATGTTAATATCACTGGTGGAGAACCAACTTTACGGAAAGACTTGAGTCAGGTCGTCCAACTCATCATAAATAAAATGCCAGAATTGAGAAAGGTTACCCTTACCTCGAACGGTCTAGACACGGATAGAGTAGTCACTTCTTCTGCAGAAATATCGGAAATTTGTAGTAAAAGCGACGTCGATTTCCTTGTCGGAATCTCCTTGGATGGCGTGGGTAAAGTTCATGATGAGATAAGAAATGTTCCTAGAGCTTTTGAGAGAACTAGTGAAACCATCTTAAGAATTCGGGAACTTCAACAACGTTCTCATAACAAGATGAGGTTAAGTGTAAACTGCACTATAACCAGGAAAAATCTTCATCACCTGGAAAACGTTATTGATTGGTGCAGTAGGCATAGTGTCTACGTGAACTTTATCATTGCCGAGTTCTCGGAAAACTTCTATTCGAATAAAGATGTGGAGGAGCAATTGCGAATCGAAGGTGAAGATGAGGCCTATTTTATAAGTTTTCTAGAAAAGCTAGCAGGGGAGAAATCACTTTTCAACTTGTCAGCTTACTTCCACAACGACATGCTGGAAATAATGAAGAATAATAAAGCTAGAACTGTTCCTTGTATTTACGGGTTTGACGGTTTCGTATTCGACATCTATGGTGATTTGTATTACTGCATTCTATGGGATAAGATTGGAAACTGTCTTGATGAGAGTTGCAGTAGTCTCTATTATGATCCTAAGAATGTTCTCTATCGAAAAAACTCGTTAAAAACGAAGTGCGCTAAGTGTACTACCAGTTGCATGCTCGAAATAGTGATAAGTAAGGAGTTAATAAAATATTTGAAGTTTCTTTTCTTTCACCATAATATGAGGAAGAGCATGATATGGAAGAAATAGAAATAAACGTAGATCAAAGAATGGTAATTTCTGAAGCTGGCTTACGTGAAAATTTCCGTAAGTATATTGAGCGAGTAACCGGTCGGCGATCTTTCGGTCCGTTCATTTGTCAGGAGCTCATCTTTGCTCTCTTTGCTAATCTACCCACGGCTTTGGGTTCAGTTCTCAGGACGGGTATTTATCGCTCGCTTCTGGGGAAGATAGGTTCAAATTGCTTCATTGAAGAAGGTGTTCGTCTTCGAATACCCCAGAAGATTTTTCTTGGGGATCGAGTATTTATAGGAAAAAACTGTGATATAGATGTTGAGTATCTTGATAGCGAGATAAGAATTGGTGATGACGTGCATATATCGCGTGACACCGTAATTTTAGCCGGAGTTGGTAAGACTATCATCAATGAGCGTGTCAGCATAGGTGCAGGCAGTTTTATTTATGGCTCCAGTGGTGTTGAGATTGGTAAAGACTCACTTTTGGCTGATCATGTAAGAGTAATGGCTGGGAGCCACAGATATAAAGACGCCTCCAAATTAATACGTCTTCAAGGAGCATGTGTGAAAAAGACCACAATTGGCCATGATGTGTGGCTGGGCTCCTCAGTAATAGTTTTAGGGGGAGTTACCGTTGGTGATGGAGCAGTAGTTGGAGCAGGTGCAGTAGTGAGCAAAGATATACCCGGCTACAGTATCGCCGTGGGTGTACCGGCAAAGGTTATCGGAAAGAGAGAGTAGATTATAGTAAATATTGTATTAAAGATAGAGTGAGCCGCGAATGAGAAAGATGCTGCCAGCAAGAAAAAGAGTTATAAAGTGGATTCTTCAAGCTCTATTGATTGCTGTAATTTTCTATTTTTTGGCAAGAAACTTATACCTCAACTGGAACAAGATTGTCGAGTATGACTGGAATATAAACTACTACTTCCTGGCATCCTCGTTGGTCCTTTCCATAGTAGGTGCCTTCTTGATAGCTCTTGGATGGAACTTGATACTGAGAGTAGTGGGGGGCAGGCTAGGATACAAAAGAGCCCTTAAGATTTTTTTCATTACCGATTTAGCTAAATATGTGCCGGGTAAAGTATGGACTATAGCCGGAAAGATTTATCTATGTGCAAAAGAAGGTATTCCCATTGCTAAGACATCAGCAAGCGTGGTTATCCAACCCTTGATACAGGTAATAACCGGAATATTAATGTTTCTCGTCTCCCTTCCATTTTGGACGAAAACCAGCGATTTTATGAACAAACTTGACTTTTTTTTCCCCCTGATTCCCATTGGTTTGGTTCTTCTGCACCCGGCCATAATGACTAAGCTACTCAATTTTGTGTTGACCAGATTAAAACAAAAACCGATAGAGTTAAACATAAAATACAGAGATATATTATTAATCTTGCTCTTATGGTGTGGTTTATGGACTTTATCAGGGATTACCTATTACTTTTTGATCATTTCAGTACAGTCTTTTCCTGTTTCATGGTTGCCAGTGACGATTGGCATCTTTTCGATAGCTGGAGTATCTCAATTTTTGATACCCTCTGGTATAGGGGTACTGGAAGGTGTGCTAACAGTCTTGCTTAGTCTGTATCTTCCTGTACCCATAGCTATTCTTATCGCACTTTTAGCTCGGGTTTGGAAAACAGTGACTGAACTAGTATGTGTAGCGATAACAGTGAAGTTTTAAGATTCTTGTAAATTATAAATAGTATTGCCAAAAGGCAAAACTATGAGAAACTTGGAGTGAACCCCTAAAGTTGAACACTTGTAACAGTTTGTTTTATTGTAAATGCTCAGTAAACGCCGTGTCACATTGAATTTTCAGGGTAGCCGCACCCTTTAGGGTGCGCATAAACGCAGGCTGAAGCCTGCGGCTACCGGCGACTACCAAAAATGACGTGGTTCACTGAATACTTACGTTTTATTTTAATAGAGGAACTATATGGCAAGGGTTTACTTAATCTATCTTGATATTAAGACTAGCTATTTTCCTGGATTACATCATGGTCTCGCGAGCCTATCAGCTGCCATAGGCCAAAAAGACCATGTTCTTGCATTTCATCATCTATTCAATGAAGAGCCTCCTGAGGTGCTCTCTGATATGGTTCTAAAGTTTAATCCCGATATAGTAGGTTTCTCCCTTACGACCAATCAAAGAAAGTATCTTGAAAAATATTCCAAAGCCATTTATCGCCAAAGTAAGGTGCTTCAGGTAGCCGGGGGTGTACATGCCAGTATTGACCCTATGGATGTACTTAATGTGGATTCGATTCAAGGAGTATGTATTGGAGAAGGCGAACAGACCTTTCCCAATCTATTGAAAAAACTTGATGCGGGTGAATCCGTTTTGGATACGCCTGGTTTTTGGTGGCGAACTCAGGAAGACATGATAAAGCAGAATCCTGTACCCGCACTTGATCCTGACCTTTCAAAATTACCCTATCCAGATTATTCGATCTTTAACGTCAACGAGATTAACGAGGCTAGATCTGGCTGGATGAGAATGATGGTAACCAGAGGTTGTCCCCATAACTGCTCTTATTGCTGCAATCATGTCCTACGTTCTGTCTACCCTAATAAGAAAGATTATGTCAGAGTGCCTCCAGTGGAATATGCTATAGGCATTATTAAAAACAACCTATCTTGTTATTCAGGCGTAAAAGGCATCAGTTTTGATGATGATCTCCTAGTCTGGCATAAAGAATGGTTTAAAGAGTTTGCCGATCGGTATCGCCGTGAAGTTAGTCTACCGTTTATATGCAATGTTCGAGTTGAATATTTGACAGAAGATATTTGTTCAGCACTAAAAAAAGCCGGTTGTACCCTTGTTGGAATTGGCGTGGAAAGTGGAAGTGAATGGCTTCGAAAATACCTCTTGAATCGTAGAGTAAGTAATGATCAAATTGTTAAGGGCTTTCAGTTACTAAGACATTTCGGCATCCAAAGATTGTCCTTTAACATTTTGGGATTTCCATTTGAAACAAAAGAATTAATGGAAGAGACATTATCTCTAAATAAACGCATCAGGCCTGAGATGGGAGGTGTATTTTACTTTTTTCCTTACCCGGGAACGCAACTTCATTCTATTTGTAAAAAATTTGGCCTCTTGAGTAAATCAAGCGAGGAATTATCCGGTTATCTTGAGCGTCCCGCCATAAATCTCACCCATTGTAAAATAAACGATTGTAAGAAAGTATATTATAAGCTGAGACTGTATTTATCGTGTCGCAAGACAACAAAGAATTTAAGATTTGCCTCTTCTCTTATTTCAATATGGATATACTCTTTATTTAATATCTACCCTTCGTTCTTTGTTAATTTGTTCACGAAACGATCGAGATTCAAATACATGCTTAGAAAAATAGCGTATAAAAAACTGTTGCGTCAACATGCAGGAACAAGAGAGAAAGATTAACAAGAGATTAAGAGTGGGGACAGCCCAAATTTTTTTGACATATATGGAAACTCTAAGCTTTGATGTAAACAGCACTTGACGAGGTTTCTTGGGTGTGATAAGTTACGTTTGGTGTTCTCAGAAAAACTAGATTATTGCGCAGGAGAGAGGATACTAAGATGTCTAATTCCAAAATACTTTTAATTAGTCCGCAAATAGATTATGCAAAAATGTTTGGAAAAGCAAGCGCAACTACCCCCTCGATGATTCCGTTAAACTTACTATATCTCTCAGGGTATTTAGAGAGTAAAAATATCCCCGTAAAAGTACTGGATGGGCAAGTAAATGACTTGAGTGAGGAGAGTTTAATAAGGCATATTAAACAATTCAACCCAAACATTGTGGGCATAAGCTGTCATACACCATTAGTATATTCTGCTCATACAATTGCCAAAATTGTAAAAAGTGTTTCCCGTCAGATAATAGTCATTATGGGGGGTCCTCATCCGACTGTACTTCCTGAGCAGATAATAGCTGATGAGAATGTTGATATAGTAGCCAGAGGTGAAGGTGAAATCACACTTTTTGAGTTGGTAGAGGCAATAAAAGGCGGGACTAATCTAAATTCGATTCTGGGCATAACTTATCGGGATAACGGAAATATTGTCTCCACTCAGAATAGGCCTTTAAATACTGATCTAGATTCGCTGCCTCTTCCTTCAAGACATCTCATCCCTATCAGGGAATATCACCCTCAAGCAGATATTTACTACCGGTTCCCATCGACTATTATGATTACCTCTAGAGGCTGTCCATACAAATGTATATTTTGCGCTTCCAGGCGAATCTCTGGACACAAATATCGAGTGAGAAGTCCAGAAAAGGTTGTTGAAGAAATCGACATCCTGGTAAACCAATATGGCATTAGAAATATCGGCATAGCCGATGATAACTTTGTTGTCGACAGGAAGAGGACAGAGCGAATATGTGATATACTTATTAAGGAGGGCTACCACCGAAAGGTGGATTGGTCGTGTGCACTCAGAGCGGATGGGGTTGATGAGCCTCTCCTGAAAAAGATGAGAGCCGCAGGCTGCAGATGTATCTGTGTCGGCATTGAAACAGGGTCTCAACGGTTGATGAACATTCTTAAAAAGCATCTTAAGCTAGAAAGAGTAGAGAAAGGGGTCAGAATGATGAGGAAAGCAGGGATCAAAGTCCGGGGCACTTTTTTGCTGGGAATCCCTACAGAGACGGAAGAGGAGACTCTGCAGACTATAAATTTTGCTAAGAAATTAAATCTAGATTTTGCTAAGTTTAATATAATAACCCCCTATCCAGGCACAGAATTGTACGAAATGGCTAAAGAAAGAGGTCTAGTCGGGGACGACACCTGGGCTAGATTAATTCCGGGTATTGGATTCAGTGACGCAGAACCGGTCTTTGTGCCTGAGGGAAGAGATCCAAAAGAGTTGAAAGCAAAACAACAAAGAGCTGCCAGGATATTCTATCTTCGGCCGCGGCCAATTTGGAATTTAGCTAATAACATACGATCCTTTAATGATTTTAAGCGTTATTTTTATGCGGCAAAGTTATTGCTGAAATTGTAGCTTCCTATGTAAATGCTCAGTAAACGCCGTGTCACATTGAATTTTCAGGGTAGCCGCACCCTTTAGGGTGCGCAGGCTAAGGTTTTACGCAGGCTGAAGCCTGCGGCTACCGGTGACTACCAAAAATGACGGGGTTCACTGAATATTTACCTTCCTACCAAGCGGAATAGATACGAGGAAATTACTATGGACATCAGTATGTATCAGGATTTTTACGACCTCGAAGAAAAACACTGGTGGTTTGTTGGTCGTCGCAAGATTGTCTTCTCTATGTTAAATAAGTATTTACCAAATGGAAGCCAGTTAAGAATACTCGATGTGGGTTGTGGGACAGGTGCTACTTTAAGGAGATTAGAAAAATATGGCCATGCTACCGGTGTAGATATATCTGAAGAGGCAGTCAAGTTCTGTAAATTGCGCGGCTGCAGAGACGTGTATAAAATTGACAAACAAGGCCTCTTCTTTGAAGATTACACGTTTGACGTAGTTATTGCCCTGGATGTTATTGAGCATATTACTGATGATTGTGCTGCCTTATCGGAATATTACCAAATTACCAAACAAAATGGAATTTTGGTAGTTACCGTACCTGCCTATAATTTCCTTTGGGGGGCTCACGACGAAATAAACCATCATAAGAGAAGATATACTGCTAAGGAGTTAAAGAATAAAGTTGAAAAAGCGGAATTCGCTGTCAAAAAGCTAACTTATTTTAACACATTCCTCTTCCCATTCGTTCTTCTAGCCAGAATGAGTCAACGGGTGACCAAAATGATAAATGGCAGGTATAAGCCTGCATCTGACCTCAAATTGTATCATTCAGGCATAAATGATTTTTTGAAAATCCTATTTTTTCTTGAAAACCGACTCTTAAAAGAATATAATTTTCTATACGGTGTATCATTGTTATGTGTGGCAAAAAAGAGTTAATATCTGTAAATGCGAGAAGCAAGTCATCCCGATTTCTCAAAAATGAGGATTTCATACTGGTTGGTTTCTTAACTCTGGTTGCACTTGCCATCAGGCTGACATCTTTACATTTTTACCACTTCATTGGCGTAGACGGTGGGGTAGACGGCGTTAGCTACGCTATTAGTGGCAAAAACCTCTTTTCCGGACTGGGTTATTCCTTTCAGGGTCATCCTCAGCTAGTTAACCCTCCTTTCTATCCTATACTAATTGGAGTTTCATGGTTGTTTACCCGTAATCTGGAATTTTCCGGTCAGATAGTTTCTGTCATAGCCGGTGGTTTGTTGGTCATACCCATTTTTTACTTAGCAAAAGAGATGTATACAAGAGAGACGGGGATATGGTGTGCTATCTTTGTTGCTGTTTGTCCTCCTCTAGTATTCGGCTCTACGGAGGTTCGCGTTGCCTCGTTGTATACATTATTGTTGTCGGCGGTGGTAGCTATCGGATGGAAGGCTCTACGAAGCAAATATCTACTTTGGTCTGCCCTCACTGGTCTAATGTTAGCTTTATGTTATTTGACTCGTGCAGAAGCTATTATGTTTCTACCTATCTTTCTTCTTCTCTACCTACTTTTATTTAAACTCAAGATTGGTTTATCCTCATCAATAATAAAGTCAATTATATTAAAAAGTGCTATCTTAATTGTAGTTTTTGCATTAGTTTCATCTCCTTTTTGGGTTTTCTTGTATCGCCAAACAGGCAAATGGACATTCAGTACTAGGGGTCCTTATACCTTCATTGGCTACTATGGAGGCGATTGGGAGAAAGTCAATTTTGAGCTAGCCTCTGATCCAGAAGCAGCGCAATTAAAATGGTTGGAGCAGGGTGGGTTATTGAATTTTGTCATGTCTAACCGCCATAAGCTGCTGGTAAGATGGGGACACAATATGGTGAGTATATGGTCTGGTCAGGATAAACAGACTCAGTTGTTAGGAATCCCACGTTGGGCATTGAGGGGTGGACTAATTCTCTTAGCACTATTTGTTAGCTTTGGATTCATTAAATTTATCTGGACTCGACATATAGCGGTAAAGCATATTTATCTACTCATTATAGCCTCTTCTTCCCTCATCTATTTTTTCTTCGCCATTGATTGGCGCTATTTCTATCCTTATTTTCCCTTTCTCTTAATTGGACTGGCACGAATGACAACCATTATTCAAGACTGGGCCAGGCAGAATGTTACCTGTGGAGACAGAACTTTTGCTAAGATTGTTGTATATCTCCCGATAGGGGTGCTCTTGCTCGGAATGAGCAGCTATTCAGGAGTTCTAATAGGGAAGAAGATGAATTACGCTCCTTATGAGTACAAAATAATGGGTCAGTGGATGAAAGAAAACATAAATGATATTGAAAACAAGATTGTAATGTCAAGGAAAGTGGGGGTGCCTTTCTACGGGAGAGCCAAACACGAGCCCCTCTACTATGGCGAATATTTGGGATTGATCGAGTATGCTAAGTCTAGAAAGGTTGATTATTTGGTAATAGACCAATGGACAATTCCGAAAACCAGACCTCAGTTTGCCTTCTTGCTGAAAGAAGACAAAAAGCATCCAGGATTACAATTTGTTCACAAAGTAAGATATAAAGATCGAAAAACAATACTTTACGAAATTGAATAAGACGTAGAATTATGTTGAGCAAGATTCCGTCTGAGTTGTTCAGATTTTATTCTAGCCAGGGACTTAAAGCGGCATTATATGCACGTATGCGTTGGCGTTTGTGTCCGTTTGAGGAGATAGAGAGGTATGTTCCAAGGGAAGGAACAATTATTGACATAGGTTGTGGATATGGCCTACTGGCTAATTTTTTGGCCTTAAGGTCGGGCAAAAGAGATGTTACCGGTGTAGACCTTTCAGTGGGAAGAATTAGGGTAGCCCAAAAAACTACCGATAATCGAAAAAAAGTCCAATTCAAGCTTATGAATGCACTTGATTTGCAATCAGGAGAGTACAGTACTGTAGTAATGAGCGACTTTCTGCATCATATTGATTACCAAGCCCAGCAAGAGCTACTGGCTCGTTGTTATCAAAAACTGCCCCCGGGGGGCCTTCTAATTATCGAAGAAGTGGATAATCGACCGCTCTGGAAGTACTGGTTTGCCGTCATCAGCGACAAGATTCTGAACGTTGGTGAGCGGCAGTTCTTTCGTAATTACCGGGACTTCCAAAAGCTTTTGCAGAGAATCGGCTTTTTGGTGAGGACAAAGAAAGTAGATAAAGGTATCCCGCTGTCTGATATTCTATTCATATGCAGAAAGAAAAGCAGTTTGAGAACCTCTTCATAAACCTCAGAGTTAAAGAGAAACGCAGAGAATCTGTCGAACTCGCTGACGAAATTTTAAGACATGGAATTGAAGGTATGATCATAATACTATTACCAGCTTACAACGAGGCATCTGGCATTGAAAAGCTACTTAGTAGAATAGGAGAAGTGCTTAACTATAATGAATACCAGGCTGTGGTGATAAATGATGGGAGCACCAATGGAACAAAGGAAATCATTGCTAAATGTAGCGAGCGGCAACCGATCACTTTACTAAATCATCGGGTTAACCTGGGACTGGGGAAGGCTATGGAAACAGGCATCTTGTATACTTGTTCTCACTTCAAAGGCAATGATATATTAGTGACTATGGATGCCGATAACACCCATGATCCCCAGATGATAAAACAAATGGTCCAGAAAGTCGACAATGGGGCAGATATGGTGATTGGTTCCCGTTTTGTTGAGAAAGGTGCTGAGATAGGGGTCCCCCCGTATCGCAGGCTACTCAGCAGGGCGGTGAAAATCCTGTTAAGAGTGACTTTCCCTGGAGTAAAGGCAAGGGATTACACCAGTGGTTACCGAGTATATCGGGTTAGTCTACTTAAGAAGGCATTAAAAGTCCACTCTCCTTTGATCAAGTCACGAGGATTTGCGGTAATGGCAGAGTTACTTTTGAAATTAAATCATTTAAAGCCTGTGATAGTTGAGGTCCCGTTGGTATTACACTATAACCATAAGGTGAGCGAAAGTAAGATCAAAATTTTGTCAACGGTGATTGAATATGGGAAGATGATTGTTGACCTGAAAAGGGAGAAAATCTATTGAGGGTACTAGTAACAATCTTTGAAGAGTTGGTTCCCGTAAGTGGCGGAGGAACCCCAAGGATATCAAATATAATAAAGGCTTTGGTCAGGAGAGAGCACAAAGTTTATGTCGCCTCTTCTATTGGGGTGAGAAAAGAGGATGCCATTGAGCAGATTGGGTGTGTTGACCTGTTGCCCCTTTTAAAGGTGAGTCGCTTAAGTTCAAAAAAGATGGTAAAGTATCTGTATGCTCATCCCCTGAATATATGGCGAGTGGTAAAATATGCCAGAAAAATAAAACCCGATCTGATTATCTCTCATAACACTATTGCCGGGTATGCTGCGCTTTTGGCGAAACGATTCCAAAAAGACTGTCTTGTAGTCTTGGATCTGACCGATCTACTATTCGAATATCTGGAAGACTATTACCCTGGGAGATGGATGAGGTTGGTTCAACTTGAGGGAAAGCGCCTGGAAAGAAAAACCATTAGAAAATCAGACAAAATAGTTACCGTTAGCAATTCGATGAGGAAGATCCTTTTGACCTATGGCGCAAAGTTAGAAAATATTGAGGTGATTTGTGATGGAGTGGACACGAAGATTTTTAAACGGACATATAAGGGCGAACTGAGGAATAAATTTGGGAAGAGTGCCGAAAATGTTATTGTATTTCAAGGGGTAATCGACCCTCAGGACAATCCCCAGATCATTTTACATGCTGCTCGGGAGGTGTTGGAGAAATATCACCGGACAATGTTCTGGATGATAGGCGATGGAACAGCCCTGCCCAGGCTTAAACAAGAAGTTGCTCAGGATAATCTAGCCGAGTATTTCTATTTTTCAGGATGGGTCAGGCAAGAAGAAGTAGCCCGATACATCTCAGCCAGTGACATTGGTCTGGTCATTCTTCCGGACAGCTTATCGGCCCGGGGAAGGGTAACCCTTAAGGAATTCGAATATTGGGCCTGCGGTGTTCCCATTATTGCTCCTCAACTACCAGCACTTGAAGAAGTGGTTGAGGAAGGAAAGACAGGTTTTTTCTATCAGCCAGGTGATTTTAAGGATCTTGCCAGGAAGATAATGCTTCTTATTGAAGATAAAGAGATGAGGAAGAGAATGGGACAGAAGGGTATAGAGGTCGTCAAAGAAAAGTTCGAATGGCAAAAATTAACCAATCATTATGTAAAGATTTGCGAGGATTTCCAAAGGAGTCTATCGAGATGAAAGTTCTGGTTACCAATCCCCCCTGGCCAGGACCAGGATACGGAGCCAGGTCAGATGTGAGATGGCCGCACAAGAGAAGCGACAAGCTCATAGAATACCCCATCTATTTGGCTTATGTGGCAGCCGTCCTGGAGAAGGCAGGAATCGAGGTGGAGTTTATCGACGCAGTAGTAGAGGAGATGTCCATACCAAATTTTGCTGATGCCGCGGCAAAAATTAATCCTGACATGGTCGTCATTGAATGCTCAACTCCTTCAATTGAGTACGATCTTTTGACGGCTAAGAGTCTAAAAGAGAGGATGAGTGATGTTTTCGTAGTTTT
>Ga0315541_1000971_pt1 | contig 28328 bp, 29 predicted proteins | sample SalMarSW160190MG_FD_203095 | JGI IMG/M metagenome (GOLD analysis project Ga0315541, IMG submission 203095) | Salt marsh sediment microbial communities from the Plum Island Ecosystem LTER, Massachusetts, United States - Salt Marsh Sediment SW1601-190 ...
GCGGGCATACAGGTAAGGGCTATCAGTCGTAGTCAATTTGGCACTTAGAGCCACCGGGGGTAAACTGGGTTTTCAAAGAACGATTTTTTCCAAAAAACGGCTTGACTCAACTTAGGAAATCTACAATTAGAAGTTCCAAACGATTCAAGATGTTGCTACGAATTTATGAATAGATCGGGTATGAATAGATTGGACGGGCCTTTCTCTCTTTCTTCCATCGATTTGCTCACAGATCCAATCTCATAAGGGAGAATTCCTTATCATCTTTGTAGATACGAAATCCGTTTTTCAAATAGAACTCCATAGGTCCTGATGGGTTGTTTGGATTTCCCTTTCTGGCAAAGGTCTCCACTGCCCTTACCCCCCTTTCCCTTAGTTCATTGATGATATTCTGAAGCATCTGACTTCCCAGCCCCGATCTTCTCAGTCTATTATCAGGGATGAAGAGACAGCCAATGAAAACAGCATCCTCACTGGGAGGGCTTGAGGGGTAATTTGTCGAGTTTGGCAGGAGATTTGGCGGCGCATATTGGGCATAGCCAACAGGTCTCCCAACAAGATAGGCTATCCTTCCACAATCCCCAAACCTTCTCCTCGTTCCCCTTAGCCACCTCAACTTCTTCTGCATCATATCTTCCTTTTTCTCTTTTTCTGGATATGAAAACTCCTGGGAGAGTTCCCAGTAGAGGCAATACTTACAACTGAAGGGATGGCTATCCCATTCTGGTGCATCGTTGAGGTTCTCCTCGGTAAGGGGAAGGATTTCTCGTTTCATCTTTCTCTCCTGAGTATAATAACATTGACTAACATCAATGATTTGGCTACTAACCCTACTATACACCAACCCCCCTTTCCAGTCAACAGATTTCCCCCCTGCCAGTACCTATATATTATCTGACCGTCCTTAGTGGCATCCCGATTTATCGGGATGCCACCTAAAGAAAAATGGATTGACATTTCTAAGATATACAGTTAATTTAGCTACAGCTATGCCCAAAAAGGAATCCAGGCGGTTGAATTATGTGTTATCGGGGTTTCTGTCTTGATGGGTAAGGTTCTACCGCACTTTAGTGCGGGTCACTATGGAGTGCGTTAACTCCTATTGACGCATGCTGTGACAGGAGTCACAGCACTGCAAACGGGCTAAAGCCCCACAACCCCAGCTAAAGTTGGATAGAATGGGGAAAATAGGAAGTGTCCCTATTTTCTGTCTTTAAACTCATTTCGGCACAAAAACAATTGGTCGGATAGGATATTGAAAAAATGAAAACCACCCGATATTTTGAGTACACCAGAAAGAGGCCTGATCGTGCTCAGATTAAAGATAAGTGGATTGAATTTGTAATCGAGAACCCTGAAAAGGTGGAGGTACAATCTGATGGGAGGATCAGGAAGTGGGCGAAAATATCGGAGGTAAACAAGTATTTGAGGGTCATTTTATTAGAGGATGGTGAAACAGTGCATAATGCCTTTTTTGATAGATCTTTCAAGGAGGATTAAGCCATGAAGGTCAAATATTTTCCGGACACGGATACTGCTCTCATTGAATTCACTAATAAAGAAGTATTTGAAACAAAAGAGATGAGCGAAAATATCTACATAGACTTAGATAAAAATGGTAGTTTAGTAAGTATAACGATTGAGCATGCAAAAGCTAATGCGGGCCTATGGGAATTCTCATATCAGGAAATGGCTTCCCAAACTGCATGAAATCTATGCTCACTGCCCGCAGCTCTCCCAGTGCAATTTAACGCGAGTAAAGGGCAAAGGCACCCCGGTTAAAGCCGAGTAGAACCAGATTGCTTCGTCTCTCCGCTCCTTGCCATGACGATCTCCTTGTCTGTCATTGCGAGGTTGCCCTGAGCGGCAGCGAAGTGGCAAGCCGAAGCAATCTCTAACTTCCATGGCACTTTAGTTTAGGGTTAAGGCCTTTTAGGGTCACTTTGGAGTGCTGTGACAGGAGTCACAGCACTCCAAACGGGGCTAAAGCCCAGAAGAGGTTACCCCAGCTAAAGCTGGGTAGAAAAGTGTGGGAGGCATCTCCCCTGGGCGGAGCCTCGGGCAAGCCTGATGCCGATCAAAAATGTGCTGTCAGGAGTTACCTCCTGACAGCTCTTGAAAGGTCAGGAGACCTCTCCCACATAGCCGATGGACTGTAGGGACCGAGCTTCAGCCCTGTCCGAGGAGAGGCAGACGGTCATCTTCACCGAGCCGTCAGAACCCCGATTCTGACGGCAAAAAGGAAAGGGTGGCAGAAGAGGGCTTCTGCCACCTCCGATGAAAACCTAAATTGGTAATTAAAGGTTTGACCCCAGGAATTTTCCTTCTTTCCCTGGGTTCATGTGGTGATAGCGAATCTGAAACGTTTCCTATTGGGAACACATCATTGGGTAAGCCGCAAGCATCTGGGTCGGTATGTGGGAGAGTTCTGTTATCGCTTAAACCGTCGGTATCATGAGGCCGATCTCTTTGAGCATCTTGTCCGTGCTTGCCTGGCTATCGGACCATTTACATTAGCTATGGTGGTGAGAATGAGCTAAATTTATATTCATACAGAAAAATATGGAGGAACGACTCATGTATAAAATAATTTCGAAACGAGACTTGGTCCCCAAAATTCATTTGCTCAAAATCGCAGAACCAACTTTGGCAAAGAAATCTCAACCAGGACAGTTTGTTCTCATCAGAATTGATGAAGAGGGAGAACGTATTCCATTGAATATTGCTGATTGGGATGAGGATGAGGGAAGTGTTACTGTAGTCTTTTTTGAGAATGGCGCTACTACCCATAAATTAGCTTTGTTAAAAGAAGGTGATTTCATTGCTAATTTTGTTGGACCACTGGGTGTACCTACACGGATTGAGAAATTCGGGCATTTGGTCTGCATCGCAGGCGGTGTGGCAGCAGGTTTCATAATACCTGTGGCAAAGGCTATGAAACAGAAGGGAAATAAGGTAACTTCGATTATCTGGGAGAAGACAGAGAAGATGGTATTCTGGGAAGATCGTTTGGCCAGTGCGAGTGATCAACTTATAGTAGCTACAGAGGATGGTTCGTATGGCCGGAAAGGTTCGGCCCCTATGCTATTAAAAGAAATGCTGGAAAGTGGGGAGAGGATAGATAGGGTAATTGCTATGGGGCCAGGTCCTATGCTGAAAGCATGTTCAGAAGTCACAAGGCCATTTGGAGTAAAAACTATTGTCAGTCTTCATTCTATAATGGTCGATGGTATCGGCATGTGCGGTTCATGTAGGGTTTCTGTGGGAGGTGTTACTAAGTTCGCATGTGTTGATGGACCTGATTTTGATGGACACCAGGTCGATTGGGGATTGTTCTTTGCCCGTAATGCTATTTATATTAAGGAAGAAAAAATTGCTTTTGATAAACATTTAGCTTAATTCTATGATTATTTTAGATGGGAGGAATTATGGGAAAGGTTAACCTTAACAGGGTTCCGATGCCGAAACAAGACCCTCAAATTCGGGTCAAAAACTTTGACGAGGTCGCTCTGGGCTATGGGTATCAACAGGCGAAAGCTGAGGCAGAACGCTGTATTCAATGTCCAAAACCGACTTGTATTGAAGGATGCCCCGTAGAGATAAACATTACTGGGTTCATTAAGGCTATAGTGGATGGTGATATGCCCGAAGCTGTAAAGGTGCTCAAAGATAAAAATAGCTTGCCAGGTATATGTGGGAGAGTGTGTCCTCAGGAGACCCAGTGTGAGAGTAAATGCATTTTTGCTAAGAAGGGCGCTCCCATTGCTATTGGGCGTTTGGCACGATATGTTGCTGATTGGGAACAAGCCAATTTAAAACCTTCGGTCTTACCATCTGTAAAAACAAATTTAACGGGTAAACGGGTAGCTGTTGTGGGCTCTGGGCCGGCCAGTTTGACAGCAGCAGCTGACTTGGCTAAGATGGGACACGGTGTAACAATATTTGAGGCACTCCATGCTGCTGGGGGCGTGTTGACCTACGGAATCCCAGAGTTTAGACTGCCTAAACATATTGTAAGGACCGAGGTTGACTATGTTAAATCTTTGGGGGTAGAGATTAAGTTAGATTATGTCGTAGGCAAAAAAATAACAGTCGATGAGCTTCTAAATAACAATTACCAAGCCGTTTTCTTGGGTATTGGTGCTGGCTTGCCTCTTTTTTTGAAGATCCCAGGGGAAAATCTGAACGGCGTTTATTCTGCAAATGAATTTTTAACCCGGGTTAATTTGATGAAGGCTTATCGATTTCCTGATTATTATACACCGATTAAAGTTGGCAAAAGAATAGCGGTAATAGGGGGCGGTAATGTGGCCATGGATTCAGCCAGGACTGCCCTTCGGCTTGGCGCTGAAGAAGTTTATATTGTCTATCGGCGTTCTGAGGTAGAGATGCCCGCTCGTCAAGAAGAAATAGAAAATGCTAAGGAAGAGGGTATAAAATTTAAATTGTTGACCAGTCCCAAAAGATTCCTGGGGAATGAGCAAAATTGGTTGGTTGCAATGGAATGTTACAAGATGGAATTGGGAGAACCGGATAGCGGCGGCAGACGGCGTCCTATAGTAATACGGGGTAGTGAATTTGCTATGGATGTAGATATTGTGATAGTGGCTTTAGGTACTACTCCCAACCCTCTTATTGCTGCTACTACACAAGGTCTTGAAATCACTGATAAAGGTACAATCATAGCTGATGAAACAACAGGTAAAACGACAAAACCTGAGGTTTGGGCTGGTGGTGATATAATTAGCGGTTCAGCTACTGTAATCAGTGCAATGGGGGCTGGCAAACGAGCGGCAGCATCCATAAATGCCTATCTTATGGATTCAAAGTAAGTATAATGCCGAGAAAGAACTTAGCTCCCTGGCGGTCACTAACTTCTCCAGAGAGGGCCTCACCGACCCTATGGTGCTCCGCAATCCTCCGTCTGCTCGGATTGCTCCGCTGTTATGATTGAACCCCGCACTTATGCGCGCATAAGTGCGGGACTTTAAACAACCCCCGATGGTTCAGTAATGATACTATCGGGCTTTTCAAATAGTGGATTGGGATTAGAGGACCGAAATGACGGAATGTAACAAGCCAGTGAAGTTATCGGGTATCCTCGGCTTATTGCTAAGTCACTATGCGACGGCGAGGTGCCGCATTCCGTAAATCTGAGAGGAGGTTCTAAATATGCGTGGGTTTCAAACTGCCCGTGTCAAATTTGTTCCAGTCGTTCTCTTTGTGTGCTTTCTCTCCCTGGTGTCCTCCCCAGCGCTGCTCTCCACCGAGAGTGTTTATCGGATCCCAGATCAGGTGTTGGTCGATATTATAGACGCGCCGCGCACCCCACGAGTCAGCATCGGTCCGAACCGGGAATGGATGCTACTTATGGAGAGGCCGGGCTATCCATCCATTGCAGAGTTGGCTGAACGGGAGCTCCGGCTTGCCGGCCTCCGAATCAAACCGCAGATCAACGCCCCCAGCCGGGCTTGGTCCTACTCCAGTCTCAGCCTCCTCCGCATCTCCGATCTTAAAGAGCGTAAGATCAGGGGGCTTCCTGAAAAACCTCGCATCAGAAACATAAGCTGGGCTCCAGACGGATCGCGTATCGCTTTCACCGACACTAAGGGAAATGGGGTGGAACTGTGGGTGGTAGAGGTCGCCACCGGTAAGGCGAGATGCCTTACCAGCGCATCGTTGAGTCTCACGGCGCAGGCGCCCCCAAAATGGCTCCTGGACGGCCAAGCTCTGATCTGTCCCCTGGTGCCCGCAGGCCGGGGACCGGAACCTGAAGCGGCAAGAGTCCCCTCGGGGCCGGTGATCCAGGAGAATCTTGGGAAGACGGCTCCCGCCCGAACCTACCAAGATCTTCTGAAGAACGCCCAGGACGAGGCGCTCTTCGAGTATTATCTTACCTCCCAACTCGTCAAAATCACACTGGATGGCACTGTCACTCCACTGGGTGATCCGGGAATCATCTGGGACTTCGATCCATCGCCAAATGGGGACTACCTTCTGGTGCATATCCTGCATCGCCCATTCTCCTATTTGGTCACCGCTGGCCGTTTCCCCGAACGGATCGAAGTTTGGGATTTGGACGGAAACCTTGTCCGCCAGCTCGCCGACCTACCGCTGCGGGAAGAAATTCCCATTACACATGGCAGCGTTGCCACTGGTCCACGAGATGTAGGGTGGCGGCACGACAAGCCCGCCACTCTCTGTTGGGCCAGGGCCCTTGATGGAGGGGATGCGGGTGCCGAGGCCGATGTCCGCGATCGGGTGTTTCTCCTTCCGGCACCCTTTCAAGACGATCCCATGCCTCTAATTACTCTCTCGTTCCGCTATGGGGGCATTATGTGGGGGAATAACGATTTGGCTTGCGTGAGCGAGTGGTGGTGGAAAACCCGCAACATTCGCCTCTGGAGAGTAAAACCGGGATCCCCGGCGGCCGTGCCAGAACTTCTCGTTGACCGATCTTGGGAAGATCGATACAACGATCCAGGCAAACCGGTTATGAAGAAAAATACAATGGGCCGTAGCGTCCTCTTCACAGCAAATGATGGGAAGAGCCTTTTCCTGATCGGTGATGGGGCATCACCCGAGGGTGATCGTCCTTTTCTCGACGAGTTCGATTTGACCATTGGGAAGACTAAGCGGCTCTTCCGCTCGAGGGCACCCTACTACGAACGGCCGATCCTTTTCCAGGACGAAGAACACCGCTATCTACTCACTCGGCGGGAGTCAGTTGAGGAGCCACCGAACTACTTTGTGCGAGACATTAAGAAAAACTCGCTTCGGCAGGTCACTTTCTTCCCCCATCCCACACCTCAGCTCGCCGGCATCCAGAAGAAATTGATCCGTTACCAGCGTGAAGATGGGATCCAGCTCTCTGCTACTCTCTACCTGCCCTCAGGCTACAAGCCCGAGGATGGGCCTCTTCCGATGGTTATGTGGGCATACCCGCGGGAGTTTAAGAGCATCGCCGCCGCAGGTCAGGTTGCTGACTCACCCTATCGATTTAATCGAGTGGGCTGGTGGTCACCACTCCTCTGGCTCACCCAGGGCTACGCGGTATTAGATGGTCCCACCATGCCTATTATAGGTGAGGGGGATGTGGAGCCAAACGACACGTATGTGAAACAGCTTGTCCTCAGCGCTAAAGCCGCTGTGGATGAGGTGGTCCGCCGGGGAGTCGCCGAGCGAGGACGCATCGCCATCGGAGGCCACTCATACGGCGCTTTCACGGCCGCCAACCTGCTTGCACACTCGGATCTCTTTGCCGCCGGCCTTGCTCGAACTGGTGCCTACAATCGCACACTCACTCCCTTTGGCTTCCAGTCGGAGGAGAGAACGCTTTGGCAGACGCCAGAGGTCTACTTCAAGATGTCGCCTTTTATGCATGCCAATAAGGTGAATGAACCTCTCCTCCTTGTCCATGGCATAGCGGACAACAACCCGGGCACTTTTCCGCTGCAGAGCGAACGCTTCTACAACGCACTAAAGGGCCTTGGCGCCACCGTTCGCTTGGTGATGCTACCTTACGAGAGCCACAGCTATCGGGCACGAGAGTCGATCCTCCATTTGCTCTGGGAAACCCAAGAGTGGCTCAAGAAGTATGTGAAGAACGCAAAGCCAAAGAAGGGTGAGATCCCTCCCCAAAGATAGTGCCCTACCTTACCGTCCTTGGTGGCATCCCGACTTATCGGGATACCACCTCAAGAAAAATGGCTTGACATTTCTAAGAATTACAGTTAGTTTATATACAAGCGTGCCCAAAAAGGAATCCGGCGGTTGAATTTATATGTGCTGGTAGGGTTCCTGCCCTGACGGAAGTAACCATGCTACCGAACTTTAGGGTGGGTTAAGGGGTTGAAGCCCTATCAACCCCAGCTAAAGCTGGGTAGAAGAGTGTGGGGAGCATCTCCCCTGGGCGGAGCCTCGGGCAAGCCTGATGCCGATGATCGAATTCGTAGGGACAGGGCTTCAGCCCTGTCCGAAGGGGGGTGGACAGATATGATGAATCAGATGTAGTGCAGAGCATTGAAGGTGTTAATTGGTAATTAGAGGTTTGACCCCAATTTATTTTGAAAGGAGAAGATAGATCATGAAGCGCTTTTCAGTGGTCTTGGGTCTGGCCCTCTGGGCTGTGGTCGTGCTGGGGATGGGTGTTGCCCACGGCCAGCCGACCGGATCCATCGTAGGATGGGGCAGGCAAATCGTTGTTGAACAGGCGGCTCTCGACAGCCTCATCACCGTCGCAGCAGGTTATGGCCACAGCCTGGGGCTGAAGAGCGACGGGACGATCGTGGCCTGGGGGCACAACTGGAATGGCCAGTGCAATGTCTCTGCGCCGAATGAGGACTTTATCGCCGTCGCAGCAGGTTATGGCCACAGCCTGGGGGTGAAGTCCGACGGGACGATCGTGGCCTGGGGTGGGAACGCCTATGGCCAGTGCGATGTCCCCGCGCCGAATGAGGACTTTATCGCCGTCGCAGGAGGTTGTAGCCACAGCCTGGGGCTGAAGTCCGACGGGACGATCGTGGCCTGGGGGGATAACTACTATGGCCAGTGCGATGTCCCCGCGCCGAATGAGGACTTTATCGCCGTCGCAGGAGGTTACAAGCACAGCCTGGGGCTGAAGTCCGACGGGACGATCGTGGCCTGGGGTTGGAACGACTCTAGCCAGTGCGATGTCCCCGCGCCGAATGAGGACTTTATCGCCGTCGCAGGAGGTCGGGACCACAGCCTGGGGCTGAAGTCCGACGGGACGATCGTGGCCTGGGGTGGGAACGCCTATGGCCAGTGCGATGTCCCTGCGCCGAATGAGGACTTTATCACCGTCGCAGGAGGTTGGTACCACAGCCTGGGGCTTAAGTCCGATTCGACGATCGTGGCCTGGGGGAGGAACAACCATGGCCAGTGCAATGTGCCTGCGCCGAATGAGGACTTTATCGCCGTCGCAGGAGGTTGTAGCCACAGCCTGGGGCTGAAGTCCGACGGGACGATCGTGGCCTGGGGGGATAACTACTATGGCCAGTGCAATGTGCCTGCGCCGAATGAGGACTTTATCGCCGTCGCAGAAGGTGGGTTGCACAGCCTGGGGCTTAAGTCCAACTCCACGATCGTGGCCTGGGGTTGGAACGACCATGGCCAGTGCGATGTCCCTGCGCCGAATGAGGACTTTATCGCCGTCGCAGGAGGTTACTACCACAGCCTGGGGCTTAAGTCCGACGGGACGATCGTGGCCTGGGGTTGGAACGACCATGGCCAGTGCGATGCCCCTGCGCCGAATGAGGACTTTATCGCCGTCGCAGGAGGTGGGAACTGCAACTTCGGGGGCCACAGCCTGGGGCTTAAGTCCGACGGGACGATCGTGGCCTGGGGGGATAACTACTATGGCCAGTGCGATGTCCCTGCGCCGAATGAGGACTTTATCGCCGTCGCAGGAGGTGCGGTGCACAGCCTGGGGCTTAAGTCCGACGGGACGATCGTGGCCTGGGGGGATAACGGCGATGGCCAGTGCGATGTCCCCGTGCCGAATGAGGACTTTATCGCCGTCGCAGGAGGTGACTGCCACAGCCTGGGGCTTAAGTCCGACTCCACGATCGTGGCCTGGGGGGACAACTGGTTAGGCCAGTGCGATGTCCCCACGCCGAATGAGGACTTTATCGCCGTCGCAGGAGGTGAGGACCACAGCCTGGGGCTGAAGAAGGGCGCGCCAGAGTGTGAGGTCAACCCCGCGGGTCTCGATTTTGGAAGAGTGTTTGTTGGTGATTGGAAGGATTCAACGTTCACGATTAAGAACACGGGTGGTGGGAGCCTCACAGGCACAGTGAGTGAGTCCTGTGATCATTACAGTATTGTGTCGGGTGAAGGTGCTTACAGCTTAGCGGCTGATGAGTCATTGTTGGTGACGGTGCGTTTTGAGCCCAGTTCTGCTGGGGCGCACAACTGCACAATAGAAACAGGCAGTGCCCTTTGCAGTAATGTCTCTTGCACCGGTATTGGAGCCTACGATGTCACAATTGATGCATACTGCTATACTGAGAGTGTGGCAGTAAGCGTAAGCATAACGATGGATGGGTCACCAACTGGATACAATACACCTCACACATTCACTAGCTTAACGGACACCCACACCTTTACCGTTCCCGGCGTAGACCCACATGGCCATCCATTCAACCAATGGGATACCGGTGAAACAGATACAACAATAACAGTGACCACAGGTGGAACATACACAGCGAACTACATATCTCCTTATATCCCTGGAGATGTGAATGGTGATGGGACAGTCGATGAAGATGATGCCAGTTCGTTGGTGTCTTATCTCTATGGGGGCGGCGAAGGACCGCCATATTGGCAAGGTGCTGCTGATGTCAACGAGGATGGCTATGTGGACATATCCGATGGGGTGTGGATTTGCTACGATATCCTCCCCAAGGCAGCAGTAGGCAAAGATAAAATCTTTACCCTCTTTAATCAGGACTACGGCAAGTTAAAGGTGGTCTGCAGTGGTCCCAGGGATCCAGGGGAAATTATGCATGTGGTCATAGTGGCCGAGGCGGAGAACAATCCAGTGGAGGCTATAGGAATAGAGGAACTCCTATATCCCGCTTGCCTCACACCAGTAGGAGTCAGTTTTTATGCGGAAGCTGCTCAGGCCGACACTGTTGGATGGTCCTATGAAACCACAGATTCGGTCTCTTGTGAGGATTCAAATACATTTCGCCTGGGCATACTCTTCAGTCTTGAATGTGACTCCACCAAATATCTCTCCCCTGGCCCAGAGAAGAGCATAGCTCAGATAGACTTCCAGATAAGGGAAGATGCGTCCCTTGGTGCCTATCCAGTTTCCGTTCCTGAACATAAAGGCATGTTTAGCGTTCTTCATGGCAGCAGGCATGAGCCAGCGATTGAGATCGTTGATTCAGTTAGAGTGGGTGTTTATCCCCAGGAGGAAAGTTCAAGCCTACCAAAGACCTTTGCCTTGGCTCAGAACTACCCTAATCCATTTAACCCCACTACTCAGATCAGATATGAGCTTCCTGTGGACTGCCAGGTGAGGTTAGAGGTCTACAATGTGGCAGGTCAAGAGGTGGCAACCCTCGTTGAGGAAGGGCAGAAAGCTGGATACAAGACGGCCAAGTGGGATGCGGGTTCTCTCTCCAGCGGAATTTACTTTTACAGGCTGCAGGCTGGGGACTTCGTGCAGACGAGGAAGATGATTTTAATCAGGTGAGATAGTCACAAGTGACAAGGGACAAGGGACAAGGGACAAGGCACAAGTGGAAGAACTGATGTGGATTGTGCTCGTAGGGGTTCGATTTATCGAACCCGCAAAGAGGGGTGGGTCGGATGAATCCGACCCCTACGAAAAATTCACCTCGTTGGGGTCTGTCAGAGCAGGAGCCCTGACAGCACTAAAGGTGAGAATCCGTGCCCATCTGTGGTTTATGCGTATTTTGGGATAAGAGTAAAGGTAGTAAAGACGAGGAAGATGATCTTGATCAGGTGAGATAGTCACAAGTCACAAGTGGAAGAACTGAAGTGGATCGCGCTCGTAGGGGTTCGATTTATCGAACCCGCAAAGAGGGGCGGGTCGGATGAATCCGACCCCTACGAAAAATTGGGGTCTGTCAGGGCAGGAGCCCGGACAGCACTAAAGGTGAGAATCCGTGCCCATCTGTGGTTTATGCGTATTTTGGGATAAGAGTAACCTCCCGCAGATTCAAAATCTGCGGGAGGTTTAATATTCTTGCTACCTCAGATAAGGGTCCTTAATGCCGTCAGGGCAGAAGCCCCGACGGGACAGAATCCTGATTATCTGCGTCCCAAAAAGCCTTGCCGCTTACGACTAAATTCAACATTCCCCCTCCTCTAAACTTCATCCTCTCTGGCTCCGCATCTTCTCCTCGTAATCCGGGAAGTAGCGGCTGATTACCCGGAGATCAAATGCAGGAAGTATCGACTCCGGCGGCTCTTTCCGCAAGAGGAAGGCAAATGAGGTCTCTACCAGCTCCTCCCTGCTCATCTGGTTGTTGGTTAAATACTGGTAATAGCTGTCATCTATCCTCACAATATGTTCCGTGTGCGAGTCCCCTTCCTCTATGCTCACCAGGAATTCCCCCTGGTTTTTCCTTTTCACTTGCACCATTTAAGCCTCCTTACTCAACTCAGCCAATGCCTTGACTATGCTCCCTTTCCGCAGGAATAGCTTCACCCCCCTCTCCTCTAACCTGCCAATTCCCTTCTTGCCGATCTTACCAGCCACAATGACCGCACAATCATGAAGCAGTTCATAAACATCCAGCGTCTTAAGATGTTGCATAGTATCTGCGTAGGGATTCCCCCTTTTCTCCAGTAAGCTTAATTTTCCTCCCTCTCTCAACTGGTAGATATAAATTAGCTTTGCCCTACCCAACATTCCCGGAAAGATATGGAGACCATCTTCTGTGGGAATAGCAATTCTCACCGCATTTTCACCCCTTTTGCGCCCCTAACAATCTAATATAATCCTTAAAGAAGAGGTGCTCCTTTAGGTCTCCAAATCCATGGGTTGTCAGTATCCCTTTCCAGTCTCGCCCGATAAAGTCAAATGCATAGGGGCATTCCATCAGCTTAAAGGGGACCTTAAGGTAGAAGGGAGTTTCCTTATAGGAGAACTCATTGTAGTCCAAGATGAAGAGTTTCCCTTTTGGTTTGAGGATCTGAAAGGAGTTTCTCACGATTACCTCTCTTACCTCTTGGGGGAACCCGTGGAGTACAAAGGAGATAAAGACTTTATCGAACTCCCCGCTCAGGGGAAATGATTGGTCGATGCTGGCCTGCACGCCCCAAGCATGAGGGAAACGGCCACACCTCCTCCTGAACTGAAGGAGCATCTCCCGGGAGATGTCCACCGCCACTAATCTTCCCTCTGGCCCCAGGTGTTTCCTCATTAGGCAGGCATTCCGACCAGTGCCCGCCCCTAAGTCGAGGATCCTGTCCCCAGGGGAGATCCCCATCAACCCAATGCACTTCTCGATAAGTGACCCGTATCTATCCAGGCTAAGGACATCCAGCAACCCATCGTAATGCTTCGCTGAAAACCCCTGTATTTCAACCTTTGATCCCGGATAGCGGGGGCTCATTTAGCCTATCCATCCCTCCTTGGCCTTGGCCAGGAAGGTGTTTCGCTGCTCCTCGTTCATCTCCTTTACCTCAATTTCCAGCTCCGTGCCCAAACTTGCTATGGCCTGTTGCACGCTGTTGATAATGTAATCCCTGATAGGGATCCCCAGAAAGGGGAGGGCCATGGTGACGACGGCTTTACCATCCGTAACGGCAATGTCGGCAATCATCCCTAAGTTCATTAATGTATTGTTGATCTCGGGGTGGGGAACCTTGGCCAAAGTCTGCCGAATTTCTTCCTCCGAGGGAACATTATTCATTTTCTCCATCTCTCCTCCACAGAGCATTTTCCCTCCCCCTTGATGGGGGAGGACTAAGGAGAGGGTAGAAATTATATCCATTCTTCCCTCACCCTAACCCTCTCCCACCAGGGGAGAGGGAATTACAAGGATACCTCACAGAACGGAGGGTTCTGATGGGTTCTCACAAAAGGTGAGCCCCCGAGAGGGCCCACCTTTTACTCTGCTTTACCCTACAACAATGGCAAGAATGTCCTGTCGCTGAACGATGAGATACTCTTTCCCTTCTAACTCCACCTCATCGCCCACATATTTACCGTATAATATCTTGTCTCCTACCTTGACCTTATCCTGCAGGTCCTCATCTGTCCCCACAGCGACTACCTTCCCCACCCGCGGTTTCTCCTTAGCAGTGTCAGGGATGATAATTCTTCCCTTCTTGGTCTCCTCCTCCTCCAACCTCTCCACCACCACCCGATCATCCAATGGTTTGAGCTTCATCATGGTCGCTCCTCCTTTCTTGGTTAGCGAATGCTTAACAGTCGATTGATCTCTGGCCTGTTAAAGCCCACTACCGGGCGGTTATTAATCAACACCACGGGCACACCCCGGAAACCCCGACGGGCTAAGTCCTGCGCGGCACGGGCATCCCTGGATACGTTCACCTCCCGGAAGCGGATGCGCTTTTCCCGCAGGTAACGTTTCACCGCTTGGCAGTAGGGACAGGTAGAACTGGTGAAGACAACCACCCTGGTTTGGGTTTGCGTACTGTTCATACTTACACCTCCCTCTATAGGTTATTGTTCAACACCCTATCCCGGGCCGCACAACAGGTTTCATTATCAGCTCAACCTACGCAACCTAAGGAGGTTGCGGCTACATAAATTTCCACCTTCTTACGGTGCAGCCGAAGGGGGATTTTCACCTAAGAAGTGAACTGATCTTTTGGCAAACTATAGGTATTTTAATGCTCTCGGTGTTTCTTGCATAATTTGAGCCAATCACTGCTCCCTCTTGTCCCTCACCACAAAAACCTTGCCTTAGAAAGAAATCACCCTCTCTCCCCTTACCCCTTGGTTATAGCAATTCCCCTGGCCCGCGGCAGCTATTCAACCCTCTTCCGGGAGACAGCTCCCACCCCCAGAATCGCCCATCCCTCTATGCACCGGTTCCCGCAGCCTCAAACTGAGGAGAAACCCCATCAGGACAGTAGTCAATGTCAGCAGAAAAAGGGCAGTGTAGGAGATATGCTGCGCCACCAGCCCACCGATTAGGGGGAAGATCATTACCGGGAAGGTCAGCGTCCCGTTTATACTTACATAAGTGGGTCGATCCTTGGGGGGAGCAATACCCAAGAGGAAATTTGTTCCCCCGACCCCTCTACCCGCGGCAAAGAACCCGATGAAGACAAACAGGAGGATGAAGAGGGCCGAAAAGCGGCCTGGGGTAATAAGGGCGATCAGGGGGACGAGCAGGCCCAGGAAGGCGCTAATCTGAATGACCATCTTATTGCTCACGAAGTCGGAGAGATAGGCCCAGAGTAGGTTGGACAAAACCCTGCCGAACATCTGGGCAGAGAGGAAGATGCCTACCATCCCCAACTTCACCATAAGAACATCTTTAGCATATAGGACATAGAAGGGCAAAGCCAAGGCACTTGCCCCAGTGAGTATCCCGACCCAGAGAAACCTCCTGTAGTTAGCGTCCTTCCGCAAAATACACAAAGCCTTCTTGAGAAATTCCCGAAAGGTTAACCGTTGTCCATAGACCTCCTCCACGGGCTCCCTTACTGAGCCTAAGGCCAAGTAAGATATGCCCATAAAAATGAAGGCAAGTGAAAAGAGCGCGGAGAAATTGGCCGGGAAACCGATGCTCTCCCCTCCCAAGATGCTTTTTGCCACAAACCCTGATCCGATGGCCAAGGCACTCCCCCACAGTTGCCGGTGGCCGAAGAACCTACCCCGGAGATGGGGGGGGAGGGCTTTTCCCCAGATATCGAAGAAGGGCACAACGGCTATTCCCCCCATAAGAGTAAACACCAAAAGAAAGAAGAAGAGGAGGAAGACCATTAGGTTCGGGTGGGTAGGAGCAAAGAGATAAGTAACCAGAGCAAGTAATCCCCAGCAGAGGGCCCGCACGGTAATAGCTATCCGCAAGATGGGCCGCTTATAGATCTTGTCCTCCAACCTGCTGGCCACAAACAACTGTGGAAGGACGGTGCCTATTCCCCCCAAGCTGCCCATAAAGGTGGAGGAGAGGCCCACCAGGGCCTTAGAGCTGGTGAAGCTGTTCAGGAAAACCGGAAGGATTGTATCAGGGTTGCCGAAAGCCTGCCCTCCGGTGAAGAATATCCCGTGCAGTAACCCCATAGTAAAATTCCACTTTAGGTTTCGCCTCTCCCCCGTGGGTAACCTTCCCCCACTCTTCATTCATCCTCCCTTCTCCCCCTGAGGGAGGATCCTCCATTGAGATTTCCTTGTTGCATTGGCTTCTGGTGGTTCGTTACTCTACGCAGCGGTTGAACTTATCCAACCCCACGACCCGCAAAAGGTTTAACTGGATCTCAGTCGGCAATGTGGTTTTTCTCACCCTCTTCCCCAAAATATCCATTTCTATAACCTTCAAAGGGGCAAATAGCTCCCAGGCCTCTCTGGCACTAAATTTCATATCCGCATCCCGTAAAATCCTCTCCAGCACGGACTCAATCAGGTAGGCGATGACCCGCACAGCCACCATTGGCTTTATCCAAGAGGACCTTCCCTCTCCCTGCGGGCCCGTTCCCTCCCATCCCTTCATTTGGGCAAAGACAGTCTGAACTTGGGTAAGCAACCGATAACCTCTGAGCACCTCCTCAACAGGAAGCTTTTCCCTGTTGCTAAACAGGGTCATTATCCCATCGAGATGGGCATCCTTGGTTAGGGCAGCTCTGTCCAATTGATACCGGAGATCCGCAGGCTCCCTGTAATCAAGAAGGAAATACCTCCTGGTCCCCTTAAATCTGAGCCACCTTTCCAGCTCCGGTTGCCCTTCCTTCCCATCTCCTTGAGCAGCAGCCAGCATTGGCCAGGAGGCCAAGTAGCGCAGCGACTCGTTGATCCTCTCCTCCCTCTCCAGGTTCTCCCTTCCCATCCTCCTGGGGTCGAAGACAACAAAGACCTTTTGACCCTTCACCTTATAGGGCAATTGATATAGCCGGAGGTTCTCCCCTACCTCCTGCCATCTTTTATCCCGAGGTGGTGGAAGGGTAACCCCGGGAGGGGGGTGGTCCAGGGCAAGGAATAGCTGCTCTCCCGCAGGGGAACGCCCGCTAAACCCCCGTACGGCCCTCCGCCACTCTATTTCCCCTACCTCTTCACCCACTAAGCAAAAATGGGAGAGGGGCACACCCCCCTGATCCAGAAGAAGGAGAATGCTGAGCGGCAGGGGGAGAGAGGCCGGCTGCGGAGTATGAAGGATCAGATTGCAGAGAATACGAGGGGAATCTGGCTGGAGAAGGGCCGCGATGCGGGGGAAGATCCAATCCTCCAACCTCTCCTTCTGCACCTCCAATAGCTTCATCGCCTGAGAGTAGTAACAGGGTCTGATCATCTGAGGGGAGACCCCAGGGATACATTGCCCTTTTACCCACTCCTGGAGAGCCAATTGGCCTGCTGACTTGAACAACCTGTTAAAGACCAACACCTTCAAAGCCATCTCCACTCCCAGCCTCCCAAGCCTATCATCGATTGCCTCCTGCAAGAAAGCCGACAGCTCAAGCCTCTTCCAGATACAGTCAGCCAAAAGGAAAGGGCCATAATTAAGGGATGATCGGGGATTGACCTGACTACGGACCAGATCCTCATCTAAGGTGAGGCCGGAGAGCAGAGCCAGATCAACTCCTAACTTCTGCAGTTTCTCTGGGGACCATTGCTCGAGGTTGCCAAAATTAACCAAGGTCCTCTGGACCACCTTTTTCTTCTGCCGCACGCTCTCCACCAACTTCAGATAGGTGTAAGTGCGCTTGCCCCTTTTTATGGTAATTGTTCTCAGAAACAAAACCTTCTCCTTAGCAATTTTAACAACACGGCAAGGATAAGAAAGCAACCTGAAATTGTCAAGGGAAGAATGACTTTCTGTCCCAAAAAATTACACTACAGAAAATGGGGGGAGAGGAAGAGCCAAATTTGGAGGTCGTCAGGGAAGAAAGTTGAGGATGAAACGATGCCTCTTGGCCCTTTTTGGGGGGGGAAGATCAGGTTGGGTCACCTGAGAGGCCTTAACCCATAAGGGGAGAAGGTCACTAGCCTCCTCCATGGGGATCCAAGTTCATAGCAAAAGGATCCCCCTTTCTTAGACGGGATGGACAGGATGAGTAAAAATCAGAATCCTGTAAATCCCGTTTATCCCGTCAGATAAGTTCATACCTCAGAGTTGGGCTTCGATCTCGGTGACTACCTCCTCGATGACCCCTAAGGCCATATCCGCATCCCTTTGGCTCACCACCAAGGGGGGGCTTAACCTGATGGAGTTAAAGCCACAGCCAAAGAGGATCAGCCCCTTCTTAAACGAGCTTCCCACGAAGACCTGTTGGATCCCCTTTCCATCAGAGGTCACCTCCCGGGGGAACCTCTCCTTGCTCTCCTTATCCTTCACCAACTCAAAGGCCAACATCAAACCCTTCCCCCGCACATCACCGATAATCCGATGGCGCTCCATAATCCCCTGGAGTTTACCCTGAAGATAGCTCCCCATGCGGGCGGCATTCTCCACCAAACCACCCTCCAAGAGCTCTATCGTTTGGTTCGCCGCAGCACAGCTCACCGGGTTTCCCCCAAATGTGCTGCCGTGAGCCCCTCTCTTCCAGGCCCGGGGGTCAACCGCAGAGTCCATTAACTCCGCCCTGGCTACCACCGCCCCTAAGGGCAAACCGGAGGCCAAGGCCTTGGCCACACAGATCACATCCGGCTCAACCCCCCAATGTTGGATGGCAAATAGCTTCCCGGTTCTTCCCATACCCGATTGGATCTCATCTACAACCAAGATGATGCCATACTTGTGGCTAATGGCGCGCAAAAGGGGATGAAACTCCGCAGGGGGCACTATATAACCTCCCTCCCCCTGAATGGTCTCCACAAATATGGCGGCGATCTCCTCTGGGTCAGCCAACCTCTCAAAGACAGTATCGAGGAGATATTCCACACAGGGGAGAAGGGGAATCCCCTCGAATTTGCGGCTGCCTTTACAGGAGGGGTATTTCAGGTGAAAGGGGCAACGATAACAGTAGGGGTAGGGGATGTGGATCACCTCTGGGATGAGGGGGGAGAAACCGGCCCGCTGCACCTTCTTGCTCCCGCTTAAGGACATACCCACATAGGTGCGACCATGGAAGGCCCCCAAAAAGGAGATCACCTTCGGCCTCCGGGTATAGTAGCGGGTGAGCTTGAAGGCTGCCTCCAAGGATTCGGCCCCAGAGTTGGCGAAATAGACCCTCTTGGGGAAATCCCCTGGGGTCAACCGCACCAGTTTTTCGGCCAGCTCAACCTCTGGCAGGTAGTAGAAGTCGCTTCCCCCAATGTGGAGAAGCTTCCCTCCCTGTTTATTTATGGCCTCTACCACCTGGGGATGGCAGTGGCCTGTGGCGCAGACCGCATAGCCCGCGCCGAAATCGAGATACCTCCGCCCATCGGGGTCCTCCACCCACATCTCCTCCGCCCTCTCTACCACCAAGGGGATATCCGAGGTTCTGGTATCCGCCCCCAACATCACCTTGCTGTCCCGGCGAATGATCTCGGTTGCTTTGGGCCCCACCTGGGGGGAACGATAACTGATCATATGATCTCCTGGTTTAGACCTAAGATAATAGCTCACCACGGAATGGTCAATTAAACAATTAGCAATTAACAATTTAAAATGAGATGAAAGCGAGTATGCCATTTTCCATTGACCATTGATCATTGACCATTTTGGGGGTTATCCCTGGTGAGGGTTTCTACTACACTTAAGAAGCCCCTCCAATTGCCATCTAATGGATTTTGGCGGCAAAGACCTTGGCCAACCTCTTCATCCCCTCCCGAATAAGCTGGGGGGAGGCATTGGAGAAGTTTAACCTGAAGGTGTTCTCCCCTCCGCCGTTGGGGTAGAAAGCGGTACCAGGAACATAGGCCACCTTCTCCTTGACTACCTCAGGCAAGAGGGCACTGGCATCAACCCCTGGGGGAAGCTCCACCCAGAGGAAAAGTCCGCCCTGAGGTGAGGTCCACTTCACCTGAGGGGGGAAATTCTCCCGCAAGGCCTCCAGCATTACCCTCCTCCTCTCCCCATACTCCTGGCGTAGGGTCTTTATGTGCTTGTCCAGGCCACCACCCTTCAAAAATTGGTAGAGAACATATTGGGTAAAGGTGTTCGTGTGCAGATCTGCTCCCTGCTTGAGCTTAATCAGCTTTTCAATCACCTCCTGTGGACCCGCCACCCAGGCCGTTCTCAGTCCAGGGGAGACGATCTTGGAGAATGTCCCCAACAGGATCACCACATCACCCCCCAGGGCCTTAAGGGTGGGGAGGTCCTCCCCCTCATATCTCAGCTCGCTGTAAGGGTCATCCTCCACTAGGGGCACCTGATACCTTCTGGCCAGCTCCACCAATTTCTTTCTCCTCTCCAGTGAGAGGGTTACCCCACCGGGGTTCTGGAAGGTGGGGATTACATAGATAAACTTTGGTTTTTTCTCCTTTATGGCCTCCTCAACCAACTCTACCTTTATCCCCTCTTCCTCTAAGGGGATGGTGTGGAATTTGACCCCATAGGCGCTAAATGCCTGAATGGCCCCCACATAGGTGGGTTGAGCGGCAACGATCCAATCTCCCTCCTCCAAGAAAAGCCTTCCCAAAAGATCAAGGCCCTGCTGGGAACCACCGGTGATCAAGACATCGTCCTCGTCCACCACCATCCCCTTCTGGGTCATCCTCTTGGCTAAGAACCTCCGCAAGAGCCTGTAGCCCTCTGTAGTGCTATACTGCAGGGCAAACTGACCCTCATGCTGCAGAACATAGTCACTGGCTTCCCTGATCTCCTCTGTAGGAAAGAGCTCCGGGGCGGGCAGACCTCCAGCAAAGGAGATGACATCAGGTAGCTGGGTAAGCTTCAGCAAATCCCTAATGGCCGAGCTCTTCACCCGACGGGCAGCCCGGGAAAAATCCCATTTCCACTCCATCAGATCCTCCTTTTTAGCAAAATATACTTTCCCTCTGCTTGGGCAGCAACCCCCTTCCCCTCCGCGATCGCCTCCCCCTTAGCCCAAAACATCCTTCCCTTTTTCCCCACCACCTCACCCCACAACTTCAACCTCTCCCCATTTTTAATGGGGAGCCTATACCTTATCTCCAGTCGGGCGGTGACGACATCCTCTCCTCGGGTAAAGATGGCTTTAGCCATAACCTCATCCAAGAGGGCTGCCGTCATCCCCCCGTGGAGCTGCTCCTCATAACCCTCAAACCCCGGTGGAGAGGTAAGCACCGCCTCTGCATAACCATCAGATCCCTGGAAATCGATCTGCAACCCCCTTCTCCCACAGACGAAACAGGAGGGATATGGGGGCAGTTTAACTAACGGGCTATGGCTCAACTTCGGGCTGCTCCTCAGGGACGATAAAAAGCATAACTATATAGACCAACAACCCAATCCCCCAAAAGGCAAATGTCCCTACCACCCAGGCTAAGCGAAAAAAGGTGGGATCCAGGCCAAAGTGGATGCCCAAACCTCCACATATTCCCCCGAACATCCTCTCCTTGCGGGAGCGATAGAGCCTCCCTTCCCGGGGAAGTTGTCCTCTGTGCAGGATAATGGCCACCCCCAGAAGGATGATGAGCAGGGGCCAGACAACCCCCCAACTCAATACCCACCACCCTCTGAGGTAGAGGGGGAGGAGCTTGAGGTTCACCAGAATAAGGATAACCCCTAAGGCCACCAAAATCGCTCCCCACCAGGCCCTGTTGTCTGGGGAATTCTTCCGGGGCAAGGAATCATCACCCTCAGAGGGATTGTGGGGGATGATCAGGCAGGCAATTATGTAGGCCAAAAGGCCAGAACCACCCCCTAAGGCAAAAAGTACCCACAACACCCTGACCAGAACTGGGTCCACCCCCAAATAATCCCCCAACCCACCACAGACCCCACACAAAACCTTCTCCTTCCGGGATTTATAAAGCCTTTTGTAACCTTCCATATCTCCCTCTCTTAAAATTCCCTCCTCTGAACTTAGCTCGCTACGCTCGCAAAGTTCTCCATAGGGGTTATCGCCCCTCTGGCGTCTCACAATCCTCCGTTTGGTCGGATTGCTCCGCTGTCACCCCTTGAATTCCGCACTTATGCATGCGTAAGTGCGGAATTCAAACATCCCCCAACCTTTCGGGATTTCTAAGAAATTCCGAAAGGTCAAGTCAGCGCCCTGCAGGCGAATTATCTGGGACGCAGATGAACGCAGCCAAGCAGGTTTTCTAAAGACTTTCCTCCCCCTTGATGGGGGAGGACTAAGGAGAGGGTGAAAATTTTGTCTATCCCCACCATTTAAAAGCGAGACGGGGGAACCCTGATGAATGCCCCAATTTATTGAATAATCGCCCAGTCCAAACTTTTAGGCTTTACATAATATATCCTGTTCATCCAGTCAATCCTGTCTAAAATAGGGCTGAGCCTCTTATCTTCCAAAAGCATAAAGCCAACCATCATCTGCTCCCACTAAGATCAACCCTTGGGCAAACAAGGGCGAGTAACGGAGGCTCCCCCCTAATTTACATCTCCAGCTAAGCTTTCCCTCTTTGTCCAAAGCATAGATGTATCCATCAAAGGAACCAAAGAAGAGGTGATCCCAGGCAACCACCAATGAGGAATGGATTAAACCGCCGGCTTGAAACCTCCAAAGAAGCTTTCCAGATTCTGCCTGCAAACAATAGAGGTAGTCATCATTTGCGCCAAAGAATATTTTCCTCTTCCAAAAGGAAGGAGAAGAGAGGATGCTTCCCCCGGCCTGAAAATCCCAGTCCTTCTTCCCGCTCTCCTCATCTATGGCAAAGAGCTTACCGCCATAGGTGCCAAAGTAGATTCCTCCCTGATAGCTTCCCGGTGAGGAGATGATGGGGGAGGAGGCATCAAAGGTCCAGAGGAGTTCCCCCCTCTCGGCATTTAGGGCATAGATATGGCCACTCCCATCCCCAAAGAACAGGTTATTACCCTCCAACAGGGGACGGGAGTAGATGGGGCCAGCGGCCTTGTATTTCCACAATATTCGGCCATCAGAGGAGGCCAAACAGTAAAGCCATCCCCTTCCCGAGCCCACCCAGATTTCCCCTTTTCCCACCAGGGGTTGGGTAAGGGGGTCGGTGATTTCCGTCTGCCAGACGGATTTCCCCTTCCCCTGGTCAAGGGCCAAGATCCCATCCTTCTTCTGCGAGGAGAGATAGATCTTCCCCGCGGCGCAGGTGGGGGCAGCAACCAGGTTGCTACCCTTTAACCTAAATTTGGCTTCCACCCTCCCATCCCCGGGCTGGAGAAGGTAGATGATCTTTCTGGACGTCCCCAGGATGATTCGCTCCCCACAGATCTGCGGGGGAGCGGTCATTGGCCCCACCTTCTTTCGCCAGCTAAGACGGAGAAGTACCCCCTCTGCTTGTTGGGGAAGAAAGAGGGAAAAGGCAAAAATGGCCAGTAGAACGAAGCCTTTGGCTCTGGCATCCATCAGTAGTCCCAGCCGAAGAAGAAGTTAAACTTCACCCCCCGATCAAGGGAGTGGAAATCGGTGGTCTTTGACCAATCGAACCTGAGGGCAGTATAGTAGCCCAGACCCACCCTAAATCCCACTCCAAAGCTCCCCTTAAGCCCCTCCCAGCTCTCCTCCCAGGCATTTCCCAGATCAAAGAAGATTGCTCCCCTGATCCCCCGAAAGTCCAAATCCATCACCGGTGAGGCCAGAAGAAACCGCTCTAAAAGGGGGAAACGGAGCTCATTGTTTATCAAGAGGAGGTTGCGTCCCATAAACGATCTCCTCTGATAGCCCCTCATACTCCAACTCCCCCCCATATAGAACCTTTGGGGCTCCTTCCCCTGAGATGTCTTCCCCACTATGCGGAAGGCCCAACAGCTTCTCCTGGACAGTCGGAGGTAACTTCTCAGGTCCGCGGAGAGATAGCGATCATAAAGCTTCAAAGCGGATGGAGCTGCGGTTAAAGCAAAGCTGAGGTTCAGCCGGAGGCCGTCAATGGGGCCCACCCTCCCCCAAAGGGAGGTGTCCTTAATTAGCGAGAGGTAAATAGTGGAGAGAAAAGCCCTCCGGGGCTTCTCCATCCACCAAACTTCTTTATCCGATTGGCGCAATAGTAGGTTGGCCTCTGCCCTCTGGAACTTGGTCAGAGGGTAGCTCAGGCTGGCCACTCCTCCATACTCCCTCTCCGTATACCAGCCTTCGTAATCGTTAAAATACTCATCGAAGAGGTGGAAAAGCCCCCAACCATAATTGAACCTGTGTTCCAAGTTGAGAGACCAAACCCCCATATTAAAGCTGGAGAGGAAGTTAGCCTTGGTGCGCGCCGTATTTCCCAGGAGGAAGTAGTATTGATGGTTGCCCAAAACATCGGTGACCACGGCCTGCACTCCACCAATAGCTCCCCTCTGTATATTATAAGCCATAGCGCTCTGGGCCAGGTCCAAGGAAAACTTCTGGCGATACCTGATGCTGGCCCCCACAGCCTCGCCCTTAAGCGATAATGGCCTCCAGGGTTCCCCCTCTTGGGGGGAGGAAATCCCTACTACAACCGTATCCCCCAACCCCTTCCGGTAAATCTGATAGCCATACTCGCCATAGCCAGAAAAGAATAGGGTCCCCCCTTTACTCCCCCAACAGGGATCAAAGGCCCCGGTAAAGAGATCGGTGACCCTCTTTATCCTCCTGCCCTCAAGGAGGTAGATGTTGAAGATCCCCCCACCCCTGTCCGAGGAGAAGGCAATTTCCCTTCCATCGGGAGAGAAGGAAGGGGAATAGTCATGATATGACCCCCAGGTGAGGGGGGTTATCCTTCCGTTTTTCAGATCATAGGAGAAGAGGTTATAATACCCATTTTTGCCCCCGGGGTGACGATCTGAACTGAAGCAGATCTCATCCCCTAAGGGGGACCAGGAGGGCTCCCGCTCATCGTATATATCCTGGGTGAGCCTCTGCAATCTGCCTCTTCCCACATCTACGATATAGAGGTCGTGAAAGCCCGATTTGTCGGCCCCCACAATAACTATCCTCTTGGAGTCGGGAGACCAATCGGGAGAGGAGAGGAAGACAAGTCCTGGAAGGTTAAGCCATCTCTCCACCACTCCCTTTTTTAAATCGAGAAGGTAGAGGACATCCCCCTCATTCCTCTTGGCCACAAAGGCAAGTTTTCCCTCCCGGGAGACGGACATCCTCTCCCTGAGAAGGTGAAGGGATTCAAACTCCTCCGCCCTCTCCCCCTTTACCAAAAGCCTAATCCCCTTTCCCTCTCCCTGAGAGGGGATGGAGTAGATGTTGGCATAACCCATTCTGCTGGATTTGAAGATCACCTCCTGGCCACCTGAATCGGGGGAGAAGGCCACCGGTTTCACATTTATTCCCTGAGAGGTTAACCTGGTAGCCACCTGCTCCGGGAAGTCGCTTTCCCTCATCTGGGGGAAGTAGGATTTCTTCAACCAGCGACTCCATTCCTTATCCAGGGCCTGCAAATCCTTCCCTATGGTCAGTTGGAAGTCACCGTTGAGATCATTTGCCCTCCAGCAGTTCTCAAAGAGCAACCAGAGCTTCTCCTCCCCATACCTCTGGGAGATAAACCTGAGGAAGGACTGCCCCTCCTTATACATAAGATAAGTCCCCTCGATCTCCGCCATTTGGGAGAGGGGGACGAACTTCCCGGAGATCACCGCATCCCTCATCACCATATCCGCCTCCTCGTCCCAGCCCACAGACCAGTATTCGGCAATCCCCTCGGTGAACCAGAGGGGAGGGCTGCGGAAGTTATACTTACGGTGATCCCTGAGCACCCTATCCAACTTCTCGAAGGTGAAACTATGCACTAATTCGTGCTTTATGGAATGTCTGAGCCTGGAGTATGAGCCCTCAAAGGGAACCACCACCCTTCCCTTGATGCGTTCCATAAAGGCCTCCACCGCCTCGGGCAAAAGAAGGGGGATAACATTTGTCTGTTGGAAGTAGTTCTTCGTGCTATAAAGGATAAGGGGGACCTTGTGGAGAAGAGCATAGTTGAACTTGCTCTCCAAATCCTGATAGCTTTCCTCCGCTATGCGGGCGGCAATCCCAGCCACTTTCCCCTCCTCAGAGTAGAAATAGACCCGGAAGTGGTCGGTCTCCATCACCCTCCAGTCGAATTGCGTATACTGGATCTTGTTCTTGCCGAAATAGTATTGACCCCAGACCGGGGAGGCCAAAAAGATGAAAATGAATATGAGTAGAATCTTCTTCCACATCGCAGGATTAAAATAAGAAACGAGGAGGGGAAAAGCAAGGGAAAAGACTGAGGCCAGAAGGTATGCTTTTTGGTGCTCGGTGATATCTATTGGCTTAACCTTTCACATCTCCGTCTTTGGAGAACTTAGCACCCTGCAGCGGGACTTTTCTGACGGGATAACAGGATTTAGGGGATTCTCAAGAAAACGCCGAACGACACCGCATCCCCAGAAAAACTAAAATTCACATCCCTCCTTAGCATTTTTGGAAAGCATCAGATGAGACCAGATAAAACAAAGGTGACATCCCGATAAATTGGGATGCCACCTCATTCGTCATTGGGATTTCAGCATTGACTCCTATTAAGGGAGTTGTCATTGCGAGGAGTCCCGAAGGATTTCGGGACGACGAAGCAATCTCGTTCTACCCCCGCTAAAGCGGGAGGTAACCCCCTTGGGGCTTTAGCCCAAAGGTCCCTACGGCCTTTTCGTCATTCGCCCCTTGACCTTCTCTCTACTTGAGCAAGATCATCTTCCTTGTTTTCTCTACCTCTAACCTATCACCTCTCACCTACGGAAGTAAATCCCACTGGACAACGAACTTGCATCCCACCTCACGGTCTTGTATCCTGACCTCTCCCTCCCATCTACCAGGGTTGCCACCTTCAGGCCAAGGATGCTGTAAACCTTTAGGTTGATCGCTGACGACCGGTAGTGAAGAGTGGTGGTAGGGTTGAAAGGATTTGGGGTGCTTCTATTATAGCTCAAATCCATTAAAAGTGAACGACCCCTGTTACTCATCATACCTTAGACATTGCTAAGATACTTGAAAGAGCCAAGAAGCCTTGCTCCGTGGTGAACCGTCAAAACCTCAACTTCATCAGGAAGTACTCGGTAAATGATCCTGTAGTTCCCTAAGATGACCTCTCTTATATCCTTTCGGCCTATCTCCGGTACAATTCGACCTGAAAGCGGAAATTGCTCAAGCCTTTCCGTTGCCACGAACGCTCGGTCAGCGAATATCTCCGCATATCGTGGTGCATCTCGAGCAATGAAAAGACAGATTGCTTCTAAATCATCAAGTGCCTGATCAGTCCAGCTTACCTTAACCACTTCCTCATCCGCTCTTTTGCTTCTTCTTGAGATACTTTTTGACCAGCATCTGCCTGTTTGACCCCTTGCTCAACTTTATAAAGGAGATACAGCCTTTCCATAGCCTCTTCAATGGATGCATCCTGGGGAAGCTCTTGAACGACCTTCAAAACTTGTTCTTTCACAGTCATAAAATATCCCCCTCCCATAAATTGTTTAGTCTCAACTAAAATATGCCTTTTTGGGGCTGATGTCAATAACTATTGGCTTGCTACTTGATAATATTAACAGACAGGATATAAGGTAAGTGAACCCCTTCCCCTCCAAGTGGGGGAGGAAGGATCTCCTCCCTTTTGATGGGGGAAGACTGAGGAGAGGGTGAAGATTGTCCGCCCTCCTTTTGCGCGCATCTCAATCAATAACTTTTGTGGTAACAGTTTAGTCAAGTGAAGTACAATTGACCCAAGTAGGGGGTACCTCCCCAGAAGCCAATATGTGTTGAACCAGGTTCACCAGGGTATCCACTGGATCCTTCCCCCTCAGATAGAGGGTGCGGAAGATACTCATGTGAATGGCCTGAGCCAAAGCTCCCCTTATGGGACGGAGCCCACCATCAAGGGAGAGCTCACCCAAGATCACATTTTGGGTCAACTGATCTGACCTCACCTGGCCGGTGGCCGCCAGGATACCCACGGCAATGGGCAGATCAAAGGCTGAACCCTCCTTCTTGATGTCCGCCGGGGCCAGGTTTATGGTCACCCTCTTGGTGGGGAAGTAGAAGCCGCTGTTCTTAATGGCGGCGGTGACCCTCTCCTTGCTCTCCTTGACCGCACCCTCGGGCAGGCCCACGGTGGAGAAGGAGGGAAGATGGGAGGAGATATCTGCCTCCACCTCCACTATATAGGCATCAATCCCCAGAACGGCACTACTGAGAACTTTGGCAATCATTTTGTAAGGTTATTATAAGGCAAGAGAGGTTAATGTCAAGTCTTTTGTGGGTGGATATGCGGGGGTGTCACTCGAAATCGTCGGGAATCCAGATGAAAGGGAGAAAGAAAGGGATCCCGCGAGGTTACCCAAAGGGGTTCCCCTTGTCAGGAGGAAAGGGCTTGCCCTCTGGTTCGATTTCAAGGCAACAAGGGCTATGGCGGCTGAGCGGTTAAATCCCCCTACCGCGCCGTCAGAACCCCTGTTCTGACGGCAAAGAAGAAGATGGCAGAAGAGGGCTTCTGCCACCTCCGACGAAGGCCTAAATTAGTGTTTAAAGCGGATCTTCTACTTAAGGATGTGATATTTTTAACATCTAACTATTTGTTTTTAAAGATTTTGCGCTCTTTGACAAGTTTCTTTCTAGTGAACACCTTTACCCTTCTGCAGGGGATAGCTTCAGGC